>ERZ1066118.845-NODE-845-length-23667-cov-11.051838_pt1 | contig 23667 bp, 28 predicted proteins | sample MGYA00382765_ERZ1066118 | MGnify/ENA primary metagenome ERZ1066118 (study PRJEB33369, sample SAMEA5778348) | biofilm metagenome | biome: Industrial cooling water; feature: Water cooling tower basin; material: Biofilm | place: United Arab Emirates | collected...
TAGTTATACTGTCCTACCCAGGCGTAGCTAGAACGGCCATCCGTCTCCAAAGGGTCCAGAGCTGCAGCAAATAGGTCCGGATGAACACCTATGCGGCCTGTAAGGCGAACAGAGCGCCCGCGCCCGCTACGATGCGATACCAAGCGAAGGGTCCGAACCCGTGCCGGGTCACCACCGCCATAAAAGCCTTCACCACGGCCAGCGCCACCAGGAACGAGACGACGAAGCCGACCCCGATCAACTGCAGATCATCGGGGCCCACCGCGTCCCGGTGCTTCCAGAGTTGGAGAACGGTCGCTCCGGTCAGCGTCGGCAGGGCTAGAAAGAAGGAGAAGTCAGCGGCCGTGCGGCGGTCCACCCCCATCGCCATCGCGCCCATGATGGTCGCGCCGGAACGGCTGACGCCCGGGATCATGGCCAGGCACTGGACCAGTCCGATCCTGACCGATTGCCCCACCGACACGCCCGCGATGCCGAGCACATTGTCGGTTCGCGCCAGCCGTTCCACGAGCAATATGGCCACGCCGCCGATAATCAGCGCCCAGGCGACCACGACCGCGTTCCCTAGCAGCGCCTCGATCTCGTCATCGAAGGCCAGGCCCAGCGCGACCGCGGGCACGAAAGCGATCAACAGGTTGCGCACGAACGCGACCGCGCCCGGCTCCCACTGCAGCAACCCGCGGCCGACCGCCAGGAAGGTCCGCCAGTACAGCACCACGATGGCCAGGATCGCGCCGGGCTGGATCGCGATGTTGAACACCGCCCAGCGCTCCGCGTCGTAGCCGAGCAGCTTGGTGGCGAGGATCAGATGCCCGGTCGAGGAGACCGGCAGGAACTCCGTCACCCCCTCGACGATGCCGAGGATGACGGCCGTCAGCAGCTCGCTCACGCCGACAGGTCGGCCGTGCGCGCGGGGCGACGTTCGAACCGGCCGCGGCGGCGGAACCGCACCAGCCAAGCGGGCGCCACCGTCGCCAGCGGCGTCGGCGTCACGCCCAGCGCCTCCAGTCCGGCCGCCTCGGGCGCGACCACATTGTCCTGCTGCAGCATGAGCCACTGGTCGGTGGTGATCGGCGCGCCCGGCAGGAAGCCCATCCGGGCGATCAGCGCGCCCGCAACGTCCGGCAGCTCCAGGAAGGCCGGGCGACGATGGATCGTCTCGGCGATCCAGCGCTGCAGCTCGATCATGCTCAGCCGGTCGGGCCCGCCCAGCTCGAACGTGCGCGCGCCATATTCGCCGGGATCGGCCGCCGCCGCGCGGATCGCCTCTCCGACATCGGCCGCGAAGACCGGTTGGAAGCGGACCTGCGGGCGGAGGACGGGCACGACGGGCAGGCGCGCGATCATCTGGGCGAAGCGGTTGAGGAACTGGTCCTCCTGCCCGAACACGGTCGACGGGCGGAGGATGGTCGCGTTCGGGAAAGCGGCGGCTACCGCCTGCTCGCCGGCGCCCTTAGTGCGTCCATAGGCGGAGCGCGACTGCGGATCGGCGCCGAGCGCCGACACATGCACCAGCGCAGACGCACCGGCGCGCGACGCAGCCTCGGCCACGGCGCGCGCGCCATCGACATGGACCCGCGCCATATCGCGTCCGAAGATGCCGACAAGGTTCACCACCGCCTCCGCACCCTCCACCGCCCGCACGACCGTCTCCGGCCGGGTGATGTCGGCGGCGACGAACTGGGTCTGGCCGAGCCCGCCCAGCATCTTAAGGTGGAACGCGCGCCGGGGATCGCGCTCGGCGAAACGCACCCGCGCGCCAGCGCGCAACAGCGCCTGGGCGGCGTAGCGGCCGATGAACCCGGAGCCGCCGAACACGGTCACCAACTTGTCCTTCATCGCCAGTTCCTTGCCCAGTGCATCGCGCGCCCCTGCCCGCCTCTGTTCCGGTTGACAAGACTCACGCCCCCGCCCTAGAGGCGCGCCCCTACCCCGTGCCCAGATGGCGGAATTGGTAGACGCACCAGCTTCAGGTGCTGGCGATCGCAAGGTCGTGGAGGTTCGAGTCCTCTTCTGGGCACCATTCCCCGGGGAACAGCGAGACGCTCGTGCGCGCGGCGGGGCGTTGCTCCGTTGGGGACGATGGCGGGCGTGTTGGGTTGAGAGCTCGCGCTTAGCGCCCTGTCAGCAGCACGATCGGCATGCGCAGCACGGTGCGGACGTCGGGCGCGTCTTCGGTCGCGCCGATTTCGACCGACCAGTTGACGCTGGCGCGGTCGGTGACGCGGTAGGTCACGCCGAACAGCAGCCGCCCGATCTGCAGGTCGCGCGAGGTGACCTCGCGCTCTACCCCCGTCATCGTTCGCGTGCGGGTCTCGGTTCCGAACGCCCAGCTGTGCGCATATCCCAGGTTGAGGGTCGTGCGCTGATTGAACGAAATGCCGACGCCCGCGCTGGCCGAAATGGCATCGCCGGGATCGACGTACAGGATCCGGAGCGGCGGGATGACCGTGTCGACCGCGCGCCCGAGATTGAAGGTATATCCGACCGTGCCGAACAGCACGACGGGATCGCTGGGCAGGATCGCGGTGACGCTGGGCGAGATGCCGTAGAAGCCGGCTCCGGTCGCGACCCGAAGCGCGCGGCCCAGATCGTCGCGCGGCACCGCGAAGGGGCTGGTGCCGCTCGGAAGCACGCCCTGAAGATTGGCGATCACATAGGGGGATCCCTGACGCCCGTCGATCAGCTGGTATCGCGCGGTCAGCTCGATGTCGCCGATGTTGCCGCCGCTGATCGAGTTCGGGATGCCGTCCTGCGGTCCGGTCGGGGTGGTGCGGATCGGTGTCACGACGCTGGTGTCGGTGCGATAGATCAGCGGCACGCGCACGCCGAGCTCCAGCCGGTCGGTCACGCCGTAGCGGAGCATGAAGGAGTCGCTGAAGATGTTCTGCCGGCTTTCATTGATGTCGAATACGCCGACCAGCACCGACTGGACGAGTTCGACGCCTCGGAACAGCGCGCGATTGCGGTCGGCGCGCGTGTAGTCGAGCTGGATTTCGCCGGTCAGCTGGCCGCGCCGCGTGACCACGCTGCCCTGGGCGTCGAGCACCGCGAGCTCGATCGGCCGGTCCTCGTCCGCCGGCGCCTCGCCGATCCGTTCCAGCGGCGGCTGCTGGACGCTGGCGACGTCGGGACCACCCGGCGCGGCCCCCTGCGCCGCTGCGACCGCGGGCTGGCGCGGCGTGGCGGCGACCGGTGAAGCCTCTGCGGCTGCGACCGTGCGCGCCTCGACCTGCTGCCGCAGGGCGACGATCTCGGCCGCCTGCTGATCCAGCCGGCGCTGCTGCTCGACGATGAGCGTCATGGCGCGGTCGAGCTGGCTCTGGACGGAAGGGCGACGCTCGGCACGCTGGGCCTGGGCGGGAACGGCCAGCAGCGTCGACACGGCCGCAGCCCCGATCAGCACGTTCCTCATTGCATCATCCCCTGCTCAGGCCCGCTCATGGAAGGCGCATGGCGCTGACCGCACTGCCAAGGTCCTGGACGCGCAGCATCGCCGAGCCGACCACGTCCGGACCGGCGTTGGCGAGATCGATCATCAAGCTCGTCTGCGTGTCGATCGCGCGATCGTTCGCCGAATTGACGATGGCGGAGCCGAACGCGCCGCCCACCAGATGCGTGACGGTGAGATCGCCCGCGCGCAGCTGCACTGTGTCGACCGCGCCCGCCCGCGCGGCGGCGACTTGCCCCGCGTCGGTAACGACGCCCGCGCCGCTCACATCGATTTGTTGCAAGCCAGCCGGCGCAGCTTGGTCCACCGTCGGACGGCCGCCCGCCACGTTGAGGGCCGGGCCGGCCGTTCCCGGCGTGACCTGAAGCCCGCTGCGCGCGTCGAAGCTGATAACCGGGGCGGAACCCGAGCCCACGCCTGCAGGCGCGGAAGGTGGCGCCGCGACCACTTCGCCCGGCTTCGGGGTGAACACCGTCACGCTGGGGGCGCCCTGGTCGGCGCGGAACACGGTGCTGAGCACCAGCGCGCCGTTGACGGAGGTCTGGGTCTGGATGGTGAGCGCGACATCGACCCCGTTGGGCAGCCGAAATCCGCCCCGCTGCTCAGCGAGCGCTTGGTCCGGCAGCGGCTCGGCCGTGAATAGCGCCTGCCCGGCAAGCAGCGTCAGCAGGAGGAGAACGGCGTTCATGAGATTTCCCGGTAGAAAGGCGCGGTCAACAGCAGCGCTTGTTGGCTGACCGGGTCCGAAAAGGGTCCGCCGACCGGCGCGCGCGTATAGGCGAGCCACTGGCGATCCCGGTTGAACCCGGCCTTGGCGCGCGCCTGCTCGGCGGCAAGAACGAAATAGACGCCGTTCCACGCGGCCTTGAACTCGGCGACCGGCATGACCGTCAGACCGCTGGACGGGTCGCCCAGCAGTACCTCGCCGCCACGCACGCCCTTTACGACGACGAAATGGCGGTAGTTCCTCACTGCGATCAGCGCGATGCCGGGCACGCCCGTCTGGGCGATCTGCTCCAGCGTGACCTTGTAACCGTCCGCCGGGAGTCCGCGGCTGGCGAGCCAGCGTTTCATGTCTAGGAGCGAGAAACCCAGCCGGCGGATCTGGGCTTGGTCGCCCCGCGCCCACATGCCGCGAAAGGCCTGCGTCTCCTCGACATCATAATCATAGTGGTAGCGCAGCAGGGTCGCCAAGGCGGCCGAGCCGCAGCTGAAATCGTAGCGCTGCCGGACGACGCCGGCGAAGCGCTGGTCGGCGACGGTGCGGATGGGGACGTCATAGGCGCCGATCGTCGAGCCGCCGCCGACGAATTGCGGCCCGCCCGACACCTCGGCCGCGCAGGCGGTCAGTGACAGGGCGAGGAGCAGCGCGCGCATCTGGGCCTATTGGCTCAACGAGATCGTGACGTTCATCGCCGCGTTGATCGCGACGTTGTTGCCGGTGTTCACGTTCAGGATCGACAGACCCTGCAGGTTCTGGAAGGCGTTGTCCGAAATTCGGGCGTCGCCGGTGCGACTGTTGTCGCCGACGCTGTTCTGCGCCACGCCGGCCGTCTGGTTGGCGATCGCGGCCTGGTTCGTGTCCTCGCGCCCGGCGATTTCCTTGAGCGCGCCGTCGGCGATGGGCGGGGCCGCAAAGGGCGTGTCTTGCCCCCAGGCAGGTGCGGCGAGGGCGAGAAGGCCGATCGGGACGAAGCGGAGGCGCATGGCCTATCTCCTGGAGCGCTCGGGAAAAAAAAGAGGACCGGCGACGCACCACGCCGCCGGTCCCGAGAGGTCAGAAGGAGACGTCGCGGGTCGAGACCGCCACGTTGACGCTCGCGTTCTGCGACGCGCTCGCGCCCGTGTTCTGATTGAGCGCCTGCATGCCGGCGAAGTTCTGGAACGTGGACCCGCTGTTGTTCAGCGAGTTGTCCGCGGTCCCGCCCGCGCCCGTCGAGCCGGCGAATGTGACGGACGTGCCGGTGACATAGCTCGACAGGTTCGAGCTCGCCACGATCGCATTGTCGCCGAACACACTGTTCGTGCGCGCCGAGCCGGTGGAGGTCGCCGTGTCGGTCGCGGAGCGGGCGGAATTGTCGTTGTAGCTGTTCGCGACGTTGGTCGACCGGTTGGAGTTGTCGTTGTTCGAATTGCGGGTCGACCGGTCCGAGTTGTCGTTGTTGGAGTTGCGGGTCGAGTTGTCGACGTTGTTCGTCGCGGTGCCGCCGTTGTTCGCCGCGACCTGCGCGCCGGACGCGGAGCTGTTGTCCGACCGGTCCGAATTGTCGGAGCTGTCGTTGAAGCTGCCGTTGGTGGAGCTGTTCCGATTGTCGGACGCAGTGCCGCCGTTGTTCGCAGCGACCTGAGCGCCCATGGCCGAGCTGTTGTCCGAGCGGTCGGAATTGTCGTTGCCGCTATCGGCCACATTGTAGGTGTTGGTCGAATTGTCGCTGCTGTCCGTGACGGTCGACCCATTGTTGGCCGCCACGCGCCCACCTGTCGCCGACGTGTTGGTCGTGCTATTGTCGCTTGCGTCGGTCACGGTCGCGCCGTTGTTCGCCGCGAAGCGCCCGCCGGTGGCCGAGGTGTTGGTGGACTGGTCGCGGTTGTCGGTGTTGTCGGTTGCGGTGCCGCCGTTGTTGGCCGCGACCCGCGCGCCGGACGCCGAGCTGTTATCCGAGCGATCGGAATTATCGTTTCCGCTATCGGCGGTGTTGGTCGAATTGTTGTCGGCGGAGCTGCCGTTGTTCGCAGCGTACAGCGCCCCGGAGGCGGAGCTGTTGTCCGAGCTGTCGTTGCCGCCGTTGTTGCTGCCGTTGGTGGAGTTGTTAGTGTTGTCCGACGCGGTGCCGCCATTGTTGGCGGCAATCGCCGCGCCCGTGGCCGAGCTGTTGTCCGAACGGTCGCTGTTGTCCGAGTTGTTGTTGGACGTGCTGCCGTTGTTGGCGGCATAGTCCGCGCCGGTCGCGCTGCTGTTGTCGTTGCCGCTGTCGGCGGTGTTCACCGAGCTGTCGTTGCCGTTGCCGTTCGCCTGGCTCTGATCGTTGCCCTGGTTCGACGAGTCGTTGAAGCTGCCGTTCGCCGAGTTGTCGGTGGTGGCGGTGGAACCCCCATTGGCCGCATTCTGGCCGCCCGATGCGCTTGAGGTGGTGTTGGTGGTCGTGGTGGAGGGCGTGCCGGTCTGGGCGACCGCGGGCGCCGCCAGCAGAACCGCCGCGACGGAGCAGGATTGGAGCAGGTAGGATTTCATAGTCGAGCTTCCTCTCTTGAGCTTCGCCGCACTGTTCCCCTCAAGCGGTTTCAGCGATGGGCGGCGCCGGATCGGCACTCGGTCAGCTATCCGCTTCCTTTGGGAGCCCTCTCCCCCGGGACGGGATAAACCCGCCCCCTCATTTGGGGGTGATCAGACGAATTCCGTGCGGCAGCCGGGCGCGGTCCGCACCGAGCTCTTGAGCATGAGCCAGACCAGCTCGGCTTGCCGGCTGGTGCCCGTCTTGCCGAAGATCTGCTTGAGGTAGGATCGCGCGGTCTGCTCGCGCACGTGCATGCGCTCGGCCGCCTCCGCCAAGGATACGCCGTCCGCGAGCAGACAGGTGAGCCGCGTCTCCACCGGCGACAGCTTGTACAGCTTGCACGCCGGCTCGATCAGGCGGCATAGATCCTGCTCCGGGTCGAACAGGTACAGCACGGCGGCGGGCGCGCCATGATCGGCGGGCGGCCCGTCGGCGCGAACCACCGCTGCCAGCAATGGACGGCGGTCGCGCCTGCTCAGCGCCACGACCGGCGAGACTCCACCGGTCCATGGTTGATCCGCCTCGATCACATGCTCGATCGCCGCGCGCAGGCGCATGGTGTCGGCGAGCTTGCCGCCGCCTACCATGGCGCCATTGAGCCGCAGCCCGTCCTTGTCGTCCAGCATCGCCTCGGCGGCGGCGTTGGCGAACACGGCCTGGCCCTGCCGGTCGACCAGCATGATGCCGATACCGGTGTTGTTGACCGCTACGGTCAGTCCGCGCAGCCTCGCGACCAGTCGTCGGCGCAGGCCCCACATCCAGAAGAGCGGCTGCACCAGGGGCAGTAAGCGCGTCAGGGCGTCGCGGGCCTCGAGCCGGGTCTTTGCGCCCATGCGGCGGAACAGGGAGGTGAGCGTGACAACGCCACCCTGCGCCGGCATGGTCGTGGTGAGGAGCAGTCCGGCATCGACGCCTTGTAAATCCCGCCATTCCGACCGGGCGGTCGATCCTGTGGCGGCCACCTCCGACGCACAGGCGACCATCTCGCGCTCGACATCGGAGCGCGCCTGGGCAGACCCGTCCCCGAACAGGAAGACAGGCGTAGCGCCCGCATCATGCCAGGCGACGAGGACTTCGTCAGCCGCTTGCAAGCGCTGGATTTCGGTCAGTACGCCCGTCAACTGCGCCGCCGTTTCTTCCTCGAGCGGGTCGCCGGGAGACCTCAGGAGCGAGTCGCGCAGCACCGCCGCATCGCGGGACGGTGCTGGCGAGAACATCAGCGGCACATAATTCACGCGGCAGCCCCCTTGCCCGAGATCACCCCGCACGCCCGCTCAGCCCGAGCGACTTCAGCCGCACTCGGAGCGCTGAACCTCGCATTAACAACAACTTTGCCGCGCGACCTGTTCCAAACGAACTCACCAACTTGGATCAACAGCCGGAAGCCTGGCAGCACGAAACTTCGCTTGGCCGGCCACGTGGCTTGGGCTTTGGACGAACCGAGCAAGGGATGACGGTTGCACGTCTAGCAATGCCTCCGTAATGGGCTGACTAGAGCAGGAGATAACTTTTCATGGCCGACACCACGACCGATCTGAACGCCGTCGAGCTTGCCACCGAGCTGACCATTGCTTGGCTCGGCAATCCGAATACCCGGACCTCGGCCGAGGAGGTCCCCGCCTTTCTCGGCCGGATGCACGAGACGGTGTCCAAGTTGTTGGGTTCGGCCGAAGAACAGCCGGCGAGCGAACCGCAGGGCGAGTATACGCCGGCGGTGTCGGTCCGGAAAAGCTTGGCGTCGAAGGACCACATCATCTCGATGATCGATGGCAAGCCGTACAAGACCTTGCGCCGTCACCTCGCGACGCACGGGCTGTCCCCGGCCGAGTATCGCGAGCGCTATGGGCTGAAGGCGGATTATCCGATGGTCGCGGCGAACTATTCGGAGAGCCGGCGCGCCATGGCGAAGCAGATCGGTCTGGGGCGGAAGCCCGGACAGAAGAAGGGCGACGGGGGTGCCGATGCGAAGCCGGCGAGCGGCGGGCGCGGCCGCAAGAAGGCCGCCGCCGCGGAGCCGGCGCAGGGCTGACGCCTGAGCTCGCCCCGGCTGCGGGCCGGGGCGGGCCCTAATTCCCGAAGCTTGCCTGGCGGTACAGCAGCGTGATCGCGACGCGACGGTTGCGCGGGTCGGCGGGATCGTCGGCGATCATCGGCTCACGATCCGCCACGCCTTCGATCCGGGCGAAGCGGCGCTCCGGCGTGCCGCCCAGCGCTAGGCGGCGCCGCGTCGCCTCGGCGCGGCCGGTCGCGAGCATCCAGTTGTTCATCGCCCGCGGGTCGCCATAGGGCAGGCTGTCGGTGTGGCCGCGGATCATGATCGGATTGTCGGTCGCCGCGATCGAGTCTGCGATCTTGCCGATCAGCTCGGAAGCTTCGGGCGCCAGCATGGTGGTGCCGACGGCGAACATCGAGTAATCGGCATTATCGACCAGGTCGATGCGCATACCCTCGTTGGTCATCACGAACTTCACGTGCGCGGCCAGCTTGCGGAGCTCGCTCGAGCGCCGCATCGCGTCCGTCACCTGTCGCCGGGTCCGCTCGAAGCTTGCCTTGTCGGCATTGCGGAGCGAGCCCTTGTCGCCGGTGCCGGGCTTGGCCCCACCCGCGCCCGTGACCGGGGTCGCCATGCCCTGTTCGCTCGAACGGCCCGCCTTTTCGCCGATGTTCAGGTCCGAACGCGCCGACTCGCCGCCGAACATCCCGCTGCCGCCCATGCCCAGCGCGCGCGTGTCGATGATCGTGGGTGCGAAGTAATCGGCGATGCCCTTGCGCTGCTTCTCGTTGGTCGCGCCGAGCAGCCACAGGAGCAGGAAGAACGCCATCATCGCGGTCACGAAATCGGCGTACGCGACCTTCCACGCGCCGCCGTGATGGCCGCCATGACCATCGGCGATGATCTTCTTGACGATGACGATCTTGGGCGGCTGGTTGGAGCCGTGCGGCGCGCGCGCGGCCATCCCTACCTACCCCGCAGCCCGTCGAACACTTCGGCGAAGCCGGGCTGGTTCTTGTGCTTGATGCCGGAACGCGCGGCTTCGATCACCAGCGGCTGCGGGTGGCCGTGCAGCGAGGCGATGATGATCTGCTTGACGACGTGGTAGATGGCCGCATCGGCGTCGATCACCTGCTTCAGGCGACTGGCGAGCGGCGCGACCATACCGTACGCCAGCAGCACGCCCAGGAAGGTGCCGACCAGCGCGGAGCCGATCATGCCGCCCAGCACGCTCGGCGGCTTGTCGATCGAGCCCATCGTCTTCACCACACCCAGCACCGCCGCGACGATGCCGAGCGCGGGCAGCGCGTCGGCGAGCGATTGCAGCGTGGTGTGCGGGCCCTCGACCTCGTGGTGGTGGGTCTTGATCGCGTTGTCCATCACCTCCTCGACGGCATGCACGTCGAGCGTGCCCGACGAGACCACGACCAGGCGCAGCGTGTCGGCGATGAGATTGACGAGGGTGTGGTCGGCGAGCAGCCGCGGATACTCCGCGAACAGCGCCGACGACTTGGGGTCCTCAACATGCGGCTCCAGCGCGATCGGACCTTCCGTCCGCAGCATCTTCATCAGCTTGGACACCAGGAAGATGACGTCCAGATAGTCCTGCTTCTTGTAGCGCGGCCCCTTGAAGACCTTGCCGAGCCCGCCGCCCATCGCCTTCAGCTCGGCGCCGGAATTGCCGATGATCAGAGCGCCCGCCGCCGCCCCACCGATGATCAGCATCTCATGCGGGAGCGCGTGCAGCACCGGGCCGAGCGCGCCTCCGGTGATGGCGAAACCACCGAACACCATCGCGATGAGGACAACCAGACCGATCGCAGGAAACATCGAACACTCCGCAGACGACCCGTCCGCGACGGCTCGACCCTGGTCTCACGGATTAGCGGGGAGAGGTCACCGCGGGGTTAACCAGGCGGCTCGGAAGCGAATTATCGCAGATAATCGAAGAGGGTGAGACCCTGGAGCTTGGCGAAGCTGGCCTGGGTCGCCTGCAGCACGGTCATCGTCTTCTGCAGCTCGGTGATCGCGGCCGTGATGTCGGTGTCTTCGATCGCAGAGCGGGCCGCCTCGCGGTCGATATCGGCCGCGCTGAGCGCCGCCTGCTCCAGCTCCACCCGCGCGGCGCGCGCGCCGAGCGAGGCCTGGACCGTCAGCGCCTGGGTGGAGGCGCGGCCCAGATCGGTGATCGCCTGTCCTGCCGCAGCGGGCACATCGGTGCCGGCGCGCAGCGCAGCGGACAGATCCGCCAGCGTCGCGAACAGGTCGGTGCCGCCGAAGGCGAAGACGCGTTGGGCGCTCTCGCTGGGTTGGACGGACTGGCCGGATTGGGTCGGGATCGCGCTGGGGCTGGTGCTCGCGAAAGTGGCGACGCCGTTCGCGTCCAGCGTCACCGCCGCCTCTCCGGCCCGGCCGCCGAACAGCGGCTGCCCGCGCGCGTCGGTCGCGTTGCCGAGCGCCGCGAGCTGGTCACGGATCGCGTCGATCTCGTCGGCGATGGCGGCGAGCGAAGTCGCGTCGTTGGTGCCGCTGCGCGCACGGATGGCCAATTCGGACGCGCGCTGGATCTGCGCGGCGATGTCGGTCAGCGTGCTGTCCGCCTGCGCCAGCACGGCCGCGGCCGTATCGAGATTGCTCGCGGTCGCCCTGGCGTCGGCCGTGTCGCGGGCGATCAGTTGCAGTCGGCTGTACGCGGACGAGTCGTCCGACGGGCTGGCCAGCCGCTTTCCGGTCGCGATCTGGGTCTGTAGCGCGTCGGCGCGGCTCGACAGGCGCGCCATTGCGTCGGCCGAACGATCGTAGAAGAGGCTGGACGAAATGCGCATCGCGGTCACCGGATCTCGAGCAGCGTCTGCATGATGTCGCGGGCGACCTGGATCACCCGGCTGGACGCCTGATACGCCTGTTGGAAGCGCATCAGCTCGACGGCCTCATTATCGAGGTCGACGCCAGACAGGCGATCGCGTGCGGTCACCGCACCGTCGCGGATCGCGATCTGGGCTCCGGCCACCAGCTTGCGCTGCTCCAGCGCCGCGGCGTTGCCGGTCACCAGCCGGGTCAACCCCGCTTCCCAGCCATGCGCCTCGCGCATGTTCTCCAGGAGCTGCAGATTACCGCTATCGCGCACTCCGCCCCCGACTGCGGCGGCAGCGATGCCGCGGGGATCGGTCAGCGAAACCTGGATCGCGGTTGGATTGGCGCGGTCGGCGAGGCTGAACAGCGGCTGGCCGGCCAAGCCCGCCAGATCGCGGCCGCCCGCCTGGATCGCGTTCACCTCATCCACGAAGTCGAGGGCGAGCGCGTTCAGCGAGGCGCGTGTATCGAAGATCCGTCCCGCGCCTTCGGTCAAGCCTGCAAGCGAGCCGCCCACGGGCGTAAAGGCTTGGAAAGCGCCGCCATTCTGCAAGGTCAGTGTGACGGCGCCTCCTGCACGGGCATAGCTGACCCGGCCGGCATCGCTGCCGCGGACAAGGGTCGGCCCGGTCGCGCCCATCGTCACCGTGGCGCGCCCTAGCGTGTCGATCGCGACGTTGATGTCCGACAACGCGCTCATCTGTTCGAGGATCAGGTCGCGCCGATCGGCGAGCTGGGCCGCGGCGGCCCCACCCACACCGACACGCCCCAGCCCGTCGTTCGCTTGCGCCAGCGCTTCCGCCAGCGAATTGAGCTCTCCCACCGCCTGCGAGGCTTCGGTGTCGAGCTCGGCCATGGACTGGTCGAGGGTGCGGCCGGTGGTGGTGAATGCTCCGGCCAGCGCCTTGGCGTTCTCGAGCAGCACCGCGCGCTGCGGTTCGGAGGTCGGATCTGCGGCGAGCTGGCGGGCCGTGCCGAAGAAGCTGGTCAGCCGTGCCCCCAGATCGCTGCCGGTCAAGGAGGTCTCGATCCGTTCGAGCCAGACGGCCCCGGCTTCGGTCCGCGCCAGATCGGCTCCCGCCGTGCGCACGGCCGCGGCGCGGTAGATATCGCCCTGGCGCGCGATCCCGGTCACGGTGACGCCGCTGCCCTGCAGGTTGCGGCCGGCGACGCCATTGACGGCGGTCACCTCGGCAAGCACCGAGGTCCGGCGCGTGTAGCCGGCCACGCCCGTGTTGGCGATGTTGTCGCCCGTGGTCGTCAGCGCCGACTGATAGGCGCGGACGCCGCTGGCTCCGATGGAGAGCAGGTCGCTCATGCCGGCGGGTCTGACGCGGGCGGGTTAACATCGGCTTGCAGGGTCGAGCGGCCGCGCGCCAGGAACTCGGTCATCGCCTTGCCGATGCCCATTGGCTGGTGTTCCGCCATGGTCTCGGCGAGCCGCGCGTCCTGCATCTCGCGGAACGTATCCACCGCCTTGGAATCGAATAGCGGTTCGGCAAGCTTCGCCTGGCGCATGCTCTTCAGCATCATGCCGGTGAAGACCGCCTCGAACTGCCGACCCGCCTTTTGGAGGTTGTCCGCGGTGGCGAGCCGGTCGAGCCGCGGGCCGATGCCGTTGACGCCGGTCATAGGACGATCAGCTCCGCCTTGAGCGCACCCGCTTCCTTGAGCGCCTCCAGGATCGCGACCAGGTCGGCGGGCGACGCGCCGATCGCGTTCACCGCCTTGACCACGTCGGCGAGCCGCGGGCCGGGGGCGAGCAGGAACATCGGCCTTTTCTCTTCCTCGACCGAGACGCCCGAGCGACGCTCCAGCGCGGTCTCGCCGTCGCTGAACGGGGCGGGCTGCACGACGCGCTGCTGTTCGTCGATGCGCACGGTCAGCTTGCCATGCGTCACCGCGGCGGGGCCAACGCGGACGGCGGAGTTGATGACGACGGTCCCGGTGCGCGCATTCACGATCACCTTCGCGGGCGGCTCGGCGGCCGTGACCTCCAGGTTTTCGATGCGCGACATCATCGCCGCGCGCGCCTGGACGCCGGGCATCGCCCGGATGGAGACGGAAACGCCGTCGACCGCCTGCGCGACACCCGCGCCGAAAGCGCGGTTGATCGCGCCCGCGACGTTCTGCGCCGTCGTCCAGTCGGCCCGCTGCAGATTGAAGGTGAGCGTATCCGTCTCGCCGAACCCGGTCGCGACCGCGCGCTCCACGGTGGCGCCTTCGGGGATGCGGCCGGTCGAGGGAATGTTGACGACGATCTTGGAGCCGTCGAGCCCGTCCGCGCCCAGCCCGCCCACGGCGAGGTTGCCCTGCCCCATCGCATAGATCTGACCGTCCGCGCCGTAGAGCGGCGTCAGGATCAGCGCGCCGCCGCGCAGCGACTTGGCGCGCCCCATCGCCGCGACCGTGATGTCGAGCCGCTGGCCGGGCTTGGCGAAGGGCGGCAGCTCGGCCGTCACCATCACCACCGCCGCGTTCTTGGCGGGCGGGTTGATGTTGGGGGGCATCTGCAGGCCGAAGCGGCTCAGCACCGCCTTCAGGCTCTGCACCGTATATTCGAGATTGTCGTCGCCCGTGCCCGGCAGGCCGACCACGACGCCATAGCCGGTGAGCTGGTTGGCACGGATGCCCTGAAACGCCCCCAGGTCCTTGATCCGCTCGGCGGCGGCGGGTGCGGCCAGCGCAAGCGCGGCTAACAGGGCGAGGAGGAATCGGTGCATGGCGGCGATCCTTAGCGGGAGATGGTTACCGAGCGGCTAACCATCAGAAGGGCGACAGCACCTGGAAGAATCGGCTGAGCCACCCCTGCCGGCTCGCGCGCGCAACGTCGCCCTTGCCGGTATAGGCGATCTCCGCGTCCGCGACGCGGGTCGACGGCACGCGGTTGTTGAGGTCGACGTCGGCCATGCGCACGACGCCCCGGATGCGGACGAACTCGTCGCCGCGATTGAGCGTGACCCGCTTCTGCCCCTGCACCAGCATCGTGCCGTTGGGATAGGTCTCGACCACCGTCACCGAGACCTCGCCGACCAGCGAGTTCGCCTGATCGGCGGTGCCGCCGCCGCGGAAGTTGCGGTTGCCGCTGACGGTCGCATCCGTGGGCGCGAACAGCGCGAGCGGGCCCGTTGCGGGCGGCACCAGGCCGAAACCGCCGCGCGAGTCGAGTTGCGAGTTGGCCGACTTGGTAGCGGCGGTGCGCTCCACCAGCACGATGGTGAGCGGGTCGCCGACACGGCGCGCGCGCCAGCCCTCGTGCAAGCCGGCGAACCCGGCGTCTGCCTGAAAGATGGACCCGTTCGCCGGACGCGGCGCAACCGGCACGACGGGGCGCGCGGCCGCGAACTCGGGCGGCGCCTGCCGCTTGCGCGCATCCGCCGGCGTCGGCGCGAGCGCCGCCACGACGGCGCAGGACATGAGAAGCGCGCGCATCAGATGTTCTGGTTCACATATTTGAGCATGTCGTCGGTCGACTGGATCATCTTCGAGTTCACCTCGTACGCGCGCTGGCACTCGATCATGTCGACCAGCTCCTGCACGACATTGACGTTGGACGCCTCCAACATGCCCTGGCGGATCGTCGCCCGCCCCTCGACTCCCGCGACGCCCAGATTGGCGGGGCCGCTCGCGGCCGTCTCGCGCAGGTAATTGTCGCCGGTTGCCTGCAGGCCCGCGCCGTTGGGGAAGCTCGCGACCTGGATCTGGCCGATGTCCTGCGCGGCGTCCTGGCCGGCGATGGTCGCCGACACGGTGCCGTCCTGGCCGATGGTGATGTTGGTCGCGCCCTGCGGCACGGTGATGCCGGGCATCAGCTGATAGCCTTCGGCGGTCACCAGCAGCCCTTCGGCGGAGCGGGTGAAGTTGCCGGCGCGGGTGTAGCCGAGCTGCCCGCCCGGCAGCTGCACCTGGAAATAGCCGTCGCCGTCGAGCGCGAGATCCAGGCTGTTGCCCGTCGTGTTCATCGCGCCCTGCGTGTCGATGCGCGCCGTGCCCTGCACGCGCACGCCGGTGCCGAGGTTGAGCCCGACGGCGTAGCGCGATTCCGCCGTGCTCATCGCGCCGGCGGCGGTCACCACCTGATAAGCGAGCGTCTCGAACGCCGCGCGGTCGCGCTTGAACCCCGTCGTGTTGACGTTGGCGAGGTTGTTGGAGATCACCCGCATGCGCATGTCCTGGGCGTCCAGCCCGGTGCGCGCGATGTGCATCGCTGCAGAACCCATGTCTCTTCTCCTTACGTCGGCAGGCGCATCAGCGACGCGCCGCTTTCGTCCATGTCCTTGGCCGAGCGCATCAGGCTGGCCGTCACCTCATAGGAGCGCTGGTTCTCGATCATGTCGACCAGCGCCTGCGCAATGTCGACGTTCGAGCCCTCGAGCGCGCCCGCCTGGACGCGCGCGTCCAGATCGTCGGGTAGCGCGCCGCCGCCGCGCACGCGCAGCAGGTTGTCGAGCCCCTTCACCGTATCCGACCCCTTGGTCGACACGAGCTTCAGCCGGTCGACCGTCTGCGGTTCGCCGCCGGCGGTCGGCACGATGGCGATGGTGCCGTCGGCGGCGATGCTGACCGAGCTGAACGGCGGCAGGGTGATGGGACCGCCCTGACCCTGGACGATGAAGCCGTCGCCGGTCTGGAGCACGCCCGACGCGGTGACCTGAAGGTCGCCGCGGCGGGTATAGGCCTCCTCGCCGTCCGCCGCCTGCACCGCCAGCCAGGCGTCCGCGCCCGCGACCGCCACGTCGAGCGGGCGGCCGGTCTGCTGCACGGACCCCTGCGTCCGATCGGCGTCGCGCACCTCCTCGGTCGCAGGCGTGCGCGCCTCCAGCTCGCCGGCGGCGCCCTTCAGCAGCACCTGGTCGAACGCGACGCGGTCGGCGCGGAAGCCGATGGTGGACGCGTTCGCCATGTTGTTGGCGATCGCCGCCTGCGCCGCCATGTGCGCGCGCAGGCCCGTCGCCGCCGTGTAGACCAGCTTGTCCATGGCTTACCCCGCCGCCGCTCCTTCGCTCACGACCGGATGTTGAAGATGGTCTGGGAGACCTGGCTCGCGGTGTCGAGCGCCTTGGCGTTCGCCTGGAAGTTGCGCTGCGCCGCGATCAGGCCGACCAGCTCCTCCGTGATGTCCACGTTGGAACGCTCGATCGTGCCGGACATCACATTGCCGAAGCTGCCCGCCCCCGCCATGCCCAGCCGCGCGTCGCCCGACACGCCGGTCGGCGACCAATAGCTGTTGCCGAGCTGGCGCAGCCCCGACGGGTTGGAGAAGTTCGCGAGCATCACCTGGCCGACCGCCTGGGTGTCGCCGTTGGAGAACGCCGCCTTGACGACTCCGCGCTCGTCCACGGTCACGCCCTGCAGCTGGCCGACCGCCCGGCCGTCCTGGCTGCGCGCGCCGACGTTGAACGGGTTGGCGGTCTGCGTCGTGTCCGCGCCGAAGGTGAAGGAGAATTGCTGCGACGTGGTCGACCCTGCCGTCGTGAACGGGTCGAAGTTGGTCGGGGTCGGCGCCGCCGTCAGCGCACCCGTGCTGTTGAACGACAGCGTCATGCGGTCGCTCGCGCCGGAGCCGCTGGTCAGCTGACGATCCCCTACGAACGAATATACCGCCCAGCTGCTGCCGGAACCGCCGGCGGACGTCCGAACGAAATAGTTGGTCAGCGTCTGCGGGTTGCCGTCCCCGTCGTACACGGTCGTCTGCGTCGACTGATTGTAGCTGGTCGGGTCGAAGCGATCGAAGGTCGTGGTCGCCGGAACGGCCGAATTGGCGTTGAGGTTCACCGACATGGTGACCGCGCCCGTCGCCTGCGCCAGCCCGCTGGTCGCCGGCAGACGCAGGCTGACCGCCGAATCGATGCCGGTCGCGACCACCGCGCCCGAGCCGTCCACCGGATAGACCTGGAGATGCGAACCGTTGCCGTCCACGACATAGCGGTCGCTGTTGACGGAGAAGCCGCCGTTGCGGGTGAAGTTCACCTGCGAAGAGTCCAGCGCCGGCTTGACCGCGAAAAAGCCGTCGCCGGACACGGCGAGGTCGAGCGTGTTCGCCGACTGGATCAGGTTGCCCTGGCCGAACTGCTGGATGTTGCCCTTCACCACGGTGCCCGAGCCGACCATCTGCGTCGGCGACAGCGATACCGAGGAGGCGATCACGTCGGCAAATTCGGTGCGGCTCTTCTTGAAGCCGTTGGTGCCGACGTTCGCCAGATTGTGCGCGATGGTCGACATGTCGGTCTGCGAGGCCTGCAGGCCGGACAGCGAGGTGTAGAAGGACATGCGTGTTACTCCTGGAAAGCGGATCAGCCGACCTGGCGGACGGCGGTGACGGGGACGGACCCGAGGCCCGGAACGGAGAGGACCGGCGCGCCGCCGGCGGTGGACACGGCCTCGACCGGCGCCCAGACGAGACCCGTCGCGCCGATCGCCTTGCCTGCGTTCTGCGCCGCGACGCGGACGGTGAAGGGACCGACACCCGCATCGGCGCCGTTCAGGTCCTTGCCGTCCCAGTCGTAGCTGATCGTCCCGGCGGACTGCGGGCCGAGACTCCGGCTGTGCAGGATCTGCCCGCGCGCGTCACTGATCGTGACGGTCACGTCCGTCGCCGCCGCGTCCAGCTCGATCGCACCGGCGATCCCGCCGGCGGTTCCGTCGGCCTTCACGCGACCGTACGCGATGTCGCCCGCGGTCAGCACGGTGCGCCCGATATACGCCATGGCCTCGCTGGCCGAGGTCGCGCCGAGCTTGTCGGCGATGGCCTTCAGCGTCGACGACATCTCGGTAATGCCGGCGAGCGAGGAGAACTGCGCCATCTGTGCGACCATCTGGGTGTTGTCGACCGGATCGAACGGATCCTGGTTCCGCATCTGCGCCGTCATCAGCTTCAGGAAGTCGGCCTGGCCCAGCGTCTGGTTGCGCGCGGAGGCGGGCGCGACGGTCACGCCCTGGTTGGCGCGCGCGATGCCGAGGTTCTGGAGTGCGGTGTCGAAGGCGTTGGCGGCGGCCATGATCAGCGGCCCAGCTTCAATGTGTCGATGACGAGCGACTTGGCGGTCTGCATCACCTCGACATTGTTCTGGTACGCGCGCGCGGTCTCCATCATGTCGACCAGCTCGCGCGTTTCGTCCACGGCGGCCTCGAACACGTTCCCGTCCTTGTCCGCCTGCGGGTTCGCCGGGTCGTAGCGCTTGGTCGGCGCCTCGCCAGCGGAGACGATCCGCTGCACGTCCACGGTCGCCAGGCCGGTCGCCTGGTCGAACTGGGTGCGGAACACCGGCTTCATGGTCTTGTAGGCGGCGTCGGCAGAGCTCGCGACGCCGCCGGCGTTGGCGAGGTTCGACGCGGTCGTGTTCATCCGCACGAGCTGCGCGGTCATCGCGCGGCCGGCGACCTGGATCACGGTGAGCGGCTGGTTGGGCATCCTTATTCTCCCTTGAGCGCGCGGGTGAGCGTGTTGATGCGGCCGTTCAGGAACGACAGCGTCGTTTGGTACTGGACCGCGTTCTCGGCGAAGGCCGTCTGTTCCTGGCTGAGCTCCACCGTGTTGCCGTCGAGGCTGGTCTGGAGCGGCAGGCGATACTTGGTCGCCGCCGCGATGCCGTCGTCCGTTCCCGCCGCGGCGAGCGCTTGGCGGAAATCGATGTCGCGGGCCTTGAACCCGGGGGTGGAGGCGTTGGCGATGTTGGAGGCCAGCACGCCCATGCGGGCCGAGCGCACCGCAAGCGCCGTCCCATGCACTCCGAACAGATCGTTGCCGGCCATCCCTGCCTCCTCGCCGTGATTGGCGTCGGGCCGGGAAAAGCAATGAGCGTGCCAGTATGGGTTTGCCGCATGGTTTTGCCGGTCCAGGTTGACGGACCGGGGGCACGGCAGGCGAAACGGCAAAGGCTTGCCGGCCGCCGTGCCCCTCATTGCCGCCCTTTCCTCGTCACCCCACCTTCATTCCGGGGTCCACCGGGCCGCAGTGTCTGAGGCTGAGGCTCCTTTCCGCGAGGCCCCTCCGCAGCGCGCGGTGGATGCGGGCACCGAGGCCGGCATCACGGGAGGAGTGATCTGGCCCGCCGCTTGCAGAGGCTCGCGCGATGCAGCTCGCGACCTTCTACGATCCCCTGGCGCTCGCACTCGTCGGCGGCGGGACCGCGCTGACCATGGTCTTGCGGACGCCCGCCGCCGATCTGGCGCGCGCGCTCGCCGCACTTCGCCACCTATGGCGCGCGCGCTTCTCGGCTGACCCGCTGCTGGAGCAGCTCGCCGCGCAGGCGCGCATCGCCAAGCGTCACGGCGTGATCGCACTCGATCACTCCGTGATCTCCGACCCGGATCTCGCCGCCGGTCTCGCCGCGATCGTCGACGGGGCGGGGCCGGAGGACGTGGCCGCGTTGATGGACGAGCGCCGCCAAGCGCGGTTCGAGCGGCACGCCTCCGCCGTCGACGCTTGGCGCGGCGCTGCCGAGGCCGCCCCGGCGATGGGGATGGTGGGCACGCTGATCGGTCTCGCCGCGATGTTTGCTGGAATGCGCGACCCACAGGCGATCGGCGGCGCGATGGCGGTCGCCCTCCTGGCGACGCTCTACGGCGCGCTGCTCGGCAACCTGCTGCTGCAACCTGTTGCTCAACGCTTGGCGGGACGCGCGAGGATCGAAGCGTTCGAGCGCAGCCGCCTCGTGCGCCCGCTCATGGTGCTCGCCGAGCGCGAGGCGCCCCGCCTGCGGCAGGCGCACGCGGCATGACGGGCGATCCCCTGATGCCGCCCGGTCAGCGGCCGCTGTGGCTGGTGACGCTCGCCGACTTGGCGCTGCTGCTGCTCGGCTTCGTCGTGCTGATCCAGGCGAGCGCCAATCGGGAGGCGGTCGCGGCCTCGCTGCGCGCGCGGTTCGGCGCGGAGGAGATCGCGCCCGCAGTCGCGGCCGTCGCCGCCGATTTCGCGCCCGGCTCCGCCCGGCTGAACGACGCCGCCCCGCTGATCGCCTGGGCCGCGGACGCGTTGCGGGATCCGCGTGTCACCGTCACCGTGACCGGCTCCGCCACCGTCGGCGAGACCGCCGGCGTCATGCTCGCGGCGGACCGCGCGCGTGCCGCGCTCGACGCGCTGGCGGCGGCCGACATGCCCACCCATCGTCTGCAGCTTGCGACCAGCCGCGCTGGCGGCGCGCGCGTGATCCTCACCCTCGCCTTCACCGGCCAGCCCTGGAGCCAGCCATGATCCTGTCCGTTCTCGCCACCCTCGCCTTTCAGGACACGGGAGCGCTCGATCGCGCCGTCGCCGCCTTCACCGGCCACGCGGTCGGGGAGCAGGGCGGCGCGCGCGCGCCGGTCGATCCCCGCTTGCGCCTGAAGAGCTGCCCGACGGTCGCCCTGTCCTGGCGCACGCCCCAGCAGGACGCGGTCGTGGTCGCCTGCACAGGCCCCGACTGGCGGCTGTTCGTGCCGGTGAACCGCCCCGCGGCCGCGCCGACCGCAGCCGCAGCCATCGCTGTCGCGACCCCGGCCGCGGCGCCTGTCCCACGCGCGGTTCGGACGGAGCCGGTGATCCGGCGCGGCGACCCAGTGCTGATCGAGGCGGGCAACGCCGGCTTTTCGATCACCCGCGAGGGGGTGGCGCAGGCGGACGCCGCGCCCGGCGCACGGGTCGCGATTCGCGTGGAGGGCGCGACCGTCCCGGTCCAGGCAGTCGCGGTCGCCAGCGGCCGCGCGACTCTGCCCGGCTGGTCGAATTGACCCTCATGTCCGTTAAGCACGCCCCGCAAAAAGCGCTTAAGCTTGCCCGGCTATGGCCGTTTACTGCTGCGACAGGCGCGATCAGCAGAGGTGCGGGTCATGGTGGACACGACGGGGGTGAAAGGAGTGGCGAGCGACCGGGCGGTCGCGCGCGCGCTCGAAGTTCGCGCCGTGGCCCCGACGCCGTCGCCCGGCGCACCGCCGCAGCCGCCAGCGCCCGATGTCGCGCGGCTGTCGGGCGTCGCCGCGGAGCTGGCGGCCAAGCCGCCGGTCGACTCCGACCGCGTGCAGCAGATCAGGCGGGCGATCGCCAACGGCACCTTCCCGATCCTGCCCGCGACGGTCGCCGACCGGCTCTTGGCGGTGCGCTATGAATGGCTCGACCGTGACCCGGCGTGACGCGCTGGTACGCGTGATCGACGCGCTGCACGCGGAGATCGCGGCGCTGAAGGCGAACGACGTGACGGGGCTGGAGCGCGCGACCGCCGACAAGCTGCACTGGCTCGATCAGGTCGCCGCGGCCGGCACCGGCCCGGCCGGCCCCGAGCTGCGCGAGCTCGCGGACGAGGCCAACCGGCTGAACGAGACCTGCCGCATCTATGTCAACCTGATGGCGGCAAATGTCCGCCGCCGCCTGCAAACCCTGACCGGCGAAGCCGGCAGCGGCGGCTACCGCCCCGTGCTCGCGGCCGCCTACGCCTGACCGCAGCTCGCACCGGCGTAGTCCCGCTACGCCGGAGACGAGCAAGGCCGGCCAGCGTAGCGCAGCTACGACTGACGACGCGGCTTTGCCGCGGCGGCTCTCTCTCTTTCCCCAGCTGACGCCGCGGCAAAGCCGCGCCGTCGGCCCTCGCTTCGCGAGGCCGGCCGAGCTGGCACGAATACGATGCGATTTCATCGCGCCGCATTCGCGCTGCGCTTTGGCACGGCCCTTGCTGATACGCGGGCATGACCGTCGTCAGTTCCGTCGCAGCCTCGCGCATCCAGTCAGCCATCGCCACGGCCTCATCGCGCACGGGGATCGCCTTCGATTATCTGCTCGGCCAAGCGAAGCTCGAAAGCGGGCTCAACCCCACCGCGCGCGCCGGCACCTCCACGGCGACCGGCCTCTACCAGTTCATCGAGCAGAGCTGGCTCGGCGTCGTGAAGAAGCATGGGGCCGAGCACGGTCTCGGCTGGGCGGCGGCCAGCATCGGCCGCACCGGGTCGGGCCGGTTCACGGTCGGCGATCCGGCGACGCGTCAGGCGATCCTGCAGCTGCGCAACGACCCGGACGTGGCGAGCCTGATGGCCGCCGCCCATGCCGGCGACAACAAGGCCGCGCTCGAGGGCGCGCTCGGGCGCGAGGCGACCGGCACCGACCTTTACATGGCCCACTTCCTGGGGCTGGGCGGCGCGCGCAAGTTCCTGACCCGGATGGCGGCAGACCCGGACGCAAACGGCGCCGCGCTGTTCCCCGATGCCGCCGCCGCCAACCGCAACGTCTTCTACGACCGCAGCGGCGCGCCGCGGTCATTGTCCGAGATCTACGCTAAGTTCGGCGCCAAGCTGGGCCAGGGCGCGGAAGCGGCGGGCCGCAGCGCGGTCAGCTACGCCGCGCAGGCGTTGGAGCTGGAGGGCTCGACCGTGGTCACCGGCGCGGGCGAGAGCGCGTCGGACGCGCTCGCCTGGGCATCGACCACGCTCGGCCGGCTCGGCCGCCAGACGTCGGACACGGCCGCGAGCGTGCTGCGCCCGACGCCGGATACCGCGCGGCTCGCCTATCTGATGCTCGCCGGGCTGGGAGGTCGCTAGGTGGGGCGCTTCCTCCTGAACGCGCGGGGCGCCGCGCTCCCTGCCGCCATCCTCCTGCTCGTGCTGGTGATGGTGGTGCCGATCCCTTCGGCGCTGCTGGACGTGTTCTTCATCGTCAATATCGCGATCAGCCTGCTGGTGCTGATGGTCGCGCTGAACGCGCAGAAGCCGCTCGACTTCTCGTCCTTCCCGACCGTTCTCCTCTTCGCGACGCTGTTCCGCCTGGGCCTGAACGTCGCGTCCACGCGCGTCGTGCTGGTCCACGGCCATGAAGGCGAGGCGGCCGCGGGTCACGTCATCGAGGCGTTCGGCACGTTCCTGATCGGCGGCGACTATGTCGTCGGCCTGTTCGTCTTCGCGATCCTCATGATCATCAACCTGATCGTCGTGACCAAGGGCGCGGGCCGCGTGTCGGAAGTGTCGGCGCGCTTCACGCTCGACGCGCTGCCCGGCAAGCAGATGGCGATCGACGCGGACCTCAACGCCGGCCTCATCACCCCGGACGAGGCCAAGGCGCGCCGCGTCGAGGTCTCGACGGAGGCCGATTTCTACGGCTCGATGGACGGCTCGTCCAAGTTCGTGAAGGGCGACGC
>ERZ1066118.846-NODE-846-length-23664-cov-11.658478_pt1 | contig 23664 bp, 24 predicted proteins | sample MGYA00382765_ERZ1066118 | MGnify/ENA primary metagenome ERZ1066118 (study PRJEB33369, sample SAMEA5778348) | biofilm metagenome | biome: Industrial cooling water; feature: Water cooling tower basin; material: Biofilm | place: United Arab Emirates | collected...
TACTATTCTTCCTTTTTCCAATTATACGTCCTAACATCAATGTGTAGGGCTATACCTGGCGCGATTGCACAACCTAGCAGAGGAAAAACCACTAGTCTTGAGCGAGTTCGGCATCGATTCTATTCGCGAGGGCGCAGAGGGTCAGGCTCAGATTCTCGCCCACAAATTAGCTTCGAGCTTCAAAACTGGGGCAGCAGGTACGATTGTTTTTTCTTGGACAGATGAGTGGTTTACTGGTGGATTTGCAATTCAAGACTGGGCATTCGGTTTAGTCGATTGCGAACGGCAGCAAAAGCCTGCATTTTACAGCGTCCAGGAGTATTACAAATCGCTGCTACCACCAAAGTTATCGGAGTACCCCAAAGTCTCTGTAGTTGTCTGTACTTACAATGCCGCACGAACATTAGACAGTTGCCTCGCCTCATTAGAGCGGCTCAACTATCCTAACTACGAGGTGATTGTCGTCAATGATGGATCTACTGACGGTAGCTTAGAAATTGCCCAAAGATACGACTATATTCGCTTAATTAGCCAGAAAAATAAGGGATTGAGTGTTGCCCGTAATGTTGGTATTGCTGCTGCTGAAGGTGAAATTAAAGAAAAGGGTCCGGTAGTCAATGGCGTTGCTTACACCGGAAAAAGCAGCGAATTTGAGCGATATATGGATTTACCATCTCATAGCCCTCTGCCGCTAGAGCTAGCTTTAAGCGGTCCGGCTCCAATTGAAAGACTACAAGAGTACGGTTGGCTCGTGCGCGACGGCTACGAAGTCTCTCACAATCCTTGGATCTACCGAGATTATCTCGCCCATTCATTCGGCGAGTGGAGTATCGCTAAAAATGCTTACGTTGCCAGTCAAAGCGGCTGGTTCTCCTGTCGTACCGCCAGTTACCTTGCGCTTGGCGTACCAGTTATTTTACAAGATACAGGATTTAGCAAAACCATCCCCACCGGAGAGGGGTTATTAACATTTACAACTCCCACAGAAGCAGCAGAGGCAATCGATCGGCTAAAAACTAACCCGCAACGACACGCCCAAGCCGCCAGAGAAATCGCCCAAGCATATTTCGACTCGAATAAAGTGCTGACAAATTTGCTCGAAAAAGCAGGGAGTGCAAAGTAGTGAGTAGTGAGTAGTGAAAATACACATGTCTCCTGGCTCCTTTCAAATGACAAATGACCAATGACAAATGACCAATGACTAAAACCAAAGTCACCGTAGCCCTAACTACTTACAATCGTTCGCCATTACTCAAGCTTAGTCTAGAAAGCGTGTTGGTTCAGGACTATCCAGACTTTCGTGTGATGGTACTCGATAACGCCTCTACTGACGATACCGAGGTAGTCGTGCGATCGCTTGCCGCTCGCGACGATCGCATTACTTATATTCGTAATAAAACTAATATTGGTGGTTTAGCCAACTGGAACCTGGCGATTAAATTAAATACCAGCCCCTACTTGACAATTTTGAGCGATGACGATCTCATGTTGCCAGGACTCATAAGTGCATCTGTCCGCGCCTTGGACGAACATCCACAAGCTGGTTTTTCCTTCGCAATGGTGAGGCCGATCGATGCTGATGGTAATCCTCAAGAGCTACAACACACGGGCATCCTCTCAGGTGGTTTGGTCAAAGGGTTAGATTTCCTCGAACAAACGATTTCCTGGCAGGGATGTTCGGTCTATACCTCTAGTATGTTTTTCCGAGCTTCAGCATTGGCAGTAATAGGACTATTCGATAGTCCTCATTCCAAACATACTTTTGACTTGACGATGATTTATCGACTTGCCGCACACTACGATATCGTATTCATACCTCAAGAACTAGCTCACGTTCGCTTGCACCCAGGACAGATTACTGCAACCGATTGGCGCTTCGATCGCAACGGTCCGATTGGCGTAATTGCCGAAATTACTGATGCTGTAGCTTATTTATTGCAAAGCGATCGCGCTAGGGACGACAACTATCGGCAATGGCTTGCCGAGCGTTTCCTTGCCTTGCACGCGCGTCAAAGCGAATACACGCAAATGGCTCTGCCTCACATGCAACACACTTGGGAAGAACGATTGCAATTAGCCACCCAGGAAATTGCCCAGATCGTACCACCAGAAGAAGCCTACATACTTGTAGATGACGGTCAGTGGCAATGAGAAGCGATCGCTGCTGCACCTGCGATTCCTTTTTTAGAACGAGATGGACAGTATTGGGGCGCACCGCCAGATGATGCCACGGCAATTCAAGAACTGGAACGATGGCAAAGCAAAGGAGTGCAGTTTATGATTTTTGGCTGGTCGGCTTTTTGGTGGTTCGATTATTACTCTGGATTAAATCGTCACTTGCGCTCTCATTACCGTTGCGTCTTAAAAAATAGCCGCTTGGTTGTATTCGATCTTCAGGATGACACGGAATGAAAATTTCTTCCTCCGACTCCCGAACGCCAGTTTGCTCAACGGGGGACACCCCCGCACGCAACTGGCTCCTCCCGACTCCCGACTCCCAATTTTTCAGGCAGAAATCTCATATCGATCCTACCAGCCGCCTGCGGATTGTAGTTCTCGGCTATATCGTGCGCGGTCCTTTGGGTGGGATGGCTTGGCATCCTTTGCAATACTTGATGGGTTTGGCAAGTTTAGGGCACGATGTTTATTTCATCGAAGATAGCGACGATTATCCCTCTTGCTACGACCCAACTCGCGGCTATATGGACATCGATCCTACTTATGGCTTGAAATATGCTGCGAGTATCTTCGATCGCGTTGGGTTAGGCGATCGCTGGGCGTATTATGATGCTCATACGAATTCTTGGTTGGGAACTTGTGCCGACCGGATTGAGGAAATTTTCGCTACTGCCGATCTGCTGTTGAATTTGGATGGAGTCAACCCAGTGCGCCCTTGGCTGTTGCAAATTCCCGCCCGTGCTTTAATTGAGGGGGATTCGGTCTTCACCCAAATTCGCCACCTCACCGATTCCTCTGCCTACGAACAAGCGCGGCAACACACAGCCTTCTTTTCCTGTGCCGAAAATATTGGTCTGAGCGATTGTACCGTCCCCGACGATGGGTTTTCCTGGCAAGCTACGCGCCAGCCGATCGTTCTCGATGCTTGGTCAGTGAAACCTTTGCCCGATGCCTCAGCTAAATTTACTACAGTCATGCAATGGGAAAGTTATCCAGCCCGAGAGTATGATGGTATTCGTTACGGGTTGAAAGCAGATGCATTCCCCCCCTACTTCGATCTACCAAAGCAAGTAAATGCGAGCTTGGAGCTAGCAGTGAGTGGTGGGAATACACCCACCGAGCTGCTGGAGATTAAAGGTTGGGGATTGCAAGAGCCACCGACTCAAACACCCTGGACTTATCAAGAATACATTCAGCAGTCAAAAGCAGAATTTAGTATCGCTAAGTATGCTTTTGTGATAACTCGCAGTGGTCTATTTAGCGAACGCAGTGCTTGCTATCTCGCTAGCGGTCGTCCTGTGGTAATTCAAGATACGGGTTTTTCCGAGTGGTTGCCTACTGGTGCAGGAGTCATGGCATTTAGCAATCTAGAGGAAGCGATCGCTGGGATTGAAGCGATCGACAGCCGCTACGAATTCCACTGCCAAGCAGCAAGAGCGATCGCCCAAGAATATTTCGATGCTCGTCAAGTCCTACCCCCCCTACTCGAAACCGCTATGAGGAAGGGACTGGGGAACTAATTCACAATTGGTCAATTCACAATTCTCAATTAAAACGCTCACCACTCACCACTCTCTTACCAACTACCAACTACCAATTACCACTACTCACTACTCACTACTCACTACCCACTCTCTAGCAATCGTGAGCAGAAAACAGAGAAAAAATCAATTTCGCTCTGGGATGGGATGGCTAGCTTGGTCGGCAGGTTTAGCCGGAATTTGCTTGGCTGGCTGGCTGTGTTATTTTCTCGTTTTCCATTCTGCTGCCGAACCAGTCACAGTAAAAATGCTAACTGTAGAAACGGGAACTGTAGAAAACACGATTGATGAAAGCGGTACTGTAGAACTCCAAGGTCAGCGCACGATCAAGTCACCTACCGAAGGTGCTGTCGATCGCGTGTTAGTTCAACCTGGAAATCAGGTCAAAACTGGTCAGGTACTTGTTATTCTCCGCTATCCCGAACGTCAAACTGCTTTAGCTAATCAACAATTGAAAATTTTGGAGGCGCAAGCCAAGCTAGTACGCAACCGCCAAAAAATCTTGGAGGCTCAGGAACAGTTGATAGCTGATGAAAAAATTCGCAAAAAGCTAGATGCTTTGGCACAAGAAGGAGCTGTCGCACCACAACAAGTCCAAGAGCTAGAGGATAAAGTGCGGCAGAATGAAGCTGACATCCGTAACGCTCAGTTAGAGGCTCAGAATGCTACAATTCAACTCCAGATCGAGCAGTTGCAGCGCCAAAGCATTCAGCAGAAACTCCAAGATACATTAGTCCGATCGCCTTTAGATGGGGCGGTTTTGGGAGTCAGCGTCAAAAATGGTGATGGAGTTGAGTTGCGAACCGACCTGCTAACAGTAGGCGATCCAGCACAAGTAAAAATCAAGCTTTTGCTATCTCCCCTTAACGCCGCCCAGGTCAAAGTCAATCAAGTGGCTCGCGTCAGCGCGATCGCGCCTAATGCCAAAACATTTACTGGTAAAATTCAAAGCATATATCCCCAAGCAATTACTCCTGAAGAAAGTCAAAAACAAAGCGGTCGTAGTAGTGGTAGCGATCGCTCGAATCAACCCAGAGTACCCGCAACAGTTAAACTTGACACCCCAACGCGATCGCTAATTCCTGGCAGTGGCGTGAATGTTGAAATCGTATTGCAGCAGCGCCGTAACGTCCTAGTTTTGAATTCCGAAGTCATTCAGCGCACTGAACAACGTCCCTTTGTTTGGGTAAAAGATAGTCAAAATCAAGCTCAGAAGCGATATCTCAAACTAGGTTTAGAAGGATTACTTACTGCCGAAGTTGCCGCAGGATTAAACTTTGGTGAAAAAATCATCATACCCCCCGCCGAAGCCCCCCTGACCCCAGGAACACCCGTAGTAGTGAGTAGGGAGTCGGGAGTCGGGAGTCGGGAGTGGGAAGTAGTGAGTTACCAATTACCCATTACCAATTACCCATTACCAACTACCAAATGAGCCTTTCACCCGTTGAACTTCTTGTACTGACTTTTCATTCGCTGCGTAGCAATCCCTTGCGTTCTGCTTTGACGACGTTGGGGGTATTCATGGGTGTGGCAGCAGTCAGCGCGACGCTGCAAGTTGGTAGCATCAGCCGGATTGCGATCGCCCAACGATTGGCAGAACGCGACGCGCCTCAGATTATGGTGGGGTTAAATTGGCAAGCAGGTAGCGACTTGAGCGGTCAAATGAATTTGGCAGATCTGGAATTCTTCCGCCAACGGCTTGCTGGCTTACGAGCAACTAGTGGCGCGGCTTGGGCGGGTTCGGTGGAAACTGTATTTCAAACTGAGGAAGCTAGTCCTCAGATGCTGGCAGTTACTCCAGACTTTTTCCTCACTTTGGGTAGACCGTTAGAAGCAGGACGATTTTTTACTGCTGCTGATTTTGCTAGCTACCGACCTGTGGTTGCGATCGATCGCTTTCTTGCCGATAAGTTATTCAAAGATGGTCAAGCGGTCGGACAACGCCTTTATGCTAACGACAGACCTTATGTAGTGGTGGGAGTCGTACCCACTAAGATACAGGAAGGCGCACCACCTGAAGGGCAAGTTTTCGTGCCGCTACCAGTTTACAGTTCTCTTACAGGTAGTCGTGCTGTTGATACAATTCAGCTACGCCCTCGTCGGATTGAAGATCTCGAAGCTTTTGGCAGCTGCGTACAAGAACTCTTGGCACAACGCTTTCCTGGGCGGAGTTATTGGTCTTGGAACAATGTGGAAGACATTATCCAGCAGCAGAAAATTATGGAATTAGCTTCTCAAGCTTTGACTGTAGTGGGTGCTATCTCCCTACTAGTAGGAGGCGTGGGCATTGCCAATATTACCATCGCCTCTGTCACGGAACGTACGCCAGAAATCGGTTTGCGTCGGGCTTTGGGAGCTACTCAACAAGATATTATGGCGCAGTTTATTTTAGAAGTCGCGCTTTTAAGTTTAATTGGTGGTACGGCAGCTTTAGGGACAGTGCATGGTATCACCGTTGCAGTCAGCAATACATTTGATTTTCCATACCAATTTGAATCTAGTACGGCAACTCTAGCATTAACTTCAGCCCTTTTAGTAGGGATAGGTGCTGGTTTTGTCCCAGCTTTACGCGCCAGTCAGCTCGATCCAGTCAAAGCTTTACGGGCAGAATAAAAGGGGCTAGGGTAAGAATTCAAAATTCAGTCACGCACCACTTCTATCGCGCACCACTCAATTACCAATTACCAATTACCAATTACCAATTACCAATTACCAATTACCAATTACCACTCTTCGCCGATAACTGTTAATCAGGAATGATAGTATTTTCTAAATTCCCCTCAACTGCTGGATATTGAGGATTCATTGCTTCTAAAGTATCGGCGATCGCCCGTGCAATTACTAAATTGCGATACCATTTTTTATTAGCCGGAACGACATACCAAGGAGCATAATCCGTAGCACAATAATTAATCGCATCTTCATAAGCCTGCTGGTAATCGTCCCACAGCTTACGTTCGTTGACATCATTAATTGAAAATTTCCAAAGCTTATCTGGATCTGCCAATCTCTTTTCTAATCGGCGCTTTTGTTCGTCTTTAGAAATATGGAGAAAGAATTTAATAATATTAATATTATTCAAGCTGAGCATTCGCTCGAATTCATTAATACTGTGATATCTTTTCTGCCATACTTCTTCTTCGACGAGTTTTTTGACTCGCACAATTAAAACATCTTCATAGTGAGAACGGTTAAAAATATTAATCATTCCTCGCTGTGGTGTCCGTCGATGGTAACGCCACAAAAAATCATGACTTAATTCCTCTTGGCTAGGATGTTTAAAAGACCAAACTCGACAACCTTGGGGATTAATGCCTTGAAAAACATGTTTAATCGTACCATCTTTACCACCAGTATCCATTGCTTGCAATACTATTAATAGACTGCGTTGCTGCTCTGCATACAGGCGTTCTTGTAGCAGACTTAGGCGCTGGCGCTGGTACTCCAGTTCCTCTTCTATTTCTTTCTTTTTCTGATAATTTTCACAAGTATCTGGCTCGATTTGACTTAATTTAATTGGCGCATCTGAAGTGACGCGATAGCGAGGGTAATCGGGTTTTGGCGGTAACTCATCTGCCACGATTGACTCTGGAGACATGACACGAGCAATTTTTTCTGTCTCTTTAGCTGTAGCTTTGTTAATATTATTAGCAGATTTCTTTGCCTGTTCTGAGTTACTCATAACAACGCGATCGCCTAATTCATCCTTCGATCTTATGGCGATCGCTCTTAAAATATTTCTCTCAAAAGATAGACTCCAAAAAAGTGTTATATTACTTAATAAATCACGAATTAACAAACTTTACTTTCTTGCTTCGCGCCTTTGCGCCTACTCTACGAGAAGCCGCTTCGCGTCTATGCGCGACACAGATCGCAGAATCCTGACTCAAATTATCTAGATTATAGAAATACCTAAAACCTTGCATAACGCATAATTGTTACAGGAACACCCAACTTCGACCCCAAAGCAGACAAAGCAAACTTAAATTTAAGCGATCGCGGTAACTCTTCCCAAGCAGCAGGTACAAACCCAAAACGAGTATAAAACCGTGTCAACCGCTGACCCAAACATTCCAAATAAAGCGGCTGAGTTGCTTGTCCAATTAAATATTCCACTAAGTACGTCCCTAAACCTTTTCCCCGCCAATTCGAGACAACTACTAAACTACCCAATTCTTGCGCCCCAGCAAAAGCACGCAACTGTCCGCAAGCAACAACTCGCTCGTTGCATTCTACAACTGAAAATTGTTGCCAGCGTAACTGTGTCGGATCGAGTTTTGCCGATAGCACCAACTTGCGAATCGCCCAGATATCTTTAGCACTAGCGGGGCGAAGATGACATCCTGATGGTAAAGTAAGCATTCACTAGAAAATCTAACTTTTCAACCTTAAATCTTCAACACTAAACTAATAGCACGACGAACGTATGCTTGATATGACTCAGTAGTAGGTGGAAATACCAGTCCATAAAGCATTATCCCGCTAATCAGGTCAAAAACGAGATCGGCATCGATATCTGTAGTAATTTCCTGCCTTGTTTTTGCCCGTGCGATCGCAGAGTTAAAAGCTTGGCGGCGAGGTTGCAGATATTTTGTCCAATAGACTTGGGCGAACTGAGGACTGTTAGATGCAGTACTGATAATTAAAGCCACAATTTGCCTACCTAGGGGATCGAGAGTCATTTGGGTAGCACTGGTAATAATTAAATCGAGATCGCCCCAAAGATTCCCCACATCTGGAACTTCTACCTCTTCTCGGCGGCTTTCGATCGCATCTGCTACCAACTCTTCTTTGGCAGTATAACGCCGATAAATTGTCGTTTTTCCGACTCCCGCACGGGCAGCGATCGCCTCTATACTCATGCGATCGTACCCTACTTCAGCCAGTAAATTTAAGGTGGCTTGATGGATGGCGCGATCGGCTTCTACGCTACGCGGTCTTCCAGGTTGACTTTTAGTTTTTGCACTCATTGTTCATTTATTGCACTTGGAGCGTCATTCGGCAGATACCATGCACTACGCAACCATTAATGTGTCGCGCTTTAACGATGGAGTTATCCGAAGTGATGTTCGTCGTTGTGATGTTCGTCGTTTATATCTAAGCGATCGCGCGATGAGCGATCGATGAATGTAGTACGCGCAATTATCAAACCATCAGTTGTCTAAAGAAAATAGTCTGAGTATTGAAGCGCGCAGATTAAACAAAACAAAGGAACGACTTCTATTCTACCGAAAGGAGGAAATTTAGGTAACAACTCAGTAATGCGAAAACCTCTGTCTACAGAACGATCTGGTTGATGAGTCAGCTGGAGTAGTGTAAATGCTAAATCCTATAGAGATTGTATCTGATGAAACTAAATTCTGTAAGACAACGGTTTTCGACTGTAAGACGCTTTCTGGCTACAGTACTGTTTTCTGTGTGCGCGATCGCCTTTGTTTGGCACTTTGCGTTTTTCTCGAACCCCGTAGCAATGGCTAATCCTGCTCCTATATCGATCGCAGAGGCAGACGCAGGCGATCGCGCTCAAGAGGCAGCTGACGACGTTGCTAAAGGCTCCAAGAATTTGATCCGAGATACGAAAAATAAAGTTAAGCAAACTGCCAACAAAAATGCTGCTAAAGTCGATCGTGCCGATGACGAGGGTAGTGTCGTTGAAGGCAAAGCTAAGAGAGATAGAGATCGCATTGAGCAAAGAGCGGAGGAAGATGCAGCTCGGACTGAAAAAGCAGTAGACAACAATATAAATGCTTTCAAACGCACTGTTGATAATATCAAAGACGCTTTTAGCAACTAAACAACAGTTCTCAATGAAATGAGATACGTGGTAGGGGCGCACAGTTGTGCGCCCCTACTGTTATACAATGTATTGTAATCCCAGAGGATATGATGCGATGGTCGATCGCCGTTACGATGTCGTACTTTACGGGGCTAGTGGTTTTACCGGAAGACAAACAGTACAGTATTTTGCCCAGCATGTAGTTTCTGGCGAAGTGCGCTGGGCGATCGCGGGTCGCAACCGTCAGAAGCTTGAATCGGTGAAAGCGCAAGTCGGTGTAAGTGCAGATGTCTTAGTTGCAGATAGTCAAGACCAAACTGCTATAGATAGTATTGTGTCTCAGACGCGGGTGCTGCTCAACACGGCAGGACCATTTGCTCTGTATGGCAATGCAATCGTTGATGCCTGCGTGCGTTTGGCAACTCACTACGTTGACATTACAGGCGAGACTCCTTGGGTGAGGGAATTATGCGATCGCTACCACGAACGGGCTGCATTAGATGGAACCCGCATTATTCCCTGTTGTGGTTTTGATTCCGTGCCTTCAGATTTAGGCACGTACTTGGTAGTTCGCTACATGCAGCAACTAGGTACGTCTTGTCGAGCGGTAAAAGCTTACTTTCAAGCATATGGCGGTTTTAACGGTGGTACTCTAGCTTCTGGTTTTAACTTGTACGACTCCGGTAAAGCAAAGCTAGTCAGCAATCCCTTTCTACTCGATCCAGCAGGCGATCGCTCTCCAGAAGCAATAGAACGCAATCGAGATCCAGAGTTGCCGCATTACGATCCTGAAATTGGTGCATATGTAGCACCATTTTTCATGGGTGCGATTAATACCCGCGTGGTGCGTCGCAGTAGTGCATTGTACGATCGGTGGCAAGAATCGTATGGTTCTGACTTCACCTATCAGGAATATCTTAAGTTTGATTCCTCGTGGTTAGGATCGTTACAAGCAGTCGGCGTTACAGTTGGAACGGCTTTATTTGTAGGCGCAATGCAGCTATCTCCCATCCGTAACCTACTACAACCTCTTTTACCGCCACCAGGTAGCGGACCATCAGAGAAAATTATGAACGAGGGTTGGTTTCGCTGCGAACTTTTAGGGATGACGAGTGACGGGCGTAAGGTAAAGGGACTTATTTGCGATCGCGGCGATCCTGGCAACCGCGCTACAGTTAAATTTTTATGCGAGTCTGCGTTGTGTTTGGTATTAAATGAAGCTAAGCTCCCAGGAGGGCGGCAACGCGGAGGTATCCTCACCCCAGCTACCGGACTGGGTGACGTTCTTGCCGAGCGTTTGCGTCAAGCAGGTATGACGCTTTTGGTTGAATTGGTTTAAACTAAGAGAGTTAGATGCGATCGTACCGATGCTTGAATTAGCTTGTTAAAGAATATTGCTTTTTCAGCTGCACAAATTTCACTACAAACTGCGAAATAATAGTACTACCAAATTACCCAGTATGGGAGTAATGTAGTTGACGAACATCTGAAACGAAGCTTATGTTAGCGGTTACTGGTAATCTCAAATGACGAACGACCAATGACCAATAACAAGTTATAAAACTATGACATTTATATGGCAGTGGCTTGGCGTAATTGGGATGTCGTTTGGCGCGATCGCTTTTGGTATGGGCGCTCACAACGCGAAAAATCAACGCTGGCAAATTTTGTACATGCTTAACTTTTTCGTTTGTGCGATCGCTGCTGGACTCTACTTAAGTATGGCTCTCGGTCAAGGAGTAGAATTTATTAACGGTCGTCCCACTTTTTGGGTCAGATACATTTCCTGGTTTATTTCTACACCTTTATTGCTACTAATTCTTACCTATTTGGGTAAAACTGACCTAGCAATTACAGCTAGTTTACTAGGAGCAAATGCTTACACAATTGTTACTGGTTTTGTTGCTACTATTTCACCCTATCCGGTTAACTATATTTGGTATGTTGTCAGTTGTGCGGCTTACTTTGCAACTGTCCATCTTCTACTGAATCAATATCGGAGGCAAGCAGAACGTACTTTTCCTAGAGTCGTCTCAGCATTCCGCAGATTGCTCGGAATACACTTGATATTGTGGACGCTTTACCCAATTGTCTGGATTTTCAGCCCCGCTGGATTTAATTTCTTGAATCTTGGCTGGGAAACCATGTTTTTTACTCTTCTCGATCTAGCTTCCAAAGTGGGTTTTGGTTTTCTTTCATTGCAAACTATGAGTGCTATAGAAACAACCAGACAGAAAGCAAAAACAGCTTCGTCGCTAGTTGTATTTCGGTAGAATCAGATATATATTATTCATGCGTAGGAACGCACATCTGTGCGTCCCTATTCCTCGCCCCAAGTTCGCAGTTGAATATAAACTAAAATAAGTGCTACTAATAGCAAAACCGTAGCCGCAGCCGCAGCATAACCGAAGTCAAATTGACCAAAAGCCTCTTGATAAATGTAATAAACCAAAATATTAGTAGAATTTAAAGGACCCCCACCTGTTACTACATAAATTTGCTCGAAACCCCGTAGAGTAAAAATTGCCGTCGTAATTGTGGCAAATATTAATGTCGGTCTTAATCCTGGTAAAGTGATATGCCAAAATTGCTGCCAAGCATTTGCACCATCTAATTCTGCCGCTTCATAACGACTGGGAGGAATGGCTTGCAGTCCTGCTAAAAATACCACCATATTAAAGCCTAACTGCTTCCAAATGCTCAACAAAATTATGACTGGCATTGCCCAAATACTACTACCAAGCCAGGGAATCGGGGCAATTCCAAAAGTATTCAACCAAGCATTGACGGGTCCATCAGTTTGAAACAGCCAGCGAAATCCCAACCCAGCCGCAACAATGGAGACAATTGAAGGGAGAAAATAGGCACTGCGTAGCAATCCGCGTAAAGCTATACTGCGGTTTAATAGTGCTGCTAAACCCAAAGGAATTACTAAACTGGGAATAACTGTAGCAACGGTGAAATAGACGGTGTTACCGAGGACTTGCCAAAAGTCAGGATTGAGCAGCAGCCGCAAGTAATTATTCAATCCTACCCAACGCACGCCAGCAGCAGTAAAACTGCCCGTAGTGACGCTGAGATAAAGCAGATAGGCGATAGGGAATAGAAGAAATATTCCTAACATCAGCAGTGCTGGAGTCAGAAAAATCCATGCTGCGATCGCATCGTTATCTAGCAGTTGTTGGTGAGAACGCTCGGAAGCCATATTTTTATTTTCTTGCCATAGGGCTATTTTATAAGTCAAAAGTCAAGCAGAAGCGGGTCTGTTGCTCAATTTTAGATGAGTCATTAGTAATTTACGCTCTAAACCCGCCCGTACAAAAGCCAAAATGGATTTTTTAGTAATTGTTGGCGTTAGTGAGGCGATCGCAGGCTGAATGGTGCATAATGACTGAGTTAGCACCTTGCTAGAGCGAATGCTGTATGACGACCCCAGCAACCACCAACCATACTGCTAGCCTAATTTCTCCTGTCGAGATTGCCGATACGTGGCTACCAGGAGAACCGATTAAATTAGGCGTACTTGCTTCTGGAAATGGCAGTAACTTTGAAGCCATCGCCGAGGCGATCGCCCAAGGCAAGCTTAATGCTAAAGTCCAAGTCTTAATTTACAACAACCCAGAGGCGAAAGTGGCACTTAGAGCCGCAAATCGTGACGTACCAGCCGTTCTGCTCAACCACCGTCACTTTTCCAGCCGCGAAGATCTAGACCGTCAAATCGTCCAAACGTTGCAACAACATGACGTGTCGTGGGTAGTCATGGCTGGCTGGATGCGGATCGTCACGCCAGTATTAATCAATGCTTTTCCAGAACGAATTATCAATATTCATCCCAGCTTATTACCCAGCTTTCGTGGCATTCGGGCAGTAGAACAAGCCCTTGCTGCTGGGGTAAAGATTGCAGGTTGTACGGTTCACATCGTCGTTCCCGAAGTCGATAGCGGCAGGATATTGATCCAAGCCGCCGTACCTGTCTTACCCGACGACACTCCCGAAACCCTACACCAACGAATTCACCTTCAAGAATATCGCATTTTACCCGCCGCGATCGCCCTAGCTGCAAAACAGTGACCAGTTATCAGTTGTCAGTTATCAGTTAGCCGAAAATTTTGTCATGCTTCTACCACACAGGAATTGACCAGTTGCTGCCGTTTACGGCAGTTCCTCTAAATTTCAGCCGTTCTAAATAAAAATGTTATACACCAACAATTTATTGAAGCTTGCCGTAGTTAAAAAGTAGATGACTTCACTGTTATTTAGTTATCGTCAACAGCAATTTTACAGGCAATTGGAAACAATATCCTCAGTCGTAGTCCGATTTTCCGTAAAAATTCGTAAGCGTTACACCGAGAAAAATGTTAACTTATCATAACTTTTTATTCTTTGATAAACCGATAAACCTAAACTCTAATTGCTGAGGGATAAAATCGTTATCCTCAAGCTACTGATATCACTTTAGTACTAGCTGTCCTTGTCCATCTCCGGTTAAAAATTCTAAAATGAATTTAAGGTCTACCTGATGAATTTAAAACTCCCGCTCGAATTGACTATGCTCTGTACTAATTTTCTCTGGCAAATACCTAGAGGTATGCTATTTAAATCTCAAAAAAGTAATTGAAGCAACGAGATAAAATCCTTCAGACGTAAGCCAAATCAGCCTAAACAAATGGAGCTAGAGCCAGGTTTCGATTACCAAATTTTAAGTGAGAAAAATCGCTCTCTGGTTCAGCAAAGAACCAGAGAGCTAAAGGAGCGTTTGCAGCGCACAGCTCAGGATATCTGGGAAATTGGTAAGAAACTAGTTGAAGTGAGAGCAGAGTTAAAGGGACATGGTTATTTCGATGCATGGCTGAGGGCTGAATTTGGTTGGAGTCGGCGCACGGCATACAATTTTATTTACGTATACGAAGCATTTCCCTATGCAAAATTTGCACAAATTATTATCGAGCCATCCGCGCTCTATCGCCTAGCTTCACCTTCAACTCCCGATGCGATCCGCGACAAATTCATTCAACAAGCCAATGCAGGCAGCAAAGTTACTCACAAGGAAGTTCTAAAAGCTGTTACAGAAGAAAAACTGAAGCAAGTCCCTAACTCTCCTGTCGAGCGATCGCTCAAATCGGCAGCAGCACAAACGGAAGAAGAAATATTAACTCAGAATACAGCTAAAGAAATTAAATCTGTCGTTCCAGAAGTACAACAGCCTCCATATCAAGAAGCTTTCAATCGAGCTAATTCTGTAATTACCACACCACGCTACCATCAGCCGCATTGGTATACACTTGGCAACGATCACCTATTATTTTGTGGCGAGACTAACGCACGAGAATTTTTCGATCGCCTACCGGAAGCAGCTTTTGCTTTAGATATATCAGTAGGTGGTAGATGGCAGCACGAATGGTTAATGTATAAAGCGCGTTCGGCATTGATCCTTCATCCGCATGAAAGAATTGATGGAGAACGAATCAGGCAGCTATTATTGATGTTTTCGGAGCGAGAAGACGCGGTAATTTTACCTTGCGCCCCAAGTGGGGAGGTTATTGCTACGATAAATAGACTCAAGCGTAAATTATTTGCTGGCTATCGGGATCGACAACAGTGCAATCTGGCGATCGCTGATTCGGGATTAAAAGCGCAAAGAGTTGAATTGCCCTAATTTGAGACGTAATGATGAACGACACTTTACCTTTCTCCACCCAGCGGATATTTGATATAGAAAAATCAGTTCGCTTTTCGGACGAAAAAGCAATTGTTACAGAAATAGCCATTACGCAACATTCAAGTATTGCTGTCTGGGGTGTACGTCCTGGACAACAAGTGCCCGCACACACTCACCCCGACGGACAAGATACCTGGATCGTAGTTAGGGGAGAACTGACCTACTATCTTGGCAATGGGCAAAAGAAAATTATTTCCGCTGGTCAGGTCGATATTGCCGAACCATCACAAGTGCATGGAGCAATCAATGAGGGATTAGAAGACGCAGTGTTTCTCTCCATCTATTCTGCTCCTAGTCTCAAAGTTGTCACCGCATCTCCCTGATTTTGCTATTACCTTATTATTCGCGGAAACCGACAATTTTTCCTTCTCGAATGAGTTGTTCCTGAGAAAATCGCACTCAGTAATGAAAATAATAAATCATCTACGCCGATTTAGTAAAGGATTTGGCTAGATTCAATGCGATCGCTCAAAGGGCAGTCACAAGCGATCGGTTTCTAAACGCAGAAAATTTAAAGATTACTTAATCCAGTATTTAATTATAGGCAACTTTTAGTTAATACCATTTTGGATTTTAGATTTTGGATTGTAAGAATCTTGCCCTGCGTTAGTTTCAGAATTCTTGATGTTGCAACAATAAAACAAAATGGTATCAAAAGATTTTGACGAAGAGATTGGAGAAGATTGTGATGAAGAATTAGCAGAAAATCCCACTAAAAAATTTCCGAAGATGCTGTTGAAGAAATTCTAGAAGAATTTGATGAAGATGCATTAAATCAAAATCTTCCTGAATTATAAGCAGAGTCTCAAAGGAAAGAGCGAGCGAATCCGATCGCTTCGGCGCGATCGCGATAAATTCTTCTCAATCTACAATAGAACCAGATGAAGAGGAGTAAATAAGTCAACCAACAATCAAAAGTTAAAAAATCAAAGGTCAGAATTACCTGATAATTGATAACTGAAAACTGAAAACTGAAAAAAACATGAATTGGGAAGTATTTTTAGGAAGTTTTGCTGGAGCTTTAATTGAGTTCGTTGAGATTTTGGGAGTCGCGATCGTTGTTGGGAGAGTAGCAGGTTGGCATAATGCGCTGCTGGGTACGGCTGGCGGAATCGGGTTAACTGCGATCGCTTCCCTGATATTAGGCAAAAGTCTGACGCTCGTTCCTCTCGATCTGCTCAAAATTGTCGCGGGAGGATTTTTAATTGCTTTTGGACAGAAATGGACGCGATCGGTAGTGAGATACTATGGTGGCATCCTCAAACCAAAAGACGATGAAGACGAACAGTTAAAGCAGCAGCTACAGGAAGAAGTATCATCAGGTTGGAATTGGTTGGCGATCGTCACGACTTTTAAAAGCGCGCTGCTAGAGACTTTGGAAGTTGCAATAGCAATCGTCGCCCTAGGCGCAGCAGCAGGAAAATGGTTAGATGCGATCGCGGGAGCGGGAACTGCGGGAGTAGGGTTACTGAGTTTTGCTTTCTTATTGCGTCACCCCCTGAATCAAATTCCCGTCAAGCTAATGAAATTTTTCGCTGCCATGCTGTTGATGGGGTTTGGGATTTACTGGCTAGGGGAAGGACTGGATTTTCACTGGTATGCGGGTAGCTTGGCAATGCTGTGGTTGCCTTTAGTTTGGGGTATGCTGATGGCGATCGCGGCTTCAATTCTACGCTGGCGGACGGGATTACAGAAAGAAGAGGCGATCGGATGAGCGCGAGACTGGCTGATATAGGGATTTAAAAATTCGGCGTAGATTGAGGGTTTTTGTCATCCCTCGCCAGAATGATTTTTGAGGGTTCTCGGCACAAATACAGCTAAACTTGCAGCTCTTACAGCCATGAATAAAACTAGAGACAGCCAAAGTAAATGGCTGTTACCAAAATACCAGGCAACTACAGCCATTGGTGCAAACCCCAGCAAAGCAGCTGCAAGAACTGAAGTTCTTAAAATCCGTCCTGCGGTTAAACCGAGAAAGTACCCATCTAACATATAAGCGATCGCACCAAATCCCAACACTGGTAACAACCAGCCTACATAACTGCTAATCTGCCTCAAAATTGCAGTATGGTTGGTTAATAATCCGAATAGGGGTATGGGGTTAAGAATGAAGGCGATCGCAAACAATAACCCGACACTCAAACTAGCTGTTCCCGATATCCAGATTAAAGAAGTCAATTGGGCGATCGCACCTCTGCCTAAAAACACTCCCGCTAGGGTTTCAGTAGCAAAGGCAAGTCCATCAATAAAGTATGCTGTCAGCGTCACCACTTGTAATAACAATGCATTGGTAGATAGTATCTCCGTTCCCAAGGTCGAACTGAGGTTAGTAAATACGGCGAATGTGGAGACTAAAGCAAAGGTGCGGACTAAAATTTCACCATTGAGTATAAATGCTGCGCGTAGTTCGCTCGGATTGAGAATTTGTCTGACGAGGGATGCTTTGAGTGGATGCTGGTGCATTTGCCCAAACGGAATTTCTCGATTGACTAAGATCGCCCCTACCAATAACATGAGATACTGAGCGATCGCCGTTCCTAATCCCGCTCCAGCACTTTGCCATCCCCAGCGCACGATAAACAAGTAATTTAGCGCCACATTAGATAAATTAGCGACAGCCGAGAGCAAAAATACCTTGCCACTCTGCGATCGCCCTAAAAACCAGCCAACTAGCACAAAGTTGAGCAGAGTTGCTGGTGCGCCCCAAATTAGAGCATTGTAATAGGCTATTCCAGATGCTTTGACTTCTGGTGTAGCACTCAATAGTGCGAAGCCTAGCATTCTCAAAGGCTGCTGCAAAATTAAAATTAATAGTCCCAACGACAGTGCTATTAATCCGTTGCGTAAGCCTATAAGCACAACTCCTTCTCGATCTTCCCGCCCAATTGCTTGAGCAGTCATCCCCGTTGTTCCCATGCGTAAGAAGCCAAATGTCCAGTAGATGTAATTAAATAGAACAGTGGCTAAAGCGACTCCTGCTAGGTAGCGAATTTCGCTCAAATGCCCTAAAAAGGCAACATCCACCAACCCTGCGAGGGGAACCATGAGGTTAGAGAGAATGTTGACGATCGCTAGTTGGAAGAAATGACGTACAATTGACACTAAACAGAAAAGAATTTTCTAATAACAACTTTAACTTAATGCAATTCGTTCTGCCGTAAAACTGCTACTAAAATTCGCATAATTTGCTCTATGTCTTCGGGAATGCGATAACTATTTATACTTTGTTTGAAGTGTTTTTTAGTACGATCTAGAGTAGCAAGCTGCCAAATTGTTCCAGTTGAGATCGCTCCTACTAAAATAGGTTGGGATGATGTTGATGGAGAACTATCCCACTGGTCGATCGCGATTAGTTCGGCAATGAGTTGAGTAAATCCTCTGGTTAAGTCTTCATATTTAGCTTCAATTACCAAGAGTTGAGCGGTGGGCGTGCCAATTCTTAAGAGATAATCTAAACTACCCTGAAGTTTATCATTTACTTTAAGTACGTACTCAATTCGTAGTTCGGCATGAGTATAATGAATTAATTCAGTTACAACTCGCGAAATCAGAATTTCTCTTCGCGCTATTTCGCTAGTCAAAGGGACGTAGGGTAAAACTTCCTCAATCCGCTCGCGCAATTCTTGCAGGCGATCGAGTTCGCCACTAAATTGAGGTAAATGCAAGATTTGTCGCGTTAGAGAATAGCCAAACTCTGCTGCTAGTTCGCTAGCTTCAATTCCTAGCTCAAAGTATTTGCTAAATGTATCACTTTGATTTGGATCGAGAAGTGACATAACAATAAAATTCTTTTACTCATTGAGCAACTGAAGTATATAGTTGTTTCTAACTCGTTCTAGCTAGGCTCAGTTCTGTTTTACCAGACATTGCTGAAATGCATTTGACAAATAAGCATACTGCAATGCATTTGTATCGGCAAAAGCTTCTTCTCTGGTTGTAGCTAAGTTTAGATATTTTATCGAAAAAACAAACTGTTCTGCCGTAAAATCGTAATACACTCCATCAATGCAATTATAGAAATGCCAATATTCGCCCACCTTTGTTTTACATAACTCACCACCGTAACAATCTTGAATGACAAGAGCAGTTACGCTACATTGCCCTCTAGCAGGATTTTCTTCAGTATAAAGGGAACTCGACGCGCGCGACCAACATTCTCTAAGTAGCTGTTTAACGATTTGTTTTTTCACGAAAAGTAGCAAAAAGAATTAAGTAAACTTACTAGGACGATAAATTTTACCTACAGAACGATCGCAATTAATTTCTATAACTAAATCGACTCGACGAGAATCTTGCAATAATGGTTTGATAAATAAATCTGGGTGTAGCGATTTCCAAAAATATTCTACAAATTGCTCGATTTGTACATCGGTCATTCCCATTTTCCCCATAGCGATCGCTTGATGTTCGGCATCTTTACGCCACTGTTTACTGAGACGATAATCAACTGGGTAAAGTACTATTAATCGGTCTAATTTATCCCACAAGGGTAAATATTCTTGCAGCCGAGTATTCATATCGCGAGCAAATTGTCTGTCGGCAAAACTTTTAATTGGTGGAGGCGGATAGTCAAAACTAGCCGGATCGATCGGTCGAACTCCAACAAACCAACCTTCAAACAAGATAACATCAGCACCACTAACTATTTCTGGCGTACCGCGATCGCCCGCACCATGCCAAGCAGATTTATCAAAACGGGGAATTGCGATCGGTGAATCGGTATTGGGTTGACGCAAACGATCTAAAATTTCTAAACCCAATTGAATATCGTGAGTCCCTGGTGGACCACGCCAAATTAAACGGGGGTCTTGTTGTTGTAAAGCTAGGCGATCGCTATAAGTTTTGTATAAGTCATCAAGAGATAAACTGAGAGTACGGTAGCCCAAATGACTTAAAATAAGAGTAAGTATCTTAGCTAGAGTTGTCTTCCCTGTGCCTTGTCCGCCTAAAATGCCTTGAATTAAAGTAGTTGACTGCGCTTGACGGTAAGATGCTATTTGCTCAGCCAAAGGCAGCCACAAGTGCCGTAGTGCCGCTTCTAGCATCTGTGGTGGCTGCTGAACAGTGGTTTGGCAGAAATGCTCAAAAGTAGGGTAAAAAGAGCGTAAGAGCTGCGATGTCATTGGGAAGTGAGTAGTGAATGGGGAGTGGGGAGTGGGGAGTGGGGAGTGGGGAGTGGGGAGTGGGGAGTGGGGAGTAGGTGTGTAGGTGAGAATTTACTAGTAACTGGTCACTGATAACTGATAACTGGTCACTGATAACTGATAACTGATTCAAGACCCCAGCTTAAACGCCTCTAAAAATAAACTATAAGTTAAACCAATTTTGAGTGCGTTTAGTGCTTCTAACCACAGCCCGCGTCCTGCTTGCCAGATACGGTTGTAATAGACGCGATCGATAATCTCACTGATGGTAACTAAAACCGCAGCACCAACAATGTCCCAATCAGCTGCTTGTCCAGCTATGGTAGAAAAAGCCGAACCGAGGAAAAAACCAAATAAGACACTCATTGCTAGCAGCGATAAGCGCCGCCAAGGATTGAAAAACCAACGCTGCGTTACTGCGGCGATCGCTCCTAAAAGCCCGTTAATTCGCGTATTTTGCATTTTAGAAAACTGCCCCTAAGTGTGACAAAACAAAATCTGACTTAATATTTCCTTTGCCGTATTTCAGATCGGCTTTAAGCCTGTTTCAATAGTAATAGGGAGACAATTAAGACAGTTACCAGTTTTACAGTGACCAGCGACCAAAAAAGCTTTACTGTTTCCTGCTTGCTGTTGACAATAGCATCCCGCCGAGCCAACAGACCGCACGTTTACCTCAAAAATATCTTTATTTCTAGAGAATATGAACGCCAAATCTCCCGTATCTTACCCTGCGGTAATTATTGCTTCTGTATTAGGTGCGTTGGGATTGGTGGGAGTATTACTGCTGTGGTTTCAAGTTTCGATTACTGTCGAACCAATGGGATCTGATACAGCCGTCTTACCAGGGAAAGCAACGATCGCTCCCCCAGCCGGAACTGATGCAGCCAACGGCGCTACTACCGTTACAGCCGCCTCCACGCCATCGAGTCAATCGGTAGAAAGAGCGACTGTAGCTCAGTCAAACCCACAGCCACCAGCCGCGATCGCTCCCGTTCCTGGTGCTTTGCGCGTCAGCAACCAAAGCGAGCAGCCTCTGCGCGTAGCACTGCTGACAAAACAGCCTGCAACGAATTCTACAGCTAATCGGGATCGATACAGCGAACCCATTCATTGGGATTTTGCACCTGGGGAAGGTAGCAGCCAGGGGTTGATTTTATCTTTACCGCAAGGCAACCTGAAACTGAAAAAAGGAGATGTCATCGTCGCCTTTGCTGAAGATGGATCGCGCCGTTATTGGGGTCCATACGTAGTAGGAGAGACACCAGCACCAGTTTTAAATGATAAAACTTCAGAATGGCAGTTAGTCTTAGAACCTTGAAGCGGAAAGAGTTATTTGTCATTTGTCAAGGGTCATGAGTAGTTGGTCACTGTTCGCTGTTCCCTGTTCCCTTTCTTCACTACAATTAAACACGACTACTCTCATACGGGTCGTTTATTGACCGCGCGATCGCATGAAACTGAGTTTGGCTCGTAGCTTTGACCATTGGCTGCAAAACAGATCGGATCGTTCAGCCCTTGCTTGGCTGTTAGCTGTTATCTGGTTGTTTTTGCTAGGAGGGGTGGCTTTTTTCTGGCGCTTAGGTAGTAATGGGCTGCTGGATGAGACAGAACCTTTGTTTGTCGAAGCTGCCCGCCAAATGACGGTAACGGGAGACTGGATCACGCCCTATTTTAATGGTGAGACGCGATTTGATAAGCCACCACTCATTTATTGGTCGATCGCGATCGCCTTTCGCCTTTTGGGAGTGAATGAATGGGCGGCGCGTCTCCCTTCCGCGATCGCGGGGTTATGTCTGGTGAGTTTTTGCTTTTATGTCCTGAAGCGTTTTGGCATTGCAACGAGGGCAAAAAAAGAATTTCTGCCCGTGAAAAATCGGCTTTCTAGTCCGAGTCAATTATGGCTGACGGCGGTTTTAGGGGCAACCATGCTCGCCTTACATCCCCTGACTTTTTTCTTTGGGCGCTTGGGTTACTCGGATATGTTGCTGAGTGCTTGTTTTGGCGGGGCGCTATTTGCCTTTTTCCTCGGTTACGCTCAACCAGAAATGCCGCAGGTGCGATCGCGTTGGTATTTAACTTTTTACATTTTGATTGCTTTAGCGATTTTAACCAAAGGACCAGTGGGAATTGTCCTGCCAGGGTTAATTATCTTAAGTTTTTTGTTCTATCTTGGCAAAGCCAGAGAAGTATTGCGAGAAATGCACTGGTTGCGGGGATTGGCGATCGTTTTAGCCCTCACCGTACCTTGGTATATTTTAGTTACGTTGGCAAATGGCGAAGCTTATATTGATTCCTTTTTTGGCGTTCACAATTTCGAGCGATTTACGAGCGTCGTTAACGAACACCAAGGACCTTGGTATTTTCACTTTATTGTTGTTTTGTTAGGTTTTGCCCCTTGGTCGGTTTATCTGCCAGTGGCGATCGCCCGCATCCAGCCTTTACAGCGCCAGCACTGGCAAGATCGACCGCGATCGCACCACTTGGGCTTATTTGCCGTATTTTGGTTTCTGGGAGTGCTGAGCTTTTTTACCATTGCTGCAACAAAATATTTCAGCTATACATTGCCGTTGATGCCTGCGGCTAGCATTATTGTGGCTCTCTGGTGGAGCGATCGCATTGCTCAAACGCAGAGTTTTCGCCGTCCTGGATGGGGCTTCAAACTCAGTTGCTTAGCCAACCTAGCTCTTTTACTTGCCCTATCATTTGCCTGCTATTACAGCCCTAACTGGTTAGGGGATGACTCTTCTATGCCCAACATTGGCGCACGGATACAACAAGCAGCTTTACCAATTACGGGTGCAGTTATTTGGCTCATGAGCGCGATCGCGTGTTTAATGTTGGTACTAAAACGCCAGCACCACCGCCTCTGGGGAGTCAACTTAGTTGGATTTGCTGCCTTTTTAATTTTCGTCGCCTTTCCCTTCTACCACCTCGTCGATCTCGAACGACAACTTCCCCTACGTCAAATGGCACAAGCTGTAAACCAAGTCCGCCAACCTGGGGAAGAATTAGTTATGCTGTCTAAGGGATTTCCCAAACCTAGTTTGGTATTCTATACCCAACAGCCCGTTACTTATGTTCTGCGATCGTCCCGTACTTTACCCAAGATTCAAAAATTATTGAGCGAACAATCCGATCCCAACTCAGTACTATTAATTGCCCCCAGTCAAGCCTTATCCAAAATAGGTTTAACACCTCAACAGTACGCACAAATTAGTCAGGCTGGAATTTATCAACTGTTGCGAGTGCGGTAATTGGTAATTGGTAATTGGTAATTGGTAATTGGTAATTGGTAATTGGTAA
>ERZ1066118.847-NODE-847-length-23660-cov-7.584664_pt1 | contig 23660 bp, 14 predicted proteins | sample MGYA00382765_ERZ1066118 | MGnify/ENA primary metagenome ERZ1066118 (study PRJEB33369, sample SAMEA5778348) | biofilm metagenome | biome: Industrial cooling water; feature: Water cooling tower basin; material: Biofilm | place: United Arab Emirates | collected...
GTGAGCGGCATGCAGTCGATGCAGGAGAGGATGGCTCAGCAGGGGCAGGGTCAGCGCGGTCAGGGTCAGCAGGGTCAGCAGGGTCAGCAGGGCCAGCAGGGTCAGCAGGGCCAGGAGGGCCAGGGTCAGGGCCGCGGTGGGGGGGCCGCGGGAGGGGATTACTCAGGCTCCGGTTTTGGCTACGGCGGACGCTCTAGCGAGTGGAATGGGGACGCGAATCAGATCCGGCAGTTCCGCGCCGAGCTCCGCGAGCGTCTTGCCGAGGCCCAGGCTCTCCGCGAGGAGCTCGCAGCCAGCGGAACGGATACGCGCGAGCTCGACGAGGCGATTCAGGATCTCCACGCCCTGGACAACGATCGTGTTTTCCAGGACTCAGGCCGGCTCCCGCTGCTTCAGCAGGCAGTGCTGGATCAGCTGAAGCAGTTCGAGTTCAACCTGTACAAGGCTGTTCGCGGCGACGACATCCGGCAGCTCTTTCTCTCCGGTTCCGGCGAGGTCCCGCCCGAGTACAGGGAGATGGTCGAGCGCTACTACAGAGATCTCTCAGATCGTCGGTAGCAGGTTTGGCTGAGCAAACGCGAAGAGGGGGTCTGCCGCCTGGCAGACCCCCTCTCTTGCATCGCGTCCACCGACCGTTCACGGCGCTGACTAGCCGACGAACATCTTCGCGTGCTGTGGCAGCATTGCGACTACCCCCAGGTGGATCAGCCTTCCGGCGAGACCGATCGAGAGAAATGACATCATCCCCATTCCGACGGAATCGCAACTACTATACACACGCGGGGCGCGGTGAGCCACAGCGGAAGAAGCGTCAATTCGACCTGCCTTGAGCGTAGCACTATAACCCTGCTGGAAAGCCGCGAAACTCCCACCGATACCGCCTCCCGGAGCTCAACTGTCCCTCCACAACCGCCATAGCTTCCCGTCTGCTTAGCGTCCTTCTGGAGCTGCTTGACATCACGGAACGCATATTGCCCCCAAGACCCTTGTAAAGCTAGACCGAACACGCATTTAGCTGAATCGGCCGAGCAACTCCGCTAACCGATGGGCAATTAGCGAACGCCTGCAGCCCGGATAATCCGATGACCAGTCCCGCGCCACAAGCGTTGTCGATGGAGCATACGACCGATGTACCCGGCGAGGTCCTTCAGAAAGTAAACGAGGGCTTCCGGGTTCTCGCTGATCTGCACTCGGCCATTTCCACAGGACCCGGTGAGAGCACGGCGGCACTGGAGCATGTCACTGCGGCCACCAGAGAGCTCGCGGCCATTCAGCGTTTGTTCGACCGTCGCATCGACCGGTAGCATCCCCGCCGGTCGACGGTTTAGAGACCATTTCAGCAACGGCTCGGCCCTTCCTGCATTGTGACCACCCTCAGTGGGTGGTACCATGATGCTCGAAGTGACGAACATCCCTGCTGCCGCAAATCCGGATTACGGTGAAGAAGGATATAGACGACGGTTCCAGGAGGGAGCACACACTGCCCGGGCTCGGAGAGCTGTACCAGCTCCTGGACGAGCTACCGGCGGGCCTGCTGGTGCTCGACGACGAAGGCGTCGTCATCCGCGTCAACGAGGCTGCATCGACTCAGCTTTCGAGGCCGGCCACCGACGTTATCGGGCTGGATCTCTTCCGCGAAGTTATCCCCGAGCTCGAGGAGCGCGGGCTCGGCGAGCGCTATCGGAAGGCGGGCTCCACGCCCGCGGCGGCGATAGAAGGTGAGGTATCGGCCAGTGGCGGTGAGCGTGCGATCTGGATCTCGGTTCGCCGAGTCGGGACCGCCGAAGGCAGCTGCGGTGTGGCTGTCGTCGAAGACAGAAGCGCCCTCGCGGCGGAGGAAAAAAGGCGGAAGCGGGCCGAGAGCCTCGCTTCCGTCGGGGAGCTCGCCGCCAGCCTCGCTCATGAAGTCAACAATCCGCTCGCATCCATCAAGAGCTTTGCGCAGCTGCTCGCTCGCGACGCCTTTACGGATGAACAGAAGCACGCGCTCGAGCTGATCGTTCAGGAAAGCGATCGGATCGGGCGAGCGGTGGAGAACCTCGTCGCCTTCGCTCGGCAGAAGGGAGCGAGCGGGCGGGAGCCGGTCAACCTCAGCACCCTGGTCGAAGGAGTGATGGAGGTGCGGCGCTACTCGCTGGAGACGGCCGGCATCGAGATCCGCATGGACCTGGACGCCTCCATATCGCCTATAATGGGCGAGCCGGGTGCTCTCCAGCAGGTGGTACTCAACCTCATCACTCGCGCAGAGCAGGATCTGGCGACGCGCCGCTCGGAGAGGATGTTGATCGTCCGCACGCGCGAGTCGTCCGAGGGCGTCGTCCTTTACGTGGTCGACAATGGCCCGGGTATACCGCGGGAGGCACTCCCGCGCCTCTTCGACGCCGCGGGAGACGAAGGACACGGCCTCGAGCTCGTTACCAGCGCGAAGATCATTCGCGACCATGGAGGTTACATCCTGGCGGAGAGCGAGCCCGGACGCGGCGCTGCCTTCTTCATCCGCCTGCCGCGCGCTGGAGCACCTCCGATCAGCGCTCCTTCGGACGCAGCGATACCTCCAGCCGCATCGGCGAAGAGACCCCTTCGCGTGCTGGTCGCTGATGATGAACCGACCCTGCGTCTGGCGATCTCCCTCTTTCTGAACCGGCGGGGACATCACGTCACCCAGGCGGCCGATGCTTACGAGGCTCTCGACCTCGCCGGTAAGCAGGAGTTCGATGTTGCACTCGTCGATGCACGGATGCCTGGGGACGGCCTCGCCCTCCTCGAGCAGCTGGAGGCAATGCCCTCCCTCGCCGGTCGGACCGCCCTGATGACAGGCGACCTGGGGCGGGCCCGCACGACACAAGGTATTCCCACAGGCCGCCCCTATTTGGTCAAGCCTTTCGACATGAATGAGGCCGTCAGTCTCATCGAAAAGCTCGCCGAGCAGGACGGCCTGTAACCGCACCCTTCTGCGCATTGCGGACCGCTCGCCCAATATGATAGTCTACCCTGTTCGGGCTCCCGGGCGCATGCAATAATCCCTCAGTTACCTCACCTCGCGAGGGTCCTGCCTGCACCATCTCCGATCTTAGTCACTCTTCCAGCCATACCGGTCGATACTCTGGCAGAAGTCCCGCTCCGGCACGTCCGGACGTGCTGCCCGCGTGGTGGCCATCACCTGAAGCAACCGCTGTGTCGGAGATAGCGACAAATCTGGAATTGGCGATCCCGGCCGATCTCGAAAGGGCAACCGCCCTCCTCGAGGAGCTGCCGGGTGCCGTTCTGATTCTCGATTCGGGCGGAATTGTCCGCTACATGAATCGGATAGCCGAGCACCGCATTGCGCATCCGCGCGAGGATGTGGTCGGCCGCGATCTCTTCAGGGATATCCTCCCGCAGCTGGAGCGCGGCGGCTTCGGTGAGAATTATCGGACCGCCGTTGTTCAGCACCCCGCCGCTCTAGGATGGGAGGCTACCGTCTCCGGCCCCAACGGTGATCGGACGGTGGGCTTCGGCATACGCTCCTATGTGGAGGCGGGTGCTCGCTGGGGCATTCTCCTGCTGGAAGATCGATCTGCCCTGGCTGGAGAGATCGAGCGGCGCAAGCGCGCTGAACGCCTGGCGGCGGTGGGGGAGCTCGCCGCGGGCGCCGCGCACGAGATCAACAATCCCCTGGCGTCAATCAAGGGCTTTGCTCAGCTCCTGGCGCGTGACACGCTGGACCGGGGACAGCAGCAGGCTCTCGAAGTCATCAGCCAGGAGTGCACCCGGGTTTCGCGCATTGTCGACAGCCTGCGCGACTTTTCGGTGCAGCAGCAGACTTCGGATCGGGAGCAGATCGACATCAGCGAATTGGCCGCGTCGATCCTCGGTCTGAAGCGCTACAGCCTGGAGACTTCCGGTGTCGAGATCGAGGCCGATTTCGACTCGGCTCCGTCGCCTGTAGATGGCGAGAAGGGAGCTCTGCAGCGTCTGGTTCTGATCCTGTTCAACCAGGCGGAGCGCTCGCTGAACAGGCGCGAATCAGGGCGGCTTCTTCAGGTACGGACTCGCGAGTCGAACGAGGGCGTGGCGCTGTACGTCGTCGATAACGGGCCGGGATTTCCCCGCCACAAGCTGCCGTTTCTCCTGAACGGTGACGCGGATCCGGAAGCCGGACTCGGCCTCAGCACCGCCAACGCAATTGCGCGGGAGCACGGCGGAGCCCTCTGGGTTGAGAGCGGCGAAGGGAAAGGAAGCTCCTTCACCCTTCGGCTCCCCCGGGCAGTCACCCGGGCGACGACTTCCCCGGAGATCCCGCGCAAGGAGGTGGCGCTTCCGGAGGTTCCGCAAACGCGCCGTGTGCTCGTTGCGGACGATGAGTCCACGCTGCGGCTCGCTCTGGCGATCTTCCTGCGCCGCTCGGGATACGAGGTCGAGCAGGCCGAGGACGCTGACGCCGCGTATGAGATCGCCACCTCCGGCTCCTTCGATGCGGCTCTCATAGACGTGCGCATGCCGGGCGACGGGCTCGTGCTGCTCGAGCGCCTGAACGCGCTCCCGGAGTGGGAGGGGCGCGCGATCCTGATGACCGGCGACCACACGCAGACCCGCGTTCGTAACGTGATTCGCAGTGGGACGCCATTTCTAGCTAAACCCTTCGACATGACTGAAGCAGTTCGACTCATCGAGTCGGTAAGCGCTGCTGCAGGTCCTCGTAAAGAACGGAAATTGAGCCAGTGGACGTCTTCGTAGCCCGTCAGCCGATCTTCGACCTCACAGGTGAGGTCGCCGCATACGAGCTTCTCTACCGCCGGAGCGCCCAGAGCCGCTTCGCGGACGGCAGCGACTCGGCGCAAATGTCCCGTGACGTCGTGATCCAGTCCTTCCTTGAGGTAGGCCTGGACAGGATCACGCGGGGAAAGGCTGGCTTCATCAACTTCGGCCGGGAGATGCTTCTCGATCGATGCTATGAGCTGCTTGATCCGGAATCGATCGTCATCGAGCTGCTCGAGGACGTCCCGCCGGATGAAGAGGTCAAGGCCGCGTGTGAGAGGCTCGTGGACTCAGGCTATCGACTCGCTCTGGATGATTTCGTAACGGGTGGGCCGCACGTGGCGCTGATCCCCTACGCGAACATCATCAAGGTGGATGTTCTGAGCCGCTCACCGGAGGAGATCCAGGCCGCGGTCGAGCCTCTGAGAGGCAGCAAGGTCAAGCTATTGGCGGAGAAGGTCGAGACGCAGGAGATTCACAACGAATGTAAGAAGCTGGGATTCGAGCTTTTCCAGGGCTACTTCTACAGCCGTCCCGAGATCCTTGCGAACAAGAGCGTATCGGTGGAGCAGACATCGATGATAAAGCTCTCCAATCTTCTCGGCAGCGACCAGGCGACTGACCTGGACGTCGAGGAGGGGTTCCGGCGGGATGCTTCGCTGTCGTACAAGCTTCTGCGGATGCTGAGCACGGCTGCGCAGGGTGGCCGCGGCGTCGAGTCGATCCGATATGCGATCCGGCTCCTGGGTCGGGGGACTCTGCAGCGTTGGCTGACGCTGCTCCTCGCCTCCTCCTTCGCTAATGGCGGGGGAACGGCAATGGAGGTGGTTCAGACGGCAGTGGTCCGCGGCCGCTTCTGTGAGCTGTTGGGGGTCCGGACCAAGCGCGGGGTAAACGCCGACGCTCTCTTCCTTGTGGGACTTTTCTCGCTAATGGACGCGCTTCTCCGCGCTCCGATGGCCGAGGTTCTCGCGCGCATCGACCTCGCGCCGAACGTCAGGGACGCGCTGTTGGATCGGAAGGGCCCCTTCGCTGACTACCTCAGCCTCGTCGAAGCTTATGAGGGCGGGGATTGGGAGAGGGTGACTGCGCTTGCACCGAAGATCGGCCTCTCCACGGTTGAGGTTCCCCAGGCATACCTGGAGTCGGTGAACTGGGCTAGGGAACAGGTTTCGAGAGCCGCTTGAGGAGCGGCTCTCGCTATCAGCCATCAGTCGTCAATTATCAGAAGGGACACCGTCGGGTTTTGTTGGTTTGCGCCCTGGCCCCCGAAAAAAAGAAGGCCGCCACATGGCGGCCTTCTTCAAATCAGCGTGTTCTGTCACGCGGTAATCGCGCTTCGACCGGAATGTACCAGTAGGGGACGTCCTCCCACCACTCGATCCCGCGGAACTGCACGTTCTCGAAGCGCGAGTTGACGCCGAACAGCTCCGGGTCGAGGTACAGCGGAGCGTACACGGCGTCGTCGATCGCGAGCTGCTCGAACTCGCGCCAGATCGCCCTCAGCTGAGTCGTGTCCCGGGTGACCAGGGCCTGATCGATCAGCTGATCGATGCGCGGATTCGAAGCAGAGGCGAAGTTCGGCCCCGACGGCGGAATCGACCGGGAGTGGAAGACCATCTCGGCGTTGGGTCCAACCACCCCCGGCCCCCATCCCCATCCCCAGAAGGAGCCCTGAAATTCACGCCCGCGGAGACGCTCCACCCACGCCGTCCGCTCGTAGGCCCGCGGGACGAGGTCGACTCCGACTGATCTGACCATGCTCTGGACCGCCACGAGCACATCCTGCTGGACCTGCTCGGCGGAGATGTAGTCGACCTGAATCCTCAGCGGCTGACTGTTGCGATCGCGAATGCCATCGGCATTGGTGTCACGCCACCCGGCCTGGTCGAGCAAGGTGCCGGCACCGGTGGCGTCGAATGGGATCGGACGCACTCCCTGACTGTGCTCCCAGAGGCTTGCCGGGATCGGCGACAGCGCTGCCTCCCCCACGTCGCCGAACAGCCCCGCGGCGAGCGCCTCGCGGTCGATCGCCATCAGCAGCGCACGGCGTACCCTGGCGTCGTTGAGCGGTGGCTGCGTCGTGTTCCACGCAATCCATGCGGGCCGAACCCGCGGACCGTTCACCAGTCTCGCTGTTCCCGAATTCTCGACCTGCTCCTTCTGCTCGGGCGGTATACGCGGGAGGAGATCCCCCTGCCCCGCGAGCAGCTCCGTCAAAGCGGCGTTCTTGTCCGGCACGACCCGCATGACCACACGGTCCAGTGCGGCGCGTCCCTCCGGCATGTTCGGGTTAACTTCGAGGATGACCTGCTGCCCTGCTTCCCACCGGCCGAAGCGGAAGAAGCCGTTGCCGACCGGGTTCCGGCTGAACGGCGCCTGACGCATCTGCGCCGGATCCACCCCCTCAAGAAGGTGCTTCGGGACCGGAACCACCTCCAGAAGAGCGTTGACTGCGTAGGCGCCGGTGCGGCTCATCTTCACCTCGACGGTGAAGCTGTCGACCACCGTCACTTCCTCGACCGCTGCGACATCGGCGACACGCGGAGAGGCAACGACCTCATTCATCTGCGACTCGATCGTGAACTTCACGTCGTCGCCTGAAACCTTCCGGCCATCGTGCCAGAGAACGTCATTGCGAAGGCGCAGAACGACCACGGAATCGGGACGCACCTCCCACGACTGGGCGAGATCGGGCTGGTAGCCGCTGAGCGTGGTGTCCCGGCGGGCGAGCGCGCGAAACATCAGGTGGACCGCCTGATAAGCGGGATTGCTGCTGAAGGTTAGAGGGTTGAGATCGTCAGGCTCGCCGTCGAGCATCACGACCAGAACACCCCCCGACGGGCCGCCGCTGAAGGTGTTGCTGTCCCCAGCTGCCCCCTCGCCCCCTCCGCCGGAATCACCACCCCCACAAGCGGTGAGCAGCAGGAATGCACCGGCGAGCAACCCCCGTTTGACCAGCCGCCTGGATAGCTTGACTCGCATCGTTTAGCTCCGCACAATGATTGGCTGATTTCCAGCATCAGAACCGATCGAAGGTCCACGGACGAGGCACTTTCAACAGCCGGTCCAGGATTGCGATCGCCTCTCCGCGCTTTGCAACGGCCTTTCCCGTGGCGATGGCCGACTCAACGCTCAGGGACCCGATGTAGATCCTGGACAGCGTCTCAATGTCGAGCTCGAGGTGAAGGTCGGCCCCTTCCGAGGCACCCTTCCCGACTTCGCTGGAGCCGCCCGATATCCTCCAGGAAAACCCGCCGCGATTTCTCTCGAGCTGCGCATCATGCACCTCGAGGGCCACGGTCAGTGCCTCCGCGGTCGCCAGGACTCTCCTCCCGAGCGCCGCCGCAACATCGAGGAGCCTGAACATCGGCCCATTCAGCACGACGGCGGATGGAAACCAGAAGTGCCAGCGCGGAATCGACTTGAAAGGGAGTCGGAGCTCGCAGAGATACTCAGGAAAATGCTCTTCAGGATGGGCTCTGTAGAGCATCTGCTCCCACTGATCGGATAGTGACGACAGCCACCCGTAGAGGCCGCGGCGTGCCCCTGCCGAGAGCCATCCGATCTCCTCGATCTCGAGGAGGCGGCCGGGGCGCGGTGGCTCCGCCAGGTAGCGGAAAATTGCGTACCCTTCTGCCTCCCCCGCTTCAGACCTGTAGATGGCGCCGAAGCGACTGTCATTCTCCCAGACAGGCTCCCAGAGTCGCTCGGTGCGGCGAAGCTGACCAGTCTGCAGGGCAGCCCACCGGTCGTAGACGCTCGCCAGCTCCGCCCGCTCTTCAGGCGTCTCAGCCAGCGTTACTCTCAGGCGCCCGAGATCGTCGGGAAGGGCAGCCGGGGAGATGCGATACTGCGTCACTTCGCCCGCCAGACCGTAGCCGAGCTTCTGGTAAAAGGCGGTTCGGAACGGGTAGAGAGCGGTGCCCACGTCGCCACGCTCTGCGCTGTGCTCCAGAGCCGCCGCCACCATCTTTCCGGCTATGCCCTGCCTCCGCGCGGTCGCAGCTATGGTTACGCCTCCCAAGCCCATTATCGGGACCGTCACACCCCCGATCCACTGCTCGAAACGGTAGAGCTGGCAGGCTGCGATGATGCGGCCGTTCTCCTCGCCTACCCAGAGAGTATCCAGCCCTCCACGAGGGGAGCTGGTTAGAACCTCCTCCCATCTGGGAAGGGTGAAGCCCACCGCCGGAAAGCTGTGTGACGAGATCCGCGCAACCGCGGGGATGTCGCTCAACTGGCCCTTCCGAAAGATGGGGCTCACGCTTTGCTACCTCCGATAAGGGATGATCTTTGCAGCCGGGGCTGTGTATTCATCACGACGACCTCGAGTGCGGACAAACCCAAGATAGACGGGTCCATGAACCAACGCTATTCATCGCGCGCGACCACGACTCTCACCCTGGGCCTCGCCCTGATCGCCTTCAGCAGCGCCGCGTGCCAGTCGGCGCCGCAGGTGGTCGACGAGGAGCAGACCGCCGCCGCTGGGGGAGCAGCGGGTGCAACGGCTGCGGTCGTCCCGGGCCTCGAGGTCCTTCTGAGGGATTCCGTTCACCTGCTCCGCGGGAAGCGGGTTGGCTTCCTGACGAATCAAACGGCGATCACCTCTGATGGGCGCAGCGGCATCGACCTTCTGCACCAGGCCCCGGATATCGAGCTCGTGGCGCTTTACGGTCCCGAGCACGGGCTCCGGGGGGGCATCGAAGGCGGAGTGACAATCGACAATGACCGGGACGCGGCGACGGGCCTACCGGTGTTCTCGCTGTACGGGCAGGTCCAGAGGCCGACCCCGGCTATGCTCGAGGGCGTAGACGTCCTCCTCTTCGACATGCAGGACATCGGCGCTCGCCCATATACCTTCGTCTGGACGATGGCGATGGCGATGGAAGTCGCGGCTCAGGAGGACATCCCCTTCGTTGTCCTGGATCGGCCAAACCCGATCACGGGAAAGGTCGAAGGGCCGCTGATGCAGCAGGAGATGCGGAACGTCGGACAGGCGATCACGGGCTACTATGCCGTACCTCTCCGGCATGGTCTGACTGTGGGTGAGGTCGCGCGCTACATCAACGAAGAATTCGACATCGGCGTAGACCTGACGGTGATTCCGGTAGACGGGTGGTCGCGCGGCCAGTGGTTCGACGAGACTGGTCTCCCCTGGCTCAACCCGTCGCCCAACATCAGGTCTCTCGAGGCGGCAATGAACTACTCCGGCCTCGTCCTCTTCGAGGCGACGAACCTGACGGTCGGGCGTGGTACCGACGCGCCCTTCTCTTACGTCGGCGCCCCTTGGCTCGACGTTGGGCGGCTTCTGCAGGCGACCTCGCGGTATTCGCTTCCGGGAGTGACGCTCGACAGCGTCAACCTGGTACCTCAGGGTGAGGGATACATCCCATTCCGGGGCGAGAATGTGCGCGCGGTCCGGTTGAACATCACTGATCGTGAAGCCTTCCAGCCGGTCTGGACAACTCTCGTCCTGCTGACGGAGATCAAACGGCTACATCCGAACCAGCTGAGAATCGAGAATGAAGGCTTCACTCAGATGATGGGCTCACGCTGGGCTCGCGAAGCTTTCGATCGCGGCGACTCCGCGGAAACGATCTGGAGCCGCTGGCAAAGCGAGCTACAGGCTTGGGAGGGGGTCGTGGACCGGTACCGGCTCTACGAGTGAGGAAGTAAGAAGGTCAGAGCCAATCGGCCTCTGACCTTCTAACATTCCGGCGCAAAAGCCTGCACCCCGCCATTTCTACAGCTTCCATTCGAATCCCACCACCGGGACCACAGGAAGACTCCCCAGCGGCTGGGACTCTTCGCCACTCTCCTTATCGAAGTAGTAGAAGAGCGCATCGCGGTTGCCGAAGCTGTTCAGCAGACGCAGGTACGGTGAGATCGCGTAGGAGCGGGACCCGAAACGTGGCTCCCACAGCTGCGAAATCGACGCGTCAACGCGCAGGAATGGCTGGTCGGGCGCCTGGAGCAGCGGTGCCGCCTCGGTCCCCCCGCGTGAGACGGTCACAACCGGCGCATCCTGAACGTAGTTGGTGTTTGTGAAGCCGCCTTCCGGGCCCTCCAGGGGAATCGCGGCGTAAGGTAATCCGGCGCCATATGCGAACCTCAGGTCAATCCGCATGCGGGTGGCGACGGAGCTCTGGAGGCCGGCGGTCAGCAGGTGCCTGCCCACAAAGCTCGTCTCATTCGACGCGGGACGATTGGACCAGACCCAGGAGAGCGAGTAGCCCGCCCACCCCGATATCCCCGCAGCTGAGCGTCGGACCCACAGGTCGACACCGGAAGCGTTCCCCTCCGAGGCAAATGCCTCCGGGACGTCTGTGTACCGCTTGTAAAATCCTTCCACACCAAGCCGTATACCGTCGCCGACATCCTGGTCGAGACCCAGAGTGAAGTGGGATGCCTGACCCACCACAAGATCGGAGTCCCGGCTGAGAGCGAGGGACTCGGGGTTGGTGAGCAGCACCTCATCGGCAGGGCGCAGGAACTGGTGATACTGTCCAGCAGCTATCGTGATGGCCGCCTGATCGGTGAGCAGAAGGGTGGCGGCAAACCGGGGAGCCAGCGTAACGCCAGAGCGGCTGGAGAAGTGATCGACCCGCCCGCCACCCCGCAACAGCACTCGCGGGCCCACCTGAGCCGCTGCTTCCGCGTACCCTCCGATGGTGACTCCCAGCCCATCAACACCGCCCGTCGAGAGCCGATTCCAGGAGGTGCGGGCGACCGCCACGTGGTGCTGCCTGTCGATCGAGCCACCGAAGTGTAGCCGCAAGCCTTCGAACGGTCGGGAGAAGTCTGCAGAGAAGCGAGATCTCCGCGCCTCCCCCACCACCACGAGCGGCTGGGTCCCCATCATCGGCAGGCTGGCCGAATAGACGCCGCTCGAGGCCGTAACTTCGGCGTATGTGCTCCCGATGTTGCCCCGCAGCCGAACCGACCCCGCTTCGTTCGACCACTCGATGACGCTGTCGGCGGCGGCAACGTCAGCCATCCGGACCGACTCGGAGTTCGTGAATCCGCTGAAGCTCAGCACGGCTGTCCGGCCGATCCGGAGGTCGGTACGGAGAAGCCCTTCGCCGTACGCGTAGGGGAGAACCTCCTCGAAAAGCCCCAGCGCAGCACCCCGGTGAACTCCCCGCGCCGAGCCGATGAAGCTGACGCGCTCGCCGATACCGCCTTCGGCCAGCACGCGAGCAGAAAGCAGATCCACGGAACCACTCGCCCCGAACTTTCCCTCGCCTCCGCGGGTGCGCAGGTCCATCACATACGACAGCCCGCCATCGTAACGGGCTGGTGCTCCCCCCAGATATACCTCCGCCTGCCGCAGAAGCTGCGGCGCGAACGGCTCCAGAAGCCCACCGAGCGGGAAGGGGGCATAGACGGGCGCGCCATCCAGATAAACGAGCTTCAGATCGGCCGCGGAGCCGCGGACGTAGAGAATGCTTCCCGGGTCGGCCGGTTCACGGCCAGGTATGCCTTTCACCGCGTCAATGAGCCCGGCCTCAGCCAGTCCCGCAGAAACTCTCAGAGTCTGGCTGCCGGCGAGCGCGAGCTCTCCCAGTTCAGCTTCGGGGTCGTCGAGCTCACCGGCTCTCCCCGCGCGCCGTGCATCGACGGTGTCGAGTGCGACGGGCCGCATCCGCAGGGCAACGTTGAGGGTGACCTCACGCCCAGCAGCCACCATGGCGTCCAGCTCGATGGGGTCGTGCCCAATCGCCGAGACGCGAACGAGGCTGCGGCCCTGCGGTACGCCAGCAACCCGGTAGTTTCCGCCCTCGTCCGTGAGCGCAGATAGCGACCAGGCCCCCGCGAGCACCTGAACCGAAGCGCCCGCGACGCCCCTGCCTGATCCGCCCGACGAGACACTTCCCGCGACGACACCGGTCGCCTGTTGAGCGGCCGCAGGCGATACGACCAACGCAAAGAAGAGCGACAGAACGACAGGCCACGCCAGGCTGAAGCTTCGCGGAGGCCGCAACGGTGCCGGCTCTGCTTGGGCCGCGAACTGGTCGAGCTGTTTTGCCGTCACTCCGCTACCTCGAAAGTCACCTCGCCTCCGCGCGTTCCATTCTCAAGCAGGAGCTCTTCTCCATCCTTCGTGATATAACGCCTGCCGTTGATCGTGACGGATACATCAGAAGCGCTACGCGGAACCTCGATCCGCAGCGGAGTCATGCCCGCATCGGCGACTGCGAGGGCTCCGGGGGCAGTTTCGAATCGCACGCTGCTGTCGGCGCCGAGGGCGTAAACGCCGCCGCGGGGGGTATCGGTGAGCACGACGCGCACGGAGAGCCCCGGCTGCGCGCCGGAAACGGATATCCGCAAAACCCCCTGCTCAGGAGCGACCCCTGCGCCGGCTTCAGCCGCCGGAGTCACGGCAAGCGGTGCAGGCTCCGGAGCAGCCACCGTGGTTGTTGCCATGCCTGGCTCGCTCCCCGCCCGTTGGTCCTCCAGCCACGAGTGCAGGGGAGAGCCTGGAACCGCCGCAGAAGCAGCACCGCCGATCATCAGAAGAAGTGCAGCCGCCCGAGCGAGTGCAGCCCCGCTCCACCTGGGCGACGCAGCAACCGCAGCAGGCGTGACAAACGGCTTCGCGGAACGGGGCACGTCCAGAAGGCGCAGTCCGCCCGAGAGCAATGTGCTGGATGCGCCCGTCGCCTGGAAGCTGGCGCTACACTCCCTGCAGCTGGCGATGTGCGCCCGCGCCCGCTGCTCCTCAACCGGGGAGAGCTCGTCATCGAGCAGAGCGTAGAGTACCCCTTCGTCCAAGTGCTGCGTCATCGCTCCACCGGTTCGTATGTCTCTGTAAATCTCTTCACTGCTCGAGCTATAAGCGTTCCGATCGAGCCGGGCGCCACCCCGATAGCTTCCGCGATCTCGTGATATTTGAAGCCCTCTTCCCGCATGAGAAGGAGCTGTTGGTCGCGTTGCGGCAGCGACTCCAGCGCCCGCCGCACGGCGGCGGAACGCTCCCGACGCTCGATCGCATGGTCAATCGGCTCCTGCGGCTCCTGCGCGATCGGATCGACCATCAGCAGCCGCTGACGCCGCGCGCTCGTTCTACCGCGATCCCGAACCAGATTCGTCGCTACGGTGAACAGCCAGAGCCGCGCGGCGTCGCCTTCCAGGTCCGGCCGCTTCAGCAGCCGGACGAACGCCTCCTGGACCACGTCATCAGCAACGTCGCCATCGCCTACTAGACGCTGGACGTACCGCCAGAGCGCAGGCTGGTTCGCTTGGTACACCCTGTCGAATTCACCCCGGATGGGGAGTGATGGTGCGCTCAACCCACCCCCGGCTGCCGTGCTGTTAGTCACGATCTCGAAGTTCCGTGTGGCGCTCTTCTGGAGAACGCTTTCCCGGCCGCTGGTGTGACAGCGGGGAGCTATCTGCTATCGGTCATCGGCTATCAGGGGGGACGCGCGTCCTGTCGGCTGATGGCAATGAGCAAAGCTTACCTGACCCTGACCCTGGCTCAATAGGTCAGCCGCCCCACTGCGCCCTCCCGGAGCACCAGTAATCAGCTAAGTCGAAGCTGCCGAGCGTCAGATCCCTCTGAAAGCTGACGACCGAGAGCTGATAGCTCCCTGAAGGGGGTCCATCTCTTGCACCCGCGGCGCTGTAATCCCCCAGCCAGGAGTCGGAGAATGAGTGAGCAAATTCGCACGGGTACGCCGAGCGAGCAGGAGTCGCGTGAGGTAGCGGAAGCAGCGCGTGAAGCGGAGTGGGTCGCGCCCAGCTTCGTGAGAGAGCTTTTCCTTGGAAACTTCCGCCTTGACCTGATCTACCCTTACCCCGAGCAGACGCCGGAGGACAAGGCGAAGACTGACGCATATCTGGCGCGGCTGGGGAAGTTCCTGCAGGAAAAGGTAGACCCGGATCTGATCGACCGGACGGGTGAGCTTCCGGAGGAGGTCCTTCAGGGGCTCAAGGAGCTCGGTGCGTTCGGGATCAAGATCCCCGAGGAGTATGGCGGAGTCGGGCTGTCTCAGGTTGGCTATGGACGAGCGATCGCTGCTGTGACGAGCCGGGACGGCAACCTGACAGCCCTCCTCTCGGCGCACCAATCGATCGGAATTCCCCAGCCTCTCAAGCTCTTCGGCACCCCCGAGCAGAAGAAGAAGTATCTGCCGCGTTGCGCAGCAGGAGCCGTGTCAGCGTTCGCGCTGACCGAGGAGGGCGTCGGCAGCGACCCGGCGGCTCTCAGCACAACGGCTACACCCACGGAGGACGGTGAGGCTTTCATCCTCAATGGCGAGAAGCTCTGGTGCACCAACGGCACCATCGCCGAGCTTTTGGTCGTCATGGCGCGCACGCCTCCGAAGATTAAGAACGGCAAGGAGATCCCGCAGATCACCGCCTTCATCGTCGAGACGAACTCGCCGGGAGTGAAAGTCGAGCATCGCTGCCGCTTCATGGGCTTGAAGGCGATCCAGAACGCCGTGATCAGCTTCAAGGATGTTCGGGTTCCCAGCGAGAATATCATATGGGGTGAAGGCAAAGGGCTGAAGCTGGCCCTGATCACACTCAACACCGGGCGTTTGACGCTCCCGATGAGCGCTGCCGCCGCGGGCAAGGCGTGCACGGAGATCGCCCGGAAGTGGGCGGCCGAACGCGTTCAGTGGGGCGCTCCGATCGGAAAGCACGAGGCGGTCGCGAAGATGCTCGGCGAGATGGCGGCCACGACCTTCGCGATCGAGTCGATGGCGGAGCTTTCTTCCTCGCTCGCTGACCAGGGGGTGAACGACATCCGCCTCGAAGCGGCGATCGCGAAGCTCTGGACGACCGAGATGGGCTGGAGGATGGTCGACGACACGCTGCAGATCCGTGGCGGTCGTGGGTTCGAGACTGCCGACTCACTTGCCGCCCGTGGGGAGCTCGCCATTCCGGTCGAGCGCATGCTGCGTGACTTCAGGATCAACCGGATCTTCGAAGGCTCGACCGAGATCATGCGCCTGTTCATCGCCCGTGAGGCCGTCGACACACACCTGGCAGTCGCCGGCGAGCTGATCAATCCGAACGCAACCGCCGCGGACAAGGCGAACGCCTTTGCCAAGGCAGGCGCTTTCTACGCCGCCTGGCTCCCCAAGCAGTACGTCGGCTGGGGCCGGTGGCCGCGGTACAGCGAGTTCGGAATCCTGGCCAAGCATCTGCGCTACGTGGAGCGCTCCTCGCGGCGCCTCGCCCGCAGCATGTTCTACGCGATGTCGCGGTATCAGGCGAAGCTCGAGCGGAAGCAGGCCCTGCTCGGCCGCTTCGTCGACATCGGTGCGGAGCTTTACGCGATATCGGCTTCCGTTGTGAGGGCGCAGTCACTCGCAAAGAGCGCCGAAGGCGAGAAAGCGATGCGGATGGCGGACGTATTCTGCCGGCAGGCGAGGCTCCGCGTCGAGCACCTTTTCGAGCGGCTTTTCGAGAATGCCGACAACGCCACCTACCGGCTGGCTCAGGAAGTTCTTCGCGGCGAGCATGAGTGGCTGGAGCAGGGCGCTCTGCCAGTGATCGAAGGTGGAGCGAGGGTCGCTCCAGCGGAGAACGGGGACGTGAAGCAGCAGCGCGACCGGGAGATCTCGCAGACTCGCGAGACGACGCAGATCGGCGCTTCCGGCTGAGCCCGCACGAGCAGGTAGACGAGTGCGGCTGCGGGCAAATCCACCGCGGCCGCACTTTTTTCTTATCTTCATACGAGTCAATGACTTGTACGACATCCGAAACAAGCCCGAAGCACGCTCGTTAGACGTGTTCTGGCGGCTGTCAACGTCTTCCCAAACGTCACTCCTCCGGACATATTGAGCCGCGCCCGAGAGCTGCTTTGTCGGCTGCTCCGGACAACGTCTTCCCCTGCAGTCCCACCCCTCGCAGATCGGTTCCCGGCGGAGCCTCGGAGTAAGAAAGCATGTCGTTCTGCCATCTCCACTGTCATTCCGAATACTCCCTTCTCGATGGCGCCAACCGCGTCGGTGATCTGATCACCCGTGCGCAGGAGCTGGAGCAGCCCGCCCTTGCCTTGACGGACCACGGGGTGATGCACGGCGCCTGGCTCTTTCAGGAGAAGGCGAAGAAGGCGGGGATCAAGCCGATCGTCGGGATGGAAGCGTACGTTGCTCCGGGAAGCCGGCTGGACAGGGGGCGCACAAAGGGGGAGAAGAGCTACTACCACCTGGTGCTTCTGGCGCGGGACCGCCAGGGATACGCGAATCTCGCGAAGCTCTCGTCGATCGGCTTCACGGAGGGGTTCTACTTCAAGCCGCGTATCGATCGCGAGGTTCTGGCTGCACACTCCGAGGGAATCATCGTGACCAGCGCCTGCCTGGCGGGTGAAGTCGCGCGGCACCTGATGGAGGACCGTTGGGCTGAGGCACGGGAAGCCGCGGAATGGCACGCCAACGTCTTCGGAGATCGCTACTACCTCGAGGTCCAGGGACACGACTCCGATGGACAGCGCGAGCTCAACAAGCGGATCTTCAAGCTTTCTCAGGAAGTCGGAGTTCCGGTCGTCGCAACCAATGATGCGCACTTCCTGAAGGCGGGGGATCACAGCGCCCACGACGTTCTCCTCTGCATCGGTCTCGGGAAGGATCTGCAGGATCCCGATCGGATGCACTACGATGGCGGCCTCTACTTCAAGAGCGCCCCGGAAATGGCGCAGCGGTTCCCGGACCGTCCCGACGTTCTCGAGAACACGCTTAAGATCGCGGACGAGGTCGATCTCCAGTTCGAGAAGAAGTACCATGTGCCCGAGTTCCCCCTCCCGGAGGCTGTCGGAAGCGAGGCTGAGCTTCTGCGTCGTTGGGTTTGGGAGGGAGCACAGCCGCGATATGCCGCTGACGGTGGCGAGCTGCCTGCGGACATCCGCGAGCGGATCGAGTACGAGCTGGACGTCATCACCACCCTGGGCTACTCAGGCTACTTCCTCATCACCGCCGATTTCATCAAATGGGCCCGGGATCACGACATCCCTGTTGGCCCGGGCCGCGGATCCGCGGCAGGCTCCATCGTCGCCTACTGCACCGGAATAACCGATCTCTGCCCGATTCAGTTCGACCTGCTGTTCGAGCGCTTCCTCAACCCGGAGCGCGTGTCGATGCCCGATATCGACGTCGACTTCTGCTTCGAGCGGCGCGGCGAGGTGATCGAGTACGTCCGGCAGAAGTACGGCCGCGACGCAGTTGGCCAGATCATCACCTTCGGGACGATGAAGTCGCGCGCCGTGGTGAAGGATGTCGGCCGCGCGATGGGGTTTTCTCCAGCTGAGACCGACCGCCTGGCGAAGCTGATCCCCAATGGACCAGCGTACTCGCTCACGGTCGAGGATGCTGTGAAACAGGTGCCGGAGATCAAGGAGATGTACGCCAACGAGGAGCGCTATCGGCGGCTTCTCGACTACTCCAGCACCCTTGAAGGCCTGTCCCGCCACGCCAGCGTGCACGCAGCAGGAGTCGTAATCGCCCCCGGCCCGCTCGCCGACTACGTGCCGATCTGTACCCAGAGCAGCAAGGGAGCAGGTGGTGGCGATGGGGAATCGATCATCGTGACGCAGTACGACATGACCTGTCTCGAGAAGGCGGGCATGCTCAAGATGGACTTCCTGGGGCTGAAGACGCTCACCGTCATCTACGATGCGGTGCAGACGATCCGACGCCGGCATGGAGCACTGCGCCACCCGGTCACCAGCGCTGAGTTCACCAAAGTCGAAGAGATTCCCCTCGACGATCCAGCAGTTTACCAGATGCTCTCCCGGGGCGGTACCGCTGGCGTGTTCCAGTTCGAATCCGCCCTCGCGACGGATAAGCTTCGCGCGATGAAAGCGGATCGCTTCGACGACCTCATTGCTACCAACGCGCTGATCCGCCCCGGGCCGCTGGACATGGGCATGGACGCCGTCTACATCCGGCGGAAACTCGGCGTCGAGCCCGTTCGGTACGCGCATGAATCCCTCACGGAGGTCCTGGAGCCGACCTACGGCGTCATCGTCTATCAGGAGCAGGTGATGAGAATCGCCCAGGTGCTGGGCGGGCTATCGCTCGCCGAGGCAGACGTGCTCCGTAAGGCGGTGGGCAAGAAGGACGCTGAGCTGATCGCGGCAGAGCTCGGGAAGTTTGTGACCAAGGCCGTTGCTCTCGGTCACGACCAGAGGATGGTTCAGGATCTCGCCGACCAGATCGAAGCCTTCGGCCGCTACGGTTTTAATAAGTCGCATTCGGCGGCTTACGGCCTCCTCTCGTACCAGACCGCCTGGCTGAAGGCCCATTATCCAGCCGAGTTCATGGCGGCGCTGATGAGTTCCGTCGTCCACAAGGCGGATGACGTGGTGTCGTACATCGCGAGCTGCCGCGAGCTTGGGAAGTCGCTTCCTGAGAAGTGCCCCAAGGGGCTCGAGGTGCTGCCTCCTCACGTCAATGAGTCGAACTGGAAGTTCACCGTTGTCGGCGACGGAGTTGGTCAGATCCGCTTCGGCCTGGGCGCGATCCGCGGTGTCGGTGAAGGGGCAGTCCGCTCGATCCTGGCAGCGCGCGAGGCAGAGGGTCAGTTCAAGTCGATGTTTGACTTCCTCAACCGGATCGACCTGCGGCTCTGCAACAAGCGTGTGCTGGAGTCGCTCATTTGCGCGGGTGCCCTCGACGGCTTCGCCCCCATGGGCGGGAGAGCGCGCCTCCTCGCGGGCCTCGAGACTGCTTTCGCGGCAGCCCAGCAGGCCCAGAAGGAGCGTGAGAGCATCCAGGAGAACATCTTCGGTGAGCTCCTGGGCTCCGATCCGAGCGCCTCGGCTGGTATCGCCGAGCCGACTCTTCCGAATGTGGAAAGCTGGACCGAGGGGGAGCGGCTGAAGCGGGAGAAGGAGGTCCTCGGTTTCTTCATCTCTGGGCACCCTCTCGACCGGTTCCGCGAGGAAATGGCCCTGTTCGACCGGGTGACTACAGCGAACCTGAAGGAGCACCGCGATCAGAAGGTCGAGATCCCCTGCGTCGTCACCGAGGTAGCGAGGCAGATCTCCAAGCGCGATGGTGCCGAGTGGGGTCGGATCACAATCGAGGATTTCCACGGAACAGCAACGGTTCTCGCTTTTGGCGACGCGTGGGCCGGCTGCAAGGATCTCCTGGCCAGGGACACCCCAGTCCTCATCCGCGGGGGGGTCTCGGGCCGGGAGCGTGACGAAGAAGACCCACCAATCTTCATCGACAGTGTGGTCAAGCTTTCTTCTATCCGAGAGACGGGCGAAGTCGGTCTCTGTATCAACCTCCAGGCAGACCGCGCAACCGCGGACCAGCTTCAGCGGGTAAGAATCGCCCTGGCTGGCAACCCCGGGTCGGCTCCCGTGATGGTGCTTTGGAGGGGAAATCGCGCAGTGAATCCCCTGCAGAATGGCGCTGCCGAGTCACGACTCCGCTCGCGAACTCTGAAGGTCGCACCCCGCGAAGAGCTCCTCCAGGAACTCCGGGAAGTTCTCGGCGAGGAGGGTGTAACGCTGGTTCGTGCCTGACCCCGGGGGGACACGGAAGAGTTCAAGACCCTTTACTGCTACAGCAAAGCTGTACATTGATTGATGCAGTGCAGCCTGTTAGCAAAGACGCGAGCTCGTGATTCTGATGGTTTGAGCGTAGTGGGTTTTCGAGCTTCGTCTGTATGCAAGATTTTCTTCCGATGAGGGTATATTGGCTACAGTAGCGCATCTGGACTTCGAGCGAGCGATCGGCGAAGTCGAAGAACAGATCGACCGGCTGCAGGACCTCGCACGAGAACGCGGCCTCGATGTATCAGCCGAGCTCCGCTCTCTGGAGCGGAAGCTTCACACGCTGAAGCGTGACGTTTACCGCAACCTTGCTCCGATAGAGCGGGTAATGGTCGCCCGTCATCCCAACAGGCCCTACTCGCTGGATTACCTGAAGCTCGTTTTCACCGATTTCATTGAGCTTCACGGGGACAGGATGTACCGGGATGACGGGTCGGTCGTAGCTGGCTGGGCGCGGCTGGATGGTGACTCGGTGATGGTGATCGGCCACCAAAAAGGCCGCGATATGAAGGAGAATCTTCTCCGCAACTTCGGCATGGCTCACCCCGAGGGATATCGTAAAGCCTTGCGCTTTATGAAGATGGCGGAGAAATTTGGGCGCCCTGTTGTTACCATGATCGACACCATGGGCGCGTATCCCGGCCTCGGCGCGGAGGAACGCGGTCAGGCTGAGGCGATTGCCAGGAACCTGCGCGAGATGGCAGCGCTCAAGGTTCCCACAATTGCTGTCGTGATTGGAGAGGGAGGATCTGGCGGTGCGCTCGCTCTGGGTGTTACTGACCGCGTGATCATGCTCGAGAACAGCGTGTACTCGGTCATCTCTCCGGAAGGCTGCGCCGCGATCCTGTGGAAATCAGGCGCCGAGCGGGACAAGGCCGCCGCAGCTCTCAAGCTGACAGCGCTCGATCTCAATGAGCTCGGTATAGCTGACGAAGTTGTGCCTGAACCCGCGGGCGGCGCCCATTCGGATTGGGAGCAGATCTCGGGGGACCTCCAGGAATGTCTCATCCGGCATTTGGCTGAGCTCCAGCAGCTGGACAAGTCGGAGCTGCTACGTCGGCGGCTCGAGAAGTACCTCGCCATGGGCGAGTGGCACGAGACCGCCTGAAGCGATTTATACATCGACGGACGCCGTGTTTCAGGCGTTTGAATAGATAGATGGGAACTGAACCGATGCTGTCACTTCCGGTGATTCAGTCTTCCGCGCCCCTGCAGGATGTCGTGCAGGTGGTGGAGATTGCTTTCAAGGGAAACCGGCGCGCTTACTACCATACCGATGACGAAACGCTCCGCCCCAACGAGTACGTGATCGTTGAGGCTGAGCGTGGTGAGGATCTCGGCCGCGTCGTTACGGTCGGGGGAATCGCGGCGAAAAAGTGCTCCCGGTGCGCCACGGAAGCCGAGGACGGCACCCCTCTTCCGACCGAGCCGACTTACCCGGTAATTCGTCGTGCTGAGCCGCTGGAGGTTCAGAAGCTGATGGTGCTTCGGGCGGATGAGGAGCGGGTAAGGCGAAAGGCGCGGGAGCTGGTCGAGGAGCACAACCTCCGCATGAAGGTGACCGAAGCGGAGTGGCAGTGGGACAAGAACAAGCTCACCCTCTACTTCACGGCCGAACGACGAGTTGACTTCCGTCAACTCGTTCGCGACCTCGCCCGGACCTTCCGGACACGCATAGAGCTCCGCCAGATCGGCGTTCGCGACGAAGCCGCGCTGCTCGGCGGTGTCGGGCGCTGCGGCCGCGAGCTTTGCTGCTCGACGTGGCTCCGCGAGATCAAGCCGGTATCGCTGCAGCTCGCGAAGGATCAGAACCTGTCGCTGAACCCGGCTCAGATCTCGGGCACGTGCGGCCGCCTGATGTGCTGCCTGACGTACGAACACGACTCGTATCTCACGGCACGCAAGCGCTTCCCTCGCGAGGGGAAGACTGTGAAGACGCCCCATGGACCCGAGAAGGTCGTGTCGATCGACATCTGGCACGACCAGGTTACGCTCCTGGACGAGGCCCGCCAGCGCCGTGTCGTCAAGCTCGAGGCGCTGCGCGCCGAGCTCGCCGCAGCCCAGCAAGCCGAGAGTGATGCTGCGCCTGACGCAGGAGAGGCTGTAGACGGAGCCCGCGCTCGCCGCCCTCGCAGAGGCCGGCCCGGGGCCGGAACCGACGCAGTCGAGACTGACGCCTGAACCGGCGAACCTACCGACCCGACCCTCCAAAGACCGTTTGAGTCCGAAGCCGTTTTACATCACGACAGCCATAGATTACGCCAATGGCCTCCCACATCTCGGCCATGCGCTGGAGAAGGTGGGAGCCGATGCGATTGCGCGCTTCCGGCGACTGCAGGGACGCGAGGTCCGCTTCCTCATGGGGATGGACGAGCACGGCCAGAAGGTCGCGCAGAGCGCGGCAGCCGCCGGCATAACTCCCCAGGAGTGGACCGACGGAATCGCAGCCGCGTTCAGCTCGACGTGGAAGTCCCTGAACGTCTCCAACGACGACTTCATCCGGACGACGGAAGAGCGCCACAAAGCAGGCGTCGTCGAGATGATCCGGCGGATGGAGGCCAACGGTGATCTGTATCGCGGGAAGTACGCTGGCTACTACTGCGTTGGATGCGAGGCGTACAAGTCGGAGGACGAGCTGGTCGACGGCCAGTGTCCGCTCCACCCTACTCGGGAAATCCAGTGGATGGAGGAGGAGGATTGGTTCTTTGCACTCTCCCGCTTCAAGGACCGGCTCCTCGCCCTTTACGAGGAAAAGCCGACGTTCGTGCAGCCCGCATCTCGCAAGAACGAAGTGCGGAAGATGGTGGAGGAGATCAAGGACATCTCTGTCTCCCGATCAAACCTGGAATGGGGGATTCGCTGGCCGGGCGAGCCGGAGCACGCAGTCTACGTCTGGATCGACGCGCTGACGAACTATTTGTCCGCGACAGGCTTCCCGGCTCCCGGCTATGACGCAATCTGGCCGGCCGACCTCCACGTCATTGGCAAAGACATCATCCGCTTTCATTGCATCTACTGGCCGGCAATGCTGATGTCCGCGGGAGTTGCTGTTCAGGAAGGGGTCTGGGCGCACGGTTGGATGACGATGGGTGGAGGGAAAATCTCCAAGTCCTCGGGCGTTTCATTCGAGATCGATGAGGCGGTGAGGAGGCACGGCGCCGACGCTCTCCGATATTTTATTCTCCGTGAAATTCCGTTCGACGGCGACGGCAACTTCACCTGGGAACGCTTCGACGAGCGCTACACCTCGGATCTGGCCAACGACCTCGGCAACCTGGCCAACAGGACCCTCTCGATGGTCCATCGCTATCGCCAGGGAACCGTGCCGACCGGCGCTTCCACCGGCCTCACTCATTCCGCACGATCCGCTACCGCTAAATATTTGGAGCGGATGGATCGATAC
>ERZ1066118.848-NODE-848-length-23648-cov-42.103251_pt1 | contig 23648 bp, 16 predicted proteins | sample MGYA00382765_ERZ1066118 | MGnify/ENA primary metagenome ERZ1066118 (study PRJEB33369, sample SAMEA5778348) | biofilm metagenome | biome: Industrial cooling water; feature: Water cooling tower basin; material: Biofilm | place: United Arab Emirates | collected...
GAATCTTTGCTATTTTGACCTTTGAGAATATCGTCGCCTTCATTGCCTTCTAAAAGGTCATTGCCATCGCCACCTTCTAATAGGTCGTTGCCGATATTTCCAAATAGCAGGTCGTTACCTGCTTTGCCGTAGATTTTATCATCGCCACTGCGACCGTAAAGCGTGTCTGAATTGGCACCGCCATCGAGGGTATCGTTATCTGCGCCGCCGTCGAGGTAGTCATTACCATCGCTGCCGAATAGTTTATCGCGTCCTATGCCGCCGTATAATTCATCTGCACCCGTTCCACCTTCTAAAAGGTCATCGCCTGCGTTGCCTAAAATTAGATCGTTTCCTGCTTGTCCGTAGAGTTTATCGAATCCGTTACCGCCAGAGAGGTAGTCGTCGTTATCGCCACCTTCTAAGGTGTCGTTGCCATCATTTCCGTAGAGAGAATCATCGCCAGCTTTGCCGTAAAGTTGGTCGTTTCCTTCATCTCCATAAAGTTGGTCGTTTCCTGCTTCTCCATTTAGCAAGTCATCATTTAATCCGCCATAAAGCGAGTCTTGGTTATCGCCCCCAAATAAAGTATCGCTAAGAGCTTCTCCTTTTAAGAGGTCGTCTCCTTGTTCGCCTCGCAAGTCATCATTTCCAGTCCCGCCGTAAAGGGTATCTTTGCCAATTCCGCCGTAAAGAGAGTCGTCGTTTTCTTCTCCCCTCAAGTCGTCATTTCCCTCTTCGCCATAAAGTTTGTCGAATCCTTTACCGCCGTATAAACTATCGTTTTCGCTACCGCCGTAAAGGGTATCGTCGCCTTTTTCTCCCTTTAAGTCGTCGTTTCTTTCTTCACCTCTTAAGTCGTCGTTATCGTCGCCGCCGTAAGCGGTGTCGTTATCAAGACCGCCGTAAAATGTGTCGTTTCCTTTTTGTCCCCAAAATAAATCGTTTCCAGCTTGACCATAGAAGGTATCGTCGTAGTCACTTCCGGTCATTGTGTCATTGCCAGGTGACCCACTGATGACTTCGATGTTTATAAGAGTGTCTACAGTTTTATTGCCTTTTATGTCAACAAAGCTGTCTTCTACTTTAAAAACAGAAGCGCCACCAATTTTTTCAACCGCAACTTTGATGCCGTTGCTACCAGAATAGTTGGCAGTGTCTTGCTTTCCCAGACCGCCATCTAAAACATCGTAGCCTTTGCCACCTATCAACACATCGTTGCCATCTTCACCTTGCAAAACATCATTTCTGTCTTTTCCATCAATTGTGTCGTTCTCCGAAGTTCCTTCGATCCAGTCATCATTTTCCGTTCCCGGACGCAAATCTGTTTTTTCAGGTTCGGGAAAGTAGAAGCCAGTCGGGTTAATCTGGTAAAAAGAATCTTTGAAGTAGGTACGAATGTCATCTCTGTATTTCCAGAGATATCCAATATCTTTGTTTTGGTTTAGATCGTGTGAGTAGATTGGATTTCCCCGTTCGCTTAACTCCACTATGCCTGTTTTTGCCGCCTCTATGAGATGACGGATTTTAGCGATTGGATCTGATAACTCGCCTGGGGATAGTTGTAACTTTGTAACTAAGTCATTGGTATTTTTTAGATTTAACCCACTCCACTTATCAATTCCCCCGGCAGCAGAATAGGCAGTTGGCGAACCCAAAGCAATAATTCTGGTATTAGAATTATCCGTTGCATTACCCATGTTGATTAAGGCATCTTCAAAAAAGAAGTTACCTTGAGAATGGCCTACAAGAATTAGAGAGTTTTTGGCATCTTTCAAAAATTCAATCGTACCGGGCGTCCACAAACCATTTAAAGCGTTGCTTTCCTCTGTAGGCGCGGAAAACCAATATTGCTTTAAAGCTTCCTTCAAATCAAAGCTATCAGGCAGAGCATTAATAATCTGTCCTATTTCGCCAATAACTGGAAGCTTATCAGCGATAAAATTGATGAGTTTGGCAGTGAATTCATCGTTTTTGAAAATACTTGGAGTTGGATTTTGAATAAACTGCCAAGCTAAATCAAGAAAGTCCCCAGCTTCTGCTATCCCACCTAATACTGGATTTTCATCGATTACCTTTACGATGATATATTTAGCAAAAAAGGTAGCAAAATCTTGGAGTAAGTTATCTAAAGTAGATGGATTGTGTTGTCCAACATACTCAATCGATCCTTTGAAGTCAGTTAGGGTATTAAACCGAGTGTTCGCCTCCTCTTCATCAAGAATTTTGATGGCTTTTTGAATTGCTTCTGACTGACTATCAAAAGCACCACTATCGACAAAAATACCATTGATAAAAACAGTCTTAGTCTTGCCGGAAGTTTCAAGAACTTGCTTCCAGACTGGATTGAAGTCGAATGTAGGATTAGACATGATGATTTTTCCTCTTGTGTTAGATGCGAAAAGTTGTGTAATAAGGTAAAGTAAAGCCATCAACAAGTTGCATAACCCGCCCTTGAGTCAAACCCAAGGGGTTTTAGCAAAAGTCTTCTTAAGAGGACTAAATGTTTATTTACAAAATCAACTCTTCAGTCCATTTCAATGGGCTTTAACTATGAGCAACGAAATTTGATTTCCGGGCGGGTGGATGGTAAGGCGCAAGATCTGTGCGATACGATTTCGCGGGCTATGCGGTTCTACACAGCGATCGCTCAATGTCATAAAATAGAGCGCGATATGCCTCCGGCACGCTGAGCGCATCCGCACCGCGAAGCTTCGGAGATCGCACTAAATAATCCCTGTCATCTACTTCGGTTTTTTCACCTCAATCTTGTACCAGATCTCGTCTTTCGGTTCTTCTTTTTTAGGGGGTTTCTGGTCTAACATTAGAGTTCCCACAACCAGTGCTAATAAACCGAGGGTAATTTCCATACAATTCTCACCAAAGGTAATAGAGTTAAGCGAACTTACAAGAGCGATCGCACTAGCTCTAAGTCTTGTAGCGCAATCGCTAAAAAACCAAAAAGCTGGAGAAGCAGAATTTGAATCTACTTCACCAGCCTTGTGAGACTCACACCCATCAATAGCTAGGTATGCTGTTATTATTGATTGGTTTTTCCTACTGTTTTATTCCTGCCGATTCTCTCAATCGTGCAGCAATTTTACTCAAAAAATTCAAGATTTTGTCGTTGATATCCACCTCTCAACGTCATCCTCGCTAAAAACAAAGCGGTAGTAAGTTGAACCTTTAATAGTTACCCCGATTTTGTTCTGTTTGGTTCTTTCGCTATCAATTTCTAAATGTCCGAAACCCGTTTCCTTCCAAGTTTCAAGCAGAATGCTGGCGGCGCGGTTAAATAATTCCTCGATCGGATCGGTACTGTTGTGCAGCGGTGACATAATTTCACTCTTCCTAGAACAGTAAATGCCTTCAAGCGTTGGCAAAGCGCTTTACTTTCGCTGCGGAACGCCTCAAAGGTTGCGGGATTGATTTGTTTGCCTCACAAAGTGAGAATACTTTGTATAATAAGCGGCTCTGATTCAGCTGTCAACTAGGAGGCAGAAGATTTTTTTGAGTCGTTCCACCGCGAGGTTTTCTTGGTGGAAAGGCAACTGCTGGCAGAGGTTCGAGGCAAAACTCACCTTGTAGAATAGGAACTGTATACTCTGTGAGTTCAAAAGTACTACCTTGATTGCCCGAATTCCCCAGGACTTTCTAGTCGCGATCGCAACGGAACGCGGCGTGTCGGATGCAGAACTAGAAGCTTTGTCTCTCGCGCTGGATGGTCAATCGACGAAAGCGATCGCGTCCCAACTGGGTATCAGCGCGATCGCTGTCCGCAAACGATTGGGCGAAGTTTACAAAAAGTTCAACATTGCCGGAACTGGCCCTGGAAAGTTGACCGAGTTCAAGCACCAGCTTTTGTTTCAATATCAAAGACGCCAGCTGGTGGATAATTCTCAGTCCTTTGATGCTGTTGCACCCTCATTGGGAGATACCACCCGCTACCGAGATGGGGATGAACCATCCGATATATCCGCATTCTACGGACGCACCGAAGAATTAGCGACGCAACTGAGTGGTTTGAGTCTAGAAGATGCTAAAAAAATCATTTTGTCCGCCAACAGCTTGTCCGGGCCTGAGAGTAATTCGTTGGAATTAATTGAGCTATATGAAAGGAATCCTTTAGCCTTAAAAATAGTAGCAATGACTCTTAAAGACTCCTTCAAGGGAGATTTTGAGCGGTTTTGGCAGCGCCACCTATCCGTTATCAGTAGTATTTTCAAAGATTTTATCAATAATTTGGAAATTGATTTGGGATTAGGCAGTAACATATTATCCTGTTTGGCAGTCAAAAGCCAGCCAGTTTCTTTGTCAGAACTGCAAGCAAATCTTGTCGAATCAGTGGATTTTTCTGAGTTAGCAAGCGCTCTCAAGTTTTTCGTACAGCAATCGTTTATTATTGAAAATAAAGATGATAAAAATGTTTCTAAATTTACCTTAAAAAGCCAAACAATAAAAGACGTTACCAATCAAGTTATAGCTAAATATCTAAACCAGCTTGGACACCAAAAATATCTGGAAGGTGAATTTATCACTGCCAAGTATTATTTGATACTAGCAATTGAATTTAAGCCTGATTTTGATGCCGCTCACTACAACTTGGGTTCAACGTATGAAAAGCTGGAAGATTTGCCTCGCGCCCGCATTCACTACCAGATTGCTGCTAAATACAACACCCGTGCCGCAGATGCCGCGATCAACAACCTAGCTCGTTTAGAAATTTTAAAAGGTGATTGTACCGCAGCCGTCGATCTAGTTTTGGCAAGCTTAGACCGAGTGAAAGATGATACGGTGAAATCCGCTTTGCACAAAAACCTCGGTTGGGTGTACTTTCTGCAAAAGCGGTACTTGGAAGCTGAGGAATGTTTGCAAAAGGCTATTGAGTTGGACAGCGATCGCGCTGCCCCCTACTGCCTGCTGGCACAAGTGCAGGAAGCTCAAGGCAACGAGCAAAGCGCTCTAGCTTCCTGGGAAAACTGCCTGAAATACGACTCCAGCGACACAAGACCAAAAGGATCTGCCTGGAGAGTTCCCGAATTGGATGTTTGGCAGGCTCAAGCACGCCAGCGCCTCAATGCTGTTGGCGGCTAGGCTGTGTTTCCACAAATATTGGGGAGCCAGCCAGAATTTCCGGCTGTACTCCCGTCCTATCTAAGGATTACAGTAATAAATAGCGCGATCAACCGTTAGATTGACCCTCGTCGATTGGGGGGCGCAATCGGGTCATCATCACCCGCAACGCGGTTGTTAGCCTTAGCACAGGCGTTTTTTACATTAGGAGGGACTGTTTGATCGTCTTCGTCGCCGGAAATCAGCATTTTGAGCAGTTCCATGCCTTCACTCACGACCATCCCGGCTGCGGTCAGCATGACTGGGCGAGTAATCTGAGGAATTTTTTGGGCAGTCTTGCCGATCCCAGTGGCAAGTTTGCTAATCGCGATCGCATCTGCGACGAAAGTTCCAACTGCCAATGCCAATGGATTTTGAAGAGGTAATAAAACTTGCATGGTCTTGTCTGTTTAGCTCGACAAGAAGCATTTAAATTGGTTGAAAACTGAAGTAAGGCTAGGTTCCGATCAATGCCAAACTGAGTTGTGACTGAGTTGCGACTGATTTGCCAAATAGCTATTTGCTCTATACATTAAGTATTTTTGAACTGACCCATGACAAGAACGCTTAAAGTTGCCGAAAACCACAAAGACAAAGTAAGACTCTCACTGCTACGTTCTGATTATACAACTTATCAAGAATTGGCAAATGATTTAAAAATGTCTCGCTGCACTGTTAGTAATTTTCTCAATTGCAAGCCAATTATGAAGGGAAATTTTCTAGAGATTTGCAAATTTTTAAATCTGGACTGGCAAGACATAGCAGACTTAAGCAGTTGGGGAGAAAGTATCTCATCCGTAACCACCCCAATGCAGGCTCAGCTAACACCAAAACTGCCACCAATACCTCCAGGCAGCAACATAGTTACAATTGTTTTAGATACAGATAATGTCGATGAAATCCAATCAAGATTGCAAATAATAAATGATTTTTTAAGGCAAGTTTCTGTAGATAATTCCATGAAAATACAACGCATAGAACAGGGTAGCGTAGTGCTAGTTTTATCAGGTTCCCCAGAAGGGTGTAAGCGACTTGAAGATTTGTTCAAATCAGGGCAACTAACAGAATTATTAGGTATAGAAATATTAGATTTGGGTTTAGAGTCGCTCGATTTCAAACCAATAAATTTAGGTCAATGGTTGCAAAATAACTTTACTGAGGCAATTCAGGAGGGCTGGCAGACGCTTGCCGAGATTTTTGGTAGAACAGCACTCAGTCCAGCTTTTAGGTCAAATGCTGTTAAACGAGCTAAACAAATCCAACTGGGCGATCGCACACTAGCTTTTTTGCTCGATATAGCTAAAACAGCCGAGCAACAAATTAGTATATTCATTGGTGTCTATCCCATAGGCGTGACAAAATATCTACCAGATAATCTCAAGCTAATTGTTGCCTTTGAGTCAGGAGAACCATTAGAAATACCAGTGAACGACGATAAAGATGGTTTTATGCAAGAGGTCTTATTTTCACCGGGAGAACACTTTAGTATCCAAGTACCTTCAGGTGATGAAAGCTTTACTGAATATTTTGTCATTTAACTAAGTTAGGAGATCCCAGAAGTGGCAATGGCAAAACTAATTTTTTTGAAAATTAATAGAGGTTCCTTTAAGGAAGGTTTCGATGTCACTTTCCAGATGGCAAAGGAAGGTCAGCCATTTTCAGCGGGAAACGATTACAAACTACCAGGTACATCAGTAGATATTCCTACAAAATATCAGCGTTGGCGTTCCAACTATTCTCACCTGCAACGGTTTTTATCTTTCCGGAACAAAGAAAGGCTGGGGATTCGACACAGCAATAACCCAGACAACTTTGACGAACTTAAACAAAGCTGTCGTCAATCCTATCAACTCTTGAAAGATAGCTTTAAGGAGTGGCTCAATCAATATGATAACAAAGAGTTTATGGAATTTAGGGACAGACTCATAGGAGAATTGAAAGAAAGCGAAGGAAAACAGGAAGAAGTTCGCTTATTCATTCAAGTAAGAGATGAATTAGATAAATTATTGAATAAACTTCCTTGGCAAGAATGGGATATATTCGATAAAACGAAAGCTAAAATAGAAATTGCCCTCAGTCCGCCAGACTTTGAACGGGTTGAAAGAGTTAACCCAGATAGCAATAAAAACCTCTTCAAAATCTTAGCAATTTTGGGCGATCGCGAAGGAATTGATCTCGAACCAGATCGCGCTTTTCTAAAGGAGGAGTTACCAGGTGCAGAAGTAAGCTTTCTTCCAGAAGTCCCAGCAGAAAATTTCCGTCAGACTGTTAGCGATTACCTTTGGAAAGAAGACTGGGATATTCTATTTTTTGCGGGACACAGTTCAAGTGAAGATGCCAAAGGTCGAATCTATACAAATAAGGACAAAAACGAATATTTGACAATTGACAGCTTAAAGTCTTGGTTAGATACTGCCATACAAGGAGGTTTAAAATTAGCAATTTTTAACTCTTGTGACGGGTTGCAATTAGCTTACGACCTTGCCAAATTGAACATACCGCAAATCATTGTGATGCGCGAACCAGTTCCAGATCGAGTAGCTCAAAGGTTTTTAAAGCATTTTCTCAGAACATTTTCTAGGGGAGAATCTTTATATCAATCAGTCTGGAAAACTAGAAGAATTTTGCAGACAGAAGGCTTGGAGGATGAATTCCCAGGTGCTAGCTTGCTGCCAATCGTCTGTCAGAATCCAGCAGAAGCTTCTCTAGTTTGGCCTAAACAACAAACTTCGCAAGACAAAAGGAATGAAGAGTTAGCTGAAATCCGCCAAAAGCTTTTATTTGCCAAGTCAACTGGGGATATAGAAACAATATTTTATCAAATAGACGCTTTTATTCTCAAGTATCCCGAAGATACAGAAGGGCGTAAGTTGTACAACCAAATAGATCGAGTCCTAAAACAAGAAAATATTGTAATTGCTCCCGAATTAAAAAAAACTTGGAAATGCGTACAAACCCTCACCGGACATTCAGACACGGTTGAGTCAGTAGCAATCAGCCCAGATGGGAAAACTCTCGCCAGCGGCAGTCTTGACCACAGTATCAGATTGTGGAGCCTAGCCACAGGAGAATTGCTAAACACTCTCACGGGACATTCAAGCGTCGTTCTTTCTCTCGCCTTCAGTCCGGATGGGAAAACCCTCGCCAGTGCCAGTAACATGGCATTTCGGGACGGTACTGTCAAGCTGTGGGATGTAGCTACGGGGAAACTAAGGCAAACCCTGGGAGATTCATTGTTAGCTTTGCGCGTTAGCTGTGTCACTTTCAGTCCCGATGGAAATCATCTCGCCAGCGGACATATTGGCTTCACGAGTATTGACACCAAAATTAACCTTTGGCATCTGGGTAGTGGAAAAGTACAACGCACCTTGAAGGGACATGGATGGGATGTTAGGTCTGTCACCTTTAGTTCTGACGGGCAAATATTAGTCAGTGGCAGCATGGATGGTGCAATTATGATTTGGGATTGGCGCACGGGGGAACGACTGCGTACCCTCAATCGCCCTACAGATTTGGTCGGTTCGATGGTAGCCTGGTTTGATTCTTCTATTGGAGCGATTTGGTCTGTTGCGATTAGCCCGGATGGACAGACCATCGCTAGTGGCGGTTCTCAACAGCCAATCGGGCTGTGGAATACAGCCAGTGGCAAACCTGTGCGTATCCTAACAGAACATTCGGGTCGTGTTTATGCTGTTGCTTTTAGCCCAGATGGAACAACTCTCGCCAGTGGGGGTGAAGACAACACCATCAGAATTTGGAATTTTCACACTGGGGAACTCCTTCAGACTCTCAGGCATTTAGGCCCCGTTATGTCTGTCGCTTTTAGCCTGGATGGACAAACTTTAGTCAGTGGCAGTGCGGATAGCACAGTCAAGATTTGGCGTCTGTCGTATTAATTAACTGCCAGAATTGAAGGCTGATATTTTTGAGTCTAAAATTTGATCGGTTGCCGCGATCGCTTCAATTTTTTCCAACTTCCGTTGCCGAAACTTGCAAAGTATAGGTTGTGTTGTAGTTGCGATCGCTCGGATACACAACAATGGCATAAGTTCCAGCGCCCAATGGCGTGCTGAGGGATGCGCCGGAAGATGCAGCGTCTCGTTTCAAAACCTCATCGTTCTCAATTTGACCGTTGTTGTTGCGGTCTAGAATTAACTCCACACGGGTATACTGGTTCAAGCCGCTGAGCGATAGTTGAAAGTTGCTAGTATTGTCTAATTTAAAACGGTAGTAATCCTGTAGGTCAACGCTACCTACAAAGTCATTGTAAGTGCGATCGCCTTTCAAGTTCCCCATATCCAGCGCTTGACTGAGGGTGTTACCCGGATCGGTCGAATTGGTTTGTACTTCAGTCGCCGAAACTTCGAGAGTATAGGTCGTGTTGTAATTGCGATCGCTCGGATACACAACAATGGCATAAGTTCCAGCGCCCAATGGCGTGCTGAGGGATGCGCCGGAAGATGCAGCGTCTCGTTTCAAAACCTCATCGTTCTCAATTTGACCGTTGTTGTTGCGGTCTAGAATTAACTCCACACGGGTATACTGGTTCAAGCCGCTGAGCGATAATTGGAAGTTGCTGGTTTTGTCCAACTCAAAGCGGTAGTAATCTTCCAAATCAACGCTTCCCACAAATTCGTTGTAGGTGCGAGTTTCCTTCAGTTTTCCAATGTCGAGGGCTTTGCTGAGCGTATTACCTGGGTCTATACCAGGGGATGAAGCGACGTTTTTAGTTTGATCTAATTGAGGGGAATTGGTTGGTTGGGGACTGCTGTCGGGACTGTTTGTTGGAGTTGGAGTAGCAACGGGTTGACTCAACTCTGGTGTGGGGGAACTGATTGGTTGGGGACTGCTGTCGGGACTGTTCGTTGGAGTCGGAAGCACAACTGGCTGGCTAGAGGTTACGTTATTGACAGTAGAGTTAGACACAAAATGCAGATAGATTTCCGGCCCTTTTGTCAATCCCAGCAGAGAGATTGCACCCGTTGCTAGCAAAGATAGACCAACTTTCACCCTTGCCAGGATCTGAGATTGTTGCGATCGCTCAATCGCAATCGGTTTGAGTGCTTTCAAAGCAGAAGCTGCATTGCGAAAGCGATTTTTTGGGTTGGGTTCGACCATTTTTTCCAGCCAGCTAATAAAGCGCGGACTGATTTGTTCGGGAACTTGCTGTTTAAACCGAATCCGAAAGCGATCGCGTTTATCCACCAAGTCCCCAATTGCGCCTGTTGTTTTCCCAGTCAGCAAGCAAATTAGCGTCGCTCCTAAACTATAAAGGTCTGATACTTTCGTCAGTTCGTGGATATGTTCGGGGGGCATAAAACCTGGAGTGCCTGCTGCCATGCTGCTCTCAGTTGCTGTTTCTCCACCCATCCGACTAAAACCAAAATCAATCAGATAAACATTGAGCTGCTCGTCCACCAAAATATTTTCTGGTTTAATATCCCGATGGAATACCGGGGGAATGTAATTTTGTAGGTAAACTAATATTTCTAATGCCGAGACAGCGATTTGCTTGATTTGGAGCGGCGTCAAGGGACGTATATTTGCTAGAGAGCGGGCATTTTTATATTCTTGAACTAAACAAAAGCCATCTCGATTTTCCAATGAATCTAGGTAACGCGGGATGCCCGGATGGTCTAGCCTTTGTAGAAGCTCAATTTCCCGTTCGTAAGCTTTATAACCCGACCAACTGGAGCCAGATTGGGCAAAGCGAAACTGCTTAATTACAACCTGCTGGCTTTGGCTGATGCGAGTAGCCAAATAGGTAATGCGCCCTCCTTCGCGATTGCGTCCGAGTTCTCGAATTATCCGGTAGCCGTGACTGGAGAAGTCGGGAAAGTTGGTCATGATTGCTCCTGCTCAAATGCTACCAATCAGATCGGGTTATTAAAAATTTTATCAACTAACGAATCGTCTTGGCTATTTTCCAACGGCCCTCTTCTAGCCTCAGAAGCAAACGATAGGTTTGGTTATCGGTGCGAAGTCCTGGCGGTTCGATTTGACCGTTAACGTAGCGGGTGTACTCTTCAGTGACTCTGATTCTTACCATTATTTGATTATCTCCATACAAAACTTCTCCAGTAGGTTCTACTTTTTGTACGCCAAATTGGTAATAAGCATTTTCTTTTTGTAACTCCTCAATTCCTTCAATCGTCTTGGCGTAACGACGTGGAAAACGGTCAACCTGATAATGCGATCGCTACCCCAGAGTCTGTAAAGCGGCAGAACCCAATTGATCGCTATTGCGTTCGACGTGACGAACTTGAACCGCAAAATTCACCTGCGTTCCTTCAGCACGGTTGGAGACTTCCTCACAATCCGGTGGGGTGATGCTGGCTTCTTCCCCCTCGCCTAACAGTCGTCTTTATGGTGGCAGCATTCATCAGATTGCGGCATCAATCAACTGAGTGGGCTTACTCGCCTCCACCAACGCTGATGTGCTTCCCCACAAACCGACAGTTCAACGCTAACTTAAGCAGTGTCTCTTTTTTATTACCGGAAACTAATGTTCTCGGTAGTCAATATATCCTGCCTCTCTCCTTTGTTGTAAAGTGGCATTGTGTCAGCTTTTAAGCTCGTGTCACCTAAACGACTGCCCCAGGCTCCCAAAAATCAACGTCGTCGCAATAGCTCGCGTCTGGCGATTTTGCCCACCACGGAGGCGATGTTACAGGCGTTTGCCAATTTTCTGGAGTTGGATGTTGCCAATGGGGATGCCGCCGCTGATACGGTTTACACGTACCAGCGGCGGGTGAATCAGTATATCGACTGGTGCAGCGAGCAAGGCATTAATCCGGCTTTAGCTACTGATGAGGATTTGAAGTTTTATCGTCGCTATCTGGCGCAGGAGAAACGTCAAAAGTCCGCGACGATTGCACTGACGCTATCGGTGATTCGTCGGTTTTATGCGGCGGCGCTGGCAAAAGGATTGGTGAAGGAAAATCCGGCGGTTGGGGTTAAACCTCCCAGGGAAAAGGTGGATGCGGCAGAACGGATTACTTATTTGGATGAGGAGGAATTGAAGCAGTTTTTGGCGGCGATTCCCCACGATGGCAGGTTGAAGAGTTTGCGCGATCGCTCTCTTTTAGCAATTATGGCGTTGCAAGGGCCGCGCACGGTGGAGTTGCATCGGGCGAATTTTGGGGATTTGGTACGCTCTGGGTCAAATTGGGGGCTGAGAGTGGAAGGGAAAGGAAGCATTAGAACGATTCCGCTGCGCCCGGACTTGAGTAAGGTGCTGTGGCAATATTTGGAAGCGAGGGAATATGCCGGGGAGGTGCTGACTAAAGACAGTCCTTTGTTTATTGCGGTGGGAAATCGGTTTGGGGGACACAGGTTATCCCGGCGCGGGATTCGTTGGATTGTGGATGAGTATTTAATTGCAGCGAAACTGAAAGCAAGACCAACGAAGGAACAACAGAAAATTGCTGAGGAAACAACTTCTTCGCGGCGGTTATCAGCTCATAGTTTGAGGCATACGGCGGGGACGTTGGGGTTGCGAAAGGGAGCCGATTTGCGGCAAGTGCAGGATTTGTTGGGGCATAAAGACCCGAAGACGACGGCTTTGTACGCTCACGTTAATGACCGTCATGCTAACAACCCGGCTTTGGGAATAGATGTAGATGTTTAGTTATTAACTCAAGTTGCTAGTTACCCGAAGCAAGCGCAAGTACAACGGGCTAGAGGAATTGAAGCTGAGCAGGTAAGGTTGTTTACCGGCGTTGCGATCGCTCCAACTGCGAGGGTTTGAGTAAGTTTTGCGTTGCACACCCCATGTCTCTATTACCAGGGGATTCAAAATCGGAACATCTTTCTTCTTCGAGCGCGTTTAACCAAAATGTCGCGGAATTTCTCATCTCTCTATAGGGTGGGGATGGATAGCGACCCAAAAAACAACCCGCTTGCTTTTTCAGTAGGAATTTGTCGCGCAGAGCGTCTCGCGCAACTCCCGCGAGAGGCTCGCGTCCTCTTAGTCAGGCAAGGAGCCAGAGTTTGAGCGGTCTGTTGTCATGATAGACCTAGATGCTATCTAGATAGCTAACGGTTCGTTCGACCTGGAAGAGTTGTCTCTATTATCTAGATTTAATCATTATGCCATAATGATACGTCCCGATAAGGTTGATTGTGCATGACAAGTGAAAAAGGAACGGGTAGAAAAAAACTCGCATCTTTCAATTGCGACGAACAACTGTGGGCAGAGTTTATCGAAAAGTGTCAGAAAAAGGGCACAACGGCGACAGCCACGCTGCTCAGATTTATCCAACTCTATTTAGCGGGAGATCTAGAAAATCTTGATGCGATTCCAGGTAAGGCTTTTGATGAACAGTTTGAAGAACGAGTCAAGGCGTGTATAAATGATTATTTAGAAAAGTACTTGCCGGAGCAAATCGATAAATATCTGGCTGCTAACTATCTTGACAAAAATATCCGCTCTTCTACTACTGCTAAGAAGTCGCAATCAAATAAAGAGATTTGGTTTATCCAAGAGAGAGCTAAACATTTAGGAATTAAATTAAATGCCAATCAACTCCTGATGGTTGAAATGTTTGCAAGCGATGCGTACAAAGAGCGGTATGGAGAGCCGCCAAAAAGACAACTATTCAGAGGCGTTCAATCCATTGTATTTCCCGCCGAAGCTGTTGATATCCTAGATGCCATTATCAATAAATTTACAAGTTAAAGTTAGAAAAAATCTGCTTATTGATTTCTGGGGGCAGAGATTTATATTGTTTAACTTTAATCCCAACTCCAGACGTGGTGTGCCGAATTGTTTGATTAGCCAGGGCAGGCATGAGCAACGTTTCTATCCCCGCTGTGGTCAACTTCCAACTTGGCAGGAAGTGGAATAGTTAACAGCCAATTCGCTTGCGCGTGTATTTTCCTCAGTCATTTTGCCAAACATAAGGGCTTTAGCTTGATTGAGGTCAACGAATTTAAGTTTTAGCGTGATAGTTACTTTGCCCATAAATCTATATTAATATACGTCTTACGCACTTGGGTATAGTTTGACGGCAAATAAAATTGCCGTGTCCCGTTTCATCCCTCCTCGCGCATAGAGAGGACTTTCACGCGCTAGCCCGCTCTTTTTTAGGTAAAAAATATCTATTTAATACGGACAATTGTTACGCGCTAGCTATCATTGCCGCGCGAATCTGCTTACATACCCTTGCGTTGCGAGCAGTCGGTTAGACAATAGAAAGTAAGAGCAAGCCTTCACCAAAAACGCACGCTTTCATCCCCTAGATATAGACATGGGGATGAAGCGCGCTTGCGATTTTAATCGCAGTCAATATAATATGCTATCATATTGCAAAAGCGACAACTATTGTAATGGCTAAACCAGCTTCAATTAAGACAAAAACCCTTTCTTATGTAACCGAGATACCACTGGTAATATCGGCTACAGATGAAAGGGTTTTGTTGTCTAAATTTGAAGCTGGCAGGCAACTTTACAACGCCTGCCTGGGCGCATTGCTTTGCCCAGGCAGGCAGGTTTTACAATCAGAACTGTACCAAGCTGCTAAAAAGATTAAAATTAACAAAAAGGAAAGGGATATTGCTTTTTATGCTGCTAATTAAGCATACAGTTACAGGGAAAATGCTGTAAAACTAAGACCAGGAGAAATTAATGACTAACGACACAATCGAAACACAATCAGACCCTCTGCTGTACTACCAAGCTGTTGGTTTTGTGCGAGGGCAGTATCTACCCAGTAAGGATTCCTTCTCCCAAGGCATCTTAATTACTGAAGATGGCCTCATGGCTCCAACTAATTTATTAGGTGCGGCTAGCTTCTCGCTCTCAAAACATAAAGAATTATTACAGGAGTCTCAGATCTGGATTGTCTATCCGCGTACCAAGCTACAGCCCCCCCACCTTCACTTTGCCGTTAGAGCCATTCGGATACCACTCCCTGACGAAGACTTGGAAGCTGTTTACAAGACCATCAATTGTTTCAAAATTCGGGGCTTGGTCACCTACATCAACAGCGAGGCGGGAAAATTTGTTGTGAGGGTCTACCGCAATGTTAAACCCTCCGAAGCATTGGAAAATTCCAAAGATGACAAACCCTCCGAAGCATTGGAAAATTCCAAAGATGACAAACCATCCGAAGCATTGTCATCTTTAGATGACAAATCCTCCGAAGCATTGGAAAATTCCAAAGATGACAAACCATCCGAAGCATTGTCATCTTTAGATGACAAACCCTCCGAAGCATTGGAAAATTCCAAAGATGATAAACCATCCGAAGCATTGTCATCTTTAGATGACAAACCCTCCGAAGCATTGGAAAATTCCAAAGATGATAAACGCTCCAAAACATTGGAAAATTCCAAAAATGACAAACGCTCCAAAACATTGGAAAATTCCAAAAATGACAAACCTATCCTCTTAACTCTCGTTGGCGTTATGCCCAAGGACGCTTACGGTCAGTTTTGGGAGTTGCGCGTCCATCGCGAAGCCGACCAGTTAGTCTTGACGGAAGGGAAGTTTCTGGCTCAGGTCTTCAAACCCAAAAAGAAGGCAAGCAAGAAGCGGAAGGGTAAAAAAAAGAAGACAAAAAAACCAAATGCGAACAATAGCACATCTTAGTGCTATTGTCAAGCTTTGCTGAGATTTTTGAAGAGAGCGATCGCAACAGCGCCTAACCTGAAGTATTCTATTTGTAATCAAAGGCTGGGAGCCAGGGGAAGAAAAAACTAAGTGTAAAAGCTTAAAACCTGGCCCGGAACAACTTAAGACATCCTTAGAATAACACGGCTCTAGTGTGGCGATCGCAAATCTCACCAACCAAATCGTGGAATTAAGGAAAAAAGTTTTCTAGGCTCCTCCCCCTGCTCCCAGCCACAACCCTTGAGGAGGAGCATCTGATGGATACGAACTATAGCCCCAACCCCGAATTAACCGAGGTAATCAACTGGCTACGCAACAACAATTACCCACCCCTGCCAGTCGCACCCGCCCAAAACCCAAAACAATACCACAAAGTTGTCAATACTGACAATCCCGCTAAAAAGACTTGGACACACTGCCCGCTCAACGATAAGGTTGAACCTATACCGCTTTACACGGGTAAAAACCCCAGTTATCTCGACAAAAACGGCAATCCGCATCTAGTCAATCACAGCCAGTACCAAAAACGCCTCCCCAGCGTAGGAGAATTAAAACAGTGGTTTGCCAATCCTTCCAACGGCATTGGCACGCTGGGGGGGTGGAACAATACAATCTGGCTTGATTTTGACACCAAGCATTTTGACTCAGAGTCAGCTTACGAAAATGCGATCGCATCCATCCTAGAAAATCATCCCCAACTCCAAGAAACCTGGCTCGAACGCACCCAAAGCAACGGGTGGCGAATTGGCATAAGAGTTCAAGAATTGCCAAAATTTACCAATTTTGCCCTAGAACCAGGTGGTAAACACGTCGGAGAAGCCCTGGGCGCCGGACGCTTCACCGTACTTGCCCCGACAATTGGGCCATCTCTTAACCCGTACCGCTCGATTAATCGAGCCTTACCAGTTGAAATAGAATCGTTAGAAGTTATCGGTATCTACCCTTGTAGTAGCCCCAAAAAACAGCAGCCCTTACTACCAAAACAACCCAAACCAACCAGCGAGGCTACTCCCGGTACGATTGGGTTGGAAATGCTGTGTAGCAAATTTAGTCGCTCTGTACTTAGAGGCGACAATCCTTGTGGCGATCGCTCCGAATCCCTAGTTACCGCTTTGGCTGATTGGTACGGATGGGAAAACTACTGCAACCAATACGAAATCAACTATAGCGGCAATGCCGAATCTTTAGCTCACTCAGCCGGAGCATTGCTCGGCTTGGATGCAAACCGCATCAATCGGATCGTCAAAACCGTTAACAAAACCACCTGCACCCCAGCGGTTTACCGCAAAGACGGAGATTGTGGCTGCTGGCAGAAAATTTACCGCTTAGATCCAGCTACTTACGTTGCTAAGTGTCCGTTAAATATTAAAGAACAACTCGCAGCCCTCTGGCAACAGCAAAAAGCAAGCAGTAACAGTCAAGGAAAGCAAAAGCGAGAAACGACAGCTTTAAACGAGCTGTTAAAAGGCTCAAGCGTTCAAAACTTCAATCAAGACAACCACTGGTCTGCCCCCGTTTCTCACAACGGTGAAATTGGCGAGTGGAAAGAAAAAAAGGTTCAAAAGATGTACGTTAACGCCGCTACTGGGGAATCAGAACTAGCATTGGATAAAAACAACAATCCAGTCATGGAAAAAATCTCCGAATTCGTTCCTTTTTGCGACTTTGACTTTATCATCGAACGCGAACTAGCAGGCGACCCAGGTGGTTACGTACTGCTAGTAAAAAGAAGCACCGATGGTTTGCAAAAGCGCGTAGTTGTCACCAGCGATGATTGCAGGCTTGCCTCTAGCTTCGAGCAAGCCATTGAAAAGGGGTTGGGAGTTGATGTATCCTGTAACCTCAGCACTCACCAACTCAAAGCATTGCTACGGGAACGCCGATTGGGTTACCGCTACCGCGAAGGCAAAACTTACCAATTAGCTGACCGCGTAGGGCAGCAAGAAAACGGCATTTGGGTGTTTAAAGATAGCCAGTTTTTACCAGATGGCACCCCCACAACAGAAGAGTCTACTGGCATTTGCTGGAATTCAAACCTGGGAGTTAGCGAACAAGGTTCAGATGTAATTAAATCGCCAGTCATTGCACCGTCAGATCCAGAAGCTTTACCGCGACTCGTCGCCGTCATGCGTCAATTCTTTGGATCTAACTTCCTGCCCGCATTCTTCATATTAGGGTACTGCGCCGCAGCCGCTCACTTCCAAACTATTATTAAAACTGAGGGGCGTTTTCCCATCCTCAACACCTACGGCCCACCTGGGGGCGGAAAAACAATCGCCGTCAAATGCGGCCTCAGCTTATTTGGCTACGAATGGAGTTCTGGGGCGATGGTGGGTGATATTAGTCCTTCGGCACTTTGGGAAAAGGGTAAGCTCTGCGGTTCGCTGCCCATTTGTCTGGATGACCCATCCGACAAAGTTTATAACGATTTAGAGCAGTGGATACGCAGCTGGTACAACGCCACACCCCGCCGCCGCCGTTGGAACGTTCAACAGCCTCACTGCGCCTTGATTGTTGACGCCAACAAAGCTTGTGGCGAAAAACTACCGGCTACACTCAGCCGCCTAATTCGACTGTGGATGCCCGTCACCAAAGATAGCGATCGCTCAGTTTGGAACGAGCTACAGGAAGCGCAAAAAAAAGCCAGCGGTGCCTTTACTAGCATTATAAACTTGGGTTATCCTCAGCAAGAAGTCAATGAATTAACTGCCGAACTGATTCAATATCTATCCCTCGCCCACGAGCGCATTGCTTCTTCATTGGCACTGATTGGCGTTTATACCATGAAAATGGCGACTTTGGCAGGGATAGACCCGGACGAAGTGAAGCGGTATCTCATGGACGTTTTGTGTCCCAACGCCAACGACGAGGAATCCTCCCAAGATGCCCTCACCCACTTTTTGGGAATTATGGCGACCGCCCAAGCTGAGAACTTGCTCGGCGGTTGGAATTTGCGGCGGTGCGACGACGAGAGGGGTAATTACCGCAGCATTGCTATTGAAGTTGGAGCCTTTGATTTACTCGATAAACACTTCAAGTTGCCCTACAGCAAAAAAGTGATTAAAACACTCATCGAACAAGCTGGAGGCAAGACGCGCTCGACTCAGTCTTTTGACGAAAGCAAAGACTTATCCCAAGCCTATGCACGAGCATTGATGTTAAGACAAGCAGAGCAGAAATCGAATGATGAAAATCAATCTACCATGCCTGTGCTACAGAAGAAAAAACGACGCTGCTGGGAAATTCCGTATAGCGTAGCAGCCGAGTACATTCAGTTTGAATCACCGCATCCACTTACAATACCATCATTAGAAGAACTGGAAGAATTTGAGAGTTTTGATGGTCTTGAAACGTGCAGCGTCAACGAGTATGAAGCTGCATCGAGTGACGAAAATTCCTTCTCTTCATCAGATTGTAGTTTCGTTGCTATTGACGAGTTAGATATTTCCACCGCTCTTGAGTACGAGCAGCAAGATGTGGATTGTTTGGATACCCAATCGCAGGGTAAAAACAGTTCAATCGAGCATTCTAGGAATGCTGAGGAATTGCGTAACGAGTGTTTTAAACTGCAAGCGCAACTGACGGGTCAAGAGGCGCAACTGCGAATAGACGAACGCAATTCCACCTTTAACCAATTGCAAACTTTGTTGACTACCTATTCCACAGTAGAGGCAGTTGTAAAACTGAAAAAAGATTTGCCTGCTGAAGATTTAATTTCATTGTTTACGCCATTAAATAATTTGGTGAGGCATTGGGGTATTGAGACAATTGGGACAGTTTGGGAACAAGTGCCTTACAATCCCCAATTGCATAAATCAGATGAGGAAAATATAACTGAAGGCGAGTTGGTTTTTGTTAGATTTGTGGGATATAAAGATGGCGATAACATTCTATGTCCTGCTAAAGTAAGTCGCACGATGCCGTCAATTTAAGCAGCAATGAGGGCTACCTAGTCTAAAACGGGACACTTAGCAGACAAGATTTTATCTCTTTTGTCCCTCTTGTCCCTATATCAAACTGTTCCGTCTTAGGTTAGTAGCCGCAATGAACAGGTGCGAGGGTACTTTGGGTAAATGCTCTGCAAGGAGTGTTATTAGTTATCAGTTATTAGTTTTTGGTACGCGCCTTGCCAATATTGGGCAAGGTATCAACTAATAACTAATAACAACTCGCGGTGCGCGCATCCCTTGCAGGGTTTTCGTAACATCCTCCCACACCGAATCAAAGATTATGGCGTGGGTCTTATAGCTCCCCCAAACCCCTCAGAAAGATGGCTCTTCCGTACTTAGTGTGCCAAATTATTAGTTTTTGGTTTCCTACACTGTAGCTGGCTGGGATTTCAAGGCTCGCGCCCCTCTACCGCAAGTTGCCATAGGACAATCTAAGGGTGTAAATAATCTCAAAGCTTTACGTAGCAAAACTTTGAGGATGAATTTAAGTTAACTTAGCACACTAAGTACGGAAGAGCCGGTTCACCTAACTAGGAGAATGCTCGCGCAAGTTTGGCTACCAGTCTAAAACTGGACACTGAGCAGATAAGATTTTATCTCCCTTGTCCTCCTTGTCTCCCTTGTTCCCCTTGTCCCATAAGATGGAACTACTTGGAACCAGAATGTGGTTCCAAGTAGTTCCAGCCAAAATGCTTACCAGGTCAGCGGTTTGGCTTCTCCAGATCCCCTGGAATCATTAAAAAAAAATACCTAACCAAAAAACACCTCGCTGTTGAGCGGCACGCTCGCGCACGAGGGTTGAAGGTGCGTGCAGGCGACACTCAAAAAGAGGGTATTTTTCATAACTTTATGGTTCCAGGCAAAAAGCCCACCCTGTCTGAGTTTGGCTTGGAACCATTTTTGGGTTCCTTGGATTCGCGGAAAGTTGGCACTCTGCATTGGCACTCTGCAAGGGTAATCGGCGCAGATGCTTGAATCTACAAACATTCCCTGCTAGAGGGAACATGCAACATCGGCGTTAAGGGCTGTGCCAAACAGCCCATCCTGGCGCACCGTTTGAGCCATTACAACCGCATCTCTCTCGGTTCAAAGGACACGAGAAACCATCCCACTGGGCAAGATTTTTCGCTGCATTTAAATCAGCTATTGGAACTCGCGCAAGTTCCCTTAATTGCCGGGAAACTCAAGCTATAAGTTTCTCTAACTTTGTGAATAGCCCAATTCTGTTTGTTAATTTCTGGGGCAGGCATTTATATTGTTTAACTTTTTCGCTGCACTAGAAGTGGTATGTCGAATTGTTTGATGTTTAAACTTTTACAGCTGAGCTTGAAAAAATGCTAGCAAATCAATCCCAGATTCCGCACCCCAACTGTTACATGGGGTGTGGAATCTGGGTTGAGGGTGAGGTAGGAATAAAGCGGGATCTTTAGCGGATAGGAAAGTGGATGACTCAAGTTAGAATTGCGGTTGCGGGTCAATACACAATGGCAAGTTGGATGGGGTAGCAAAGCGCTGCATTTCTAACAAAGTGACAGCAGACAGATACTGGCATTGCACAGTTGGGTACGGTTCAGTCATAACAACTGGCAGTGCTAAAACAGTCGTGTAATACCGGCTAAAGTTCAATGCTGGGTCAAGTGCAGGAGCAATCCAGTTTACGTATAGCCGTCGGTGAATTCCTATCACCAAACCCACCCCAGAAGTGACTGCGGCAACTCCTTCAATATAATCCCCATTCGCAGGACTATTACCGAACCTTTGGAAGCGGCTAAGGGTTTGGAGTTGCTCCTCATTGGTAATCGTTCCTGACAATTCAGATTCGATAGCAATTCTAATTCTCAGCCCCTCCTGAGGACAAGTAACCCAAATGGGCGGCACAATTATGCGTTCGGACATGCTCAATCTCTAAACGGTTAAGAGGATTGGAAAGCGGGAGGATCGAAAACCACAGCGAACTTGGCTGTTGGTACAGAGCGCTGCAAAAATCTCGCACAATCGTCAGCATCTTGGCGGTTGCGGAACCGAGCTATCGTGCGATTTTGAGCATTGGGTAAAGCCAAGACAATAGTCCAAGATCGCCAATTGAGATTGTTATCTGATGAATAAATGCTCTGGCAATTCATAGGGAAACAAGCAACAGGTTGATAAAGTAACAACAAGGGCACTGTACTTAACAACAGCTAGCCAAGATAGGGTCGTTGACTCTTGACACAGCTTGAAGTTTTGTGATTTATTCTTCTGAATGATTGCTCTCTCTTCTCGCAGGACAAAGTAAGTCGAGGAGGAAACTTGGGATTTCCTCGTAGTGTTCCAAAAGGCAGTCCATCAGCGCCAAGTGATGCAAGTCGCAGGCATTGGGAGCGCGATAACTGCGACCTTTAGTAAACCAACGTCGGACAGTTGTAGGATTGCGCGAACAGATATAGCCGATTTGTTCGTAACTGACACCCCATTTGGCGTAAAAACGTTGGGGAGAAAGTCCAGGAAAGCAATTGGCATAAAGGTCAATTAAGGCGAGTTCTCGTTCGCCAAGAGGACGAGGATTGGTCATAAAACTTACTCCGATAAAAGCAGTATCTGCAACGACTTTGTTGCGATTCGCTAGCCAAACCAAAGACTTCCACGCCCAGCATCAAGGGACAGTGGGCGTAAGCTTTGAAGCGACCGATAACTGCACCCGTAGTGGTTACAATTTCATCAAACAGAGGAATTCATTAGTTACTGGTTTTTCAAGAAAATTTCCCCTGCTGCACTGCATGGTAGGCTAGCTCTAGGAAGACGCGAGGCAGTCGCTTGCCTTCCTCGTAGCGCATAGGGGCGATAGCCCAGCATCCTGGTACCCGTGCAAAAAACAGAAGAGCGAGCGCTCTTCTGTGCAATCTGCATCAATCGGCAATTGCTTGGATAGCTTTGATTAATCGCCATCGACTACCTTGAAGTTTTACTTGTGCCTGAATCCAGATTTTATTTAAAGCTTGATTGACTAATTTCATCACATGAAATCGGTCACCCACTACCTTGGCATTGAGAAAAAATAAGCGATCAATTTGACAAAATCCGCACATATATTAACACTTAATCGTTTATTCTATAGTTCATAATTAAACTAATTATTTTATGATTTAATTAAATAATTGAATGATTTAGAAGCTAATTTATGTTAAAATCTCAATAGAGCTTGGGTTATATATTGCATTATTTCAGTATTTTTCGCTTCTATACTTGGTAAAAAACAAGTGCCATGAGTAGGAGTGTAATCAATCTCCTATTTTTAAAGAAAATCAGCGCGATCGCTCTGGGTTAAGGATGAGCGATCGCGCTGACTCTACCCCACAACTATCACCCAGTAACACTTCCTTCATCATCGTCTAAAAAACCTGCCATTTGCAACAGTCGTTCGGACTGGTGGCGCGTATGCAGTGCTAGAACAGTTCGCGCTTGTCCAATGGGAAAAACACGCTCCCAAGTTAATAATTCTCTTTGCATTGCTGCCAATTCTAACAGATAATTTTTGGGAATACTAGCGGCACACCACTCTATCATTAAGGCAGCTTCTCGCAGTAATGAGCTGGTTAGCACGTCGTGCTGCGGGACGGTTGCTCTTTTTGAGAGGCTAGCTAGGGTTGAAGCTAAATTTCCTAACTGCTGCTGCCATTCTAATGTCTTAAATCGTGAGTATAATGCTTGACGTTTCATGAGTTTATCTCCAACATAGGAATCAATAAAGCATCGCTATCCTCTTGACCAATTTTACCTAGTTCAATAATTACTGATAAATCCACTCCCACAGAGACTGCTGCGTCCGTCATAGATAAATTCTGAGTCCTCATTTTGATGAGAAACTGTCGCACTTTATAGACGATTGGATCTGTAGCTTGTGTATACCTCAATGAAATTGCAATTTGCAAGCCTTTTTCCACATCGGATGCAGTAATAGTCTTGGACTTTGGACAAAAGAAAGCTGATTCGCGAGATGATAACGCGAATTAGTA
>ERZ1066118.852-NODE-852-length-23582-cov-11.527437_pt1 | contig 23582 bp, 23 predicted proteins | sample MGYA00382765_ERZ1066118 | MGnify/ENA primary metagenome ERZ1066118 (study PRJEB33369, sample SAMEA5778348) | biofilm metagenome | biome: Industrial cooling water; feature: Water cooling tower basin; material: Biofilm | place: United Arab Emirates | collected...
ACTATTCTTCCTTTTTCCAATTATACGTCCTAACATCAATGTGTAGGGCTATATTATCAAAAATCCGCTCTCATACAGTCTTTCCTCTCTCCCATTTTGAACGACTCATTCTTTGACAGGTACGAACAATTGCCGTACAGTATTAATATAGTAGAAAAATTGGATGAAACTGTTATGTATACCACGGCAAATGAAAGCCGTAAGCCTATAAGAGAGCGTGCTAAGAGCGAACGGTTGGAGACTCGTGTTACTAAAGAGCAAAAAGAGTTGTTTCAGCGAGCTGCTGATATCCAAGGACGTTCGCTAACAGATTTTGTGATTAGCAGCGTAGCTGAGGCAGCAAAACAGGCTGTTCAGGAACACGATATCGTGATTTTAAGTGCGCGAGATCGAGCGGTTTTTGTTGAAGCACTGCTCAATCCTCCAGAGCCAAGCAATAAACTACGAGCTGCTGCTAGACGTTACAAGCAAAAAATGGGTGTGTAGGTGAAATCGCTCAGGTGAAATCGCTCAATGGATTTTGATTATCTAATAGAGCCGCTTGGTTCGGAACATAACCGAGTGGTTTTTTGTTGTGGTGTTGAAAAACTAGATCGTTATCTTCAGAAGCAAGCAGGACAAGACGCTCGTAATTATGTTGCTGCTCCTTATGTCTTGTTTGACAAAACTTCAAATACCGTTATTGGGTATTACACGTTGAGCGGAACAAGTATTGTTGCCGGAGAACTACCAACCCAAATAGCTAAAAAGCTGCCGAGATATCCAAATTTACCAGCAACTTTGCTTGGACGACTAGCAGTTGATGAGAATTATCGAGGCAAGGGATTAGGCGAGGAGTTGTTGATGGATGCCCTGTACCGCAGCTGGTCACACGCAAATAGGATCGCTTCAATGGCTGTAGTAGTTGATGCTAAAGATGAAAAGGCTCGATCTTTTTACGAACATTATGACTTTATTCAGTTTCCAGATCGTCCAAATCGACTGTTTTTGCCAATGACTACAATAGTCAAGATGTTTGACTAATCCACCTCCAAGGCTCGCTCGCAGTTTTTTAGATCGCTCGCAAATTTTTCCAAGCGTCTCCTGAAGCGATCGAACAAGACATAATAAGAATGGGGCAAGTATAAGTAATTCTTTCTGCCCTCGCAGATCGTAAGATAAGAATCTCAAGGTTTAAATCAGCAGCACTATGCAATCAGCAGTAGGTTCTGACCAATCTCCCGCAATGGATGCACCGAAGCAGGGGCTACCAGTCACCATCATTACAGGCTTTCTCGGTAGTGGTAAAACAACTCTGCTCAATCACATCCTGACTAACCAGCAAGGGTTAAAAACAGCCGTTTTAGTCAACGAATTTGGCGAAATTGGCATTGATAACGAGCTGATCGTCACCACAGGCGATGACATGGTGGAGTTGAGTAACGGTTGTATTTGCTGCACAATTAACAATGACTTGGTAGAAGCAGTTTACAAGGTACTGGAACGCCCAGAGAAAGTTGATTATCTCGTAGTAGAAACAACGGGAGTAGCCGATCCTCTACCTGTAGCACTCACGTTCTTGGGGACGGAGTTACGCGACATGACGCGCCTAGATTCAATTATCACGGTCGTTGATGCGGCAAATTACAGTTTAGATTTGTTCAACTCTCAAGCGGCTTACAGTCAAATCGCCTATGGGGATGTCATCGTACTCAACAAGGCAGATTTAGTAGAAGAAGCAGACCTCGACCTTTTGGAAGTCAAGATTCGAGATATTAAAGATGGAGCGAGAATTTTGCGAACGACGCGATCGCAAGTTTCTCTGCCACTAATTCTCAGCGTCGGTCTGTTCGAGTCAGATAAATATTTCGATACCGATCGCAGTCACGACCATCACGATCGTCACGACCACGCGCACGACGACCATTCAGACTGCGACCATCACGACCACGACCATCACGACCACGACCATCACGACCATCACCATCACCATCATCACCACTCCGATCACTTAGAAAATGATGGCTTTACCTCCATATCTTTCCAGAGCGATAAGCCACTTGCAATCAGAAAGTTTCAGTATTTTCTCGACAATCAACTTCCTGAAAATATCTTCCGCGCCAAGGGAATTATGTGGTTTGAAGAAAGTCCCAAACGCCATATTTTTCACCTTTGCGGTAAGCGTTTTACCCTAGAAGACGACGAGTGGAACGACAAACCCAAAAAGAACCAGTTGGTATTAATCGGACAAAACTTAGACCGAGAAGCTTTACTACAACAACTGGAAAACTGCGTTTGTATGGCTTCCACCAGTCGCGGTAAAGGGTTTGGGAAAGGATGAAGATAAAGCTCGCGCAAAGACGCAGAGGCGCAAAGCATACTTAGCGTCTTTGCGTCTTTGCGTGACACCTAAATAAAGCTTCATCTCAAAATCATAGCCGTTAAACCATCAAAGATTGCTGACGAATCTCCAGCAAATTACAACTTGAGATAGAGATATTCAATTCTTATATTTGACACAAACTCCCCAAAAGATAGATCCATCTAGCTAAAGGAAAGTTTTACATTGAACCCAACAATAAAAAAGTTATTGGGAAAAAATTCATGAGTGAAGCAAGATCTAAAGAAAAAGTTACCCGTAATGATGAAATGGATACCTCGACAGCAGATCGCGGTATTATTCCATCTGAAGTAGCAGCCCGTATGGATCGTGAAGGAGAAGATTTTAAGAAAACAGCTGAAGAACAGGCTGGTGCTGAAAGCCTTAACGTCACAGGTGGTGCTACCGTAGACCAAGAGGGTTTAGCAAACAACTATGCAGTTGAACCCGAAATGTACTACGACACTCCAGGCGATCGCACTGCCATGATTGAAGCAGAAGAAGCAGATCGCCAACAAACATTAGATGAAGCAAACACAGACAAAGAAGGACAGCTGACTGAAGAGGGCGATCGACGCGGTAAAGGACCAGGAGTCATCTAATCGTACAGGTATTGGAGACAGCTAAATACTCCAAGAGTCAGCCGCTTGACAATCTTGCAAATTGATTGGAGCGGTTTTTTGTTGCCTATTTGCCTTAGAATGATCTGACGTTGCGGCATTGCATGGAGCAAAAATCGTGGCAGAGGCAAAAATCGGCATCATTGGTGGTAGTGGACTCTACAAGATGGAAGCACTTCAGGATGTGGAGGAAGTGCAGGTTAACACGCCATTTGGTGCGCCCTCAGATGCTTTAATTGTAGGAAACCTAGAAGGGACGCGGGTAGCATTTCTCGCCCGTCACGGTCGCAACCATACGCTTTTACCCTCAGAATTGCCTTTTCGTGCCAACATTCACGCTATGAAACAGCTAGGCGTGGAATATATCATCTCTGCGTCTGCTGTCGGTTCCTTAAAGGAAGAAGCGAAACCATTAGATATGGTTGTACCCGATCAATTTATCGATCGCACCAAAGATCGTATTTCTACCTTTTTTGGCGAGGGAATCGTCGCACATATCGCTTTTGCCGATCCGGTATGTCATCAATTGGCGGGAGTTTTAGCTTCTGCGATCGCTAGCCTCAATCTTCCCGATGTAACCCTGCATCGTGGTGGAACTTATGTTTGCATGGAAGGCCCAGCCTTTTCTACCAAAGCAGAATCTCACCTTTACCGCAGTTGGGGTGCTACGGTTATCGGTATGACCAACTTACCAGAGGCAAAGCTAGCCAGAGAAGCGGAAATTGCCTATGCTACTCTAGCTTTAGTGACAGACTATGATTGTTGGCATCCAGACCACGATAGCGTTACGGTCGAGATGGTGATTGCCAATCTGCAACGCAATGCTAAGAATGCCCAGATGGTGATTTTAGAAATAGTGCGGCGTTTGAGTAAAAATCCTCCTACCTCAGAAGCGCACTCCGCTTTGAAGTATGCTATTCTTACACCCCTAGATCGAGTGCCTGCGGCAACTAAGGAAAAGTTGAGATTGTTGTTGCAGAAATATTTGTGAATCATGAAATTGATTTGAGATTTCAATTCAAAATCTAAAGTCCAAAATCTAAAATCTAAAATTCAAAATCGGTATGAAAGAGCAAGTTTTGAAGTGGATAAATCTCGCCCTAGTAGCAGATTTCTTTCTCGTCCTGTTTGCCTTCTTTTGGCTGGCGATCGCTGTTGTCGGTCATACCTTGCATTTACCTTTGGGTATAGACTTGTGGTATAAGCTGTGGCAACCAGTCTTTACTCCTGCAATCGGTATTCTGATGGCTGGGACAATTATTAGTGGTATTGCTAGTTGGATCTCTGAGCGACTAAATTCTAAGCAACAAAATCAATTGTAGAAGTGTGTAGCTATGTTTCTCTATCTGTCTCACGTTCTAACAGGCGATCGACTTTATTTTCAATGTTGTTGAGTTTTTGCAAAATTGTCGGTCGATCTTCATCTAAGGAACTGAGTAAATTGGCAATACCAAGGGTAGCTCGTCTTAATTCCGCTCGTTCTTCTTGAGCTTCCCTACCTGCTTCGGTTAATGCTTCAACATCATTAGTCAGTTCGGCTATATGGTCTGCTAACGCTTGAATAGCACGGCTATTTGACTCCACAATTTGCTGAAGTTCGTAAAATTCCATTTTTATTGAATATCTAGTACTTAGAATTAGATTTATGTATTAATTCTAACTCAATTGCAGCCTTTTTTACTGACTATACAATTGTTTCCAAGGCTTGTTTGACGTTGGAATATTGATAGCTAAAACCTGTTTCTTGAGTGCGTTTAGGTAAAACTTGTTGTCCTTCTAGAACGACGATCGCACCTTCTCCTAACAATGCTTCTATGGCAAAATTGGGAACGGGCAACCAGGAGGGACGCTGCATCACTTCTCCCATTGCCTGGGCTAATTCTGACATCCGTACTGGATTTGGAGCTGTAGCATTAAATACTCCTTCCATTCCTGGTTTTGTTAAGGCTTGGATAATTAAGTTTACCAAGTCGTCGCGGTGAATCCACGAAAACCACTGACGACCGCTACCGATGGGACCACCAGCAAACAGTTTGAAGGGAGTAATCATTTTAGCGATCGCGCCTCCCATTCCTAAAACAATTCCAAAACGCAAAATTACTAGCCGCGTCCCCAATTCCTTGACTTTCTGCGCTTCTGCTTCCCACTCCTGACAGACTTGGGCGAGAAAATCGTTACCCGCAGGACTAGATTCATCAAATGTAGCAGTTTCACTCGTCCCGTAATAACCGATCGCAGAGGTATTAACTAAGACGCTAGGTTTGGGATTTGCTTTGGCGATCGCTTCGACAACTTTTTGCGTCCCTAGCTTGCGACTATTGAGAATTTCTTGTTTGCGTTGGGGTGTCCAGCGTCCTTCACCAATCGGTTCGCCAGTCAAATTTACCACGCCATCACAACCCGCGATCGCGTCTTGCCATGCACCCGATTGAGTTGGCGTATAAGCAACAATTTCTACATTGGGAAAAGCAGATTTAGGAAATACTTTTTCTGCTTTATTGACGCTGCGACTAAAGACTACAACTTGATGACCTTCTGATTTTAGTCGTTCGACCAGACGATTACCAACAAATCCGGTGGCTCCAGTAATTGCTACTTTCATGAATTGGGGAGTGGGGAGTGGGGAGTAGGGGTCTGTACCTTGACTCTATTTATTTGAGTCGCTGAAGGTCATGCCATTAGCCTCAGCATAGCGATTCATAAACCGCATGAATCTTTCCCAATGGTCTTCTTGCTCGATCGCAAATGTACAATCTAGACGTTGAAATTCATCTCCATCCATACCACCAAAAATAAATTTGGTAGAGTCAGGCGTGACTTGAATTTCACCTTCTTCATCGACTAAACGCACGTAATTATTGAATTTTTTGGTAAAAGTATTGAATCTTTCCAAAGATTTGAGTTGCGTAAATTGCAGCAAAACCGAACGGACTCCCGAATGGCGACCGCGACGTAATCTGACATTACTTAGTTCTTCGGGAATCCCTTCAAAGAAATAGATTGCAGCTAGAGAAGTCATTAGACAGTGACCAGTAACCAGTGACCAGTGACCAGAACAATTTGCAGTTGGTCAACATATCTCAATTATCTCTCTAAAGTGAATGCTTGAAACAGGCATTCACTCAAATCTATAATCTTCACATTGGTAATTCACGCACCACGACGCACTCACCACGTACCACTCTTTCTGTAAGAATTCCGCAACATCTGTTCGCTCATGCGATCGCATGAGTTATCTTGTAGATTAAGCTACTGCCGCTTCAGTACAGATGGATTGCAGGTATGAAAAGGTTTATTCTACTGTGTTTGTTTATTGGCGGGCTGTGGTTTGCTCTGTCAAGTTTTCAAGGCTTGGCAGCTAAGGGCGAATATCAGTCCATTGTGCTAGATTTTCGGGAAAATGTGCCAAATACGGAGATTGAGGCTAAGTTAAACGCGATCGCGCAACAATACAAAGTCAAGCCTCGGCTCAATAGTGAGTTTTCCGCAGCCGACAACGTGTACGTTGTGGAAGGCGATCGCCAGACTCTCACCAGCCTGAGAAACTCCAAAATCGCTAAATATACCGAATATATCGAACCTAACTACATTTACCATGCCTACGAGGTTCCCAACGACCCCCAATACGGTCAGCAATGGAACATGCGTAGCATTAGTATTGAATCGGCATGGGATGAAACCAAAGGTAGCGGCGTCACCGTTGCAGTAATTGACACGGGCATCAGTCAAGTCCCAGACCTGAAAAATACCAAATTCGTTGAAGGCTACGACTTTGTTAATGACGAAGTTGCAGCAGACGACGACAACGGACATGGGACTCACGTAGCGGGTACGGTAGCGCAATCGACCAATAATAATTATGGTGTCGCGGGTGTTGCTTACGAAGCCACGTTAATGCCCTTGAAAGTCTTGAGTGCAGGGGGTACGGGTACGACCTCCGATATTGCCGAAGCCATCCGCTTTGCTGCTGACAACGGCGCAGGCGTAATTAACATGAGCTTAGGTGGTGGTGGTGAAAGCGAAATGATGAAAGAAGCGATCGCCTATGCCCATCAAAAAGGTGTGGTTGTCGTTGCCGCTGCTGGAAATGCCAACAGTAACGCCGCCGAATACCCCGCCCGCTATCCTCATGTAATTGGAGTTTCGGCGATCGATTCAGCCGGAGAAAAAGCCCCTTACTCTAACTTTGGGGCGGGAATCGATCTTTCTGCGCCTGGTGGCAGCGATACAGGTAGAATCGTCCAAGAAACTATCGACCCAGATACGGAAGAACCAGTATTTGCTGGATTCCAAGGAACCAGCATGGCATCTCCCCACGTCGCCGGAGTCGCCGCTTTAATTAAAGCCGCTGGGATACAAGAACCAGACGAAGTAGAAAGTATCCTGCAAAAGTCGGCAAGAGTCGTGCAAGATGACGGACTCAACTACTACGGTGCGGGACATTTAGATGCATCCGCCGCCGTAAAACTCGCCGTGCGCGGACAAATTACCTTCAAAGACTTTTTCCGCTGGCTGCGGGATAACGGCTACCTCAACCCCCGCTTCTGGATTGATGGCGGTGCAGTGGCACTGTTACCTAAAATCGCGATGGTACTCGGTTCTTACCTCTTGGCTTGGTTTTTGCGGGTTTACTTTCCCTTTACCTGGAGTTGGTCGCTAGCTTGGGGATTGGTCAGTGGCAGTTCGGGTTTATTCTTCCTCAAGGGCTTTTATATCTTCGACTTACCCCAATGGCCCTTTCGCTTGCTGGGAAGTTCCATTCCCGAACTCGGTAGCGCCATTCAAGGACATTCAGAGTTAAATCCCTTCTTTGCCAGCGTGCTGATTCCCTTCGTGTTAGTCGTGTTACTGTTGGGAAATCCGAGTTGGAAGAAATTTGCTGTCGGTACGGCTTTGGGTGTTGCGAGTTGCTTGTTAATCAGCGCCTTTATCGCACCCGATTTAGGCTGGCTGGGAAGTGGGGCGATCGCCCGTACTTTCCTGATTGGTAATGCTTTAGCCTGTTACGGTATCGCTTGGTTGGCGATGAAAGATGAAGGGCAAATAGCTTAATCAGTGACCAGTGTAGAGAAGTTACATGTAACGTCCTTACATCTCTCGACCCTCCTTACTCCAAAGGAGGGATTTTTTGTGACTAATCTCCCTAGCCTCCAGCCCCATAGTATAAGAGTAGAAACACGATATAGATCGAATAATATGAGTATTAACGTTACAGGAACGATCGAGCGGCGCGATATTGGTACTGGGGCTTGGGCTTTGGTTGCAGATGACGGCACAACCTACGAGATCCCCAGAGGTACTGCGAAGGAACTACTCAAAGACGGACAAAAAGTTAAAGTTGCCGGAGAGGTAAAAGAAGACGTAATGAGTCTGGCAATGATCGGTCCTGTTTTAGAAGTCAAATCATTTGAAGTTATTTGAAATAGCAAGTAGGGTGCGTTACTTGACGCACCCTACTAATTTCTAGTTAGCAGATACCACTTCTTGCAACCGCGTTCTGAACTCCCCTTTGGGATGTCCCCCTTTCACTTCGCCAACAATTTTGAAGTCTCCTTCTGGCGTATCGCAGACAATATAGGTGGGCCATCCCATTTCTGCTTTATCTGGATATTGAGTTAATAAAATCTTGCGATACTTGCGATATGTTGCAGTATCTTGCATTTTGACATCGATAAATTCTAAACCTAATTCTTCACTGACTTTGCGATCGTAAAAAGACATTTTGTGGCAAATTCCACAGTCTTCAGACGAAAATTTAATTACTGCTAATGCCATTCCCACTTAACCCCGTAGCTAAATAGTGAGTGGTGAGTAGTGAAAATATAATTGACCAATGACCAACTACCAATAACCCAACAAAGTGAGTAGTGCGCTCAAGGCGTGGTGCGTGGCAAGTGACCAACTATAAATTATCAGCTATCAATGACCAGGAGTTATAACTAACTACTCACTGCTCACTACTCACTACTCACTTCCTATTGACCATACCAAGCTATGTCTATCACAAGAGCGATCGCTCCTGCAAGAGGGAGCTTACGGGAATATCGATGAAGTTTTGCTGTTGTTACTTCGTGACTTCAGAGAATTTACGGACAAAATTGAGCCTAGAAGCATATATGCTTAGTATTTTGAAAAGATCTAACGGTTTTATGGAAAGATATCTCAACAGTGGTTAAGCACAAATCTCGATTTTGGCGTTACGGTATGGCAGTGTTGGCAGTGGCGATCGCGCTAGTTGTCAAACTCTTCCTCTCTACCCTAATCCATCAAGACAGCCCGTTTATGCTGTTTTTTACTGCCATTGTAGTCAGTACTTGGTATGGTGGCATGGCAGCAGGATTAGCAGCAACCGCACTCGCAGCAATCTCGTGCGACTACTTTTTCTTGCCTCCTAAGTACGTACTATTCGCTACCAGTTGGGAACAAGGCGTACGTTTGGCAATTTTCGTCCTCGAAGGAATTTGTATCTGTACTGCTGTCACTATCCTCAACTCTGCGAGAATACGAGCGCAACAAAGCCAAATAGCAGCACTGCATTGCCAAGCTATTTTACTCCAGAGTGAAGAACGCTTTCGCCTACTGGTCGAAGGGGTAAAAGACTACGCAATTTTCATGCTCGATGCTGACGGCATAATTGCAAGTTGGAATGCAGGAGCGGCAAGAATTACAGGCTACAAAGCTAGGGAAGCAATCGGACAACATTACTCTCGATTTTACACTTATACCGACATAGAAAGCGGCACTCCCCAGCAAGAATTACAGCAAGCGATCGCCCAAGAGCGATTGGAAACTGAAGGGTGGCGGGTACGGCGAGATGGCTCTCAATTTTGGGCAAATGCAGTCACCACAGTTCTCAAAGATGGCAGCGGAGAAATTAAAGGTTTTTCCCAAGTCGTGCGCGACGTTACCGAACGTCAGCGGAGTGAAGAATTCCTGCGTCAGAGCGAAGAGAGATTGCGCTTGGCTTTAGAAGCATCGAATATGGGTATTTGGGACTGGAATTTACGCACGCACCAACTTACATGGTCTTCGCAACAAGAAATTTTGTTCGATCTCGCGCCTGGGACGTTCTCAGGCACTTATGAAGCCGCACTCGATCGCATTCATCCAGCAGATCGTACTTCAGTTGGTGAAGCTCTTACCCGTGCGATCGAGAGAACGGGGCGATTTGAGCAAGAATTTCGGATTTTTGGTGCTGATGGCAGCATTCGCTGGTTGGCTGGACAAGGCAAAGTTTTTTATGATGATGCTGGTCGAGCGATGCGGATGACTGGGATTAATCGCGATATTTCCCAACAGAAACAAGCGGCAGCGGAGATTCAAGCCGCACTACAAGAAAAAGAAGTTTTGTTGAAAGAGATTCATCACCGTGTCAAAAATAACTTGCAAATTGTATCTAGCCTACTGAATTTACAATCAAGCTACATTAGCGATCGCCACACTCTAGAAATTTTAAAAGCAGGTGAAAATCGGATCTATTCGATGGCACTGGTACACGACCTATTATATCGTTCTCAAAACTTGGCTCGAATTAATTTAGCTGAATATATTGAAGCATTAACCACTAATTTATACAGTGCTGCTAACCTCAATTCAAACCAAGTTACTTTCAAGGTTGAAACAGAACCAATTTGGGTAGGCATTGATACTGCTATTCCCTGCGGCTTGATTGTCAACGAACTCACAAGTAATGCGTTAAAATATGCTTTTCCATCGGGGCGAATGGGACAAATTAATGTTACCATCAAATCCCTCACTCATAATAATGTCATCCTCAAGGTAGGCGACAACGGAATAGGATTACCGCTAAAACTTGATTGGCGTAAGACTGAAACTTTAGGGCTGCAAATAGTCAATACATTAACAACCCAGCTTCAAGGGAGTATTGAATTAACTAAAAGAGAGTTTGGTACAGAATTTATAGTGATATTTGCAATACAACCAAATATATAAAATCAAATTAATTATAGATAAAGTATATAAAATGACTATTCCGGCAAAAATATTAGTAGTTGAGGACGAAGGCATCGTTGCCAAAGATATTGAAAATCGACTGCAAAAGTTTGGTTACGATGTATGTGGAACTGTTGCAACTGGAGAAGAGGCGATCGTCAAAGTTGACGAACTCAAGCCAGATTTATTACTCATAGATATTCGCTTGCGAGGAGCGATGGATGGCATAGCAGTAGCTCAAATCGTGCATTACAATTTCGAGCTTCCCATCATTTACCTCACTGCAAATGCCGACGAACTTACTTTAAACCGAGCTATGGCAACAGAGCCATTCGGTTATATTCTCAAACCTTTTAAAGAGCAAGAATTAAAGCTTGCTATCGAGATTACACTTAACAAATACTTAAAAGAGAAAAAATTAAAACAAGACCAACATTGGTTGACAACAGTATTAAAAAGCATTGGTGATGGTGTAATTACTAGCGATCGGGAAGGAAAAATTACTTTTATGAATCCAAGTGCCGAGGCTTTAACTGGTTGGCAACAGCAAGAGGCTCGCGGACAAAAAGCTACAGAGGTTTTCAAACTTAACTATACCGAACCGCAAGTTTTATCAGAACATCCCATCCAAAAAGTATTACAAGAAGGAATTACAGTTGGTCTTCCAGAGCGATCGCGGCTGATCGATAAAAATGGATTAGAAATACCAATTGACGACTGCATTGCTCCAATTAAAGACGAGCGGGGCAATATTACGGGTGCAGTATTAGTTTTTCGCGATGTTAGCGAGCGCCATCAAGTTGAAGCCATGCGCCAAAAACAGATTGAGCAAGAGCAAATGTTGGTGCAAATGGAAAAACTACACGAACTAAAAGACGATTTTCTCAGCACTGTTTCCCACGAATTACGCACGCCGATTGCCAATATGAAAATGGCAATTCAAATGCTAAAAACGTCTCCTAATCAGGAAAAGAAACAGCGATATATAGAAATCTTACAAGCAGAATGCAATCGGGAAATTGAGTTAATCAACGAATTGCTAGATTTGCAAAGATTAGAGACAGCGGCTTATCCCAATCTCGTACAAGAAGCTATCAACTTAAAAGAGTGGCTACCTGAGATCGTAGAGCCATTTTCTGTTCGAGCGCGGGAAAATAATCAATCGCTACAAATTCAGCTTGCTCCTCATCTACCTCAACTATTAACAGACCGCGCTAGCCTAGAACGAGCGATCGCCGAGCTAGCAAATAACGCCTGCAAGTACACTCCTGCTGGAGGAAAGATTGTAATTAGTGTCAGTTATCAAGAAGCAGGGGAGAAGTCAGAAGTCAGAAGTCAGCAGTCAGAAGTGATTCACGCATCACTGACTACGCACCACGCACCCCTCTCTTACCAATTACCAACTACCCAAATCATCTTTAACATTCGCAATCAAGCAGAAATTCCAGCCACCGAATTACCAAAGATTTTTGAAAAGTTCTATCGCGTTCCCAACGGCGATCGCTGGAAACAAGGGGGTACGGGGTTGGGATTAGCTTTAGTCCAAAAATTGGTAGAACATCTCCAAGGAACGCTCCAGGTAGAAAGTAAGGAAGGGTGGACTACATTCACGATGAAATTGCCCAGTAGAACTGTAAGAGGCGATTAGTTATTAGTTATTAGTTATTAGTTATTAGTTATCAGTGGAGAGTAATTCATATTTTTACTTACGATTTACAACTTACGACTTACGGCTTTTGTACGGGCGGGTTTTGAGCCAAGATTTATTGTTTGAGTGATGCATCTTTTGCTAAACCCGCTCCTACGACCTTTACTTTGACAACTTTTAATTGACTCAAAGTAGGATCGGTACAACCAGTAATGTATCCATCCCAGGCTTGAATCTGTTGTAGGTATTCTAATGCTTCTGAGGTGATAACTTCTCCTGGCATAAGAATGGGAATACCAGGAGGATAGGGACAAACAAGTTCTGCACTAATGCGATCGCGTGTTTGATGAAATGGTAGTGTTTCTGTTGCAGCAAAGAAAGCCTCGCGGGGTGTAAGCGGGGAATGGAGAGTCGTAGGGGCGGGTTTTGAGCAAAAATTAAAGGCTTCGGCTGTCAATCTCTTGGCTAAACCCGCCCGTACAGGAGTCAAATGATTTTGACTTTCTTTTGTAGATCTTTCAGCCAAAACATGAAAACCCTCTATCAATCGTTCGATATCTGCGGCTGTGTTGCCAAGAGAAATAATAAACGTGAGGTGCTGGAAAGAAGGAAGTTCGGCTGTAATGCCCAATTCCTGATGCAAAATTTCATCGGCTGCAAATCCTGTTATTCCCAAATGAGAGACGGTAACAGTGAGTCTTGTCTCATCAAGTGCTAAAAATCCTGGGGTTTTGTCTGCCAGATGTAAAACAGCCATCTGAGGAATTTGACTGAGACGGTTTCTGGCTTCGTCTGCTAAGCGCAAAGTTTTTGTCATCAGTTCTTCGCCATACAATGCCATTTGTTGCCGTGCGGCATCTAGGGAGGCTAGGAGTAAATAGCTGGGACTGGTAGATTGCAATAATTGCAAAGATTTATTCAGGCGATCGCGATCTATTCTATTGCCGCTAACGTGTAACATTGAGGCTTGAGTGAATGCCCCCAAAACTTTATGAGTTGACTGTATGCTTAAATCTGCCCCAGCTGCTAAGGCAGGAGTTGGCAATTTGGGATGAAAGGCAAAGTGGGGAGCATGTGCCTCATCGACTAACAAAGGAATATGATATTGATGTGCTAAGGAAGCGATCGCAGTTACGTCGCCACATACGCCGTAGTACGTCGGACATACCATCAATACTGCTTTAGCATCGGGATGTTGAGTCAAAGCTGCGGCTACAGCTTCAGGGGTAATGCTGTGAGCCAGATCCAGTACCGAATTGTATTCAGGAGCGATGAAAATAGGGACAGCACCAGAGAGAATTAAACCTGCGATCGCTGAATTATGCACGTTACGCGGCAGAATTATTTTATCTCCTACCCCGCAAGTTGCTAAAATTGCTGCTTCTACGCCACAAGTAGAGCCATTGACTAAAAACCAGGTTTTTTCTGCTCCAAATGCGGCTGCGGCTAATTCTTGCGCCTCCTGAATAACTCCTTGGGGTGCAAATAAGTTATCTAACTCCGGCAATTCTGGTAAGTCAGCACTAAATATAGCTTTGCCAAAATAATCTATTAGCTGCTGGGTTATTCCTTCTCCCCGTTTATGTCCTGGGGTATAGAAAGGAGCGTGATTTGTTCGAGTCGCACATTGCCAAAGAGCTTCCAGAATTGGAGTCTTAGCTTGAGAGATGATGTCAAAATCCATCAGGCATATACTAGCAGCGTCAAGACGATCGTATAACAATACGCATGGTTAGCTGTACGCTCTGTCATAATTGCCTTTCTACCAGCCGTCTTCTTCTGATGTAGACTGTCCCCAAATTTCTAAATCTAATTCGTTCAAATAGGTAATAGCATTGACAAGCTGAGGTTTTGTACCGTGTAGTTCTAAATCGAACCAACCATCATCGCGTCCGCTAGCACTCAGCAAAGCCGCCAGAATATTTACAGTAATTCCACATCGAGAGGTAAGGTGAGAAATCACTGGTTCGCCATGCAAGTTTTTGGGGATGCGAATTTTGAGCCGAGTTTGAGTTGGTCTATTTATCCCTAATTCCACGTCGCTTTGAATCGCCATAATTATCTCCGATAACATTCAGTTCTCTCTACTCTGCGATCGCGCTTCTACTAGTTAGCGCCTTAATCTACGGTTAAACTATCAAGTTAATGTACTTATTGTGTTGAGTGCAATTATATCGAGTTCAAGACAAAAAGACAATCGAATGCAAAAGTAAATAAATATTACAATTACTTGCTTTTTAGCAAAATATGCCCTTATTACTTGAACGCAGATGTGGTAATAGGTAATGAGTAATGAATAGTTGGTAAGTACTCACCAGACTCCATATCCTTCTTCCACTACTCACCACTACGCAGCTAATGTCGTGGAGGAAACTCTCGCGGGGCGCTGCTTCACTACTCACTACTCACTTTCAACTGATAACTGATAACTGATTTGATATTTTCAATATCTGCTTGTGTTTGAGCAGTATTTGGTGTCAGCAGTACTTGAATTTCATCAAAAAAAACTTCGGTTCTGGGTAGAGAAATAGTTGCAGCTATTGTTTGCTTGACATCTGCATCGAGATGTTTGTAAATCAAACTCAGGTGAGGGTTGAGAGTAAAATTGGATGGATGTTTGGACTGATTCCGAATAGTTTCTGTAATTCGACTCAGCGTTTCACTAGGATGGAATTGAACGAAAAGAGTTTTGCTAAATTGGTCTGTGGATAAAATGCGATCGCACTGTAAGCTAAAAGCATCAATTCCGCGAACTGCTTGCTCTAAAATTTCAGTCAGAGATTCGTCATCTGCAAATTCTCCCCAGTAAATTGTAACGTGGGGGATGAAGGAGAAAGCAGCGTAGTCTTGAGCGAGGCGAGCGATTGTTTCTTGAAAGAACTTTCTATCTGTGGCGGCGGGAATTAACCAAAATGCAACTTTTTGATTCATGAATTCTTGCATTTATGCTGACAGAGGTGGAGGAAAGCAAATATCAGACTGAAATTGGGCAACATCTTCAGTGCGGTGAATTGGTAGAATATACTCTAAATTTTCGTGAGGACGGGCAATAATGTGATGGGAAAGAATTTCGCCGCCATTGACGCGCAATACAGCCGCTAACCCAGCCGCGACAGCTACATTTACCTCAGACACAGCTCCCCTGATAATAACTGTAATCCGACCGAGATCTGTATTTTCGTATGCAACCAGCGTCACTAGCGCCGCTTTACACATTGCATCTCCAGCTTCCACCGCAGAAGGAACACCCGCAGTCTCAATCATACCGATCGCCAATGTTGCCACTTTATGAAGAAAGTGAGTAGTGAGTAGTGAGTAGTGATTTACATCCTACATCCTACACTCTTTCCCAACTCCCATTCCCCCACTCCCCCCAATCGAGAGATACTTAACTAGTAACGATATATTTGGATATAGCTGTCCCTATTAAACAGACGAAGGAAGTACTGATGAAACGCAAGCATTCAGAAGTCTTGACACTGGTATCGCGCAGTGGAAAAGTTCTCTCTACTTTCCTACTGTCTGTAGGTATTGCAAGTGTTGGAGTCGCTAACGCTAATAAACCCATTCTCGCTCAAACAGCTACCCAAACTAGTTTCAGCCAAGAAAGACAGCTAGCACAGTTACAGCCACAAAGTCAACAACAAAATCCAGTTCAACAGCAAGTCCAAGCAGAAGCGAATCGCATTTTCAGCCAAACATTAACGATATTTAACATTCTACTTGCCGTCCTCGTACTTATTTTAGCCTTGGCGATCGCCACTTTATTTCTGTTGCGGCGGGCAGTGGTGCGCGAGGTTGCTGATTTGGTTGCAGCTCGGATCGAAGAAGTAGGAGACTTAGAAAATAAGTTAACTATTGCTAACCAAGAAGTGAAAAAGCTGTTGCGATCGGCTCAAAATATTGCTGAGGATATGGATAATGAAGCAGATACTTTACATCAGGAGATCGCGGCTAAGCGAAATAATCTCTCTCAATTGATTTCTGAAGTATATCAAACGAAGAATCAAATACTGGCTGAGTTGGCGGCTCAAATTAACACTTCTAAAGAAACGTTAGACAATCTAGAAAACCAATTTTCTACGCAACTGACAGATTTACATTTAGGAGCGCAGAAGCACCGAGATTTAATTTTACGCAATTTAGAACAATTGGGAGCTGATTTTTCACCTCAATTGGCAGAACTTCAGGCAGAAGTACGATCGCAGAAAGATGCGATCGTACAGAATCTAAAGCGATCCGAACAAGAGTTTATACGGCAATTAAATGATATTCAAGGCACGACTCAAAATCAGCGAGAAGCTATATTAAGTAACTTAGAACAATTAGCAACTGCATTTACTCATCAAATTTCAGAGTTTCAAACCGATTTACAAGGGCAAAAAGATGGTACTCTACAACAATTTGCTAACACAAAAGCTGATTTTGACACTCAAGTTTTAGCATTACAAGCAGACGTACAAGGACAAAAATCTCTAACGCTACAGGAATTCGAGCAAGTTAAATCGACATTTGGTGATGAGTTGTCGGTACTGCAAGCAGAAATAGAAAAACGCAAAGATACTGTTTTGCAACAATTTACGCAATCAAAAACAGATTTTGATACTCAAGTTAACGCCTTTAATGCCGATATTATCGAACAGAAAGATAGTTCGCTGCAAAACTTTAGGCAGGTAGAAGGTACGTTTATTACTCAACTTTTTGAACTGGAAAAGCAAGCGGCAAATCAGAAAGATTTAACTATTCGCAATTTAGAAAGGCTGAGTGCGGATTTTGCGCCTCAACTAGCTGCACTGCAAGCCGAAGCACAAGCACAGAAAAATGCAGTATTGAAAAAGCTACAGCAGTCAGAAACAGCATTTGTAGCACGGTTGGCAGAGTTACAGCAACAGTCACAAACTCAAAGAAATCTCTTAGTAGAAAACCTGGAGAGATTGAGTTTAGAATTTGCGCCTAAACTGGCAGAAATGGAAACCGATGTGCGGGAACAAAAAGATACAATTTTGCAAAACCTGAGCAAATCGGAAACAGATGTTGTGAAGCAACTCTCAGCACTGCGATCGAGTATTCAAAAGCAGCGAGAAGCAGTAATTCAAAGCTTGAAACAAGCGGAAGCAGATTACAAGCAACAATTGAACGAGATTCAAACAGAGGCGCAAGCAGAGAAAAATGCAATTCTGCAAAATCTCAAATCGCTGCAATCTGAGTTTGCGCCTCAGTTAGATGAAATTAAAACTGAAACAGCACAAAAGTTTCAAGAACAGAACGAGCTAGCACTAGAAAGTATAGCAAAGTTGCAACAAGCGATCGCCACTCAAATTTCTGCATCTGGCACGAAACTACAAACGGAAATCGAACAAGCAATTCAAAATCTCAAGCAGCGAGAAGTCGAGTATGAAACTGAAGTAGAAAATACTCAATCGGGAATTAAGTCTCAACAAGATCGGACAATTCAGAGCATAGCAGATTTAGAAACAGAAGCAAGGAACAAACTATCGGGAATTCAATCAGAAATTCAAACTCGTAAAGATAAAACACTGCAAGCGATCGATAAGTTAGAAAATACGCTGTCAAGCTTCTTAAAAGATTTGCAGTCGGAAGCAACAACTCAAAAAGAATTGATTTTACATAATTTAGCAGAAGTTGCCCCCAAAGCGATCGCGGCAGCTGCGTTCGCCGAAATGACAGAGAAATTAGAGGAATTGACAGCACAACTCGAACGCCTGAAAACAAATCAACCGCATCTATTCCTCAATCCAGAAGATTGCGTCAATCAAGGCAATACTTTATTTGCTGAAGGTAGGTACGAAGCCGCTATTGTCGCTTACAATCGAGCTTTAGAATTGAAACCCGATAACCCCGACGTGTGGTATCAATTGGGAATAGCACATTGGGAATTGCAACAATACGAAAAAGCGATCGCGGCATACGATAAAGTATTGGAAGTTCGTCCTAATAATCCCGAAACTTGGTATCAACGGGGTTTGGCATTGAAAGAGTTAAAACGTTACGAAGGTGCATTTGCAGCTTTTAATAAAGTCCTCAAAGTCGAACCCAATAATGATAAAGCTTGGTTCCAACGGGGAATTGTATTAGGAAAAGCAAAAAAACTGGCTGAAGCGATCGCAGCATATGACAAAGCCGTAGAAATTAATCCACAATACGATCGAGCTTGGATCGATCGCGGTGTGGCTTTAGGAAAATTGCAACGTCATGAAGAAGCATTTCAATCGTTTGACAAAGCCGTACAAATTAAACCTGATAGTGCAGTAGCGTGGTTAAATCGGGGGATGGCATTAGAGGTATTAGAAAGATATGAAGATGCGATCGCATCTTACGATAAGGCGATCGAATTTAATCCCGACTCTTTCAAAGCCTGGAACTCCAGAGGATATTTACTCGTACAACTAGAAAGGGATGCAGAAGCATTAACGAGTTTCGATCGCGCTTTGCAAATTAAATCCGATTATTCCACTGCTTACTACAATAAAGCCGCTTGTTATGCCTTGCAAGGGCAATCCGATGCTGCTTTGGAGAACTTACAACAGGCAATTAAAATCAACCCTAGCCATCGCGAAGAAGCACAAGCCGATCCTGATTTTGAGGCATTAACCAAGGATCGGCGCTTTCAGCAAGAGATTAGCAGATAGCTGTCATTTGTAAATCGTCAGTCGAAAGTCGTAGGGGCGGGTTTTGAGCAAAAATTTACGCTCAAGCTGTCAAGCTATTGGCTAAACCCGCCCGTACAGGAGTAAGTAGGGTGGGCAATGCCCACCAATCGAAGTTTACTGTGGAATAAGGCGAAATTTTGTAGTTTGGGCAATCTTTTTTCGCAAAACATTACAAATAATCGCTACAATGGCAAATTTTGAACTTAAGTAACGAAATATTCCAACTTTTTGTATTGTATTGCTATTTACCATAAATATGTATTTTAAACTACAGAAAAATCTCTAAGGAATGGGATTTTCCTGGGGGTAGATATGCGTTGGCAGAAGAGATTCTCTCTGTTTGGCTTGCTGTTAGTCGTTAGTTTAACTGCGGTATTGCTATCTACAAACTTACTAGCTCCGAAGCTGACTCTTGCCACGTCAGCCCTGCTCCAACCCGCCCCCACTCAACCGCTCGGCTACTACGACTACTTTGGCAAACTACTCACCCCGCAAGCAGCCCAGAAGCTCGTGCGGCAAAAGGGGATCGATCCGGCATCTCCAGGAGCTTACGAACGAATTGGAGCCGTCCAAATTACCCAGCAGTTGATAGACGCTGGAGATAATATTTTCTTCGATCGCAAAGTTGGCGATACGCTAGGAATTCAAGGTGTCCTTGGTTTCGGTGCGGGCTTAGCTCGGATTCAACCAGAGTTAATCGCAGCAATACAACAATTAGGCGGGCGATCGACCACTAATTTACGTCTTACCCTTCAACAAGATTTAAAGCTAGGCAGTCATTTCTATGCCAAAGGCAGCACGCTCGATACTGGTTTGGATGTCCTTTTAGGAGCGACTTTCCCAATTGGTTTGAAGCCCGATGGCAACTTTACTTGTGCGGTATGTCATGATATTACATCTCAATTCGGCGATCGCCTCAAGGGAGTACCCAACGGCGATCTCAACGTTCGCTTGTTGATCGCGATCGCACCCAACTCCACAGCAGGTTTTGCTCGCTTAGATCTCGATCCGCTCGACCCCAAATATCAAGGCAACGGTAAAACAGTCATTGATAGTCGTGGCAATTTAGTCACTTTACCCGATCCGCAAAAGTTTGAGGATGCTTTTGACGATACCTTGCTAGACGTGCCTTTCGGTCACTTCGAGAGTTCGCCTGATAGCATCAACAACACTACTCAAATACCAAGCGTCTTCACTTTTAAGAGCGGTCCCTACTTTTTCGACGGACAGTTTGCGATCGGTCCCTTTGCCGGATTAAGTGCTGCTGGTAATGGCGTTCACTCATCTGAGGGTAATTTGCTAGCAGCAGCACAGCTCAGCGCCGAGACTTTAGGCTTAGATCCGGAAGTTTATTTAGGTGTTGTGCTGCAAAACGCTGCCGATCCGCGCTTGCGTTTACCGGAAGGAGTACGGGTAAAACCTTCGGAATGGCTGCGCCAAGTTGCTCCTGACCCCAAGCAGGCAGAATTAGAGGATCAGATTCCGGCTCCTGGTGCTGGTACGTATCCCAATTTGCGACCTAGCCTATTTACCTATAATGGAGCAATTTTCAGCCCTGACAGCTTTGTTCAAGACGATATTGCTAGCGGTCCGTTTTTGTTTGCCAATAATGCGATGGCTGCCTTTCAAAATAGCTTAGTGCCACCTCCCAATCGTACCCAAGAGAACATTACAGCACTGGCAAACGGTTCCGTGCGGCGTGGCGCTCAAGTCTTTCAACGGGCTAATTGCGCGACTTGTCACGCGCCTCCTTTCTTTACAGACAACAAAATTCACCCTTTGAGCGAACTAGGGACTAACTCAGCCCGCGCGCGATCGCGTCTTGCTTTGAAAGACGTGCTAGTACCACCCAAGCTCTATACGCTCAACAACCCTGTACCTGTACCTGCTGGTGCAGAAGTTTTAGACGTACCAACAGAGGGGATTAGCGATAGTCCAACGACTCTACCAAAAGGTTTCCTCCCAGATGGCGGTTACAAAACTCTTTCCTTACGAGGAATCTATCTCAGCGCCCCTTATCTGCATGATGGTGGGGTGGCAGTCAGAGCAGATAGCTTAAAGATACAACCCAATGGCAGTTTTACGGTAGTCGATCCGAGTGGTTTAGGATTGGCAGGAACTCTGAGCGTCGGCAAACCTGGTGATAGCAAGAGTAGTTTGCGGGCACTGCTCGATCGCGAGTTGCGCCGCCAAGTCATAGCAGCAAACCAAGCTAGCCCAGCATTAAAGCGCGATAATCTCGATGGGACTGGACATCATTTCTATGTAGATCGAGCTGCTGGTTTCACTCCCGCGCAACAAACCGATTTGATTAATTTCTTAATGGCGCTGGATGACAATCCTGGGCAAATCTAACGATCGAAATCAATTTCTAATTCTAAATAACCCGTGTTTGCATCTATGGTTCTGAGAAAACGAAATTCCTCACTTACACCAATGACTATTTCAGCAGTGGTGTAAATAATACAACCATCAACTAAATGCCCGCCCATCGTTTTCCCAGAGCGATCGCTAATAGCAATATGTAGATGAATTCCTGTTTTAGCAACCGTGCCATTAAGAGATAGAATTTCAAATTTATCGTGCATTATTGTAATTTCCTCGCGATCTGCAAAGCGAATCGCTGCTTGCTTCAAGCTGCCAATAGCAGTTAAAATAAACCCTGCTTCAACATTTCGTGCTTGAGCGAAATCTTTTAAACTTTGTCTTAAATCTTGGCTGGGTTTGAGTCGCAGAGGCAAGACTTTCATCAACTATTAACCGTAAATCAATTAGATATTAATTATTATGGTAAGGTGGACACTGCCCACCCTACGCTTGAATCTTTGATAACTGATAAGTGATAACTGTTAGTTATGCAGGCAACAATCGAACAATTGCAGCAAATTTCAATTTTTTCAGGTTTGGAACCAGGACAACTGGCACATCTACAACCTCATACTACGGTTAAACAATATTTACGCGGAGAAATTATTTTACATGAAGGCGATCGCCTGCCTGCTAAACTTTTTTCAGTGCTAAGCGGAACAATTCAAGTTAAGAAAACTGCTGCTTCAGGTAAAGAAACTATTCTGCGAACCTTATCAGATGGAGAATTATTTGCCGCACCTTCCTTATTCGGGGATGGAATTTCGCCTGCAACTGTGGTGAGCGATCGCGACTGTCAAATTCTGACCGTCGATCGCGCTGTACTATTAGAAATGATTCGCCAAACTCCAGAAATTGCCTTACAGATAATAGCAATACTCAACGATCGCTTGCAACACCTGCACAGTAACGTACACGGACTAGCATCAGAAAGGGCGATCGTGCGGCTGGCACGGTTAATTCACACTTCTGTGGTGGCGGAAGGCACGGAGACAACAACATCAGGTTTGTGCTTGCGATCGCGCCTTCCCTATTATCAAATTGCCCGTAGCATTGGCATTACTTATGAAGAATGCGTGCGTTTGTTCAAGCAATTACAACCAATAGTCAGCTATCATCGCGGTGGTAAAATCATCTTGCGCGATCGACAGAAACTAGAGGAAATTGCTCAATTACAGTGAACAGTTATCAGTAGAAAATGAGTAGTGAGTAGTGAGTAGTGAGTAGTGAGTGCTAGAAATACAAATGACAAATGACGAATTAATAATTAGATTTAAGTAAATTTCCAAAAACACTCAAATACTTATCAATCCAACCGATTGCCTTAAAATAATTTTCAAACGATTTCGGTGGGTTAGAAACGAGTGTATCTAGGGCAATTAATTGCTGAAAATCAATGTCAATCTTACCTTGACGCAGATTGCCATCAGAATCGTAAAATTTTACGCCACCGAGTTGCATAATAGCAATTAACTCTTGCGCCATAATGCCATAGCTAATTGTAGTAGGATGAATCCCATCAAGGGAAAATAATCCACCTTGCTTGCGTCCTGTAGTATCAGAGATGAAAAAGCGAGAGTCTGGCTTGGGTGATAATTCTTGCAATTGAGCAGGTAACTGGTATTCGCCACCGAGTTCTTTCCACCAACTCGGTCTAGCTCTTAAAGACTCAATATAGCGCCTCTGTGCCACGCGATCGAGTAGTCCAGCTAGGTCAAATAAATACCAATCTTTGCCTTCTGTTCTTGCTTGCCGCACGACATCGACAATAAACTCATTATATTGGTCGATCGCGCTGTCTATCGCTCTGGCTTCTGGTGCGGTTAAGTTTGGGTGTCGATCTTGGTTGAAATCGGCATCGCTAATCCAAGGCAGAGTGTAGTAAGAGAAATAGCGAGAATCTTTTCTAATCTTATAGCGTGTCATCAATTAGGTAAGCTGGAAACAGAACTACTTGAGATCAA
>ERZ1066118.853-NODE-853-length-23515-cov-7.308184_pt1 | contig 23515 bp, 15 predicted proteins | sample MGYA00382765_ERZ1066118 | MGnify/ENA primary metagenome ERZ1066118 (study PRJEB33369, sample SAMEA5778348) | biofilm metagenome | biome: Industrial cooling water; feature: Water cooling tower basin; material: Biofilm | place: United Arab Emirates | collected...
AAACCGAACAGGCTCATCTGGCCTTGGGCAGCGCTTTTCTTGGCGCGCCCCGACTTGGCCGGAACGCCCACGAAAGCGCCGCCGCGCGAAGTGAAGCCGCGTGGCTTTTCGATTTGCGGCAGTTCGTTTTGCGGATTAAACCAGCGGTCGGCGAACGACAACTGGCCTTCGTGCTGATGAACCGGCACGCGGCGGCGCACGAGGCCCGTGCGCGCTTTGAGCAAACGCGAACCGTGAGCGGTAGAAGAAATGGGGAGCGAGCGAACCAGCAGGGAGCCGTGAATGGTGAACATGAACGAGTCGTGTCTTTTCGCGGCCGGTTGCCTGGGAAATACGTCCAACGGGACGCTTAAATTATAGCGCGCCTCGCGCTTTTTCTCACTTTGGCAAGCTCGTGTCCGCCGCAGCCAAAAACACCTCTTGCATCGCGCGCGCAGTGGCAGCATCGCCGCGCGATAGAGCTGCGCGTTGTGCGCCCAAAGCCGCGTCCCGAAGTTGCGCGCCGCGTTTTTCCAGCCGCGTTTCGAGACGCGCGCACACCGCTAAAGCGTCCGCGATTGGCCTTTCCACAACCGCAAAATCTTGTCTTGAATCCATCGCAGTTTGCCTCCTTTGTAAATGTCATTCTCGCGCGCATCGAAGGTGCCGCGATTGCCCACCGCTTTGATTTGGCTTGGCGAAAACGCGATCCACACGCGATGCTCGCGGTCGCCCATGATGTTGCCACCGATATGCGTGAGGCCATCGTAACCACACTTCGCCAAAACTTCGTTGATACCATCGCGCCCCAAAGCCGTGTGCTTTTCCAGAAAGCGCACGAACTCATGGCCGCAAACCGGCGCCGCCCCGCTACGGGCGCGCAGTCTGTTACTGCGCTCGAAACTGGCGTCGTAATCGGGCGGGTCGGCGAACTCGCGCGAAACGAAGAGCGACTTGGCGCGGCACTGCGCGACGGCGGCTTTCCACACGGCTCTCGCCGCATCGCGCGAAATCGGCGCGCCCATGTCGAGCGGGCTTCGGATGTTGAGATAGACCGCATAAACCATTGGCGATTGGCCGCTTTGCGCGCGCGCTTTGTCCCAATGGGTTTGCAGCGCCGCATCCAAAGCGCGGTAAGCCTCGTCGCGCTCGCCCTCGTCGGCGCCGCGCGTATCGAAATTCTTGTTGGCCAGATGATGCACGTTGGAGCGAAACGCATCCGAATCGAAAACCCCGCTCACAACAAGCGGCGACAGTCGTTCAAGGCCCGATAGTTTCTCCTGGGCCACGCCCTGCTCACGCAAAAATTGCAGCGCCTGAACGTGGACTTCGGGCAACTTCCACAGCGCGTCAATGTCGCTTTGACTGCCTTTTTCCTGATATTCCTGCGCCACGCTTTGGTCTTGGGTGAAGTAAAAACCCGGCCCGTAAAGCGAATCTTTGGCATTCTTGCTCGTCTCGAACGCCGTGAACCCGCCCGAACTCGTGCCGTGATAAACCGGAATCGGCTCGAACGGATAGTTTTCGCGGGGCTCGCCGTTTTCGTCGCGCACCACCGAAGCGGAGTGCGGCGCGTTTTCCCAATCGCCAAACCACGCCTTGAACGCGCGCGACTTCACACCGTTTTCGCGGTAATCGGCCTCATCATCCAAAGGCGGCGGCTCGAAACCATTCAGCGAAGAAACACGGTGGCCTATCTCGCGGTGACCCGGCTCGCGGTGACCCGGCTCGCGGTGACGATGCCCGCCAAAGGTTTCGTAGTGGTGCGGCGTTTTCACCGGAATCGCTTTAACAATGTCGTTCTCGTATTCTTCCCGCAGACGCCTTGCCAATTGTTTAAATTCCGCCCACGGGAGAGTTTGGAAGGGCTTCCCATCCGGTGTCACAAGTGGTTCCTCGTCGTCACCGTTTTCGTTGTGATTTCTCACACCTGTAAATACGACAACCGGTTCATCGGCGGGGGGTTCTCCGTGCCCGTAATCACTATCGGAAAAATATCCCAATAATCCTTCGGTAGAATCCATACAACTATACCCCTCACGTGGCTTCATTGAGCGCCTGTCTTCTCCCCAAGGCCATGATTTCGCATTTGAGTGGTGGAAAGGCTTGCTTTTGCGACCATTTACTTTTCGAAAATGGACTCGAAAATAAAGCTGTTCACCAGTGAGCGGATGCTTATATTCTCCCCTTTGGTTAGGGCGCAGATAATCTTCTGTTTTGGGCAAATACCGAGAATCTGAAACGTGAACGTAGTAAACCGGGATGCTGCGCCCTCTCACGTTGACTCGCTTTGTTCCAATCTTTGCCTCAACCCCCTTCGATGTCAGACCTGCCAACTGTTCTTCAACAATTGCTCGCCCCTTTTCATTGAAGGTCGAAGAAAGAAACTTCCCATCCGAATCAACTAAACGCAGATGTCCTGTTTTCAGGTCGTAACGCAACGGCAAAACGGGCCTGTTTTGCCGTTCAGATTCAACACATACATCCTGAGAATCGTGAGCTTCGTCTGACTTTGGCGAAGCGGCATTTTGAGAATCTTCCGTCGTTTCGACTTTACCCCCCGGCAACCGTTTGGCACCGACATGAGCCGAACCAACACCACCGACCAAATGAGACGGCGCCCGCTTTGGGCGCGGCTTGAAATCGGCTTCACTCAAAGGCACACCGTCGAACAAACCTTTCGAGAAATGGCGCGCCAACGCGCTCACCGAAAGCGCTTTCACGATGCCTTCTCGCCTTAACGCGCGCCCGATGCCACCATCGTCCAAGAGTTCGCTGGGCGTGGTTTGCGCGTTTCGCATTTCGCGTTTGCGCTCCAAGTTTTCGCGGCGTCGCAGCTCATAAGGCGAATCGGTGACCAAAGCGTGTTCTTCGACGTGACCGTTTTCGTCGCCGCGTTGCCCGGTGCGATAGGTGCGCCCCAAACGCTGCTCGTAAACCATCGCGGTGTGCGGACTATCCCAGTGAATCGTGCGAACGCCGCGTTGCAGGTTGAGGCCCGCCGCGCCCGCGTCGGAGCAGACGATGACATCGGCGCTCGGCGCTTGCAAATAGCCGCCTTTGCCGCCGTTGGCGTTAGCGTCCCACGACGGCGAAAACGCGGCGCGCGCCGCTTCTTTGGCGCGCCCGTCCATCCCGCCATCGAAAGTGACGACGCGCACACCCTTTTCGCGCAGATGCGCCGCAACCGTTTCGACGGCATCGAGCGAGTGCGCGAAGACAACCGTTGGCTTTTGCGAAGGATGCGCGCCCACGACGTGCGGCAGGTGCGAATCATTCGCGCCCGATTCATTCGACGGCGACAAGCCGCAAATCTTGTCGAGCATCGCCATTTTCACGTTTTGCGCGTGGCCGTTCACCACGCGATCCAGCGCACCCCCACGCGCCGCACCGAGTTTGCCCATCACCACGCGCGCCGCTTCTTCGCGCCCGTTCGCATCGTCTGCGCCCGCGAAATCGGCGGGACTCAGGCGCCGCGCGGCTTCGATGTCGGCGTCCGACAACTGCTCTTTTTTCGCTTTGCGCGCAAAACGAAGGCGCCGATAATCGTCGTTTACGGCGTCGTAGTCGCGCCGCTGCGCGCCGCGCATCGAAAGCGTGTGAACGCGCCGCGAAAGCGGAAGCGCCGTTTCCGTCCCTTTGGTTTTCGGGTCGATTTTTTCGGCGTAGGAGTAGTGGCTCATCAGACGCGCCAACGCGTTTTGCACGGCGGGCGTGTTGACGCCGTAACGCCGCTTGAACTCCGAGCGCGTCATGCGCCCGCCACTCTCCTCTTCGTCTTGCGTGAACTGCGAAGGCGCGACCTTGCACAGCAAATCGTGGCACTCCGACCAGTCGTTTTTCGTCGGGTCGGCGCTCATCGTGACGACGCGCTCCTTGGCACGCGCGAGCGAGTCGAACGCGTTGGCCATCGCGCTGTTGTCTTTGCCTTCGCGGTTGAGATAGGCTTGCGCTTCGTCGGCGACCAGCAAATCGTGGTTCCACCCCAAGGATTTGCTGGCCTCTCTCACCGCTTCGTCGCGCTCGCTTTGCGAGGCATCGGCCAGGAACTCGCGCGCTTTGGATTCATCGCCGCCAAAGCGCGCCACCGTCGCGGGCGAGTTGGCGAGCGCCCACGTCAAATCGTCGCGCAGCGCCGCGTGCGTCACGACATGGATGTGGGCATCAGGGTCGCTATAAGCCGCGCGGCGCGCCTCGGCACTCTCGCCAGGAACGGCGTGGATTTTGGGAAAAATCGGCGACTGCGGATCGAAAAAGCGCGCCGCCTCGATGCCGAAATTCTCCTGCACTTGCGACGGCACCTCCATCAAAGTGCGGTGGTGCGGATTTTTCGCGCGCAGCTCGCCATGCAAACCCAGCGAAACCGCTGTTTTGCCAACGCCGGTGTTATGGTGGAGTATCCCTTGTGCAAAGTAATTTTCCAGTTCTGGCACATGCAAATCGTAGACAGTGTGAGTGCCCACCGAAGAAATTGTTTGTATAATGTCCCATGCCAATGAACAAGCCAAGTTTTGATTGCGATGAGCGGATGGAAACGATTGTGAGAGAACTTCACGCTCAAGGATGGACGGATGTTCGCATTGCAGAGCATTTGGGCAAATGCCGGGAGACAATAGGTCTTTGTCGGCGGCGTTTGGGCTTGCCTGCACAGCCCAGGACTTCTTGGCGGCAAAACGGAGTGCCTTCGCGCTTGAATAAGCACGAAGCCAATATCCGGCTATGGCACTCACAAGGCGAGAGCGATGGAGAAATTGCAGCGCGTTTAGATTGTGTTCCAGAAACCGTAAGGCAATTTCGATTGAAGATTGGCTTAAGCGCGGTGTGCGGCGCAGGCGCCCGTCGCGCAGAAAAGAACGCGGGCTGGAATGGCGGGCGAATGGTGGACAAAAATGGATACATTTTGTGTTACCGTCCCAACCATCCCCGCTCGGACAAAAGAGGTTACATTCGAGAGCATCGTCTCGTTGTTGAGGAGATGCTGGGGCGGGCGCTTGAGTCTTACGAGGTTGTCCATCACCGCAATGGCCAGAAAGATGACAATCGCCCAGAAAACTTGGAAGTGTTCGACCGCAACTCTGCCCATCTGCGCCATGAGCTTGCAGGGCGCACCCCAAATTGGACAGAAGACGGGAAAAGGCGAATCCACGAGGGCGTTCAGCGCGCGCGAGAAGCCAACAAAGGAAAAAGCGCATCGGAGGAGACTCGGAAGAAGTTATCGGAGGCAGGGCGCAAGCGGCAGCAAAAAAACCTTGCTCAGCGCGAATCTTTGAGAGCCGAGCGAGAAGGGATTGTTCGATTGGGGCACGCACAAGGTCTATCGGATCGACAAATCGCTGAGAAGCTAAACCGAACGGCAGAAATTGTTCGAGTAATCCGGGTGTCGCTGGGCCTTCCGGCTTTACGTCCACCTCAATCGGCAAAGAGCCGTCAAAAACAGGCCCTTTCGCTTCGGGCAACAAATGCACGCAAAAGGAGTCTTCTGTCTGAAGATCCGCCAGTCGCGTCCACCCCTGAGGAGTGAGGAATCGGTGATTGCCAGTAACTATCACCGTGCGTCCCTGACGAGTTGAAACCTTAAACATCTCCTCGGGCGGCTTGGTAAAGGGACACGTTGCTTTGGCAACTTGAACTTCGCCTTGGGGCGTGAGCGCATAAACGTGTAAAGGTTCACCAATTCCGTGCCACTCTTTGAAAGTGCGTTCTTCTCGGCGCACAGGGTCAAAAATCAGAGTTGACTCGTGAACGCAACCAAGCGTGAGCGCGATTTTTTTGGCGAACAGCGCGGCTTTAATCGCGCGTTGACGCTTGACGTCTTCGCCCCGGCTCATATCGGCGCGGCCCGCTACGGCGCCGCGCCGCAAATTCTGGCCGCGCAAAACGCCAGGCATGGCATTTTCGAGCTGCGATTCGATGCGCTTGCCCAAGAAGACGCGGTGGCGCGCGAGTTGGCGCGCTTTGTCGTCGAGCGAAACGCCCTCGGTTTGGCCACCGAACAGTTTTTCGCTGAGCAAATCAGTCGCGCGCGCCGCCTCGACTTTGCGCGCGACTTCGCCTTCTCCTTCGGCCGCGAAACGGCCGCCACTGCGCGCGCGGCTTTGCGCGATTTCGCTCGCCCGCTCGCCCGCTTCCTCGCTCTTGTCACGAACACCACTGCCATCGCGCCCCAGGGCGCGCGCGTGGGCGTCGGCGTTTTCGAGTTCGCGCTCCGTGCTTGGGAGCAAATGGCCTTGCGAGGCCAAACCTTTGTGAACGCGCGCGCACAAATCGCCGCGCATGACATCGGCCACACTCCTCAGCGCGTCGGACTCGCTCAGGCGGGTGCCGCGCACGTAATTTTGCCAAGCGGTCGCCGCCGTCGTGACGGCTTCGGGATTGAATCCGCCGCGCACGTCGGGTGAATCGCTCGAAACGCCGAACATCTGCCCCTGCGCGTATCCACGCAGTTGGGCTTTGATGCGCGCTTTGGCGCCCGCAATCGCCGCCGCTTTTTGCTCGCCAGTCATCGGCACGATGACCGGCGTTTTGGTTTTTGGGTCGAAGCTGACGTGCGCGTCCAAACCCGCCAAAACCTTGGTGCGCGCCCACGTTTTCGGGTCAATCTGCTCATAAAACCCGTAGCCCAAACTTCCCGCGTTGGCGCGCGCCACGCGCTCGACTTGGGCGTCGTCGTTCAAATCCACCACCGCGAAATCGGGAACGGGCAAAGATTCCTTGAAAACGTTTTCCGGCTTCTGCGCCTCGTGGTCTTGGCGCCACCGCTCTTGAATCGCCTCGTAGGGCGTTTGGCCCGCCGCGCGCGCGTTTTCTTCAAGGTCGCGCCATTTGTTCCAAATCGTGGTTTCGTCGCCCGAAAGCCGCTCACCCAGCGCGCCTTTGTCGCGCCGGTTTTCGATGCCCAGGATTTGATCGAGCGCGTAATCCCGAATGGCGGCAATATCGTGGCGGCTCCACTGTTCGGGCGCTTTCCACGCGACCGGCAAGCGCGGGTCTTGCAACGCTGCTTGATACAACACGTCGTTGCCCTGGGTCGTGTCGGGCAGCGACTGCGAGCCAATGGAGTTGGCGTCGCCACTCAAAAAATCATCGTGATAACGGGCCGCGCGACGTTCCAAGTCGGCTTTGTGTGCGCGCGCCGCCAACGCCAAAGCACTGCCTTTGAGCGGTTGCCCACTGGGGTCGTTTCGCTCCAATCGCGGAAAAACACTCGCAACGGCACGCGCGAAGTTTCCGGATTGCTCGTCGGGGATGGACTCCAAAAAATCGCGCGAATGCAGCGCATCGGCCAACGAAAGCGGCGAAAGCCCCTGATCCATGCCGCGCGCCACCCATTCGCGCAGCCGCGTTTCGAGCTGGTTTTGCGCGCGCGAATCCTCGCCCGAAAGCCCTGACGTGTCGAAAGCCAAGTCGCGTTTGGGAATCGCTTCGAGTTTTTGGGGCGAAACATCGGCCACGCTTCGCGCCGAAAATCCAGGCGGCAAGTAATCGTCCTCGTCGAAGTCGCCGCGCTTGATGCGCTCCAAATGCGCGCGCCGCCCGCGTTCGGCATCGCTTATTTGCAACGAGGACGCCAGGGCCGAAACGCCCGCATCGTGCAAACACAAAATCTGGTTGTGTCCGTCGCTGATGACGCGGTATTGCCGGTTTTGCACCACATCGCCATCGCGGTGCAACAAATCGGGCTGCGTCAGGCCCAGCGCGCCCGCTTGAAGCAGCGCATCGCGCCGCGAAATCTGCCCCAGCGAAATTTGCAAATCGCCATCGCCCGCGCTGTTCGCCGCTGTTTCGCCTTGCCCCAAAGCGCGCGAAATCGTGCCATCGCCAAAAGTCCCGCTTCCCGATAGCGCGTAGTTCAGCGCCGCGCCCGCTTCGAGGCGCCCAACCGCCAGCCCCAACCGCTCGCGCGCCGATTTTTGCAAAGTGCGGCATTCGCGCAAAATTTCGCTCGCCGCCACGATTTGCGCCGGAGAGGTCGCCTCGTCGGGCATCTGCGATTCAAGTTGCGCGGCGCGTTCGAGTTGCGCGCGCGCGCCTTGGACGCTCTCGCGGCACAGCGGGATTTGGTTTTCGACGTGGAACCGCGAAAGCGCCGCTTCGAGCCGCTCTTTGAACCCTTTATCGCCCTGGCGCGCCGCGACTTGTTCCAAAGCGCGGCACAGAACGTGCGCCGTGCCCGCCGCGCCCAGCACGTCGGCGAGCATCGGGTCGGGGCTTTCGATGCCCAAATCGTTTTGCGCCAAATCGCCCCAAAACGCGTTGTGCCCGCTCAAGCGATGCTTGACCAGCGGGCTGGCGTCGTCTTGTGCGCCGTATTCGCGCAGCAGTTCGACAACGGCTTTTTGGCGCGCGTCTTCACCATCGCGCGCCATAATCTGCGAAACGGCCGCCGCGCGCTCTTCCTCTGAAATCGGCGAGGCCGTCACGACCGCCGCTTTGGGCAAGACTTCTAATGGCTCCTCGTTTTTGCCCAACACCCCTGATTTTGCATCACGAGCGCGAGAGTCGTGTGCCTTGGCCAGCTCCTTGGCGCGCTGCATCGCCACCAGTGTCGCCGCTGCATCGCCGGGCGTTTGAACAGTGCGCGGCGCCGTTTCGAGCGCGCCCAAATCCGACGGCGCCAAACCGTGCGAAGCCAAAACCTCGTCGAGTGCGGCGGCGGCTTCGCGCACTTTTTGAGCGCGCTTTTCGCTTTGCTGCGCGCGGCGCTCGAAATCATCGGGTTGCGCGTCGTATTCTTCGCCCGAAGGCGCGCCCGCGTTTTGCGCGAGCGTTTCGTAGTCGCGCTCGTAGCCGGTGCCCGCATCGCCAAATCCGGCGCCGTCACGCTCCAAAACACCGCGCAGCGTTTCGGGCGCGAGCGTGGCATCGCGGCCAAGCGTTTGCCCGTGAGCTGCCGCGACTTGACTTCTCAAATCGCCTTCGAGTGCATCGGCGCGCGCTTTGAGTGCCCCGAAATGACGGTCTTCGAGTTCGCGCTGCGCTTTGTCGGCGACCGCGTTCACGCGCCGCGCCGCGCCACCGGCTCGCGTCGGGTCGTCGCTTCCCAAAGCGTCGTGGATTTGCGGGTTTTCGCGGAGAAAATCGCGCGTCGCGCGCGCTCTCACGGCTTCAATCGCCGCGTCGGGCAGTTCTAAAAGCGCGCGCGAATGGCCCTGCGCTTCGAGCGCGAGCGCGATGCGCTCTTTGTGCGCGTCGCGCGCGTGGTCAGAGTGCGATTTGGCCAGGTCGTGGCCTTGCGCTTCGAGCTGTTTTTGTTCGATGCGCGCGTTTTGGCGGGCGCGCGTTTCGATTTGCGTGTCGCTCTGGCGCTCGTGTTCGGGCTTGGCGGCGTTTTGCTCGTGGAGCTGGGCGCGGTGTTTTTCGCGCAGCGTTTCGAGGTGCGCCTCTTTTTGGGCGCGCGCGGCCTCGGCTTTGGCCTGGTGGCGTTGCACGGCTAAAACGCGGTATTCGTGCGGCGTTTTTACATGGGTGAGGCGCAGTCCGTTCAACACGCCGCCCGCGCCACCGGCAACCGTCCACGATTTATCGCGCTTGTTTTGCACGATTTTGACGGGATAGCCGCGCTCTTCCTTGCCGTGCGGATGAACTGTAATCCACCGCTCGCTTTGCCCCAGGGCGTCCAGCGATTTGAGAAAGGGCAGCCAGAAGCCGCAGCCGCGCGAAAGCCGTAGCGTGAACTCGTGGGGGCCGTAAAAAGCGAGGATGGTCATCGAAAAACTTGGGGAAGCGGCGCGCCGTCGAAGGAGCGTTGGACGAGAATGCGGCTTTTGAATATATTGCCCGAATGGGGATTGAAAGTGCCGTCGTTATCCACGTGTTTGATTTGGTGCGGATGAAAAGCGACCCAGCGCGTGGCATCCTGCCCTTTTTCCAGAAAGCCGAAGCGGTATTTGTAGCCGTCGTAGCCGTGCGCGCGCATCACGTCGTGAACGGCGCTGCCCATTTTGTGCGAATCCGTCACGGGATGGTGTTCGCGGCCATGCCCGAAATACCGCATCACGGCGCCCTGTTTTTCGGGGTAGAGCGCCTTGCCGCTGGCGTAGTAGCGCTCCATTGCGTCTTTGTCGTAGCGAAATCCTTCGTGCCCGTCGAGGTCGAACGGTTTGCGGATGTTGAGATGCACTTTGAGCAGGTGGTTGCCGTAGTTCTTGGCATCGCGCGGGCACTCACTGAAATAGTAGCCCGGCCCCTGAACCTGCCCACCGCCCGACCCCAGACGCGCCGGATCGAACTCATCAAAGCTGCTTTTGGTGCCGTGATAAAGCGTCATCGGCGCCAGATGTTTGGGGTGCGGCGCATCGTCGTGAAGCGGGTGCGCGCTCTGCGGCTCCCCCGATTTTTGCACGACTTTCGAGGCGTTTTGCGGGTCGTTTTGCCAGTCGCCGAACCAGTTCTTGAATCCCGACGAATGCACGTGCGGCGAGCTTTCCGTTGCCGTTGTTGTTTCCGGCTCGAAGCGCCGCGCGAAGGGCGAAGACTCGATATGGCGCGCGAAATCCTGGAACATCGGATGGTTGCGAAGCAAGTCGAGCGGCGAAGTGGCCGGAGCCGAAGGTGCCGGAGCCGAAACGCCATCCGCCGATGCACTTCCCGAAGGCGCGCGGCTATCCTCGTGTTCGCGCACGAGCGTGCCGTCGCTGCGCGTGTAGGCATGGACGTGCGCTTTAGTCAGCGCACCGCTGAACGACCAACTCTTCATGAACTCTTCGGGAGACGCCAGGCGCGGGTGTGCGCTTTCTTTGTTGCTATGCAAATGCTCAACATGGATGTGTGAGTAGACCGGATGTCGCACTCCTCTCACTTCAATGTAACCCGCGATGGGGCCTAAAACCAAACGCCCTTTGGCCGAAGGGCGCAGAAACGGATTCGTGTCGGCGTTGACTTCGCGTAGATGCGACGAAACGGCGCCAGTATGAAAATCCAGCGCGTAAAAATGCTTGCCGCTTTGCTCTACCGAAATAATCGCCTCGTGTTTGCGTCCCGTGCGCTCCCAGAGAGGAAGTCCACTTTCAGGATGCGTCTGCACCTGTCCACCGACTCTCTTCTTGCGTCGCTCCTCGACTTCGCAAAGAGGGGGTTTTTCGCCTTCCACCCATTTCCAACCCGCGCCACTGCGGAACATATTGGTTTTGATTTCCGATCCGTAAGTCGAAGGAGTCGCGCCATAGCGATTTTCCAAGTCCACCAGGAGCGATGGCGTTTTTCTTTCGGGGTGAAACGAAGTCGCCGAAATTCGCAAATGACCAACGGCCTCGGTTTTTGTGCCATCCCGCTTGTGCGTCGTCACGTCGCGCCATGTGGGGGCCGCGCCCACTGGCGACGGCACGGGAGTTTCATAGCGGCGCGCATCTACGTTTGGACGAACGGGAGACAACCCCACAGGGTTGGGCTTGCCCAACAAAACAGGGTCTATCGCAACCGCCGACGGTCGCTTGTCTTCATGCTCCCTCACAAGCGTGCCGTCTTTTCGCTGATACCCACGCACGTGCGCTTTGACGAGGCCACCACCTTGAGGAAGTGTCGCCAACACTTTGCGTTCGAACTCCTCGTAGGGCATCGTTTGCAGCGAGCGAAAGAACTTTTCGGGCTGGGTGTAATTTTGCGCGAAGACCCGCTTGGCGTGCGCGGCGCTTTTGAATCCCAAAAAGCATTTTTGCTCGTCGAATTTTCCGGTTTTGGGATTGTTGATGTTGATGATGTAGACACTGGGCGCGTCTTCGTGCGGGCCAATGAAACAGTCAATATGGTCATGGTCGGCGCTCGACTCCGTGCGGCGAATGTAGCCGTAAGGCGCCGTCATTTTGACGCGCCAAGGCTTGCCGTCGGCGTCCACACCAGAGCGCACGCCGCCTTTGCGCTGTTCGATGGAAATTTCGAGACCGCGAAATTTGCGGCGACCTTGCAATGGGTAGCCCGTCGCGTGGGCCTTCACGAGAATTTTTTCGCGAACGCGATGAGCGCCACCGTCGTCTTTAATGACGGTTCCATTGCGGGTAACGCCTGTGTTCGCCACCGATTGCGAGGCCCCGAAAGCAACGGCGGATTGGATGCCAACTCTTTGGTGCCTCACCAAGGAATGGTAAGCCAGAGAGTAACTGCTCTGGCAAGGCGCCCCGCTTTGGGATTTTTGAAGATTATGGTTTTCGGTGTAATCCGTATAAATCAAATCGCCTCGGCGCACCCTCGACTCCACATATTTTTCGCCATCGGGAACGACCAGCGACTCGACCATCTCCCCTGACGGCGAAATCTTGACGGCCACATAAAAACTCTGCGGGCTTTGCTGGGGAGCCGCGTAAGCCGACAGATAGAGAAAATTGCCGTCCGGCGTTTTCCACACTTCTATTGGTTTTTGCAGTGTGGGCACCAGACAATTGAGCCAACGCTTGTTCTGCGCGACTCTTTCTTTGTCCAAACCCCCAAAAATATGCTTAAAAACGGAGTCACGAACTGTGACGCGTTGCCCCGTAACCGAAAGAAAAGGGCGATTATTGATGCGCCTCCACGCCTTTTGAAACTGCTCGTTGTCTTTGGAAATATCGATCAACACCCCAGGCCCAACAACGCGATGGGACGACGCAACGACATCCTTCCAAGCGATGCGAGAGGAAGAGTCTTGAATCTGTGGCGTCACCACAGCGGGAAGCCGCTTGCTTTTGTCGTGAACGAGCACATGACGCCCGTTCACCGTGATCCAGTGAGAGTTGCGCTCATGCTCCACCGAAAAATTCTTCTTGGCTTTCACGAGCGTTTTAGCTTTCACGAGCGTTTGCATCCAAATCGAACCTTGAATTTCCATCGTCTTTTTCTCCATCAAAACGCCATCGGCTGTGGCGCGCCTTCGGGCGATTGGCCCTGCGCGGCCTCACCGCCACCTTGCTCACCGTTTTCGAGGGAGGCTTCCTGACCACCTTGCTCTGTGTCTTGTGACGGCGCTTGTTCCTCTGGCCCGGCTTGACCCTGTGGCGATTGACCCGATTCCGCTTGGCCTTGCGCGCCCATCATCGCTTGCATTTGTTGTTGTTGCAGTTGTTGCGCTTCTTGCTGCTTTTGTTGGCGGAACTGCTGGTTTTGCATCTGCTCGCTTTGCATCTGCTGGAACATCATGTTCGCGCTGCCCACCGGCATATCCCACGCGGCGCTCCAAATGCACGGCACGCCTTCTTTTTGTAGCTGCTCCTCGTAGAGCCGGTCAACGGCTTCGCGCAGTTCTTCGGGCGAGGCGAACGCCTCGTCGGTTTGGTCGCCGAGTTCGCGCCGCAAGTCGCGCTCGATGGTGTTCCACAGCGCGGGTTCGACAGGCCGAAACAGTCTCGGCTCGTCGCGCTCGTCGCGCACTTCGTTGGGCGTGCGGCCCATGCCCAAATACGCCTGGGCCACGCGCGCGTCTTCTTCCTGATTCACTCCGTCGAGATTGTCGTAGGCGAACTCGAAATCGCCGTCGTAAAGCTCGATGATATTTTCGGTGAACGAGGCCGCCAGCGACCGCATCAGCGGTTTGAGACCTTTGCTTTTCGAGTGCGCCAGATTCGCGTCCGGCCCGCTTTGCGAAAGCTTCGGGCCGTTCACGTCGAACGCGCGTTGGCCCAGCTCTTCCGGGTTCATCTGGAAGACGGCCAGAATCTCGTCGCGCGTGTCGGTCTTGAATTGCAGCGCCCATTGCAGCATCGCTTCGATGCCGGTTTGCGATTTGAGCGGCGTGAAACTGACACCGGCGCCCGGTTGCGCGCCCAGAAAATGCAGATACAAAATCCGCATGAACGCGCCCATGCCGCCGCCTTTGGCGAGCTGCGCCTGAATCTCGTAAAACCCTTCCTCGCCCAGCGTTTCGCCGATGATGGACAAAATTCCCAGCGGAATGTGGTCGTTGTCGTAGTTTTCGGCGCAAAACCTTTGCGTGTTGGCGCGCGAGGCCAACAGCTCCAAACACACCTCGGTTTCGCAGTAGGGATAGGCCGTGTTGAACGCGTCCACGCCGGGATAGCGCTCGACGGTGCCCATCTGTTCCCAGGTGTATTCGCGTAGCGCCTCGCCCGTCGAATCGCGGCCCATCGAAGACGGGTCGAGTTCGATATACGACACGTTTTGCAGCGGCGGGTCGAACTGCGATTGATAGCCCTCATAGCCAAAATCCGGGCGCGGCGGCAACACGCGGCGCACGTTTTCGGCGGGCACGGGCCGAAACCACGCGACCGGAAACCGTTTCGCGTCCTGGCCCGCTTCGATGCGATAGGTCGCCCAACCCATCTCCAACACATTGCGAATCAAATACGCCACGTAATTCTCGTAGCGCAGCGCACGGTCGTAGCCACTGCCATCGAAAACCCCGATTTCGCCAGTAACGGGATGGCGACGCAGCGCGCCGCGCTTGGAGCCGCGCGACGGCTCGCGCGCAAATCCGCCGTGCTCCATCAACTCGGTGAGCGATTCGATAACCTTACGCGCGCCGCGCGTGAGAGGCGCGCGCTTGTCCTTTTGCCGGATGCGCCACTCCATATCCACGCCCTGATTGACGCGCGTGTTGATGCACGCTTGAACCAGCGGTATGCGCGATGCGAGCTTGAGTAAGCCAAAAGTGACTTTGGTAATCGCCGACGGGTCAACGATGCCTTGATAGGCGCCCAAAGTCCCCAGCGCGTTCGAGACGCGCATCTGCGTCGCTTGCGGCGCGTTGCCACTTTGCGCGTCGCGTAGCGCGTTTTTCGCCTTCATCAGCGAGCTGGAAGGGTAAGACGAAAGCGGGCGCCCCTGATGGTCGACAGGGCCACCACCGCCCAATGCGCCAGCGCGCGGCGTCGCAAAATTCGATGAAACGCCACGTTCGCGCGCTCGATGCAGCGTCGGCACGAAGACTTTGACGCGCGCGGACTCGCCCTTGGCGAAGGCTTTGTCGGCCAGAGCTTGCGCGGCTTGGGTTTGCCCCGCGTTTTGCAACTCGCGCACGAGATCGAACAAATCCACGGTTTCGCTCGAAGCGCGCGTTTGCGACGCGGCGCCTTGCGGCGATGCCATTTGTGGCGATGCCGTTTGTGGTGGCGTCAAATCGGGCGGGAGTGTGGGAATGGGCACGTTCATCGAAAATTTCGCTTAAAGAACCAAACAGGTCAAAGAACCGAGCGGAAATCCTTGAAATCGAGGGCGCCGACGCGCCTGGCGAGGGCGTCCAGCAACCGCAGCGCGTCGGCTCGCATCAGCGATTCGGCGACGACGCGCACCGCGCAGTCGTCACCGAAATGGTTCCCTTCGCGCACCACGTCAAATAGCGGCTCGCCGCAACTCGTTTTCTCGCCATCGCCTGATTCGCACAAGAAAAAGCACACGCCCGATTCGAGATCGAGCAAGGTTTCTTCGTCGAAGGCGTTCCAAAGCCACAGCGACGATGACGGAAGGGAATCAGGACGGTTTGCCACGCTTAAGCTCCAGGCCGTTTCACGAGCCAGTAGTTGAGGCGTAGCGGCGGGTTTCCGGCGGCGGCGGGCACGTTGGTGACTTGCAAATACAGCGAAGTGCCCAGGTTTTTGACCTCGAAAATCGCGCCGCCATCGGGCACGACGACGGGCGCGCCCGCAGGAAACCACGCGCCTTCGCTCGCCACATAGAACCACGCTTGAATCGTGGCGCTGCGCGTGGCGTTCACGACGACGTGCGTGTAATCGGTGCAAACGATTGCGTTCTGGTGCGTCGGCGCGACGCTGGGACGCGGCTCGGCGGCAAAGCCAGCGGCTTCGACTTGCCGCAAAATCTGGGGCTGGGTTTGAAAGAGGAACATCGGCGCGAAGAGGCTCCCCAACGAAAAAGGCCGCGCTTGAGCGCACTTTGGAAAGTGCAAGAACAAGTCGCGGCCTTTTGCCTGGGGGAAATTGTGTTTCTCATTTTAACCCAAAATGGCCTTTGAGCTTTTCGGTGTGGCGCGAAAGCTCGACGAACTCCTCGTGCGAACCGCCCGCGTCGGGATGCAGCTTGCGCGCGGCGACGCGATACGCCTCTTTGATGCCCTGCCCGAACCGGAGCGAATCGCCATCGGCCCCGCCATGCAAACACAAAAACGCGACCGCCACTTCGCAATCCGGCGGCAACCGAAGCCGCGTTTTGGAAGGCGCCGCGCCGCCTTTGGCCCCTTGCGATTGTGCCGCTTCGTATTGTTGGTTGAAATACCCTTCAAAAAAGTCGTGAATGTTACTTCGAGGATCGCCCGGCCACGAACCCGTCCACGCCCAAGGCCCGCGCTGCGAGCGGTCATGCGTCGAGCGGTCATGCTCCGAGCGGGGAGGCTCTGTGCTTTGGGCGCTTTGGCCCGTTTGGGGATTCTGGCCCGCGCGCAACTGTTCGAGTTCGGCTTTGAGCCGCGCGTTTTCCCGTTCGTAAATCGTGGCCGTATGCTTCCAGAAATCGGACTCTCTGGCCCGCGCATCACGAGTTCCGGAGCTTCGGCGCAAATCGTCGGCGATGCGCTTCCATGTGGCTTCGCTGGCTTCGTGCTTCTGCGCGCGATTTCGTTCCCATTCAAGCTGCTCCTGCAAAACGCCGTTCTGCTTTTGAAGGTGTTCCAATTCGCGCCTCAATCGGTCGCGCTCCTCTTCGAGCGATTCCAAGCCGGTGCGCCGAGTGCGCCAGGCGCCGTTTTCGTAGATTTCAGCCATTTTTTCGCGTGTGGTTACGTGACCACTCTTCCCACAGCCACTCTTCGCAGTCAAAACGGTTCTCAAGTTCTGGGTCTGTTGAGAGCGGATTTTTAAGCAAATGCGCTCCAGCTTTGCGCGGTTTCACAGGGCACTCTTTGAGTCCAACGCACACAGGGTTTCTGAAATCGTGCATCCACGCTTCAATGGGCACAACGTCGTAGGACGGTTCCCAAAACTCGAACAGGAAATCGTAGAGGGTGCGCCCCTGCTCGCTGTTGGCTCGAATTTCGTAAAGAATGTGGCCACCTTTCCACCGGCATTTCAGGCGAACAAGCGAGCCGCTTAAATCGCAAACCAACTGCACACGCCAAGGCAAACCAGTCAGTTCGCGCAACAGTGCCCAAAGCGGGCATTTACCACCGTGCTTACGCACGATGACTATATGCCGAAACTCAATGCGCCCCTGAACCAAAGCGAAAACGGGGCCCAAGCCGCGAATGCGTGGTGGCGAAGAGGCGTAGCGATACCGTTTGGGCGGCGCCTTCTGGCCGCGCAGCAAATGCAGTTTGCGCTTGCCCCGCAGATTGGCAAGAGTGCGTTTTTTATTCTTTGGGCGCATTCTTGGCTGCCTCTTGCATATCTTCATACAGCATCCACTCTCTGCGCTTTTTCAAACACCCCGCCAAAATCCGCGCGCTATGGCGCGCGTCGCACAACGGGTTGTGCGCGGGCAGCTCGCCCGCCACGCGCTTGAATTCGCCGATGGGATTCACGCCAGCCGCAAAAAGAATCGAGGACAAATCGAGCAGCGGATAGGGGCCTGCTTCTTGGCGCGTGAAGTCATCGGCAAGGCAATCGTTGAGAAACCGGGCTTCCACTGGCCACGCGCAATCGGCGACCATCAGCGCGCCTTTTTCGCGCCATTCGAGCCACTTTTGCCAAAACCCCGCGCGAAACTCTTTCATCGCCGCATAGAAATTTTTCGAGTGTGTGGCTTTGTCGTCCGTTGGCTCGATGAGCGTCGTGTAGCCCCACAGAGCCGGAAGCACCTTTTGCGCCACGAACTCGCTGCAATCTTTGGCATCGTGCGGCCCGACAGCGCCGTAGCCGCTATCGAGTTCATCCCCGTTCGCATCTATGACGACAAAGCCATACGCGAACCCGTTTCCATGCAAGTCGAACGATTCGACATCGAAAACGAAAAAAAGAGAATTTTCCATTGAAGACAAAATACCTCAAACGGCGAAATCACTCGACTTTGGCCGTGCCCGGAGGCGGCGCGCCGCACAAGCGCAGCACCGGCGCGCGCTTCCAGAGCGCGTCTTCACCCAAAGAGTCGCGGGGATTCCACACCGAAATTTTACCAGCGCGGCCCGGCCCCGCGTGCAGCGCGGCCTCGTTCAAGCACACGATGCGCGCCTCGGCCAGATAGTGCGGCACTCCAGGCGGACTTTGCAAACGCCCACCGCGCGCCGTGACTTTGGAGAGTTGGAAATTGGCGCGCTCGTGCTTGATTCCGCTCACCGTTCCGGCCAGCATCAGCGTTTTGAAATTGCGCCATGCCACGACCAACCGCGCGCCCGAAAAGCCCAGGTCACGCGCGTTCACACCTGCGCGCGCCAGCGACGCCAGCAGGTCGGCGCGCACCCATTTCGCGCCGCCGCTCGAAAACGTGACGCACGGCAATACACCGCCGCCGCGCGTGATGCGCGTGTAGGCTTCTTTAATCGTGTTTTCCACGTCCATCCAGTTCCACTCTTGCCCGTCTTCGCGGTGCCAGTCGCCAAACCATTCTTCGGTGACAACCGACACCTCGATTTCGCGCATCGCCGCGCTCACGCCGTTTTCGTCTTTGACGCCCTCGTATTGTATCGCCACGTCCGGGTCTTCCCACACGACCTTGAAACCGCTTTGCACGTTCACGAGCGGGCACGACGCCAAATCACCGGCGCCGACCGCGCCCACCGCGCCATCCGGCGAAATCGGCAACGATTCCTGACACCGATATTCGCCGGGCGGCAGCCGAACGCAGTGCCGACCATCGGCGCTGGTGTGCGTTTGTGCGGCGATGGCCCAAATCCCGTTGCTTTGGCCCCAGTAGCGCACGAGTGCGCCCTGGATGGGCGTGCCATCGGCAGCGCGCGTGACGGTGCCGGGATAGCCGTCACCGGTGTCGCTATCGTAGCCGCGACAGGGCACGACGCCACTTGAAACCGAGGCGATGCAAATGCCCAGCGCGCTGCCGTCTGGCGGCGTCGCCACGTGCATCCAATAGCGAGTGGGATGCGGCACATTCGGCTCGCGCACGACGCGCAGAAGTTCGAGATTGGCGTTTCGCATGAGTGGGAAAAAAGAAGTTCGAGGCGCAAACGTTCAGGACGCACGCAAAGCGTTCAGGACGCGAAGACCCGTGAAATCAAATCGGGCGCAATCGCGCTTTCGCCGTTCGTGCCTTCGTCGGTGGAAAGGCTTTGCACGAACGGCAAAACCGCGCCGATGGTGGATTGCACGGCGTCGTCTTTGCGCCCGTTGGGAAGCGCCATCAATTGGTGCAGCCAGGCGCGAGCGACGGCCCAGTTCGCGCCGTCGGCACACAGTCTGACCGCCTTGCCCGATGTGGTTGGCGTGATTTGATGCGCGCGCGCCACGATGTCGCCAGTGCCGCCGCCCTGGAGTTCGCCAGGACGATATGGCGCCAAAACGAGCGGAGGCGCTTGGCGAACGCTTTCCCACTCGTCGGCGCTCCAAATGTCCGAAGGAGGGTAGAAGTCGGCGACCACCTTCATCGCCGCTTTTTCGCCTGGGCTGCGACTGGCGATGCTCTTTTGGCGCGCGGCGGCGTCGAGCGCGAACTGTTCCGGCGTGGGGCGCGCACGGGCGCGCAGCATTAGCTTGCGCGCCATCAAAATCGCCGGAGTGCCCGCCGAGCCTTCTTCCAACTGAAACGAATGGAGAACTTCGCCAAGGCGCGAGCGCGTTTTGGCCCATTGAAGCGCCACGTTCTTGACGACGTGATCGATGTCCATGCGCGCCAACACCAAGGGATAAAGATAGATGTAACCGTCGCTGGCCAGAAACGAAAGACACAGCGCGGTATCGTCGCTTTGGGTGCGCCCCGTCACCGCCGTGTCGCCCGACAGATAGGCTTCCTGAATCTCCTCGCCTTCGGGCCAGGGCCAAAACTGCAATTCGTCGCCAGTGGTCGGGCAAGAGCCGTCGCTTTGCACGGGCAGAAAATGGTGGCTTTTGAAAATCGTGCCGCCCGCCGCCGTTGGCGCGCCCTGATAAAGCGCCAGAAAATTGAGTTCGCCCTGCTCCTGCTCGATGCGACGCAAATACTCCAACGGGTAGCGAGACGAAAGCGCCACGCTTTTGGCGCGCCCCATTGGGTCATCGGGCGCGCCGTCGCCAATGGCCGAAAAACGCAACACTTCCCAGCCACCTTGCGCCATCAGACGCCCCGCCAAATCGTCTTCCTGCCAGCGATGAAACAGCACCACGATATTAGTGTCCGGGTTGCAGCGCGAAAGCAAAACCGTCGTATACCAGTTCCAAATGCCCTCGTTGATCGCCGTCGAAAACGCCTCTTGCCGGTTTTTGTAAGGGTCGTCGATAAGTGCCAGATCAGCACCCATGCCAGTGAAGCCCGAACCCAAGCCGAGGGCTTTGAATGACGGGTTGGCGTCACGCAAGGCTTCGCGCGCCGCCGTTGACCACTCTTCGACGGGACAAATCGAGGGAATTGCGCTGTCGGGCGACGGAAACACGCGCGCGTAATCGGGCGCGTGCATAAGGTCGATATTGACTTTTGAAAACCGTTTGGCATGTGTCTGGTTATAACAAGCCAGGCGCACACGATGAGTCGGAGCGACGCCCAAAACCCACGAGGGGAACCGCTGCGACAAAATCAAACTCTTCCCAAATTGAGGCGGGCCATGAATCAACAGCCGCTGGCCTTTTTGATGCGGCAACCGCGAAAGCCGGTTGCAAAGAATCCACTGCCAAGGCTCCAGGATGAATGGAGACGTGCGCTGAACGTAATGCCCCAAACTCGAAGCGGCCCGGCGACGCGCCAGAACTTCGCCAAGCACCGCATTCAATGTTGGCGAATCGTCGCAGTGATCAAGGGGCATCCTCGTCGGCGCAGTCCCGTTCATTGGGTTTTGCAAGGGCGCGAAGGCTTTCACCGCCATCGGCGTAGGCCGGAGAAAGCTTCGTGTAATCCGGCCCCAATTCGGCCCCCAACGCGCGCAGGGCGGCTTCGAGGTCTTCGAGCGAATACTGCGACAAATCGCCACCGCCAAGGGGCGCCCCATCTTTGCCGGTCAACTCGCGCTTGTTGGTGAACATTCCGCCCGCTTCTTTGGCCGCCGAATCCAAATGGCGAAGATTAGAGTTGGGGCTATTTATCGTTTTCTCGATTTGGCGCTGACGAATCTTCATCCGATAAGCCCGATGAAAACAAGGCTGCTTGATTTCTTCGTCTATAAACGCCTGGCGCTCGCGGTAAAACAACTCCGACCACTTTTTCGGGCAACGCGCATTCTTCGTCGGGTCGTAATATTCGACAGCTTGAGGCGTAACAATCACGCCAAATTCTTCCTTGATGGCATTGGACACTTCGGTAGGCTTTTCAAACTGCGCGATTCTTACGACAATTGACCTCTGCCCCTTTTCTGTCAGCTTTTTCTCTTTCGTTTTCATCAAGCACCATCAAGCAAAAATGGGCAAAAAAAGAGACCGTAGCGTCTCGTTCACAGCCCCTCACTTTCCACAATTTTCGTCACGTCTTCGGGGTGCCTCACGACGTGAACCACGACGCCAAAATGGGCCGCGTAATCTCGAAAACGCTCTTGCGCGGGCGAAAGCTTGCCTTTGGGCTTTTTGACTTCGAGCAGCAAAACGCGCCCATCCTTGAATCCGGCGACATCGGGGAATCCGGCGTAGGCATTGAGACCCATGACGATGTAGTTTTTGATGAAATGGCCCGCGCCATCCCGGAATCCACCGCCATTGAAACGCACGACCAAAAAGCCGTGCGCTTGCAAACGCCGAATCACGCCGCCTTGAATCGCGGTTTCGCTCGGCTCGCGCGCCGCCTTGGAAAATGAGGCCATCAGCAATCCCACTCCTTTTCATCCGGCTCGTAAGGGATGATGCGTGGCGTTGGCAGCGACTCGAAGGTGCAAACCTTGACGTAATCGCGGCCCCCGTCAATGGCAACCGCGCCGCACTCGCAGTTGCGAAAATCATGGCGATGACGGCTCCAAACCACGTCTTGGCACATCGGGCACTGAATCGCATTCACCTCTTTGGGCCGCACGCGCTGAGCCGGTTCGCTGGGCGCCGTTTCACGAAGGTATTCGCACAAATCTTGGATGCGCTGAATTTGTGTTTCGGTCATCGTTTCCCTCCTTTCCAGTTGCCCCACTCGTCGAAAAGCGCCACGAGTTCGTGGTTTCGATCCAGCGAGGCGACGAGTTCTTTGAGGCTATCGTCCCACGCGCCGTAGCGCGCCGTCACCGACGAATGTTCTTCGACGGTGTGCGGCTCGATACACCATTTCGGTTCGCCGTCTTCGGTGTATTTTGGCTCGCCCATTTCGTCGCGCGCCTGACCGCAGTGTTTGAGTTCGTGCTCGACGAGGGCGCAAAACGCCATGTCGCTCAGCGCGTTTACCAGCGGGCCGCACAGCGTGATCACGAAATCCGGCACGACGCCAAACCACTGCGCCATCTGAAACGTGACGCGGCTTTTGGCCCAAGCGTTTCCGGTGCGCGGCTTGGGAATCTCGGCTTGACCGGCGCGCACTTTACCGCCGCCTTCGCCGCATTCGACGTTCGTCCACAAAAACCCGATGCGAGCAAGTTTGAGGTGCGCGTAATCTTCGTTCCAAAACGGCAGCAGCGCGCCTTGATTCGAGCCTTCGATGAACAACTCGCGCGCCCACGCCGCCAAACCGTCGTCGGGCAGCCACATCGCGGGCACGTCGGCGCCGCGCTCGCACAGGTCGCAAACCGTATCGGGAACGGCGGGCCGACGCAGCTCGACGAAATTGGGGATTTGGGGAGAACTAATTTTCATCATCTTTCCAATGTCACTCGAATCGCCTCGCGCCACGCGGCAATTACCTGCCTCTCCGCGCCTAAGCTTTGACCATTAGGCAGCGGCATATCGAATTCACGCTTCAAAGCGGACTCGACCATAGCCCTATCGAGCGCACGATTTTTAGTAGCAACCGCGCCCCAAGCTGGCCTGTCACTCCGCCCTGATTTTGCAGGAGAGCGTTGCAAACGACCTTCTTGCGAGTAGATTTCCCAATGGTCGCCGAAAAACGTTTTGGCCTGCTTTTCGACATCGACCAACGTATGAAATTTTTGGAACTGCCAGCCTTGGGCGCGTGGCAGCGCGGTCAGCCCGTTTTGGTCGAAGAAGCCGATATTCGTGGTGCGTCCTGTGCGCAATTTACGTTTAGGGTCTGATTTGAGGCGTTGGTCGTCGCGGTTGCGCCCACTCCAAACAACGGTTCCACCAGGTTTGCAAAAAGCATTCAAGCAAGCCAAAACGTCATTTTCAGCTTCTTGCGAGTCCACCGAGTTCACCACGCTATCGCACACCACCAAATCGAAAAGCCCGTTAGCCCGCAATTTGTTGCACAATTCCTCAATATGCCGGTGAATCGCGGCGAGGTCGAGCGATGAGCCCTGTCGAAAATATGGCTCGAAACCGACAATCGAAACACCCTGAGCGCGTAGGTGCCGAACGTAATCCATTTGTCCTGCTCCGAAATCGAGAACCCGCAAGCCGTTGGGGTGTCCGTCCATGAAAAGCCGAGGAATTACGAGGTTTTCGTAGGTGCGCGACTTGATTTTCGGGCCACGCAGACGGTGCATTTGCGCCAGCGATTGCACCCAGGG
>ERZ1066118.859-NODE-859-length-23378-cov-11.861081_pt1 | contig 23378 bp, 20 predicted proteins | sample MGYA00382765_ERZ1066118 | MGnify/ENA primary metagenome ERZ1066118 (study PRJEB33369, sample SAMEA5778348) | biofilm metagenome | biome: Industrial cooling water; feature: Water cooling tower basin; material: Biofilm | place: United Arab Emirates | collected...
CATAACCTGCTTGCTCGCAGAAGCGGCGCAACATAACTTCGTCGTTGCGCTAATAAGCGATCGCATAGCATGGAGTCGATCGATTACCGTAGAACGCGATAGCAACTCTCATAAGTAGCCCACCACTTAAAAACATAACAGCTAATTTCTATCAACCTCTCTCTTGATAGAAGCTACACGCTGCCCAGTCAATTTATAAGTATTTTGTAATACTACATGAATAAAGTTGCATTACCTCATGGCTGACCTTTTAGAAACTGTTGTCAAAGCGGGCAACTTCAAGACTTTGGTAAAGGCTGTTGATGCCCTTCAACTGAGGGAAACTCTTAGAAAGCCTGGCATTTTTACAATTTTTGCCCCCACTGACGAAGCCTTCGCCAAACTGCCAGAGGAAACTTTAGATTCGCTGCTGCAAGACTCTCCTAAACTGAAAAAAATTGTGACTTATCACATTGCTTTTGGTGATGTGAGGTCTGACGATTTGAAGCAAATTGACGAAGTAGAGACGGTTGAAGGCTCAGTTCTAGCAATTGAGTCTGCTGACGGCACAATTAAAGTCAACAACGCTAGCATCCTTAAAACTGACATCCAGACTGATAATGGTACGATCCACGCTATTGATGCAGTATTGATGCCTGCAATCGTGGCTGGGAAATAAGGGTCAAGAGTTACGCAGTCGATCCCCCAACCGAGTTAAACAAGGGGCATAAATCTCTCCTTTTTAAGCGAGAATCAGAGGGGATCGAGACAAAACTGCAAGTGCGTAACTCCCTACAGACATTACGCTTACAAACATTACATAGGTTGAACGCCGGGAATTCAGTTAGTTCCTGCTTGGGAAAGGCGCGCCATTGCTAACTGAGGAGCGATCGCCCTATAAAAATTACTCCCGATCTAGTCGCATTTCAGTTAATAGTTAGTACTAACTAAGTTTGAGTATGTTTAACCAGTCATCAAAATTATCACTAACAAACAATTTGTGGTTTTGAGATAAAATTCCTTCAGCGCCAATGGTAGTCGCAATAACTGGTAAGCCTGCTTCTAACATTTCTAGGGTTTTCAGTTTAATTCCACCACCTTCTAACAAGGGAACTATTCCAATTTCTGCTTTTTCAAAATACTCAGTTGGATCTTCAACAAATCCTGTTATAAAAATTTGTTGGCTGGCAAGATTCAAAACTCTTTTTGATGGATTCGCTCCTACTATATAAAGTTTAAAATCTGGCTCCGATTCGATTAACATTTGAAAGCATTTTTCGATAAAAATAAGAATTCCTCGTTCATTTTCTGGTCTTCCCATAGCAGCCCAAAATAAAAGACTTTTTTTCTCTATCTTTTCTGGGCAACGTTGAACTCGATACACAAAACTATTAACTGGGGGAGGCTTAATTGTAATCTTTTCATTTGGAATAGAAAATAAAGATGTTAAAAGATTGCGGTCTTTTTCAGATGAAACCCATAGCTCGCTTGCACTCGAGTAAAGCCTCTGTTCGTAAAGAAAAATCCTCGTTGCTTCAATACTGCTTAACCAACTTCTAGCAGACTGTCTTAAAAAAACTTGAGTCCATACATCATTTAAACTAATTACCGTCTTAGTACGAGTAGGATTAATGTATTTTTTAACTGCTGCAATATACACGGCAGCGTGAGAACATTCAAAATGAATTATATCATAAGTGTTAACTATAAGAAGCTTTTGAATCTTTTCTTCTACTCTTTTAAAATATCGAGAAGCAAACTTAAACGGCATTTGATAGTGAGATAAGCAGCTTTCAATTTTTTTTAAACTATTGAGAGGATATGTGTATAGACTATTATCAAATTTTAAAAATAAATCTCGAGCCGCATCTATTTCAGTTTTATTAGCAATAACAAATACATCAACTGTTTCACTAAAACCAGCATATTCTACAAGATTTGTAAAAGCAATTCTCTGTCCAGCTTGTGGATATTGCATTGTAGGAGCATGAGCTGATATAAATAAAATTTTTGTCATACAACAGCTACCATTTACCATAAGAATCTGAGATAGGCTTACCAAAATAACCAGTTAATAAAGTCTTCAGCTTTCTAGCTAGTGGAGGTTTAAGAAAGTATCTAGCAGGAATCGCAAATATCTCGTTTAAAATCCATGCTGCGTATATCTTATATCGCTGAAGTGCGATCTCATTTGAAAGCTGATTAGAATTGCTATAACTGATCTTCCAGCACTCTTGAATTAGCTTGATTCTATCAAGTGGTATGGCTGAGGAACTCATTCCACTTAATGAATATGCAGCAAGTGGTACGCTTACATAGTGAAACTTTAACCCGGATATGAATAGGCGAAGAACCAAGTCGTAGTCAGCAGCGATAGCGTACTCTAAGTTATATAATCCTACAAGATTGTATGCCGATCTTTTGATAAAACATGATGGATGATTGAGTGTAAATTTAAATAATAGCTTATTCAAATCTCCAGGAATAAAAGTAGCAACATATTCTTCTTTAAAGTAGTTTTTAATAGGTGAATAGAGAACGGAAATACTTCTATCTTTGCAAAATTCCTCTTCTACCTTTGCGATCGCACCATCAAGATACCAATCGTCAGAATTAATTATGCCTATAATATCTCCTGTTGCCTTGATAATTCCTTTGTTCATTGCATCATAAGGACCGCGATCTGACTCGGATATAAATAAATCTATGTATCCTATATACTTATTTACTACTTGAATAGTGCCATCGGTAGAACCGCCGTCAATAATAATGTACTCTAAATCCGATCTTTTTTTTTGAGAAATAACACTAAGTATTGTCTTCTCAAGTGTTTTTGCAGAGTTGAAAACGGGAGTAACAATAGATATTTTCATAATAGTACAGGGATGAGCCAGCTAAGCTCGAAGCTCAACATAGTATAGTTTTTGTAAACAGATATTAAACTATTAACATAAATTTAGCTTTTTACTTTTTGAAGGTAGACTTAAAATTAAGATAAAGAGCATCAAAGTTGCACCTTGTAATGAACTATGCAAGAATAACGTAAAAGTTAAATATGAATAAATATATTTGAAGTTTTCTCTATGATAGTATCGCATGACTACTCTTACAAAAGCAAAAAAGTACAAGCAACTGAGAGGGACTCCAGTATATGCAATAACTTCGAGAAATGATTGATGTATTAATAAGCGAAGTGGTGCAAATATATCTCCGTAAGTTTCTCTATAACCTTGTAAAGCTAGCACTGGATCTTTCAAATAAGATTGTATTAGAAAAATGTTAGCTTCAAACCTCTCTAAGTTAGACCGATCGCTAAATGAGAATAGACGACCAGCTCCAGTGTCATATCCTACAGTGACTTCTACGTTCGCAGTCCAGTAGTAGCTAAGTAAAATGATTAGAATGTTAGCAATTAGAAAAATATATGCAAAGTTAATCTTGCTTATTACTCTTGATAAGGGAATTTCAAACAATGCAATCAAAAAAAAGATGCATAAGCTGATAAAATAATTTCTGCTAAGAAAAAGAATTGAACAAATAAGTGATAAAGCTATACCTAGCTTAAATTTGTTTTTATAACAAAAGAAGAAAAATAGTAAAATAAATAATCCTGAAATGTTTGGATCTCCGACACTCAAGGTAACCCTTGCAACACCATCAAACAAGTGCTTCCTGTAAACAAACAACTGATAGGTAATTGAAGGTAAACAGAGCCAATATAATAGATTAAGATAGCTTCTTTTGAGGATTGTAGGCTTACTATCACTAAAGCCTATAAGAATAAAGCATATAGGTAATGTATATCTAAATAATACGAAAGATGAGATAGGAAGTGAGGAAGATATTAAAATTAAACATGCAATTATAGTATCTATAAGCTGTATCTTAACTTTGTGAATTAAGAGCTGTAAAATTAGAATAAAGGCAGTTATAGGTAAAAATAATTTGGCATGTGGAAAAAAAGTTTCATAAGGTATGATAAATAGAACTATTAAGCAGTATGAGATTAAAGCGTATCGAAAATAGTTGATTTTTTTATTTATGCTGTCAATCGTTATTAACGTGCTATTTTTAATGAAACTCATAAGTTAATAGAAAGAAATCTATTTTTGTAACTCAATATATTTTAAGTTTATTTATAAGCTTTTGTTTTGCGATCGCCTCATATTTGTTGAAACAAAGATTTAAGTTCCAGTTCGTGCTGTAGTCTTTTAGGTATCTGTTCGTCATAAAATGTTTTTTGGGTAATCGCACTACCAAAACCTAGAGTACAAGGAATATTAAAAAGAAATTTTAAAGATAAGCAAGCAGAACTAAATGTAAAAATTCTCACGTCACAATAAGGTAATAAATTTTTATCCAAAAAAACTTCCATTAAAAAAAGTTCAAAAGGTAAAAAAAACCAGCTTAATTCAGAAATAACTATCACTTCCGAAAAGAGTTCGTTTAGACTAGACTTTAATCGATCGATCTTGCCTGCGCTATCTCTTGGATGCGGCTTTATTATAAGAATTGCGCTGTCTTCTTGTTTGTGAGATTTAAGAAATTCTCGATATGCAGTAATTTCATTTTCCTCCGTCATTCTTGTTGCCTCAGAAAAATTTGAGGTTAATAAAATAGTTATCGAATTATTTATGATTTTTGTACGTAGCTTACGAATGTAGTCAGAGTCTATCATTCCCTCGACGATTCCTCTCAATCTTTGAAAAACATCAATCATAACTGCTTTGTCAACCGTAACTACTTCCATTGGAGGAGACTCGCTCAAAATATTAAAATTAGAAATTGTAAAGTAACCTACATCAAAACTTACATCCTTCATCAATTTTTTTTTAAATATAAAGGTTTTTAATAGTCGCTTTAATTTGTAATCTATACTTCTTGGCTCAACTTGCAGAACAGCTGAGTTTTCTGAAAGGTAAAATCCAATACTATCTCCATAGCAAATTTTCTTAGCTGATTCATATACGTTTAACAAAAGCCGATCCCAAATATCATAATTTTTACTCAAATAAATTTCATCAGCAGATGGAATACCAATTAATTTATAGATTAGAGAAAAAACTTGTTGAATATTTAAAAGTTTTAGCCTCACCAAATTCAATTTCACATTGAGTGCTTGCATTTGCTCGGGTGTAATATACACTATTTCTTGCCAAGTGTAGGCTTCTTCTGCCATCTTTTTTATGAAGGCAGCAAACGTATTAATTTGCTCTTCAGGAGTTTTAAGGTCGTAAATTACTAAGTAGTTTTGATATTCAATGTTCTTACCTTGCTGCTCTTTCTCTCGATAAGCCAGCGTTGATAAAGCTGTGATAAGTTGTATGCTACCCTGGCAAGCCACAATCCGCTTTAGTTTTGTTGGAGTGTACATCTTTTTCAAGCGCAAATAAACTGATTTTTGGACTTCAAACGAGCGTCGATCAAAAGGTCGCAGACTTCTCTAACTGCACCCTGCCCACCAGACTGTCTAGTAATGTATATAGCGCGAGCTTTGTTCTCAGACATGGCATCAGCAACTGTAAAAGGACACCCCACTGCTCGCAATACTAGGAGGTCGTTATCATCATCACCAACATAGGCAACTTCAGACAAAGATAAGTCTAATTGTACGCACAACTCTTTAAGCGCAGACATCTTATCTTCTACATTTATGAAGCTATAATTAATTCCTAACTTTTGAGTACGATGGAGCGTTGACTTTGAAGAGCTAGCTGAAATTATAGCTACTTCTATGCCAGATTGCATCAATTTCTTCAGTCCTTGACCATCTTTAATATTGAACTTCTTCAGTTCTTCTCCGCTATCTGTGTAGTAAAGACCACCATCTGTCAACACGCCGTCAACATCCAGTGCTAGAAGCTTAATCTTCACTAGACGGGATTGTAGCTCAGACTCAGTGATTTTAGGCATTGAAGTCAGGTCGGTAAGCAATTTCTAAACCAGCACGTACGCATAGTATTTGTTTGAGAATATGCTCAAGGTTTACTAGAGGGATCATGTTTGATCCATCACTAGGCGCTATATCAGGATTTGCATGAATTTCCATAAATATTGCATCGATACCAACAGCCGCTGCCGCTCTCGCTAAGTAGGGAATAAATTGCCTTTGTCCCCCTGATTTGTTACCCTGTCCTCCTGGTAGTTGCACGCTGTGAGTGGCATCGAAGACAACAGGATAATTAAAACTTCGCAGTTGTGGCAAAGAGCGAAAGTCTACCACCAGAGTATTGTAACCAAAACTCGTCCCCCGCTCGGTTAACAGAATACGCTTTGTTCCGCCAGCTTCTAGCTTGCTTACTACATGCTTCATATCCCAAGGAGCAAGAAACTGCCCTTTTTTGACGTTGATAGCTCGACCTGTAGCTGCAGCTGCAAGTAATAAATCGGTCTGACGGCAGAGAAAAGCTGGAATTTGCAACACATCGACCACCTCAGCCACGGTTGCCGCTTGATAACTTTCGTGAATGTCTGTCAAAGTCGGTACTCCAATTCTATCCTTGACAAGTTGCAAAATTTCTAGACCTACCTCTATTGAATGTCCTCGAAATGAGTCTAAGGATGTACGATTGGCTTTGTCGAAAGAAGATTTAAAGATAAAAGAAATTCCCAAGCGATCGCATATTTGGCGAATTTTCTCTGCCATTTTTAAAGTGAAATATTCTGATTCAATAACGCAAGGACCACCAATTAAAGTTAATGGATAACCATCACCAACTGAGATGGTATCTGTAATTTTTGTGCAGACCATGGAATACTCTCTTTTTTTTTAAACAGAGATTGGACAAAGTTTTAAGCCAATCTATATGCTTTTTACAGTAGATAATGCATTTGTAATAAGAAACTTCTGCATTAATACTATCGACATGGATTTAAGTATAGCTATTGTTGTCAGTGCATTATGAAATGTTTGAGGAAAATATTTCTATCTCAAGTTTCTATTTACGATCGAGCTCGCGAAGCTTTAATAAAGATATGCTTTTATGCTCTTATGCTATTTTTCTTAATTGCGTTAAAAAGTAGAATAGCTATTGAAACTGACAGTCCGTAATAACTCTATACTCGTTTAACAATTAAAATTTGTCTATATAGAAAAGTTCAGGTATAATACATGAGCCTTATTACTGCGAGAGATAGATACCACGCAAAGTTTTTCAGCAGATATTTTACAGTTTCTCTTAATCGTCGTAAGCCTAACCTTACCAAGTACTTAAATGGTTGCTTGGGTCGCCAACCCGACCAAGATGTCAAATCGAGATACTGAAAAAATAAATCTTTGGCTGGATGTTCGCAGTAATAATGCCAGGGCTTAATTGCTGTTGCGAAATGAACTATATAAGGCTGTTGAATGACAGATTTATAAATCTCTTCAGGGAAAGGGGTATCTTTCCACGATCGATATTTATACACGCTAGGAGTTTGATTCCAGCGCGGGTCGAGTTCTTTCCATTTACCTACCAGAACTGCGTTTACTCCGTCTTGATCCCAGTTCAAAACATACTCTTTATTCTGCTCAATATATTCAATGGCTTGGATGCCGATCTTTTCTGTTCGCCATTTTTCCAAATTGAATACCATAACTCCAGCGTTCAAATACTTGGCATTGGGAGGAATTCCCAATTCTTGATAGTTGTGAAGTCCACCGCGAGGATTTGATACCTCCCGTATTCCCATGTCTTGAACTGCTAGTAAATAGCTGTCATCAATGTCTATAGCCCATAATTTTTGCAAGTCTTCATTCACAACCAAATCACAATCTAAATAAATTGCCTTCTTCAATTGCTGCGGTAATAAATCGGGAATAAGTAATCGATAGTAAGTAGCAACTGTAACGTGACCTGAGACTTTTACTTTATTAAGAACAGAGTCAGTAGGTCGCAACCACTCAATAGCTATTTGCTTTGAATCAAGCGATCTTATTATTTTCTGTTTATTCGTCTCTTCAATACCACCATCAATTACAAAACAATTTATTTTTTGAGGAAATTCAAGATTTATAAGTATGGATTTGAGCGTGACAGACAAGGGCATTACATAATTATTATCAGCAGCACATACGACTACACAAGAATCAGGATCTGAAAGAGACATTTGATTATCCTTAAGGTTTGGGTTTCTGGCGATCGCATATATGTATATCTATTTTTTGCTCAAATCTTTTTAAGACTAATTGCATAAGCTAATTTTTTAACTAATTGCTTAATGCCATTAGATTCATTTTTCAGAGGATTGTTATAGTCTTCTATGTCAGAATAGCGAAACAGTCCTAAGTTAAGCTTATTTATTTGAGATTGAGACGCAAAGTTAGTCTCTTCAATCTGTCGTTGATAAGCTAGATAAGTATTTGATTCTCTCTCAACAAACTGGGTATGTACTAATCCTTTATTTCTGAGCAACAAGTTCAATTTTTTTCGTTCTGTATTAGAAGAATTGCCTAAAACTAAAAATAAATTACAACTAGCCATACATGGATTGAGTTGCTCCAGCAGAGGCTCTATCCGTGACACTTCTTTAGGTAGATCTATGATTATCACTTCAAAATCTTTTGCAATACGAGCAAGCTCTTGTGAGGAATCGATCGCAAAAAGCTTAAATTTAGGTAGGTCTGATAAATCTGCAACTAGCAAATCATTTTTGCCTTTGTAATAAAGAATATTAATATCAAAATTCAGTCGATGCATTTCTTGTAGTAATTCATAAACTTTTAGCCTCGAATACAAAGTATTATTAGTTTTTCCGCTAAGAGCATTAACAACTCTTACATCATCTTGAGCTGAAAAAATAGGTGGAATATCTTCTCCTTCAAAAACAATTTTATTAAATTTTTCAACAAGAATTTTCGGATGATATTTAGTTATCAAGAGTTCGTGCCCTTGCCGTGCAATCTCTGCTGCTTCATCAGGATGGCTGAGGTAATATTTTATCTTGTCGAGTAGTTCTTGCTTAGAACCGTAACACTCTAAATGTATCCCTTCTTGAAATAGCAAAGACAGACCAGATTGTAGAGAAAGGCGATCGGTTAGTAAAAAACCTCCTACCATCAGTACTTCATAAACGCGCCGATTAAGATCTCCATTCAAGCTACAATTAAGCACTATTTTGGACTGAACGTATATATCCAGACATTCTGCATAAGGACTTCCGCTAAAATCTACATTTATTTTGGCTTCCTGCAAAAATTTTAATAACTCGCGGCGATGATAGTGGTTACTATCTACAGCACCTCGAAAGATGACATCATAAGTTTTGTCCTTTACGGGCTCTGGCACATAAGGAGGAATTGAAATTGCTCCTGGCATCCAAAATACATTTGGTAAACCAGCTTCAACAAAAAAATGAATGTGATGGCGGGTATATCCCGTCCAGTGATATTGGCAGCCTACTGACTTGGCGTACTCAATCAAGTTTTGAATTGGTCGAGGCATGTGATGGCTATCAATTAGCTTCATCACTGACGGACAAGTTAAGCTGGGAATTCCCACAGGTATCGGTGGATTCTGCACCAGCATTAAAGTCGAACTGATCGAAACTAGGTCAGGCCACCAACCAGAGGGCAACTGTTTCAGGATTAGATCGATCTTAAACTTACCATGAGGTAGAGCGATCGCCTTCCCTGCTTCAACGGCTTCAACAGGCGGATTCATGCAAGCATAGATATTGCTTTGGTTCTCTGGTACAAAACCATTGTCCCGAGGATAGTATTTTGAAAGTGTTAAAACTTTGATTGCTTTACCGGAGTTCATTTATCCAGCCTCTAAAATTCTTGCTTTAGTTACACTTGTCTGAACTTGAGTGGCTCCTCTAGCTGGCAATCCCTGAACCTGTAACAGATCCTCTGGCGTGTTGATTTCAGTAACAGATGTTTGAGTGTGGCAGACAGTAATTCGATAACCATGCTCTAAAACACGTAGTTGCTCTAATCCTTCACAATTTTCTAGGGGTGTAGGTGTTAACTTAGTATACTTTGCTAGAAAATCACGCCTGAAAGCATAGAGTCCTAGATGATGAAAGACAGGCGCTGGGTTATGGTTGCGATAGTAAGGAATTGCAGCGCGAGAGAAATAGAGAGCGCGATTGTAGCGATCGCATAGTACCTTAACCACATTAGGATCGTCACAGTCTCTCTCTCCTACTAAAGGACAAGCTAGAGTGGTCATGTCTGGTAAGTTACCCTGCAGATAAGGTTTTACCAGCTGTGTTAACATCTTCGGCGTGACAAACGGTTGGTCGCCCTGAACGTTAGCGATTGCAGTCATCTCAGGATAACGTTCCGCTACCTCCGCTACTCGGTCTGTCCCTGTAGCGTGGTCAGTACGAGTCATCTCCACAACGCCGCCAAAACTCCATACGCAGTCTGCTATATCTGCATTATCTGTAGCTACCACAACTTTACTAAACACAGGACAGCTGGCTGCTGCTTCATAAACCCATTGCACCATAGGGCGATCGCCGATCGCGACCAAGGGTTTGCCAGGAAACCGTTGTGAGTTGTAACGAGCTGGAATTACTGCCAAAATTTTCATTTCAACTGCTCCAAGAAACGAAACGAGTTGTCAAGCAGTTTTTAGAGACCACTACGAACGATATCATGCAGCCGCAGCAAACCCAGGCATTGCTGTTCTCGATCGACTACTGGTAATACGGAAAGTTGGCGAGATCGATTTTCCATTAATTGTAGTGCGTCATAAGCCAGGAGGTCGGGAGAAACTACTGTTGGATTGCTTGTCATCATTGCACCTGCACTTAAGTTTTCTATATTTGTAAGGCTGACTTTCTGCAACCAACGCCGTAAGTCTCCATCTGTGATAATGCCGACTAGAAATCCTGTATCGTCAACGACATTCACCGCACCGAGACCACCTTCACTAATTGCACGTAGCACCTCAAACCAAGATGCCTGTGGTATGACTTGAGGATTTTCCGAACCACCGTGCATGAGATCGCGAACTCTTAAAGTTAGGCGTTTGCCTAAACGTCCTGCGGGATGATTGAAGGCAAAATCTTGTAAAGTGAGCCCCTTAACTTGGATCAGTGTCATTGCCAAGGCATCCCCAAGTGCCAATGAAACTGTGGTACTCGTTGTCGGTGCTAAGTTGAAAGGACAAGCCTCTTTGTCAACAGATGTATCTAATGCAATATCAGCACTACGAGCGAGGGTAGACTTTAGATTGCCAACCAAAGCAATGAAAGGGATCTGTCGATATTTCAGATATGGTAATATCCCTAAGATCTCGTCTGTTTCTCCACTGTTACTGAGAATCACAGCTACATCCCCAGCAGAAACGATTCCGATATCTCCATGCAGGGCATCAGAAGGGTGTAGATGAACCGCTAGTATTCCCGTACTAGTTAGAGTGGCTGCAATTTTTCGTGCTACGATTCCTGACTTGCCAACACCGATTGCAACGACTTTGCCTTGACAATTAGCCAAAAGCTGTACTGCTTGTTCGACCTGTTCCGACTGAAGCCGATGCGCCACACGAGCGATCGCTTCCGCTTCCAGTTTAAGGAGTTCGGTAACTTGTTTGAGGTAAGGCTGTCTCAATGTTTGTCGCATCATTAACCTTTGGCTATAACAAGCCCGTATGAGATCTGAGAGAATAAAAGTTAAGCTGGCAGATGAAATATGCTAAGTCGTCTCCGATTTTCTGCAAGCAGTGGCTTCAGGAAACTAACAGCTTTCCTGACAGTATTTACCGAACTACCTACCGTAGAGAAGTTACCTTTTAATAGGTTGCGCCTGACATAGCCTCTATCTATGCTCAATTTGATATCCTCTGCAGTAATGTAACCAGATTCAATAGCTTCTTGAAAATATTCAAACCACAACTCGCCGTAGGGATGATTCTGATATTTCCACGGTTGAGCGTGAAGATTTGTATAGTGAATCAAGTAAGTATGTCGATCCCAATAGTCAAAGACATTCCAGCGAGGATCGAGTTCGGCAATTGAGTAGGAACGACGAGCTAGAAAAGCCTGACTCATACCTGTAAAATCTGCTAGGGAATAAAAGCCGCGATCGATTTCATTCATAATTAATTCAAGATCGAATCGGCACTTATCGCAGTCAATTAGCATCACACTAAGTCCCCAGAGATCGGTTCCAGTATAAGCATCTTTTTTCGCTAGAAAATCATAACCCGACATAGGGGTATCGAAGAGTATTCCGATATCTGTAAGACAAATGGTGTCCGAATCTACATAAATTGCTTTACCTTGAAAATTACAAATTTCAGGAATTAGATATCGGTACAGACTAAATTCAGTTACATTGCGGTATTTAATTTTTAAAGACATCGGAGCTAAATAAGGCTCCCCGTCATTTAACTCAATTGAGTTATGCGTTCCATTGAAAACATATATATCAAGGGGTTTTTGAGTAGTTTTACGAAGAGAATGAATGAGCGTTTTACGCTCCAGAATACTTGCCTCACCTGAGCCAATAAAAACTCTGACTCGCTTGTTTTGTATCATAAAAAACTCTCTCTGCTAGAGCTATGAAACATCAAATATAGAAAAGTCAAGCAAGGCTTAAAAGCAAGTTCTAACTAAAAATTAATGAAATCCACAATACGATTATATTCAATTTCATTGGCGATATTTTTAGCAGATATAAAATATGCACTTTTCTACTTTTATTATGAATTTTATCTAGATTTTATTAAGCAAATAAATTTATAGAAGTGCTTGAAATAAAGAAGACCATTGGGATACAACCCGATCTTTATTATACTTCATGTTAATGTATTGTTTGGCTTGAGTAATATGTTGACATCGTAACTCGTGATTTGTTGCGTACATGTATAAACTATTTTGCCAGTCAGAGAATAAGATGAATTTTTGAAACTCTTCATAACTAGGAATTTTATCTGCAATAACAGGCACACCTAGCAAAAGAGATAAAATCAGCCGATTATTTGATTTACAGATAGTAAAAGGATTGATATTAATTGGTATGATACACGCATCATGCTGTCTAAATAAATATTGGAATACAGTTTTTTTCCAATTATAATATTTTACAGGGAAAGAAACTCCATTTACGTATTTTTTAAATAGAGTCTCCGAGCTGCTTATTACAGTTAAGCTTACTGGTAGTATAGAGTGCAGCTTGTCCAGAAACGGTAGCACCCTAGGTATATCGACTATACCGTATGGAGGATTTTCTAATCCAGCACTACCATACCAAACTACTTTAAATTGCTTTTTGGTAGCATCTTTAAAACAGTTATTGCGTTTAAAACAAAAATTAATTAGAGAATTTATTTGCGGTTCATCAATAGCATCATCAATAACTCGTGTTTTTTTACTATGAATTAATTTTTCAACTTCTGGAGTTGATACTGATACTGCGTCTACAGCATCGATCATTCTTTGGAGCAATTTTGTTCTTTGCCTCTCTACCGTATCAGGATAAACAAATAAATTATCGCATAGATCGAATACAGTTTTCACACCTTTACTTTTTAAAAATTTTGCAAGAGCTATATTTTCCTCATCATATGTTTTTTGAAATACAACTAACTGATAGCGATCGCTATTTTTATGGTTAAACAACTCGCAAGACCAACCTCTGTTTCTTAAATACTGGCACGGTAAAAAACATCGAAGTCTCGAGCTAGGTGTATTAATGTGTCCGACTGGTTTCCAAGCAATTGTAGGTGAGAGCATAAAGTATCGAAATTACTTTTTGGCAAAGATGTGAAATCTATCAGCCGCTTTAGAAATTGCTGCAAATTTCATAGGGAGATAGAGTTGAACACCTAGCAACTTATGTTGCATCATAGCTTCAACTTCATGAGAAGATATGCAACCTCGATCGTATAGAAAATAACCTAAACTTCTGGCGAAGTCTTTTGTAATTGATTCGTGGAAAAATTTAAAGTTGGAGAAACCGAGTTGAATTAGAAAATTTTTTAAGACTTGAGGAGAATAGAGCATTATATGCCTTGGGCATTCTAATCCCCACCATTGGGAACGAAAAATTTGAGATGATATCCCATACGGGTTGGGTACTGCAATGTGTAGTACAGCTCCTGGTTTCATCTTTCGTCCGATCGCCGTTAAAACTTGTTTTGGATGATAAAGATGCTCTAGTACGTGGTTCATTCTTACAAAATCCAGGGATTCATCCTCTATTTCGTTCCATACTGTTGGAGATACCAGGAAAGCTTTGTGACCATTTTGGCTAGCTTGTTCTACAGCTTGTTCTGAAAAGTCCATACCAAAAGTATCCCACCCTTGCTTGCGAGCTTCATTAAGAAATTGAGCCGAGCCACAACCAAAGTCAAGTAGTTTTGCAGCTTCTCTTTTAGGTTGGTAAAAATCTTGAACATCCTTTATGAAGCTATCAGAGAATATATTTATAAAACTAGCTTTATAAATATTAAACAGGCTTTTAAAAACTTCCCTTATATATCGATTTCTTTGTAGGTTGCTGGGCGAGCACCCGTTTGATAAATTTGTAACTTTCTTTAGTTTATGATTGGATGTTCCTTGGTATGGAGCATAGTTCTCAGGATAAAACTTATAGATTTCTGTTTCTATTGGTCTGACTGATAAAAATATCAAATTGCACTTTTTACATCTAGAGTAGATGAATTCTTGCTGGCTGCTCTTGTGCAGCCTATCGTAAGCTCTACACCAAATTTCTAATTTTTTGTTACTACAATTAGGGCAAGCAGATATTTCCTCTGTTTCTACCAAAGTTGTGGAAGAAATTAATGTTGTATGTGAAGCATTCATAACCTTGTGTAGAAATTACTTATGTTGTGGCTATGATTTGGCTGTTGCATGGAAGTTGCTTCTGCAACCATCGCGATCGAATTTAATGTATTGCTCAGCCATGCTTAAATATGAGCCGCAATAGCTTCCTGCAATTGTGCGATTTTGTTCAAGCCTTCCCAGGGTAAATCCAAATCCATTCGACCAAAGTGACCGTAGGCAGCTACGTCTTGATAGAAGCGATAGCATAACTGAGCTGTACTTCACATTTATCGGCTAAGCCAGCAGCTACAATGTGTTTGGCTACATAACGACAAGCATAACTTGCCGAGCGATTGACTTTAGTAGGGTTTTTACCCGAAAAAGTACTACTATGCCGCGAGTAGTGGGATCTTGACTTAAATGAGCATCCAGAATTGCGTTAGAAATTCGAGCACAAATTTTGTCAGGATGCCCTTTTGTGACAGACTCTGATGTGAATAAATATCTGCTCAAATTGAACGCCTCCGATGTTATGCAGATCCAGTATGTCGATCTGGTATGTGCTTGAGTATTTCAAGTCGGCGAGTATCGGATACCAAGAGTACGGATATTTTTAGCTGCTGCTCGACTTAAAAGTAACGTATTGCTTTGATTATGGAGGTGTATTTGAAAGTTGTCGATACAGAAAAGTTCGGGTAACCTACGTTCGGGTTGCGATCGCTACACAGACAAGTCATTAGCTTTTCTATCCGCGTAGTTTTGCTCGATCCAGCTTTGATAAGCACCAGAACGTATCTGTTCTACCCACTGAGGATGGTCAATATACCACTGCACTGTTTTTAGTAAACCACTATCAAAACTCTCCGTTGGTTTCCAGCCTAACTCTCGGTTCATTTTGGTACAGTCGATAGCATATCGTCGATCGTGCCCTGGGCGATCTTTAACAAACGTAATTAAGGAAGAGTGAGAAAAGTTAGGTCGATCGGGTAACAATTCATCCAAAATCGTACAGATTTTTTCCACAACTGTTAAGTTTGTTTGTTCGTTCTGACCGCCAATACAATAGGTTTCCCCTACCTTTCCCTGTTGCAGAACAAGATGAAGAGCTTCACAGTGGTCGGATACGTAAAGCCAGTCTCTAATATTTTGCCCATCGCCGTATATGGGCAAAAGCTGTCCCTCTAAAGCATTGAGGATCGTTAAAGGAATTAGCTTCTCTGGAAACTGGCGAGGACCGTAATTATTCGAGCAATGGGTAATTAGGGTAGGTAAGCCATACGTATGGTAGTATGCCCGCACAAAGTGATCGGCTCCTGCCTTAGATGCTGCATAGGGACTGTTAGGTTCGTAAAGACTGTCTTCACTGAAGGGTAAGTCTGTTATTTCCAAAGAACCATACACTTCATCAGTAGATACTTGCAAAAAGCGAAATATCTCCTGCTTGTAGGATGATAATTTTTGCCAATAAGTTCTACAAGCTTCTAGTAACTGAAGCGTGCCTATTACATTAGTGAAAGCAAAGGTTAAGGGATTTAGGATTGAGCGATCGACATGGCTCTCGGCAGCAAAATTAATCACTACATCAGGTTGATATTGCTCTAATAAATGACATATCAACTCCGGATCGCTGATATCACCTCTAACAAAGTGATATCCAGGATCGTTTTCTAAAGCTGTCAAATTTTGTAAATTACTAGCGTAGGTCAGCTTATCTAAATTAACTATATTGTACCATTGCGATTCTCTAGCTTGAAGAACGAAGTTTGCGCCAATAAAACCGGCTCCGCCTGTTACTAATACAGTTTGTGTTTCTTCACTACAGTTAAGTTGTTTGGATTTAAAGAGATTGCTCATACAGCCTCTACAAAGAAGATACGTGATTATGGGATGTAATTCCGAGAACGATTGTTAACTCGAGCGGGTATTGATACTATATAGTACTTTAATTTCTATTTTTTGCTTCTTACTCTTCTCATCAAGCTCGTAGTTTCGAGTTATGTAGTCAATTCCAACGTCTTGTTAGCATTAGGAATCTCAGCGGAAACTTTAAGGTCAGATTTAACTGAAGTAAATGAGCCAGTAATTGCCATCTCTTCTTATATGGTCTGTACTTTGCAAAGAAACGCAGTGCTGATACTGCGTGCAGCAACTTCATGTAGTTGAATTTTGAACTCGTACTTACACGCTGGTACATGTGTAGCGCGTAAACCTGAGGTTGAAAGATTACTCTAAATCCATTCTGCCATGCATCTACACACAAACTCACGTCTTCAAAGTAAAGAAAAAATCTCTCATCAAACAAACCATGTCTAGCCACGTAATCTTGTGAGATGACCATAAAAGCACCAATAGCCCAGTTAACTTCAACAGCGCTGTCTAGAGTGGGTGCTATATCATAGTAGTATTTGAACGGATACAGACGTTGCTGCAATTTTTCACCTAATAAATTCCTTAGTAAAAAATAAGTAAAAGAAGGAAATTTTCGGATCGAAGGTTGAACAGATCGATCTAGGTAAAGAAGTTTAGGACAAACAATTGCGATGTCATTTGCTGAATTTAGCGTCGAAGTTAAGGCGATGGCGATTTCGGGTTCAAATATAACATCAGGATTGATTAAAAAGTATACTTTACTAGGAGAAACTCGAACAGCTCTATTATTGGCTCTACCAAAACCGATATTCTCATCACTCTTAATACCTATAAAGATGGCTGGATAACGACTTGCAAAATCATCAATAATTTGAGGACATCGATCGGACGAAGCATTATCATAGACTACAACTGTTCCAGTTTTTGGGTAGTATTTTTGAATAGATGCAATACAAGAATTAATAGATGCTTCTAATGTTTTTTCTGAATTATAAGAAACAATGATAAATGTTACATCACATTTACTAGACATCATCTCAGTTCCTTGTTAGCTTTTATTTTGTGTTAGTTCAATGTGTCTGATGCTGCATCTGGTGATATTTCCAAAGCTTGCCACGTTGCTCTAGTAACTCTTGATACGTTCCTTGTTCTACGATTCGCCCCTGTTCCAGCACGACTACCTTATCAGCACGGATAATTGTAGAGAGTCGATGAGCGATCGCAATCACTGTTCGACCTACCGAAAGCTGTTCTATAGACTCCTGAATTAATCGCTCAGCTTCGGAGTCCAGCGCACTCGTCGCTTCATCTAGAATGAGAATTTCTGGATTGCGCAGCAAAGCACGAGCAATTGCAATGCGCTGTCGTTGACCTCCAGATAGCCGAACTCCTCGATCTCCCAATTGAGTATCAAAACCTTCGGGTAAGTTTTGAATGAACTCCAGTGCATTAGCCAGATGAGCCACTTTCTGAATCGCGGCTTCATCAACATCTTCCATACCGTAAGCAATATTGTTACGAACAGAAGTGTTAAAAATGAACGTATCCTGACTTACCATAGCCATCTTGCGCCGCAATGTATTGATATCAAAATCTTGCAACTCGACTCCATCAATCAGAATCTTGCCTTCTGTAGGGTCGTAAAAGCGGGGAATTAGATCTGCTATAGTTGATTTGCCAGCACCAGAAGCACCAACTAATGCTGTCATTTGTCCTCGCTTAATTGTTAGCGTGATGTCATGTAACACTAGTTGATGAGGATTGTAAGCAAAATCTACACGCACGAACTCAATGCCTTGCTTCAATCCTAAAAACTGGATTGCACCATTTTGCAAGTAAGGTTTGTCATCAGTTTTCAAGAGCTGCTTGATACTACTTAATGAGCCTTGAAAGCTATTAACATGCGACCAAGCTGCATTTGTCTGTGCCACAACTGGTGCAGTACGCAATAAAACAAATAAAAATGTTAGTAGTGAAGCTATCTCTAAACTATCATTTGCCACAAAAACTGCGATCGCTGCAATCAGCATAACTAGAAGAATGGTACTAGCTACAGCTTCGGTAATTGGTTGTACTAGTGCCGAGGCAGCTGCAGATTTAGCGTGGGTACGCATCAATTCTGTAGTAGCTTTATAAAACCGTTGAAACTCAAAATCGTAAGCCGCAAACACCTGAACGGTACGAATGCCAGTAATATATTCCATTATTACTGAAATGAAGTTATGAGTAGCGGTTGTAGCTTCAAAGCTAGCTTCTCGTACCCGTTTTACCAATGTAGCCAAGCCTGTTGCCAGCAGAATAAACATGAGAATTGAAATAACTGTCAACTGCCAGGATAGCCAAAACATTGATATCGTATATACCAATAAGGTAAAGCCCCTAGAAATTAAGCTAGAAGCCACGCCGACAGCTAACCTAATTTGGTTTGCTTCACCGTTGATATTGTTGATTAATTCACCAGCACGCTTTTTAAGAAAGAAGCTTAAACTTAGTTTCTGGAATTGATCGAAGATCCTTTTTCGTATGCAATTTGATAAGTGCAATTCGGCAAGTGTTGTAGTAAAATTGCCTAGATAAACAAAGCTAAAGCGTAACCAAATAGTGAAAAAAATTAGAATAGCCACTCGATAAAGACGACTAGTTGCAGATGAATTTATACCCAAAAACCAAATATCAAACCAATCAATTCCGGTTTTAATTGGTAGGGCATTGGGGGTAGCAAACGTTTGTAAAAAAAACGTGATAAAACCAATTGTAACCCCTTCAAAAACTGCTGCAAGTAATGAGAATAGTATTGCTAAGATGGCGATTTTACGAAAATGTTTAAATTCTTGTAGGATAAAGTAGTTATTTCGCCATAAGCTTGTTCTCATCAGTGTTCTAGAAATTGGAATAGAAAATTTAAAATACACGTGCTTTCTCATTTAAGTTTCAAAGTGTTTTTCTACCTAATTCAATCGTTTTTTGATTGAACTATATCAATCTTGACAGCTTTTCTCGTTAGTTCTACAAGGAATCTAAAGCATCAAAGTCTATACGATATCAGTTCGTACGTTATTTATGCTTTTTAGCAGGATTATTTATTAGTTACTATCCAAAGAATTAAGTTAAAAATATAGCAGATTTTGGCTAATTCTTCTTATATCTAGGCTTTACCGATCGTGAGAGGTTTCATCAATAACTTTAGTAAAAAGTTCTATATAGCGACATGCTTGTATTTCCAATGAAAACTCTCGTTCTGCTTTTGTACGGGCAGAGTGACATAGACGTTGATAGCGATCGCTATCTTCCAACACCCAGGAAATACCTTTAGCCAAACTTTCAACTTCTAAGTTTTCAGCTAAATAGCCATTTTTTTTGTGTTCGATCAGATCGGACATGCCACCAATATTAAAGGCTACGCATGGAGTACCACAGGCAATAGCTTCCATTATAGTGTTCGGTAAGTTGTCTTGAATTGATGGAGCGACAAAGACATCAGCTGCTGCATAAATTAGTACTAATGAAAGGTCGTCGCTAAAATTTCCTAAATAGTGAGATTTGAATCCTAATTCAACTGGATTTTCAGGTTGAGAAGCACCAAAAACAACTAACTCTACTATGTCTTGCCATCCAGATTGACTCAGTTTCTGCAGAGAAGATTGAAGCAGATGAAAACCTTTTCTTGGTTCGCTAGTGGATTCTACTGCACCAAATAAAATAAGTTGCTTATCTTGCGGTAAATTTAGTAGTTTTCGTGCCACGCCTCGCTCTACTGGTTTGTACTTTTGAATGTCTAGGCTATTAGGAATTACTTCTACTTGTAGCTCTCTAAATAAAGAGCTTGTCCTCGCACATTTAGCTAGCCAAGCGCTGGGAGCAACAATAGTTAAGTTTAATTCTTTCCATGCTTTAGCCTTACGCTGCCATATCCAATGAGATAAATCACGTGTATTATTGCTGTGAAGCTGAAAGCAAGATCCGCAAGAACTAGTATAGCGATCGCAGTTTTGACTATAATGACAGCCCCCAGTAAACGCCCACATATCGTGAATAGTCCAGACTAAAGGTTTTTTCAATTTAGCAAGACTTTCAATACTCAAATAGCCGCCACAATTCCAATGAAGGTTAATTATATCGAGGCGGAGGCGTTTTAATTTTGATTCGATACAGTCTGGAAGCCACTGACAAGAAAAGATGTTGGAGTTGCGCTTCGGGTAAAGTTGTAGCGGCAGTCCATCTAGAGTAGGTCTCAATCTATTGACCCACTTCCCCAACTTACTTGATGGTTCGAGAACTGTTTTATCGTTACTAGTTTTATATTGCACCATCATTTTAGAGTTCAGTCCGGCGCTTTGTAAACCTAGATGTAAACGATAAGCAGCCCGAGCAGCTCCACCGTTAATATCAAAGGTACTGAGAACTAGAGTATTCATTAATTTTATACGTAAAGACCTCTTATATGCTTATCCTCGATCGCTTTGACAAAACTGAAATTAGCTACAAGTGTTTCAGTAATTTGACGTATGGTACAACTATTAGCTATTAATAACTATTTTCTAATAGCTCGTTTTCTGCCTGTGAATGATGTAAGTACTTGAATTATCATCTATTATTACTTATCTCGGTATAAGTCTGAAATTTTCTTTCAAAAAACTTAGCATGTCGTATACGCTCATAACTATAGATACAGTATCGAATTCTTCGCAAAATGACTCTTCAGTGAAATCATTATATAGGCAGTAATAACACTCATCACCATAAGCTACCGTCATCGTCCAAACATCAATACTGAAGCTATAAACAACTGCACCTGCATCCTCGTTGTATTCGCTGTAGACAAAATTGTTATTCACCAGAAACTGTTTTAGAGCAGCTACTTGTAAGGGGGTCATCCCTAATGTACCTTCCTCGAAGATTTAAATTTTCTGTCCGACGTCTTTGTATTCTAGGTGACTAGTCGGACATAATTGAACATGCCCAATACTCAATTTTAGGGATAGCTAAGAGAGAAAGCTCAGAGGATTATCAACACATTAGGTCGAATAAAGTGTGCGAAGCCAGCATATGCACGCTCATACCTCACGCTCATACCTAATGTTACGACTACTCGTTTATGAATAGCTCCTCAACAAATTTCGTTGAGTTTACCTATTACTCCTCGTTCCTCGTCCATGAGCTAAAGTTGAGCTTAGAGAATGCGATCCAGATAATTTTCAGATCTTTGAGTAATGACCAATTACTCAAGTACATTGATTCATAGTGGTTCACAGCTTCGATATCTAACCTCTTTGAGCTTGGCAGATCGAGATGAGTTCCGACTATTCCTGGTAATGCATTCAATTGCCTCCGGCGATCGAGCGGAATTATAATAACATCATTCAAAGCATAAGCTGATGGACCTATAAGGCTCATTTCACCTCGAAGCGCATTTAGTAGTTGCGGCAGTTTATCCAAGCTGTATTTACGCATCCAACAACCAAGCGACGTAACATGCAGATTGTCATGCTCGTCTGGATTTTGCCGATCGCCTGTAGCTGGATGATGCTGCATTTTCAATTTTAAAGATGTTGTACGGAATTTAATCATCTGAAACAGCTTGCCCCGTTCTCCGACACACCATTGGTAGGAAAAGATTGGCTCCGGCGAGTCAAAATAAATCAGTAGGGCAAGCCCTAACCAGACTGGACTAAAAGTCAGTAACAATAAAATAGCAACAATTCGATCGACGAGTCGCTTCACCCACCAGCTAGCCCGATTTTGACGCTTGGGAAGTTTATGTTCTGGAGGGAGTCGTAAATAGATTGCCTTCTCTGTCTGCCTGCAGACCTCTGCCCAAAGTTGGATTGCGGTTGCACCCAAAGCTGGATCTATGCGAACCAAACGTGCTGGACAATATTGCAGCCACTCAGTCAAAAACTGTCGATTCCGAGATGAAAGCAGACTATTGCGATCGTTACTGCGTGAAAGCTTGACTAAAAGCTGTCCCTGCTGAAGTTTGATTTCGCAGTTGGGATTTACACTCTCTACTTGGTTGTACTTCAGAAGAGAGCTACTAGAATTGTTATCTAAAAATCTTACACCAAAGTTTAATTCAGAATTTTGCATAGTGAGGTACTCCTGAAGGGATGAATAACGTATTTGAGTCAGTTCAAATTGAATGAGATGCAGAATGCTAATTGTTTGCGCTACAGATGATGCAAGTATCGTTACTGATTTAGAGCAATGCTCCAACGCAATATCTGTGCATTCTTTTCAATTTCAACTCAAATTGTTTTGGAACTGTGGAGAGAGTTAGCAATAAATATGAGTTGAGTAGTTTGAGTAAAATTAGTTGTTAATTTGGTAGCAATCGCTCTCCAGACTTTGTATTAGAGATATTTTTCAAAAGCAAGCGCGCAGATAATTCTATTGTCTCTGTCTGATAAAGTGCACTCTGAGTGTCTTCTCTAACAAACTAGATATCGAGCCTTCTGATTAGCTCTAAACCTCTTTTTTAGTTTTTATCTATCTATGCGATCGCTGGCAAAAATAATTTTATTTATGAACAAGAAATGAGGCTTTCTCTATGCCCATATTATTAATAGAGTGACCGCGACGCTCGAGAAGATAGTTAGAAGATAGTTAATAGTTCATAGTCTATCAATTTACTACTAGCTTGGCAATACTATTAGTCAACTACTAGCATATCCCTGAACTTTTCCTCCTAGACAGCAGTTAATAGACTCCGCATATTTAAGACTAGTAGTATGGTTGTATAAACAGTTTTTTATTAAGTTGTATCAACGGCTGTTTATTAAGTAGTGTTGTTTTTGTTTTGATATTTAAAGATTTTTATATTTATT
>ERZ1066118.860-NODE-860-length-23311-cov-6.995614_pt1 | contig 23311 bp, 19 predicted proteins | sample MGYA00382765_ERZ1066118 | MGnify/ENA primary metagenome ERZ1066118 (study PRJEB33369, sample SAMEA5778348) | biofilm metagenome | biome: Industrial cooling water; feature: Water cooling tower basin; material: Biofilm | place: United Arab Emirates | collected...
GTACCAAAAATATCAACTCCTAAATTTTTACTACGCTCACACCAGTAGCAATGACCATAAGTTTTGTTGTAAAAATGATTTGAGTTAATACTACATTTATGTAATTGCTTTACTGCAATTTCTAGGACATCACGCCAATCCTTAGCTGATGGTCGCTTACTTGGGTCGGTATGACCGTCGTTGAAACACTGAATAAATAGTTGCTTTATCTTTAGATGAAAAACAGTTAAAGGTATTGTGTGTGGACTAGGTTCTATGGGACTGTTTTGACCACCAACCCAGTAACCATTCTTAATTTTTTCGTCCTCTGTAGGTTCAGAGCCGTTACCTGTCCAGCGACCGTGAAAGGGATGACTACCCGTAAGCAAAAGGTAGATAATAACTGCTAATCGGAAGCGGTCATGGTATACATCTTGAGTAACTTTTCTAAGCTCTTTACCGATTAGTTCAGGTGGCGCAAATCCTGGAGTAGAGCAGCAGCAACGATAAATTTTTTGTGTTCTTGGGTCTTTTACTTGAAAAGAGTCAGTATCAATTATTGAAACCATACCGTTTCTTTTTACAAGTATATTTTTTTGGTTTACGTCCCCGATTACATAGTTTTTTGCGTGAATTTCATCAAAGATTAAAGCCGTATTTAGTGCTGTTGCATGTAGATAGTACCAGTTAAAGCCGGGTGCTTTTGATTTGCGTGTTGAAGGATTATAAACATTAAAAATTTCCTCTGCCTCATCAATTATAGGCATTAAAAAGCCGAGGCACGTGCCACTACTGTCATAGAGTAAATCCTTAATCCATGCAATTGATACGTGATTCTGAGTTAATGTTGGGTCTTTTGGTGGATTAGCAACCATTAATTTTAATTTTTCAATCTTCTCTATATCGAGCGGATTTGTTTTATAAATTTTTGCTACATATCCTTTAAAGTTTGTTTTATAAACATCGGCTTCCCCACCAGAACGTGGTTTTTCGGTAAAATCTAGCTCTATCTTTCGACCACCACGGTTAGGAGCCGTGTAGCAGATTGTATTTGTACAGACCATGATTTTAATTAATTGTGGCTTTGATTAGAAAACTTACTCACGTTAATTAATCTCTAGGTGCCGCTAAGACTAAATACTTTTGGGAGGCTTTCTAGGTATTAAAAGGACGTAGGAAGTTTTCTACTTAGAATTTATTTGAAAGCTATAGGAGAGAAAATTTTTGAACAGATAAATCCAAGAGCAAGACCCCCAATAGATAAGGAAATACTAAACACTATGCCAATTAACCTTGAGTGCTTTTTTTTGCAAAAAAAAGATATTCCTTCCGCAAAAAAGCAATCTCGTAGGTTAGTTATCGTGATAAAAGTTACAAGTGTTGATAAGAGTAGTAAAGCCGAGAAGACGCGCGAGAGTGGGAAGGTTAGTTCTAGAAGTGATCCTGCAAATAGATGGGTTAGAAAACTTACTGCAATAAAGCTATTTACTGCTGATAAAAAACTTGGGTTTTCTTTCTGTACCTTATCTGTTTCGACTTTTCTTGTACTGTCAAGCTGGTTATACCGTTTTGGTTTTTTGGTTTTGGGTTTTCTCCCTTTGCCTTTCTGAGCTATGTCAGGCTTTTTGTCGAAACTATTGTTGGAACTCGTATAACAACACAGAAGAAGTGTTTTATCATCATTAGTACGTTTGTTAACCTCATCACTGTTAAGCCAATCTTCTAGAATTTTTTCGCTTTCTTCATTTACCCCATATTCTTTGATCCCCAAATAAAAAGGCTCAAAAAATTTAGGGTGTGCTTTTAAAGAGCTAAAGTCAATTGCCATCCTCTCAAGTCCATCAGTAGAGGCACAGATAAACTCCTGAGTCCCGTCTATCACAGCGACACACATCTCTGCTAAAGCGTCGCTTGAAGTTACAAATGTAGTCTCATTTACATATTCGCCCTTACTAGGAAGAAAAACTAGATGGTAACTCTCTGAGTCTCTAAGCTTTGTCACAATAAAGCCGTCGCCTATCTGCATAGCCATAGTCCAGTTAGGCGTTGAGACGAATACTATTAAGGTAGAAGCAAGTTCCCCTAGATGACAATCTATTTCCTTTGCCTTATCAGTTAAACCAGCTCTTACCTCCTCTAAAATAACAGTGAAAAGCTCCCTTGCTTCGTCTTCAGTTGGTGCTTGTATTCCGTTTTTGCAATACCACTCCTTTAAATAAGAGATAGTGGTTTCTACTGAAACCTTAGAGCCATATTGCGAATATTTAGCACTACCTGCTCCATCCGCTACGGCTCCGATGATTATCTTCTTGTCTTTATCAATATGATGAGCAACATAATCTTGACAATCGATGTTTGTCTCTTTATGGCTTGTTCCCAAAACGGAACAGCCTACAGCGTTCCAAGACATTACACATTCTCCAAAAAACTTAAACGCCTATAGTTCCCCAAGCGTCTATAGGGTCAAGTTTAAGCATCTCATTACTGTTAGGTCGGCTACAGGAGACCTGTTTCAATGGATCACTTACCCATTTAAAGAATTTTTCAAAATTAAGACCATTTAACATGGCTGGTGGACGAAGGCTCATTCGCTTTAAGGTATCCATATTAGCGTTACATACACCAACTGAGAAAAAGGTTAATTCTTTGTTTGCCTCTGCTCGCATCACACGCTCTGAAGCATTCTCCCATGAGTCAGTTGGTGCGCCGTCAGTAATTAAAATCATCCAAGGTGTAAAGTGCTGAATCCCATTATTTCTATACATCTCTTTTCGGTCTCTAATTAGGTCAAGACCATACTCAATAGCCGCTCCCATCGGGGTACTGCCTTTTGGTTCAAGCGCTTTTGGTACATAGCTATTAATCGTTACAAAGTCTTGCACATGTTCGACGGGACCAAACGATACAATCGAGAGTTCTACTCTTTGCGATGCTAGTGTATCTCGCTCTACCTCTTCTTTGAACTTAAATAACCCTTTATTTAGCTCTTCAATAGGTGCCCCACTCATTGAGGTTGAGTTATCCAGCAAGAGAACTACAGGGCAACGTGGTTCTGGATTATAGACAAATTCTGGCTGTCCAAACATCATGGCTCGATTAAGTCCTTTATTTGCAGGTTGAAATATTTGAAGCTTTTTTCTAACTCTTCAACTTCCGAATTGAGCAATCCATGCGCTTTTAGACACAAAGAATTACTTGCCTTCTTTGTCTCGTTTTAAAACGTATCTGACAAGGAAATTAGGGAAGAGTTAATGAATATGAAAGTTCTTAGTGCAAAGGAGGGAGTTATTTACCGAAATTCACATCTAGGTAAGGTAACACACACAGTATAACTTCTTTATGTTTTTTGATTTTTAGCTTTTTTCTAGCTGAAGCTATGTTACTTAAGTATAAATCTCCACTTAATAGTTTTACTAGGTAATATTTGCTACAGGTATAATAAACTAAATTCTAGCAGTTTACTTTAAAATACTTATGGTTTTAGCCTTAATAGGGAAAATAAGCGAGAGAATAAAGATACAAGCTCTTATTTTCTAGGATTATCTCTTTTTTCAGAGTTAACTGAAAAAAAAATTATATAAACTTTACAATCTAAAATCCGACTGAATTTTAACGATAGTAGACAGTCATATAGATACACAACTTTGTTAACTACTCTATTCCTTTAGGTATATGTGCAGTTAATATGCAGTCGATAACGTGTTCGCTCGGTCGCTCACGCCCATTTCTATCTACCCCTCCCGTCCCCTGCTAGGGGATGACTTTCTCGCCGAAATGGCAGCCGAAGGGGAACGCTATGTAGCTTAATTAATATTTTGCTACTTCTTACATTATTCTAGGCTACATATCATTCCCCTTCAGCTTTTTCAAGTGTCTTGCCGCTACAGGGAAAGTCAAGGGGACTCCTAATTTTTTATTGGCTCCCCCCACTTACGTGGGTACCCCCCAAAAAAAATTAAAAGCCTCCCCCTTGACTTTCCCTTCCGCTAATCGAGGAAGGGGAGCTGAAGCTTTTAGCTTAATTGTTCGTTTTAAATGTACTAGAAATATCGGTCTCAAGTTCTACACCGTTTTCATAGAGCCATTCTGGCGCTATATCAGCTCCACTCTCCCACTCTATAGTTGAATATTTGATTGAGTACTTTTTAAAGTTATTTATATTTTTTAGAGGCTCAAATACTGGTTTATTTAACTGACTTTCGAGGTCAACTACTTTTACCTTACCATCTGCAAACTTTATTACTAGCTTGTATTCCTCTAAGTACTCAACCTCTTTTACTCGCCATTCAAAAAAGTTATTCATCTTGGTCTTACTCCTCCACAGACTCAATTTTCTTTAACGGTAAACCCTGTTGCGCTAGTGCCCAGTTTTCTACTAACTCATCTCTATGTTCAAATGCCCATCCTAAAACCATTGCTCTCTGTCTCCTAGCCAGTTCTCCTTTGATTATTTTTAAATCACTAATTCTTATTAGCGCTTCTTCCTCTTGGTAAATTGCGTGAAAATGGGGCGGGTTGTGGTCTGATACATACATATATATCACTATCCCATAAAATCGACATATCTCTGGCATTTATTACATACTTATAAGAAAAGCCCCCTTTTGGCTCAAGAGGGGGGCTGTAAGATGTTAGATTATTTAAAAATTCCAAAATACGTGGATATTTCTATATCCAATTTCAATTATAAAAATATCGCCTGATAGCTCCATATCTCGACCAAACTTTTCATAATCAAAATATGGTTCTATATTTTCAGGGACTTCCATTGTATCCTTTACGAGGTAATAAGCATAATCTTCAAGACTTGTATATTCACCCTGATAATGCTCCTCCATCGCCTTTTTTGCATACTCAATATCGTTAAAATGCATTAGTAGCTCGGCTCCAAGATGTCCGTGTTCATGGGTAAACTGGGCAGCTTCTACAAGTTCTGAAATGTTCGGATATTCTCCTAGATCAAAGCCATAGAAATTTTCATAGCTATGCACTGCATATTCCTCAGCATCACTTACGGGCGAGGTTTTTAAAACTTCTTTTATCGTTTCTCGGATTATATCCTCATCCGTTGCATCACACCAAGCCCCGTGAAGATAGCCAGAGTTATAAGCGCTAAGGCAAGCAATATAAACTTGCGGTAAATTGTCATTTTTGTTATTTTTATTATTGGTAATATTCATAATATTATTCCTATGTAAAAGGAGCGAGAGAGTGCCGACCAAAGCTGTTCTCTCGCTCCTTTTTTTGTTTAAAATTAAGACGAAAAGTTTTTATTTTCGTCGCTTTTCAATCTCTATCTAGCAATTACTACTAGTACATTTAGTATATATTTTTCCTATAAATAGTCAAGTTTTAGGAGGAAAAAAACGTGTTAAAATATAAATAAACTCGTTTATTTTCCTGATTTTATGGGTGTTTTAAGCAAGTGGCTTACTAAGAAAGATTTAAGCTTAATCTTTAACTGCTCAAATTCAACGATTAGGAGGTGGACTGAAAAGCTAGGCGTAAGTAGTAAAGAGTACTATGACCGAGATGAGATTTTAGATAAGCTTCAAGTATTTGCAAATAAGCGTAAAACGGTAGAGAAAAAGCCTAAAAATAAGGTTATGGGGCTTTTTTCTAAGCAAGATTTAGAGAAGCTTTTCGGTAAAGCTGATACGACAATTGTCAGATGGATAAAAGCGGCTGAGTTGCCTACAAGTCAAAAGTTTTATTCTATTGAGGAAGTAGAAAAAATAAAACTAGTCTCTGTTCTCTATAGCCTTGGCTACACTACAAAAGAGATAATTAACGGCTTAAATCCACAAAAAAACCTAAAACACATCCACTCAATCGATATTGATGCCGTAACTATGACGGTGGACAACCACTGACTACTGCGCGCGGTAGTTAGAAGACAACTCTAAAATCCACCCCCAAATCCACGATATTGTCCCGTGGAAGAGATTGACACATTTGCACCCCTATTGGGTGCGCTATTCTCGGTGGTATAGCCATCTTTCCTACCACACACAATGAACAGCATCAGCATTGGACACGCTGGCAATGAAAGCTACTACCTAAAGCTTGGCAGAGAGGAATACTACACCTCTGCCATTGACCCCTTCGGTGTCTTTAAGGGGGAAGGCTCAAAGCTTCTTGGAATTGAAAACGAAAAAATAAGCCACAGTGACCCTCGGCTTAAAAACTTGTTTCTTGGCTACTCGCCTGATGGTAAAGAGATTTTACGTAAGGATATTCATCAGGTGCGTGAGTATAAAAGTTTTCGCTATGAGGACAAAGAAAAGAGGGTACACACCTTTAAATCCGAAAAAAGCGTTCCCTCTCACTTAAAAGACAAAGTTACAGTTAATACAGAGGTGCGGCGTTCGGTTGTCTGTTACGATAACGTTTTTAGTGCGCCAAAAGATGTCTCAATCCTCTGGTCTCTTGCCCCCTCTGATAAAAAACGTGAGCAAATACACGACATTCATAATCAATCAGTTATGGAGGCGCTTAAATACCTAGAGAATAACGCCTGCTATGTGCGAACGGGTAAGGGTGGTAAAACGCAGGAGAAAGCTAAAGCCATCTTTTCAGTCTTTCATCACACTACTTCTCGTGACCTTGATCCCCAGCTTCACTCTCATGCGGTGCTGTTAAATATTGGTTTTAGTAAAAGTGGGAAAGCCTTAAGTCTCGACGGTCGCACTATTCTGGAACATCGTTACGCAAGTGGCATGATTTATCAAAATTCTCTGCGAGAAAGGCTTGAGCGAGAATTTAATATTAAAACCTATGACCGTCCATTCTCGGACGGAAAAGGCGTAAGCTTTGGTATTCTTGGTATCTCCAGAGAGCTTCGGCGTGAGTTTAGTCGGCGCTCTATGGAGATTATGGGGCGTATAAGTCCTGATATGTCGGGGGCACAAGTACGAGCCGAGGTTTTAGCGTCGAGAAAGGAGAAGAACTTTACCACTCAAACCAAAGATTTATTTTCAGGCTGGAGAGAGCGGGGGGAGCAGTTTGGTTTTTCTTGGGGGCACGTTACGGTTAGAAAAGAGCGAGAGGTTTTAAAACCTACCGAAGCTAAGACCTATGAACTTGTAGCAACTTCCCTACAGGAACACTCCTTTAGCCAGAAAAAACATAGAAATAAAGGACGAGTAAGCTCACCACAAATCCTTCTAGCCACGCTTTCCTCAGTAAGTGGAAAGTTTAAGAATGATGAAGTTTTTAAGCGTGCTGAAGCTTTTAAGGACAAGTTTACTAAAGAATCAGGTACTAGTAGCAAACTTTACAGTTTAAATGGCGAAGGAAGAAAGCTAATTAATCATGAAAAAATAAGGGAAAAGCTTTATAGGACTGCAAAAACTGCTATTACCTACTATTATGAGTGGATGAAAAGTAATAGGAAGCAGGTATTAATTAATTCAAAGTCAAATAGAAAGGGAAGTAAAAAAATTTACAAACTAAGAATGAACTATCTTTATGCTGTTGGTAAAATTACTCGCAAACAGTACCTAAAATTTACTAGTGATAAACCTACGCCTAAAGGCTATTTTAAAATTCATATCTACGAGGCTTTGGGTCTTATCTCAAAGCGTAAAGCCTACTATCTGCTTAACCTTCACCATAAGGAGCGGTTCTCTAGCCGTAGTGATCCCTTTGACAAAAAGCTTGAAACTGTAGAGCCGATTAAAAGTAGCATAAGTTACGATGAAGTGGTAAGTAGTAAAAAGTTAAAACGAGAAAAACCAAGTAGGGAGTATCACTCACGCTAAATTTTAAGTTTGGTTACAAAAAAGTAACTTCTCTTTCACAATAGTTATCATTCTAAGAAATATCTAACTCCCCCCGTATACTTAAATATAACTCCCGTCCTACTTATCGCCACAACCTCAAGCGTTTGTCTTCAAAAAGAGAAAGCGCTCTCTTTTTGTATTGAGATTATTAGGTTAACGGATTTAGGTCTAATGATAATTAAATATCTCTCAGGGGGTTTTCTTTGTCTTTAGCTCTTTTAATCGAAACGAGCCAAAACGAACCTATTAACTCTTAGAAACTTTTTCTCACTTAAAATCAGGGAGCTTATTCCTCCCGTCAAGTTTTGCATTTTAACTGACGTTTAAGGTTTTCGTGAATCTATGAAAAATTTGAAATTATGGGGCAGACTTAAAAATCCCAAGATTTTATTTCTTGTAACTTTAGCTCTCCTCCCACTGCCCATATTTACTTCCTACCTCGCACAGCTACATTTTGTTTTTACATCAGCTCTGCTTTTTCTCCAATTCCTTTTAAACATACGCCTAAAGGCTCAAAACTTAGCGAGAATTAGATATGAGCTAGAAAATGAATTTTATCAATTTAAAGATTTGCCCGATTATGCGCTTTTAATTGATACAAGCTCAGATGTTAAAGAACTTAAGAGACTACACCTAAAGGTTTACTTTTGCTGCTTATCCTTCTCTTACATACTACACACATTCCAGATGGAGTTCATATTAATGTGTGTGATGTACTTTATTATTTATAAAACTTGCTGTGTTACCTTTCAAGTAAACATTTCAGATTTGAAATATTTCGAGAAACATGGAACTTACAACTCTGGTGATTACATGTTGATTGATTTACACCCATTCCTCATACTTTTTTACTTAAGCTACTTAAACTTGATTGGGGTTTTCTCTCTGAGTAGTAGCAATTTTATAGCCTTAACCGTAGGTATTCTCTCTTCTCTGTGGTTTGGTTTTATAAGTTATCGTCACTGGGTTCCTCAAAATTACTACGATTATTCGTTCTTAAGAGAAATTTATATTAATAAGGAGCTAGAAAAAGGGATTATCACTCATCAAATAACGGAAGGTGAGATGCAAAATCCCCCTAATCCACAAATTACGTCACCTACTCAAACTTTTCATTCAAACGAGCCAAAACCAAAACTACCCTACTAACGCTTATGAATCTTGTAAATTACCACGGCAAGCAGCAGCTAGCGACTACTACTTCTCGTTATTTATGTGGTGCAAATCCAAATACACCCCGTCTTATCCCTTATGGCTGTCACTACATAGACATGAATGATATGAAATATCATGTGCTATCCCTAGGCGCCACGGGGACGGGGAAAAGTTTAGGACTTAAGAGTTCAATGGCTCATAATCTCGCCTACTGCCTTCGAGGTAGTGGAGTCAAGGTTGTAATTTTCGATCCAAAAGGCGACCTTTTACCAATCGCCAATTATTTTTCGCAAAAAAACGGTGTCCCTCTTTATCTAATCAATATCGGTGATAATCGTTCGATTAAACCGCAAGACGGAGTAACAGGCTACGCTTGGGATATTGGAAAAGATTGTGGAAGAAGCCCAAGTCGCACCCTTGAGATGCTCTCAATCCTATTCCCCATCTCAGATAAAGATAGTCCTTTCTGGGCACAAGTTATAAGGCTTTTATCTCTTGCCGCAGTAGAGGGTAAAGTAAATTTTACGCTTTATAACATCTATAACCTATTTTTTGGTTCAAAAGAAAGTATTGACAAGGTGTTAGAGCGAAGCGAGTTTGGCAGGATTATTAAACAGCGCATATTTGATTCAGAAGCTAAGGAAACTCGCGACAATATTCTAATTAGTGGCATAGCCACAATGATGGAATTTGGCGCTGGAGCAGCTCATCAATACTATACCCCTCGAAACAGGTGGCTATCGCTTGAGGATTTTGTAAAAGGAGGCGAGGGCATCTTAGTTTTTCAGCAGGATTTAGCTGCCCGTAGTGCAAGTAATCCTGTTATTCAGGCAATGTTTAAGACCCTTATGAACCAGATAAATACTCTGCCTGACCTTAAAGATAGCGACCCTCCAAGAATTCGCTTCTATATCGATGAAGCGCCATATTTAGGCAAACTCTCTGGACTAACTGAAGGATTAACCTTTCAGCGTAGTAAGGGCGTATTCTTCTACATTGTAGCTCAAGAGATTGAAGGTTTAAGAAATGTCTACGGTAAAGACATAACTGAGACGATTGCTAACAACTGCGACTTTAAGCTTTTATTTCGCACCAATTCGGCTGAAACTGCTGAGTGGTCTGTGAATCTAGCTGGTAAGGAACGTTTCTATGAAGATAATCAGTCCTTTAACCAAGGACAAAATGGGATATGGACTCAAAATATTAGTCGCCAAGTAGTTGAAAGAAATGTCTTTGTATCTAGTGATTTTTTAAACCTACCAGCAGCTAATAAACAAAACGGTATCGACTTTTATTTCCTCTCGCCTTATACCTCAAAGAGAGTTAAGTATAACTTATCACCACAGGAGGTTGAAGATTTTAAACCTCCAAAAATTCCCTGCCCTTTTATTCCGAAAGATACAAAATATAGCTATATGCCGTCTCTTGAGGAGCAGAAAAAAATTAACCGCTGTTCTAAACTTTCGGGTACTGTAGCTAAGGTTAGAAATGATTCAAATTTACTAGAAAATTATCTAACCAATGACCCCCACCCCATTGCTAAGGCTATAAGAATGGAGATTCCAAAAATAATTGACCAACAACTTCAAGCCGCAATATCAAGTCTTTTAAATCTAACTAAAAAACCCTAATGCCATACACAAAGAAACAGCTCGAAGAGCATTTTAAGCTTAGTAGAAGTGCCGTCTATAACCGTCTTAACGATTGTGGACTCGATACGAATAAGAACGAATACTCTGATGAAGAGATAGAAAACATCTTTAAAGTTGCCTGTGTTATGATGCAGGAAGGGAAAAGCCGAGAAGATGTTCGTAAGCGGTTTAATATAGCCAAAGCTAATAAAGACAACGGCGCTTCTCCTCCTAACGCTCAGGTTAATAAGATTGGCTCTGCTACTAAAATTACTGAAGGAATTAATGAGGGAATAAAAGATTTTTTTGAGAAAGAAGTCGATAGAGCCGTAGCGGAGATTATACCTTATATTCCCTACCTTGTAGAGAATAAAATTCTCGAATACATAGAAACAGGTAGTCTCAAGCAGGCATTTACTAACTACCGAGAATCAACCCACAATCCACGCATTAGTAACTACTATAGCCAAGCAAATGTGTATCAGGCAGGGCAAAATCAAATTGCTGGAAGTGACGATGATGAGTACGATGATTTTGACGATGATTAACGGCTGTGTCCTCGTTTTCTATTTTTAATTCTTTCCTCAGCACTAGATAAAGATTTATCTGGTGCTATTTCTTTAAAGTTCTCCCTATCTTTTGTATTTAACACTACTTGGAACTCATCTTTTTGTGGCGAGTATTTTGTGGCGATTTTTACTGGCGAGGTATTAGCAGGAATTTTGCATTTATAAATCTCCTCTCTTGTCTCTTTATTTCTGACTAAAGCTTCACCGTTTTTTAGCTCAATTACTAAAACATTTTTCTGTGCTTCTGCTTTTACCTCATCCTTATTTAATAAATCTTTAATAACTTTTTCGGTGCCTGTGTGTTTTAAAAGTTGTTTGTCCTGTTCGTTTGTCCATCTAGTAGTGCTAGTTTGGTTACTTCTATTTAATTTAGAGAGTTTATCAGCTTCTATTTGACCCGTAATAGCTGCTACTTCTAATAAATTTGGTGCTAGTTTATTTTCTCTATCAATGTTATTTAATGTTAATTGAAAATTATTTTTTTCTGGGTCGTATTTTGAGTAAATTGTAACTGGCAAGCCTTTATAGTCAACTGGACGAGCATGAATTTCTTCTTCTGTCTTTTTATTTATGACTGAAGCTTCACCATCTTTTAGGTGGATTGCTAAATTATCTGCTTTTGCTTCAAGATTGTAGTCAGGACTAGTTAATATATATTTAATTGTAATATCTATTACATTTTTTTTGTTCCCTAAAAGTTGTTTTTCTTCCTCTTTAGCCCAGCTAGTTGTGCTGGGTATTTCAGATGGAGGTGTTTGCCCTTGAGTTTGCCTTTGCTCTTTATCTTCTTTTTCAAGCCAGCCTGCAAATAGTTTTCCTATATTTTTAGAAGGAGTTTCAACTTCATTTGTATTATAACTAAAGTCATTCTTGCTATCTTGCTCGTAATTTTTAATACCTTCTTTCCACTCTTTTACATCTGTTTCATTTTTGTGGAAACCTTTGTTATGTACTGCGTGCCATGTATAGCCATGCATTGACTCATGCACCAGCATCTCAAAGGCTCTATAGGGAGTAGGTTCAGCTATAATTTTTCGTGATATTTTTATTTCATTTGAATCGGGAATGTATATAGCATTACGGTTACTTGACTCAAAATCATAGGCTGTTACAAAGTCTTTTGGACGATTTTCATATTTACAAATCGCATCTGAGCATTTCTGAAGAACATAGACTCGTTCAGTCTCAGAAAGTCTACGCCAATTTTCAGGTTTTAATTCCGGAATTTTAGTAAATTCAAGGTCATCAAATTTTTTTTGTTCTCTGTACAAAATTTAATACCACACTACTACTTTATGTAGTAAATGCTAGCATTAAATTCTGCTTATATTAAATAATTTTAAAAGCTTAATTTTTCTTAAAATCAAGCAACACTTTGGTAATATTCTTCGTTTTCAGGGTCAAAATAAAGTCTTATAAGTAGGGAGAAGGCATGTATTGGTGCGATTTTTTGTTTCTCTACAATGTGCTTTACCGTGATGCCTCTAACAGTTAAAGGACGTTCTATCTCTTCAAGATATAAATCAAAATCCCTTAGCGATACGATGATCCAGTGCATAAAATTATATCTAGCAGAATCGTAGTAGTCTATACCTTTTAATCTTTCAAGTGTTTTTACGTGTCTATCTATCTCATTATCTGCTAGTGGAGTTGTGTCTTTGAAAAATGCTTTTAAATACTCGTTAGTAGGAAAAAACGCATACTTTAAAAAACTTTTCCAGCTTATTTCTGTAAAATGCTCCTCATTATCAGGGTCAAGGTACGAGTTGCTAAAGAGAAGTAAAGAATGAATAACACCAAATCCCCGCCACCTAAGTAGTTGATCAAACGTTATGCCTCTAACTTCAGTTTTAAAGTGTTTAGCTACACCGACCCTATTATAGGGCTTTCCATCATACCACCACTCGATAAATTCGTCCCTAAGCGGCGATGGAGGTAGATTTTGCATATCTGCTGCGTCTTGACGATAATCTTGCTCCATCATCGGTGAGGTGTATTCTCTTCCCTCTTTTAAATAATAAAGTATCTCTTTGGGTGTAGGAAATTTTTTATCGTTCATTAAATGGTTCCTTTATAAATAAGACTATGTGATTTAAAAAAATATAGCCTCATCTAAAATTTAAGTTGCCAAAATTTATGGCTTTAAATCAAAAGCTACTCAAAGAACCAAAATTATGAATTTTAATAAAACCATTAGCTAAAATCTTAATCATCATCAAAGTCATCGTACTCATCATCGTCACTTTCGGCGATCTGACGCTTACCTTTATAGCAAAAAGTCAAGATATTAGATGATTTAACGCTTTCCTCTTCCTTATCGTACTCATCATCATTAGAATTAGCATACTGATTGTCCTCAAGATTAAAATTTCCGATTAAATTAAAATCCTTAATTAGATTTATTAAGTCTTTATCTTCTTCTCCTTCAATTAAATCTGGTGCCCAAGAGGCAATAAAGTAGAGCCTAACCAGCAGAGCAAATGCCTTTAATGGGGCAATTTTCTCTTCCTCAATAAGTCTCGAAACTGTTACATTTTGGATTCTTGCAGCAAACTTTCTAACCTGTGGCTCTCCTTTAGGACTGGAAAATACTAATTCGCTACTAAATTCACCTTCTGAATACCACCAGTGAACAAATTCAAGTCTAGGAGTGTCGTACCAAAAAACATACTCATTTAACCATCTAAACGTCTCTAAATGCTTCTCAATTTCAGCATCGTTTAAGTCAGTTTCCTCTTTAAAGGCTAAATATAATTCTTCACGGCTTGGAAAGAATTTTCTGACTCTGTATACCTCAAAATTATTTTTGTTTTTTGTTAAAAAATGATAATGTTCCTCATCATCGGGGCTAACGTAAAGTTTTGCTAGGAGTGATAGGGAAGTAATAACATCATATGAGGTATATCTGATTATTTTGCTTAAGTTTAACCCTCTGACTTCGGTTTTAAAGAAATTTTTAGGTATCGGTCTACCGAGAGGTTTCCCAGCATACCACCAATCTAAAAACTCCGTTTTGATTGGTTCTGGTAAGTCCTTCATCTCTGGCACTGCTGAAGGAAAGCCAGAACGAGAAAAGTATAGCCAATCTCCATCATCGGGTATCTTTCTTGATTTGAAGTAACTTCCTGACTCAAAGAAGTAGTCGTGTAGCTCTTCTTCGGTAGGAAAGCTCCTATCATCCATTTAAATTTTCCTATGCTGACTTTTAATTTTGGTAATTATTTAACTAAAACTAAAGCCTAATCTTTGTAAGAAGAATTTTTAGTACTATTTTTTAATAGCTTAAAATTTAAAGCTGTCTCTCTTTAGGTCGCCCCGTTTTATAATAAGGCATAGCGTCAGCAATCTCCCTTATTTTTTCTGGTTTTGTTTGCTCTAAAACCGATAAGGCGAGTCTTATAACCTCGCTCTTGCTTGGTAAAAACAGAATATCTTTATCATCTAAATTTTTTTGTAGAGTCTCAAGTCTACTCAAATCTTCAGCGTGTAGCGAAATTGATAAGCGAGTTCTCATTTAAATTAATCCCTAGAAATTAAACTCACAAAAAAAAGTGAGAGTAGCCCATTATTCTAAGTTATACTTTTAACTAAATTTTAGACTACTTAAAAATTTTTTTATTCCGTTAAGTGTTTAAAAAACCTCTAATATCAACATCTCATCAATCTGCACCTCAAAAGTGCAGAGCCATGATTAGAATTTTCGGCTGTTTAATTTCTCTCTCATTTATCTTTTTAAACGCCTACTACTTTTTATTTAAAATTAATAATGTAATTCCTCCTAGAACTTTTGGATATAAAAACGAATATCTAAATAGTTACTTAAAAGTTAGAAATTACCTCGAAACTAATGCACTTAGTTCAGAAAACCTACTTTTTCATGATTTAACGGACAATTTAGATTTCTCTTCTAATAGCGTAAACGTTATAGGGTCAATAATTTTAAATTTAAAACTACTAGTAGTTTACCTAAGCTTTGTATTTGTGGTTTCTTGGCGCTTTTGGGCGCTTGGGTTACTGTTAGGTGTAGCAGTAGGTGTAAGAAAAAGTAAGACAGGTTTTGATATTTTAAAGTCTCTTGGAAATGGGCGGCTTTTTTTCTCAGGGATTTATATCGGAAAAGAACATTTTTGTAATAACGTGCCCGTGCTACATGTACCAAGTCTTCTCTCGCTTAATAAAGAAAAGCGAAAAGCTTCAAAGCTTAAATCCATATGTTTCGAGTTCTTAAGTCTTACCTCTTCAAATGAAGAGCTTATAGATTATATTTATACCTATAGTGGTTATCCAGCCTTTTTAAACTCACGTTTCACCCTTTTAAGTTTTGCTGAAGTAACTCTTTTAGTTACGCTTTTTTTGCAGAAGAGTCTTAAGGAGAAGAAACCGTTAAATATTACGGAATTAAAAGCGTATTTAGTCGAGCATCAACTAAATGAAAAATATGGTGCCGTGCTTTATAGGTATATATTAAGAGCGATTTACCCGCATTTTACCTCTGGTTTTATAAGTCTTCAGCCAAAAAGACTTTCAAGCATCTGTTTATCTGTAGCAGCAGGTAGAGTTTTAGCTTTTGACTCAAAAGACGGTGCCTTTTATAAAGTTACCCGTTTCCCAGAACTCTCGGCACGTGCTGTGTTTAATAGCCTAGATTTAAGTGACTTTAGTTTTTATGAAAAGGAGGACGTAAGGCGTTCTATTATTTATGCAAATAGAAAGAGTACTTTTACGGATAATCGGTTTCCTCGAAATTTAAGCTGTGAGGTTTTTGTAGGTAGGCAAATTGCGGAACTCCTGTTTACTGAGCCGCAATTTTTAAAAGCCAAAGCCCGTGAGCTTGAGTTACTTAAGCTTATTTATTTTCTTTACTGTAATTTTAAGGTTAAGTTATTAGCTCAGTTTAAAAATTTATTAGGTAAATTTTACTTATGTGGTGACTGTGTATGTTTAAGCATAGTTGAGGTTTTAAGGATTGTTAAATCGATTCTAAAAGAGAGAGACGTTTTTCGGTTTATTTTGCTTTTAAACTGTAAAGAAATAAGAGAAAGTTTGAATGTATTGGACGATTGTTTAGTAAATCACTATAACCTAAAGCGTAAAACCTTTAATCTCTGGCTTACCTCTTCTGTAAGTTTAAGTTACTTCTCACTCATTAGTTTTAAACTTTATCTGTGTAGCATCTCTGAAAATAAGGAGTTTATAAAACTGGGACTAATGGTAGCTTTTAGGAGTGACCGTTTAAGTGAAATATTAGGAGGAGATTTTTCATTGATGCAGGCTACACGCTTTAGAACTACAACTGATATAAATGAGTATAAATCTTGGTTTACTTAACACTTACGATTTTATCTTTATGCCTGTTTGCAGGGTTTGTTTATTTTTTTAGCCTTCCAGTTTACCTCCTACATTTTATCTGTATTATTTCAAGCATCTCGTTTTTTCTTTTTTCTGCTAATTTTGCTAAATTTTTTATTATCTTCTTTGAGAAACGGCTTGATAAGCGTCTGAGGGGCAGAGCCGTTTTAGGCTCGCCTCCTGACCGTGACGCCTTTATAAAAAAATTAAAGGAGTGTAAAGAGAACGGAAAAAAGATTATAGACGGCTATTTAGTAGGGTTTGAGGTTGATAGTGGCGCTCCTATCTGGATAAGTGACGAAGCTATGTGTAGTCACGGCTGCGTTTTTGCAAAAACAGGCGTAGGTAAAACGCTATGGCTTGAGTCAATTATGCTGCAACAGATGAGTCGGGGACGTGCTAGTGGATTTACGTTTATTGATGCAAAGCGTGATAGTAGCACCTTAGCGCACGTAATCCTTATGGCTCAAATTACAGGACGGATTGAGGATTTAATTGTAATTGACCCCTTTTCACCCGTTCACGCCTATAACTTCCTTCTAACAGGACAGAGAGCTGACGTATTAGCCAGAAAAGTGTTACGTGCAGGACTTCCTCCTACTAGCGACTTTAGTACTACGAAGCATTACGATAGGCTTGCCAGTGATGCCATATATCGTATGGTGCGAGTTCTTACGGCTACGGGGTACGTATGGACTATAAAGGATATAAGCGACGCTTTAGTTGAGTTTGAGCGGTCGTATCCACACCTAAAATCAATTTTAGAGAAGGTAGGGGCACGAGAGTCTGTAGTGGAATTAAAGAAGATTATGTCGGGGTATAGGGACGGCAAAGGGGGGCACAATTTACAGAGAATGAATGATAATTTACGGGGTATTGGCGCCGAACTTCAATCGATTGGTAGTTCAGCTATAGGTGGTGTTTTTTCTAGTAACTATACGGATTTAGTATTAACTGATGATATTTTACGGGGCAAGATTATCTACTATATGCTCCCTCGACTTGAAGAGGCTGAGACGGCGGCTAAGATGGTAAAAATCTTTCGGGAAGATTTGGAAGTTTCTATTGGTGAGATTACTTCGTCTAGTGAATATAGCTTAGAAGACCCTCATTTAGTAATTATTGATGAAGGCTCTTCGACCTTTGGTCCCAGTTGGGCGAATCTGTTTGAGTTAGCACGGAAAGGTAGGTTTTCAATTTTATTTGGTGCCCAGAGTACAGGGGGCTTACGGATAAAGCTAGTGGATTAAGTGCTGAGTTTTATGAACGGGTTATGGCTAATGTAAATTTAAAGGTCATGATGCGTATTGGGGACAACCGCACAGCTCGTGAGATGTCTGAATGGTTTGGAAAAGAGGTAAGTTATAATGTTGCGAGCAGTTCTAGTGAGTCTGTCTCAGGTGGGCTACTCAGTCGTAGGAAGGTAAAATCGAACAGTCAATCTGTGTTAGAAGATACAAAGGAGCTAGTTGACCCTGATGAGCTTAAACACTCACTAAATGAAAAAGGGATGGCTTGGTTTGATGTAGGTGACGGTAATATCAGAAAGGGTAGAACTTTGTGGTTTAACGCTGACGTGCCTGAAGGTTACAGTGGGAGAGAGCATTTAGTTCAGTTTGAGCGGCAACTCGGCGAGCCTTTAGGGTTAAGTAAGTATATTGAGAAGGTGATTTTAGAAGAAGATGAGGCGCCTAAAAAAACGGTAGAGGGAAAACCAGCTAAACATAAGTCAGCACAGTTTCAAAAGAGAGAGTCTAGGGCTACTAAGAAAAAAGTAGCTTATACTACAAACTCTAAGCCTAGTACTAAAAAGGCTAGTAGTAATTCTCAAGAAAAGAGAGAGGTTTATAATAACAACCCTTTAAAATTTGACGCTTCTAAAAAGGACGTAAAAGTTAAAGGAAAGGTGCATTGGTTTAAGATTAAGTCTTAAAAGCTTTAGTAGTAGTTGTATTTACTAGCCACAATTTAGGTATTAAACAAAGTCGTATAAACTAAATACATGGGCTTTTGTCTTAAGAAGAATAAGTAGTGCTTTCTACTTTTTTAACTTTTTTAACAGCATTTATTTCTTTGAATAAATTTATCGCTCTAGCAAAATTTTCTTTACTTTTAACCGTATCTTTAATCTCACAGTAAGTTAGAGCCAGTTGATAGTAAGCTTCAGCTAAGTCGCACTTAGCGCCTATTTTTTCTAGTAGCTCTATCGCCTTAGAGTGACAAGAAAACGACTTTTCCAAATCTTGTTCGATTCTGTGTATCTCAGCTAGACTATTTAAAGCTCTAGCTTTTATTTGTGTGTAGTTATTTTCTTCAGCAAAGCTTAATCCCTCAATAAATAGCTCGTAGGCTTTTTTTGTATCACCTAAGTTTTTATAACTTAGCCCTATAAAGATGTATCTGTGCCCTATTGACCACTCACTAAGCCTAGTTGTGTCGTTGTCGCCACAGCTTTTAGCTACGGCTGTTGTGGCTTTATCATTTTCTCCTCTACTTGAATAAATGTATGCTAAGGCATAGTAGGATTCAATTCTAACGTTATATAAATCATCTTTAGTAGCAACACTTAAGAGCTTTAGAAAAATAGCTTCTGCCTCTTCTAGCTCTAGGAGGTCAATCTTACACATCCCTTTACCAATTAACGCCCCCATATAGAGTCTATTAACTATTAGAGCCTCTTGGCTAAAGTTATTTTTGTTGATATGTTCAAAAGCGATTAATTCAGCGTTCTCATACTCAATAACGCTTTCAGTAAGATTACCAGCTATCCAGTAATTTTGCGCTAGGTTTATGTGAACCTGACCTAAATTTAAGGTTCTTGCAACATTGCCTACAATTTGCTTACCAGCGTTAATAATTTTCTGCGATGAACCTAATCTACGTAGGGAGCCACTAAGTGTGTCTCCCCCTACTTTATTGTGCCAATCAAACTTGGTCTTCCTAGTACGAACTAAAACGGCTGCTGCCATTTCAAAATCGCCTACGGCTATATGGTGATAATAAGCCTCAAAAGCTTGGAGTCCATCTTTAATGGTAATAACCCTCTCCACGCTGTTTGTCCAAAACTCACCAGCCCTAAAGTTTGCTTGTGTCCAATCTTCGCTAGCTCGTAGTCTAAGAATAACGTCTTCTCTAATTACTGGGTGTAGCCAGTATTCGCCGTTTTGAAATTCTATAAGACCACGGTCTTTTAAAGAATTTATCGTTCTTAAATGTTGTGCTTCTGGTTCGTCCCAAAGCATAGCCATTACCCCTGCCGTAGGAACTCTTGAAACATCTTGGTAACGATAACAGGCTAGGCGACGTAGGAGTTTAAAAGCTGGATAGCGAGATTTCTCTAAACGATTTACCTGATAGGTTACTAAATCTCTTAGGTCAGTTTCAACTAATAAATCTCTCTGGTTTAGCTCCCAGTACTTTTCTAGGTTGCCTGAAAAGTCTAGAAGTGTTGCTCCAGCTATAATCTCCATCGCTTTAGCATTACCGCCGTAGGCGTTGTGAATAGAAAGAAGTGCTTGAGCATTTCTCTCTACACCACGACCTACAAAATATTCTTCCCAAGCCTTAGCGGATAAGCCATCTAGAAGATAATGCCACGTAGGGACATTAGCTTCGTGTAGTCGGTCACGAGTGGTAATTAGCGTTAAGGAACTTAAACTTATATCACTTAAGACTCGTAGGAGTTCAACGTAATTACGGTGTAACGGGATAAGCCTGCCGTATTCATCAAGGGCAGGTTCTAGGTTATCTATTAAAATTCCCATTTTCTGGGTTTTTAGACGGCGCCTTAAGCGTTCAAGCGAGATACCGAACTCTCCTCCTGGCTCCTCATTTAACTGCCTTAGCTGCTCCTCAAGAAGGCTTTCTATAGGGGTTATGTCCTTAGTTTCTTTAGCAAGTGGAAATTCTAGATAGGAATTAAATCTCTTTAGGAGGTAGTTTCTAGCTAGCGTTGTTTTTCCTACGCCGCCTTTAGCTTGAATCAAAATAATCCTCGCACCTTGCTCGACAAGGCTGTCGATATCAGCAATCGCTTTTTCTCTGCCTACAAACTTTGAAAGAATATCTTTTTGGTTAGTTGGCTCTACTTTTTCCAGCGTAGTTATTATATCCTCTTTTACGGGAAGATTTATTTCTTTTTGTAATTTTGCTGGCAATTCAGCAACTTCTTCCCAGTTGAGTTCTAAGACGCAACAAAAAGCTTTAAAATTAGAGGCTTTGACGTTATCGCCACTTAGAAAACGAGTCCATGTAGATACAGATACATCACTAGGCATCTCACCCTTTGACGTATTTATGGTAGGCAGCAACTTGCTAGCTTCTTCTGCCCAGCGTTCATCACGTTTTGCCCAGCCATTTGTTCCAGAAAGTCCCGTTACTGCAAGCTCTATTTTTTTAAGTCCTTGTGGAGACGCTTTTAGGGTAGGCATCGTTACCATTTATTTTTTTTATAAGTCAAGAGTATTTTCCCATCATTTTGCTATATCTGCAAGTGAGCTGGTTTTGAGATTGTGGGAGTAGAGGCGTTGGGAGTTAAATAAATTCAGATTATTTGGAGTACATTAGAATGAAAGTTAATACTCTCGACGGTTTATCAACGGATGAAAGAAGATTCTTCCAAAAAATTGCAGATGTAATTGCGGAGAATCCTGAGATTGGGGCAAAATTTGGTTTATTTAGAGTTCATACTCATTTCTTAATAAACGATAATGAGATATTGTACGAAACTACTGATTTTGCACAACGTGTTTCAACTATACGCCCTATTTCTAAAGAAAATCTAAATCATCACATAGAGCCAACTCAATGGGTTATTAGTAAAAGCGGTTCAGTTGAAGTTTTTCAAGCTTGCTGCGGCGCACCACCACCACCATTTGTCTCAGAGCTTTCTCACTAAATATATCTGAGTCTAATTAAAACAGTTGTTATAAAACAACTTCAATATTTATACCTAATCATAAAGGCAACTGTAATAAAAACGGCTGCCTTTATATCTTAAAATTAATTAGTAGACACACTTTTTTGCTTTAAGTAGCTAGTAATCCCTATCTGGAATGCTCCAATGGGTGCCATCAAGAGATTTTAAATATTTAATCTCTTCTCGTGTTGCACCAATTTTTTTACTAACTTTAATTTGAAATTCTATACACTCCAACTCTATTTCCGTCCCCATCCATACATTATCTGGGACTTGTAACTTTTTTTCTTTTTGATTACTTAAGTATTCATGATAAAGTTTAGAATGATAAGCATCGTGTGCAATAGAACTTGCACACCAAGTAAGAGATTTAAATGCTGTTTTTCTGCTTAAGTTAAGAAGTGGCGGTGACTTATATGGTTCCATTCCACTTCTATACCATTCGCGAATCTCTCCTATATATGAGATAATAATACAATACTCATTCTCAGATTTTATTTTTAACAGTAATAGAGATTTTTTAATCCAGTTAATAAAATCTTCTCCTCCTATTATTTGCATATTAATTTATTTAATACTTTTAAATGTAATAGTTACAATATAATCTCACCGCTACCCTTACTCGCTCATCTCTACTGCTCCCAAAGCTTTTAGTGTAGCTATCTGTACCTCTGTTAAGCCTTGCACCTGAGTAATATTCACACCTTCATAAGGTTTTGGCATACTCACAACTTGAATGCATTCGCCTGTTTGGATATTCCAAAATCTGATTGTCTCATCTTCGCTTACACTTATAAGAAACAAATTTTTTTGACCATCAAGCCTGAAAGCAATTGAAGAAACACTATTTGTATGTCCTTGCAAAAGCTTGATAAATTGACCTGTTTTAGCATCCCATAGCCTTATTGTTTGATCTATGCTACTGGTTGCTAACAATTCACCATCGGGGCTAAAGCATATTTCATCAACATTATTCTTATGCCCTTCTAAGACAGATATAATTTGACCAGAGCTAATATCCCACAGTATTGCTGTTCTATCGCTACTGCTGCTTGCTAATGCTTGACCATCAGGACTAAAGGCTACTGCTTGTATAGCACCAGTATGTCCTTCTAGAGTTTTAACACATTTACCATCTTCTACTCGCCATAATTTAATGGAGTGAAGCTCATTGCCATTAGCTAAAAACTGACCATCAGGGCTGAACATTACAGTGCGTATTTTAGCGTAATTTCCTTCCAAAATTACATGTTCGCCTGTTTCAACATTCCAAAGTCTTATTTCGTGGTCAGTACCTGCACTTGCTAGAGTTTTACCATTAGGACTAAAGGCTACTGAGATAACTATATCACTGTGTCCTTTTAAGGTTCTTATGCATTCTTCCTTCTCGACTTGCCACAACTTTACAGTTTTATCTAAGCTACCACTGGCAAGAAACACACCATCAGGGCTAAAAGCTATAGACCTCACCGTAGAGGTGTGACCTTTTAGTGGTTTCTTGAACTGGTTTATACTACTATCCCATATTTGAACTGCCCCGTCTTGGCAGCCAACAGCAACGAGTTGTTGATTAGGGTGGCAATCAACTGACCACAAAGCATTGGTGTAACCTTGTATAGTTTTAAGGCATTTACCATCTTGAGTCTGCCAAATTCTTACAGTTTGATCTTCGCTTCCGCTCAAGATGGTTTGACCATCATGGCTATAAGCAATAGACCATATATCACTTAAGTGTCCTTGTATAGTTTTTATACAATTGTCTGCCTCAATATCCCATATCCGAATTGTCTGATCGCCACTACTGGTAGCAAAAGTTTGATTATCAGGACTAAAGGCTACTGATAATACTTCACTTAAATGATCTTGAAAAACCTTTATACACTGACAATCTTTAATACTCCATAGACGCTGTCTCTTATACACATC
>ERZ1066118.863-NODE-863-length-23290-cov-8.183990_pt1 | contig 23290 bp, 19 predicted proteins | sample MGYA00382765_ERZ1066118 | MGnify/ENA primary metagenome ERZ1066118 (study PRJEB33369, sample SAMEA5778348) | biofilm metagenome | biome: Industrial cooling water; feature: Water cooling tower basin; material: Biofilm | place: United Arab Emirates | collected...
TGGCGGCGCGGCGCCGGCTTATCGTAGAGCCCCGCTATGCCTGCGCCGGCGTCACTTGCCAGCCGGGCGCATGGACGGTCTCGGCACTGCCGATTTCGCGTAAACAGGCCACTAGCCGAAAAGGAGGGACTCCGGACGATGCAGTCTGGAGTCCCTTCGGCATTCGGCAGGGTAAACTTTGAAGCCCGACTCTGGCGCTGTAGCGATTCGGGGCGGGGGGCACCCTGATCACGCGCGGTTGCGACGCACCTACGAGGGCGACGGGTACGGTGAACACGACCCCAGGGACCCCGATCACCGAATGCAAGCCGGGAATGCATGATCCACGAGGACTTACAGAGGACCGCCCTACCGCACCGCAAGCCGCCACTCGAGAAGTTGTCGCCCGGTGGAGCTTTATCGGGACGGCGATTGTGCTGCACGCAAACCGGCCGGCCGAAGGAGCTTGCCTCGATTTGCCGTGCCTGATCGTTTCAAAGGCTGGTATGGCGCGTTACAGGCAACGTCACCCGGGTCCCAATTGCCTTTGCCGGCGAGGCTTGTATGGCTCCAATCGGCTTGACAATGCCGACCGGTGAAGGGTATAATCCGGTCGCTCACCGCGAGGTGGGCCGCGGCGATTTCTCGCGATTGCTCCGCGTAACAAATGTGCTAAACCGCTCGGGGAGCTCCCTGGCGGTCTCGCTAAGGGGCTCTTTTTTTTTGCCCGCCCCGGCATCGGCCCGGTTTCCCTGCCGACCATCACCCGAGGAGAAGAACACATGAGCACTCTGGAGAGCGCGGTGCGCGCGCCCGCCGGCACGACGTACACATTCACCTCCGAGTCGGTATCGGAAGGTCATCCCGATAAAGTCTGCGACTACATCTCCGATTCGGTGCTCGACGCTTACCTCGAGCAGGACAGGACGAGCCGCGTTGCGTGCGAGGTGCTGGTCAAGGAGGACAATGTGGTTCTGGCGGGCGAGATTACCTCCAATGCGCAGGTGGATCTCGACAAGCTCGTTCGGCAGGCGATCAGGGAGATCGGCTATGTCGACAGCGATCAGATCTTCCGTGACGACTCGGTGAAGATCATCTCGTTCCTCACCAAGCAGTCGGCGGAGATCTCGCAGGGTGTTACTGCCGAGACCTCGCTCTCAGGTGATCAGGGTGCCGGGGACCAGGGCATCATGTTCGGTTACGCGACGGACGAGACGCCTGAGATGATGCCGCTCCCGATCCTCCTCGCGCACAAGCTCGCCGCCGAGGTTGCCCGCCACAGAAAGACGGGCGCAGTCGATTGGCTCCGTCCCGACGCAAAGACTCAGGTCTCCGTCGTTTACGAGAACAACCGCCCGGTCCAGGTCACGGACGTGCTCATCTCGACGCAGCACTCTGCTTCAGTCGACCGTGAGACAATCCGCAACTACCTGGCTTCCTCCGTCATCCCGCAGGCGCTGGAGGGCTGGTACCATGACGACCTCAAGGTCATGGTGAACCCGACCGGCAGCTTCGTCCACGGCGGGCCTTCGGCTGATGCTGGCGTGACCGGCCGCAAGATCATTGTCGATACGTACGGCGGCATGGGGCGTCACGGCGGCGGTGCGTTCAGCGGCAAGGACCCGTCCAAGGTTGATCGCTCAGGGGCTTACTTCTGCCGCTATGTTGCTCGCAACGTCATCAAGGCGGGCTACGCGAAGAAGGCAGAGGTCCAGGTGGCATACGCGATTGGCGTGGCGCAGCCGGTCTCGGTGAAGGTGGACACCTTCGGCACCGGCGATGAGGCCGCAGCCGCCGAATTCGTCCGCAGGAACTTCGACTTCCGTCCCCGTGCGATCGTCGAGACGCTCGATCTGCTGCGGCCGATCTATCGCAGCACGACGAATTATGGCCACTTCGGCAAGCCGGAGCTGCCCTGGGAAGCGTGAGACTTCTCTGAGGTCTGTAGAAAGAGAAGAGGACCGGCTGAGACGCTCAGCCGGTCCTCTTTGTTTACGTTCCTGAGCCGTGCCTTCGGTGTGGTCTCGCAGCCCGCACCGAAGGATGCACCCGGAGCGCTGAGACGGTCAGGGTTTGAAGCTCATCCTGAACTGGTGACTGGCGACTGCAACCGCTAGATCGCGAAGCAGTAGAAGAGGCCCGCGCCGCCGGTAGCGACGAGATCCGGCTGGCTGCAGCTCCGGCTCAGGTGAGCTGCGTTCCAGGAGGAGTTGCCGCCCCCCGCGCGGTCGTGGTGACCGACGGCGGCGCTACCGGTCGAGTTGCTCGTCCAGTTGTTACACGTCATCACGGCAGCGTTGCCGAAAGGCAGCCGGCCGTGTGAGTCAGAGCCGGTGAGGATGTCGTGCTGGTTCGGCTGATCGCCGCGTCCTCTTACAGGCTGCCCCCGCTCGTCCAGCGCGAAGTCCTTGTTGATGCTGTTGCGGTCGCGCTGCACGTCGCCGTGGAGGTCGGCCACATTGGCGGCGATCATCACGCCATTTGTATTGTGCCACGGCCCCTCGCCGATCCGGTCGCGTGCGGCGATCATCGGCTGCCCGCCCGCTGCGTAAGCGCTCAGATACGCACGCCATGTGCGCGCTCCCGCCCCCGCGGCCTCCGCCAGGTTCTGGCAGTGACGATCCGCGCCAGCCAATCCTCCGAGATTCCCACCGTCACCAACGCCGACACTGGTAACGAAGAAGGTCATCGGCTGCTGGGGAGTCTGCGCGTGGAGCGACTCGGCAGTAGCGGAGAGGGCGAAAAACGCAGCGGCATAAGCGAGTGATTTCATCAAGCCTCCAAAGCTGGTATTAGGGAAATGGCGGAAGGTACTGCACGGACGGCGACGGTGATGTTGCAGCGGGATGGCGCACCCCGCTCCTGAGCCCGAAGAGCGGTTAGTGGAGCTTCCAGCCTTCTATGGGCGAAGCATGGTCTCACAAAGATTTGCTTGGGGTCAGCCCGACGCGCGCCCCATCCCAATGTAAACCGGGGTGCGGCAGCAGCCAACATTTCCGTGCGGAGCTTTCCAGGCGATCAGGCAAGCTTCCCGCAGGCTATGCCTGCCGAGGCATCAGCGGAAGGGTGCCGCCGGGGCTAGCGAAGTGCTGCGACTACGTCGGTCAGCTGCGGCTCGATCTCGACGTAGCTCATCGGACGGTGCAGCAGCTCCGCGAGCGCAGGCGGGATCTCTACTTCCCGGCCCACCAGCGGCTCCACGATACCCTCGAACTTGGCCGGGTGCGCCGTGGAGACCAGGACCCAGTGAGGGCTGTCGAGAGCCTCTCGTACGACGACCGCCGTCGCAGTGTGCGGATCCCAGATCTCGCTCCAGCTCCGGAGCCCCTCGCGGATCGACTGCTGGATCTCAGAGTCCGATACCATCCTGGCTCGAACGCTTCCGCGGGTCGGCTCCTCGCCGCCGTGGAGCTGGAGGAGACGCTCCATGTTGCTCGGGTTCCCCACATCCATGGCCGAGGCGAGCGTCGTCACCGTCGGGTGAGGCTGCCACGCCCCCTCGTTGAGGAAACGGGTGAGGGTGGGGTTCGCGTTGGTCGCCAGCACGATCTCGCGGATCGGAAGCCCAACCTTCTTCGCCCAGAAGCACGCCGTCGCGTTGCCCAGGTTGCCGCTCGGGATGATGAACCCGGGGGCGACCCCCTTCTCCCGCTCGTACTCGAGCGATGCAGACACGTAGTAGACCATCTGCGGCAGGAGCCTTCCCAGGCTGATGCTGTTCGCCGAGGTAAGTCGACGGCCAGCGCGGACGGTTTCGTCCTGAAACGCCTCCTTCACCAGGCGCTGGCAGGCGTCGAAATCACCCTTGACCCGCAGAGCCTTGACGTTGCCGCCCCAGCAGGTGAGCTGACGCTCCTGCCGCTCCGAGACCATTCCTTTCGGATACAGGACGGCCACCTCGAAGCCGGGGCGCCCTGCAAAAGCGGCAGCTACTGCGCCGCCCGTATCGCCGGAGGTCGCCACCAGGACCGTAAGCGGGTCCGCGCCAGGCTTCTGGATGCGCGACAGCACGGCAGCGAGGAAGCGCGCCCCGAAGTCCTTGAACGCCGCTGTGGGACCGTGAAAGAGCTCGAGAACCGCCGTGTCCCGCGGCAGCATCTTGAGGGGGGCGGGGAAGCTGAACGCTTCAGCGCAGATCTCGGGGAGGAGCGGCTCGAGCTGATCCCCCTCGAAGAAGGGGCCGAGCAGGGCATGCGCAATCGAAGGCAGATCGCGAGCCGCGCGGAGGGTATCCAGGGCTACACTGGGAAAGGCCTCGGGGACGTAGAGGCCGCCGTCGGGGGCGAGCCCGCGCTCAACCGCCTCGCTCAGCGTTGCCGCGGGCGAGCTCCCTCGCGTGCTTACGAAACGCATCCTGCTACTCCTCGTGCTCGATGCGTGCGCCAGGCGCAGACACGGGTGAGACCCACCCCCGGGACTCGACACCGGACTCGGCGAACGCTGCTACCATGCGGTCCCGTACCCGTTCACCGGCCGCTTTCCCGTCACACCACGCGAAGAGGCTCGGGCCCGATCCGGAGAGTGAGCAGCCCAGTGCCCCACCATCGAGCGCAGCATCCTTCACATTCGCGAAGCCCTTCACCAGCGGGCCCCGGTGCGGCTCGACGATCATGTCCTGAAGCCATCTACCGACCAGCCCCAGGTCGTTCGTGTAGCAACCGGCGATGACCCCTGCGAGCATCCCCGCCTGAGTCACGAAGTCGGGCACTCGAACATGTGACGGAAGCACTGCGCGAGCGTCGCGCGTGTCCAGTCTCAGCTTCGGGTGAACGACGACACAATGGAGCGCCTCGGGCACCGGAATGCGGATGACCTCGAGCGGATCTTTCCCGAGCGCCAGCACCAGGCCGCCCAGAAGACAGGGCGCGAGGTTGTCGGGATGGAATGATCCTGTGGCGACCGACTCGCCGATCATGCCGTACCGAAGCAGCTCCGTCTCGCTAATCGGCTCGTCCAGCAGCCGACTCGCGGCGAGGATCGCTCCGGCTGCAGAAGCCGCCGAGCCGCCCATCCCCGATCCGAGTGGGATCCCCTTCTCGAGCACGACATCGAACCCGAACGAGAGGTTCAGGTCCTGAATCAGGCGAAGCAGCCCGGCGCTGGCCGTGTTCGTTGCAGGGTCCTCCGGGACAGTCATGGAGTCGCAATGGACTACGACCGTGCGGCGCTCCAGACGCGTGACGGTAACTCGATCGCCGACGCTGACCATCGCGTGCCCGAGGAGATCGAATCCCACGCCCACGTTCCCAACGGTCGCCGGCGCAAAGGCCGTTGCCGTCCGCATCATCAGAGGCTCGCCCCCAGAGAGCTCGCGAGCCGAAGCAGATCCGCGAACACGCCACCCGCGGTAACCTCCGGCCCGGCGCCCGGACCCTGTACGACGAGCGGATTCGGCTGGTAACGATCAGTCCGGAAGAGGACGATGTTGTCGGTCATCTGGATCCGCGCGAATGGATGGTCGAGCGGGTAGGGCCGCAGCCTGGCACTCGCGCGGCCGGTCTGGTCGACGGAGCCGACGTAGCGCAGAACCTCGCCACGCGCCCGCGCCTCCTCGAAGAGCGCCGCCATGGCGCTGTCGTGGCTCGGGAGCGCCGCCAGGAAGTCCGGAACGCTGAGATTCTGGAGCGCCTCAGGTACCAGCCCCTCCACCTCGACATCGTCCAGCTCGAGCTGCAGGCCGATTTCGCGCGCGAGGATCACGACCTTCCTCGCGACGTCCATCCCCGAAAGGTCGTCGCGCGGGTCGGGCTCGGTGAAGCCGCGGGCCTTGGCTTCGGCTACGATCCGGGAGAAAGTCTGGCTGCCGTCGTACACATTAAACAGGTACGACAGCGTACCTGACAGAATGCCTTCGATCTGGAAGATCTCATCACCGGTCTGCACGAGGTCACGAAGCGTCTGGATGATTGGCAGCGCCGCTCCGACCGTCGTCTCGTACAGGTAGCGCGCGCTGTTTTCCCGGCTGGACCTCCGCAGTGAACGGTAGTAGTCCATCCCGGCGGTGTTCGCACGCTTGTTCGGGGTGATGACATGAATGCCGCGGCCGAGCCACGCATCGTAGTAGTTGGCGACCTTCTCGCTGGCCGTGCAATCGATGATCACCGCGTGCGGCAAGTGCTCCGCCTGCACATGGTTGGCGAATGCGGACAGGTCCGTATCCGCCGCCTCCCCATCGAGGGTTTCACGCCACCGTCCAAGATCGATCTGGCTCTCTGAGTAGACGGAGCGTTTGGACGTCGCAATCGCCCGCACCCGCAGGTCTACATTGAACTCGCTCTTCAGCTTTTCCGTCTGATCCGCAAGCTGATTCAGTAGCGCACTACCAACGATGCCGGTCCCGATGACGCCGATCGAGAGCGTCTGGGGTGAGAGATAGAAGCCGCCGTGCACAGCCCGTAGGGCCTTGCTGGCATCAGCGTTGTCGATGACAACAGAGATGTTCCTCTCCGAGGATCCCTGTGCGATTGCGCGGATATTCACCCCCGCCTTCCCCAGCGATCCGAAGAACTTGCCGGCCACACCCGGATGCCCCGCCATCAGATCTCCGACGACGGCGAGAACGCAGCAGTCGGGCAGGAGCTCGACCGTCTGAACCTGCCCGTAATGGCGCTCGGCGAAAAAGGCGCGCTCGACCGCCCTTTGCGCGCGTTCCCCGACATTTCCAGGGACGACGAAGCAGATGGAGTGCTCGGAGCTTCCCTGAGAGATCATCGAAACCGAGACCCCCTCTTCGTGCAGCGCGCCGAACAGGCGGTGTGCAGTTCCCGGAACACCGATCATCCCCGTTCCTTCGACATTCACCAGCGCCACACCTTCAATCGTGGCAAACCCCTTCACGTCGAAGCGCGAGCCGCCGCCGAGATGGATCCGGGTGCCGGGGATATGCGGGCGGAATGTGTTGCGGATGAAAATCGGAATGGAACGACGGACGGCGGGAGCCATGGTGCTGGGATGGATCACCTTGGCCCCGAAATAGGCGAGCTCCATCGCCTCGTTGTAGGAGAGCTCGTCGAGCAGGACTGCGTCCGGAACGAGTCGCGGGTTGGCGCTCATCACGCCGTCCACGTCGGTCCAGATGTGGATCTCCGAAGCGTCGAACAGCGATCCGAATATCGACGCCGAGTAGTCGCTCCCGTTCCGGCCCAGCGTCGTGGCGAGGCCGTCGTGCGTGGAAGCGATGTAGCCGGTGATGATCAGCGTGTCGGGCAAGGATTCCGCCTTGCGGGCGAGCGCTTCCAGCCGCTCGGCGCTGAGCTTCCAGTCCACATCGACCGATCCGGCCGCATGCGAAACCACGAGCACCTCCCGCGCGTCCAGCCACTCCGCCTTCTGACCGATGGACTGCAGGTGCGCCGCGAGCATCTGGGCGGACCAGATCTCCCCGTAGCCCGTCACCAGGTCCATCGCTCTGTCCGAATGAGAGCGGAGCAGCCAGGTGGCGTGCAGCACGTCCGCAACGTCAGTGAAGTCGCGGTCGAATCGCTCCAGGAGCTCGTCGGCGATGTCACCCGGAACGAGATCCACAACAGCGTCTTTGTGGCGCTTGCGCAGGTCTTCCAAAGCGGTGAGGTACCCGCGGTCGCGGCGGGCGGCCAGCTCGACCGCGCGGACGAGGGTATCGGTCACGCCGCTCATTGCCGAGACGACGACCCCCTTTCGCTGCTCCGGCCGCTCGGCGAGCACCTTTGCCACGTGCCGATACCGCTCGGCGCTGGCAACACTGGTTCCGCCGAATTTATGGACGACCCACGACTCCACGGACATTGATCCTCTTCAGGTAGTGCACGAACCCCGCGCGGATCGGCGGGAGAGCGTTGGCAGCCCGCCCGCGTGTGCGGGAAACTCTCTGGTTCGCGGAGGTGCCAATATGCGCAGGGTCCTCATAGTCCGCCAGCGCGGGGGGCGCCTGCTCAGGAGGCGGAAAGGCGTCTGGTACTAATGAACCATGCGCTTCCGTCGATACTATCTAAGTTGTTGACTGGCATGTCAGTTGCACTCTATGTGGCCATCTGACAACGAGATAGCATCAGCGAAGCAATCGAAGAAAATATGAAAAAGCTCACCGACAACTCCAGCCGCCGCATCAGAGGCCTGCTGACGCTCTCGCTCCTTGGAGCGACCGTCACCGGGGCGCCGCTTTCGGCTCAGCACGAGACGCTGGCGAGAGCTTCTTCCGAGCCTATCGAGAGCTCCCGTTCAGCAACCACGCCGGCTACGAGCAAGTACCGGGTCGTGGTAAACCTGGATGAGAACCGACTCTACTTCCAGCAGGGAGAGACGACGCTCTGGTCCGCCCCTGTCGGAACGGGCACGGGGATGCGGGTGATCACCAAGGACGATGACTGGGATTTCTCGACTCCCACCGGCACCTTCCAGGTGGAGTACAAGGAGCGCAATCCGGTCTGGATCGCGCCCGACTGGTACTACGTCGAGAACAACCTCCCGGTGCCGCCGCAGAACGACCGCTCGCGCTATATGCGCGGCACACTGGGCGAGGCGGCTGTCTACATCTCCCCGCATCTCGCAATTCACGGCACTGACAAGCCCGAGCTGATCGGCCAGCGGGTATCGCACGGGTGCATTCGCCTGGAGAACCGATATGCGAAGCGCCTCTTCTCCAACGTGCAGGTCGGCACCGAGGTGGTAATTGTGGGTGGTGAGGAGCACCAAGGTAAGGGCCGTGTTGTCGACCTTCGCCAGGGTTACGATCCGTCGCTCGCCTCGCGCGGTGGCCGTCGTACAGCTCCGGTCGATCCCGTCTACGCGGGTTGGAAGGAAATGGACTCTGAGGAGCTTCTCGATGAGCTCGACAAGCAGCTCGCGGTGAGGGGTGAGCGCACGCGCTGGGATGAGGTCGCTGTTCTGATCCTGGACCGCGCACGTAATGGTGATGAGGAAGCTCTCGCTGGCCTCTTCTACGCCGCCGGGTCAATCCCGACGCTCGAGATCGAGCGGGAGTGGGCGACCTTCCTCGCCGACGCGTACCGTCACGCCCCGGAGGCGGCTCTCGAGGCTCTTGCCACGCTGGACCTGCGGGAGCGCCGGGAGGTTGCGAACATGATGGTCGCCGCCTCGCTTACGCTGAATGGAGGAAGCTCCTCAGGCGTATGGCCGACCTCGCGGATCCCGCGCGAGATGGTCTCGATGCGCGCCGGGCGAGGCTGGGACTCGCTTCAGGTCGCCGAGCAGGAGCACCGCTCGCAGCTCGTGCGGACTGCCAGCGCTAGCGAGTAACCTTCCCGGGCAGGCGAGGAACGAAGGCGCTCGACTCAACACGGGTCGGGCGCCTTTTCTGCGACCGCGAGCTGGATCAGCGCACCGGGCACAACGGAAGGCGGAATGACAACGGATCAGAGCCGGCAGCCACATCCGCGAGGCCGCCGCCGGGCGATCGCTTTGGGGCAGATCTTCCTCTTCAGCGCCGTACACTTCGTCCTGGCGATCGGCACCGCCCTGATAGGTTACGGGCTCGACATGGATCAGCTGAGATCGCGGAGCGTCGCGAGTCGCATCGGGGCTGCGATCAGCGAGACGCTGATGTATCCGCACGACCTCGCCCTGCGGCAGGTACCAAACGCCTGGCTGATCCGGAATCTGTGGATCATCCCTGCAGCGCTTTTCGCGCACACCCTGCTTTGGGGTGTATTCCTATTTGTCTGCCGGGAAGTCTGGCGGCGCAGAGAACGCTCGGCAGCGGAAGTGAAAGTCTAGCCGGATACAAGAAAGCGCCTGATCATCGAGGATCGGGCGCTTCTTACTTCCTGCTTCCGGATGGACTCAGTTGTCGGCCTCGATAAGCCCAGGCCCACTGTAGCGAACCTCAGCCGCAACCGTTCCGAGCACCTTCGGCGAGTAGCCATTCTCGGGATCCCGCCCCGCACGCAGAGCGCGATCGACAGCCACCTCACCACGGTTGTAGGCCAGGACCCCCAGGCGAACGTCACCGTCGTACCGCTCGATCATCTGCCGCAGGTAGCGGAAACCCGTACGCAGATTGTTGCCCGGCTCCATGATCTGCGCCTCGGTGCGAAGCGACCGATCGATCGAGCGGGCGGTGCCCGGCATCAGCTGCATGAGGCCGAGCGAGCCCGATGATCCGCGGGCGTTCACCCGGAAGACACTCTCGACTCGGATGACGCGGAAGCCGAGCTCCGGGTCCAGCCCCTCCGCGATCGCCGTCTCCACGATCTGGAGCGCGAGATCACGAGAGATCCTATAGCGGGTCGCATACATCGCCGCCAGCTCGTCCGGCAGCGGAGCAACTGCAGCCTTTACCTCGATGCGGCTGTTGAGCGCACGGTTGAGATAATCTGTCGAAGGAACGAGGCGCCGCTCGAAAAGCCGCGTGTTCGGGGTCGTGTCTGCAACGGCAACTTGCACCGCGGGGGCGGGATGTGCCTCACCTGAGGTCGATCCGCCGAGCAGCATGATCGCTACAAGGGCAGCGGAGACCGAGCCTCCGCACATCGAACGCATCGAGTTCGTACCTTCTACAGATTCTGACATACCATTTCCTCGGCTGGTCACAGCACCCGTTTCGACCCGACATTTGCGGGCCGAACGGCTTCTCCGGGATGCCAATGAGGCCACCCGAAGCTGCGACAAGTTGTCCTGGAGAACCTTCGCTAGCAAGCTTCTGCTTCTTTTCACCGCCTCACCTTCAATCTGCATTCCCGCTCCTGAAGCGGAAGAAACTGCCGTGAGGATCGGCCATTTCAGCCGTATCCTTCATCCTTCCCGGCGCCGATGTATCCGACATACAAAGCTCATAACTCCTTACCCTTCAACTGCTTGACCCTCGGTGCGACGTCGGCCTCGAAACTGGTATGGTTCAGGCCTGAGAGAACATGCCAACGTTTGAGCCGCAGTGTCGAAGCGAGAAAGGTTTTCTCGACTCGGCGAAATGGTTCGGGGGGCCCATCCCGTCCGACGCCCACTAAAAGGAAGGAAGAAGAAGAACCATGCACGGCATCATCTTCACCGAGCTGCGTAAGTACGTCGACACCAAGCTGGGCGGTGACGCCTGGGGAGATCTGCTGAATGCGGCAGGGCTCAAGGGTCGGATGTACCTCCCGATCCAGGAGTATCCCGACGCCGAAGCTGTCACCCTCGTCAGCACCGCCGCCCAGATCACCGGGCTGGACGCCGCTGTCATTCTTCAGGACTTTGGCGTCTTCATCGCTCCATCTCTTCTCGGCATGTACCGCACACTAGTTAAGCCCGAGTGGCGGACTCTGGAGGTCCTTCAGTTCACCGAAGGCACGATCCACAAGGTGGTCAGGGCCCGCAACCCCGGCGCGAAGCCGGCGGAGCTCACCGCCGTGCGCATCAGCGAGACGGAGCTGCATCTCACCTACGGTTCGCAGCGGAAGATGTGCCCCGTCGCCAAGGGGATCATCAAGGGGCTGGCTCTCCACTTCAACGAGGAGATCACCGTCGTGGAGACCCAGTGCATGCATCAGGGCGCAAGTGAGTGCAAGATGGTGGTCGAGGTGGTTGGGGCCGCGGTGAAGCCGAAGGCGGAAAAGCGTGCACCCGCAAAGACCAGCGCTGCCAAGAAGGTCGCGATCGCGATTGCGAAGCCTCAGGCGGCCACTTCAAGGAAGAAGGTTGCAATCACCATCGCCAAACCCGAGATGGCGAGCGCCAGGAAGAAGGCAGCTGCAGATACCGCCGGGAAAACATCCGCAGCAGCAGCCGGGGCAGCCGCTGCCAAACCTGCTTCGAAGAAGGCCGGCAGGAAGCCAATCGGGGTCTGATCAGGAATTCGCGAGGTGGCTGGAACGAAGTTCGCAGGCCGCAGGTTCGATCAAATCTGTTTTACTCTGAAAGATCGAACTCATGAAGATGCCTGCACGAGCTCTACTACTCGCGCTGTTTCTGCTCGCCTCGGCGGGTAGCGAGGCCACCGCACAGGCCGATGTAGCCCGGAACCCAGAGACCTTCCGCTGCGAGAATGGGCAGAGGATCGGGGGCACCGACTGCACGGCGGAAGGCTATCTTCTGAATGTTCTCGACGAAGAGGGCATCGATTCGGCACTCGCCGCACTCGATGCCCTTGTTGCCGTGGATGAGGATATCGCTCGGGATGCACATGGCTATGCGCACGCCATCGGCATCAACGCGTATGGAGGCGACGAGCCGGTTAGCAGCGTCTTCTCCCGGTGCACGCCCGCCTATCAGTCGGGGTGCTACCACGGGGTGATCCAGGCGTTTTTCTCCAGGCACGAGCAGGCTGCTGGCGGTGGGCCAACCGGTGACATGGTGAACGCCCTCTGCCGGGAGTACCGGGAAAACCTGGAGGCGCGGTGGCTTCTCTTCCAGTGCGCCCACGGCATGGGGCACGGCCTGGTAGCGCTGGCCGACAAGCACCTTCCGACATCGCTGCAGGGGTGCGATCTGGTCGAGTACGCCTGGGAGCGGGAGGCGTGCTACGGCGGCGTCTTCATGGAGAACATCGTTCACGCCACCACCCCGAACGAAGCTGTCGGCCGACCGGAGGACATGGCGAGTCATGATCACTCCGGTGGCGGCCACCACGCCCATGCAGGACACACGATGCCTGCAGCGACGGCAGCGCCATCGGAGTTCCCTCCGCTCAAGGCCGACGATCCGCTCTACCCGTGCAACGTGCTGGAGGAACGCTATCTGATCTCGTGCTACCAGATGCAGACCTCCGCAATCCTCTACTTCAACGACTACGACATTGCCGCGGCATCGCGGGCGTGCGCAGCAGCTCCCCGCGACTACCAGCCGACGTGCTATCAGAGCCTCGGGCGCGACATCAGCTCGCTCTCCGCTCAGGATCATCGCAAGGCGATGAGCGACTGCGGTACGGCGCCGGATGAGTTCGAGCCGTGGTGTCACGTCGGCTACACGAAGAACCTGGTCGATCTTACCGCCGACCCAAACGATGGAGCGGCGTACTGCCGGCTTCTGCCCTCAGGGGAGTCGAAGCGCAGCTGCTACATCGCCATTGGTGAGCAGATCTGGGTTCTGGCCGATTCGCCGGAGCGGAGGTCGTCACTCTGCGCAGCCGTGGAGAGCGACTATATTGCTGTCTGCCGCCTCGGCGCCGGCCTCTCTGAGGAGACGGCGCTTCTCGACTCCTCTGCTCGCCGGCCGACCGACTGAATGGCTCACCCTGCGGTCCTGCGTCTTAGGAAGGACGAAGAGAGAAGAATCCGCGCAGGCCATGTCTGGGTTTTCAGCAACGAGATCGACGTCAAAGCCACTCCGCTGGTGGATCTCGAACCCGGCCAGACGGTCGAGGTCCACGACTCGCGAGGGAAGTTCCTCGGCGCCGGCTACGCCAACCCCCGCTCACTGATCGCTGTCCGCCTGCTGACGCGCCGCAGCGGCCGCCCGATAGATGGCGCCCTGCTGAAGGAGCGACTCCGCCATGCCCTCGCGCTGCGCGAGATGCTCTTCCCCGGCGATCCATTCTACAGACTCGCATTCGGCGAAAGCGACGGCTTGCCCGGTCTCGTTGTGGACCGCTTCGATGAGGTCCTCGTACTTCAGCCGACCACCGCGGGGATCGACCTGCTCATGGATCCCCTGCTGGAGGCTTTGACTGAGCTGACCAACCCCGGCGGAATTCTCCTCCGGGCGGACTCTCCGTCCCGCGAGATGGAGGGGTTGGAGCGTTACGTCCGGCCCGCCTGGGGCAACGTCCCGGAGACAGTCTCTCTGCGGGAGAACAATGTCCGCTTCCAGGCCCCTATTCTCGCAGGGCAGAAGACCGGATGGTTCTTCGACCATCGGGCCAATCGTGACCGCCTGAGGAGGTATGTGCCGGGCCGGCGGGTTCTCGACGTATTTTCATACGTTGGCGGATGGGGCGTCCAGGCGGCTGCATTTGGAGCAGGAGAGGTCGTTTGTGTAGATGCGTCCGCTCCCGCGCTTGCCGGGGTAGCTCAGAACGCGGACATCAATGGCGTCGCCGATCGGATCTCGACGGTCCACGGTGATGCGTTTGAGGTGCTGCAGAAGCTCGCGTCGTCTGGTGAGCGCTTCGACGTGGTGATCCTGGATCCCCCCGCCTTCATCAAGCGAAAGAAGGACATGAAGGAGGGAGAGCAGGCTTACCGTCGGCTCAACAAGCTTGGATTCGAGCTGCTGCCGCTGGGGAGCGGGGTCCTCGTCTCCGCGTCGTGCTCATTCCACCTGAGCCGGGACTCACTGCTCCGCGCGGTGCTCTGGGGCGCCGAGCATGCCGGCCGCGATATCCAGATCGTGGAGGAAGGGCATCAGGGCCCGGATCACCCCGTGCATCCTGCGATCCCGGAGACGAGCTATCTCAAGGCGTTCTTTGCGAGGACGATGTAGGGGGAAGAGGATGCCAGATGCCGGACAGTATGTTGAAGGTTCAGCCTTCGCTCGGTATTGGGATCACACGCCTCTGCCTCTCGAGCTCTTTAGGACGGGGAGCGCGCCTTCAAGGGATCGTTCTTCCGGCATCTGGCATCTGGCATCCTGTGCCATTTTCCAGCGCCTCAACATTCGGAGACGACAAATGGCAGTTGAAATCAAGGGGAAGTATACCGGCGGGCTGAAGATGGAGCTCAGCCACACGCCCTCGGGGGCATCGCAGAAAACGGCTGCCCCGGTGGACAACAAGGGTGATGGTAGCTCGTTCTCGCCAACAGATCTGGTTGCGGCTGCTCTGGGAAGCTGCGCTGTGACGACGATGGCAATCGTGGCGGAGCGGGAGGGGATTCCGTTCCAGGGAGCGAGCTTCATTGTCGAAAAGCACATGCGCAGTGACCCGCGCAGGATCGAGAAGCTTCCACTGCGGATTCGCATGCCTTCAGGGCTGAGCGATGAGCAGAAGCGAATCCTCGAGACTGCGGCGCGGAATTGTCCGGTCGAGAAGAGCTTGCTGCCGGAGATCGAGCGGGAGTTCAGCTTTGAGTATTGAGGGGGTGGCAAGGTAGGGAGCCTCCCCTCGGAGACACGGAGGGCAGCGGAGGTTTGGGGATTTCAATCGCCAACCGCTTCCGTGCCTCGGCCTATCATCTTCAAGCGATGGATGCTGCTGACGGAGGAGTATGTGAAGAGGTAATGAGTGCCAGTATTCTTTGCTGCGCCCTCGGCAGAGCGAACTTTCCAATCTCCTCCCGTGTCACCCACTCGGCGTTGTCAGGAAGAGCGCTGGCTTCCCCGGTCTGCATCAACATCCCGCGGTAGTTCACCTTTACGTGCGTGAACAGATGAGTGACGGTGCTGAGCTCGCTCACCGGTTCAGCCGCAACCGAGGCCAGCTCGGCGGCGGCTCTGATTGCTCCTCCCGCCAGTGACTCACCAGATTTCCGGAGCACACCAGGGAATTCCCACATCCCCGCCAAGCGGCCCCTGTCGGGCCTCTTCACGAGCAGCAGCTTCCCCGCATGCATCACCACCGCCACCGCATGTTCTTCAGTAGGGATCGGCGGCTTTACCCTGGAGCGTGGACGGTCCCGCTCGGTTCCGTGGGTGCGTGCGAGACAGAACTCCTCCACCGGACAGCGCTCACACGCCGGAGCCCTCGGTGTACAGGTGGTCGCGCCCAACTCCATCAGCGACTGATTTAGCTCTCCCGGTCGCTCCCCCTCCACGATGGAAGCGGCGCTGTCCCAGAGCTCCGTGTCAGTGGGTGCCGGAAGGTCGAGAAGGCGGGCGAAAACTCGACGCACGTTGCCGTCGACGATCGGCTCGGGGAGAGCGAACGCGATCGACATCACCGCTCCCGCCGTGTATCTCCCCACACCCGGGAGCGCTCGAAAGCGCGCCGGATCACCTGGCACGATACCGCCGTACCTGGCAGCTACCTGGCGGACTGCCGAGTGAAAGTTGCGGGCGCGAGAGTAGTAGCCGAGTCCCTCCCACGCCTTCAGGACGTCGTCCTGTTCCGCCTCGGCGAGTGACGCCAGAGTCGGGAATCGATCGAGCCAGCGTGTGTAGTAGGAGCGGACGGTGTCGACGCGCGTCTGCTGCAGCATCACCTCTGAGAGCCACACGCGGTACGGATCTGCGGGCCCCTCACGCCACGGAAGATCGCGGCGGTTCCGATCGTACCAGGCAAGAAGTCGTGCCCGAAGGCTGTCGATCTGCTGGAGCACCTAGACGAAGTCGCGGAGTGTCGGGATTCGCCAGAGAAGGGTCACGAGAATCAGCAGAAGCACCGCCGACCCACCGACGAGAGCCGTGGTTGCTCCCATCATTCGGGCGAGCGCGCCTGCCTGCAGGTAACCAATCGGGGTGACGCCGAGGAACATCACCACGTACACAGACATCACTCTTCCCCGGATCTCGTTCGGGACGAGAACCTGGAGCAACGAGTTGGCGGTGGCGGTGCACAGGATCATGCAGAAGCCCGCGCAGGCGAGGAGTGCCAGTGAAAGAAAAAAGCTGCGCGAAAGGGCGAACGCAGCTACGAAGATGCAGAACGCGGTCGCCGAGAGCAGCAGCAGCCGCCCGCGACGCACTTTGCCCGCCACGCTTGCGAGACCGATCCCAGCCGCGAGTGCTCCACCCCCGGTTGCAGAGAAGAGGAGTCCGAGCCCCTGCGCGCCGACCTCCAGTATATCCCGGGCGAAGACCGGCAGGAGCATGGTGAACGGGAAGACCAGGACAGACGCGAGTGAGATGAAAAGCACCACGGAGCGCGCGATCGGATTCTCCCGGATCCAGTTGAACCCCTCGCGGATCTCGGTAGCGGCGCTCTCCGTCTTCGGCCGGACGACCGGTGGGATCCGCCGGATCATCATCAGACCGGCGATGACCGCGAGATAGGAGAAGGCGTTCCAGTAGAAGCACGCCGCGATGCCGACCGCCCCAATGAGGCCGCCGGCGACCGCCGGCCCCACCATCCGCGTCGCATTGAACGCCGTGGAATTGAGTGCGATGGCGTTGGTCAGGTCCTTCTCGCCGACCAGCTCCACGAAAAAGCTCTGCCGCGTCGGGATCTCGAAGGCGTTGGCTATCCCGAGACCGAGCGCCAGCGCGATGATCCACCCGATGTTGATCATCCCGAGATCGGTCAGGACTCCCAGCAGGAGTGCCTGGGCGAAGGCGGCCCATTGCGCCACGATGAGGATGCTGCGCTTGTCGCGACGGTCGGCGAGGACGCCGGCGTAAAGGGAGAAGAGGAGGATGGGCGCGGAGGTCGCCGCATTGGTGATGCCGAGCCACAGCTCGGAATCGGTCAGTTCCAGGACGAGCCAGCCGAGCGCGGTGACCTGCAGCCAGGTGCCGCTCAGCGAGAGCAGATGGCCGACGTAGAAGAAGCGGAAATTGCGGTGCCGCAGAGCCGCGAAGGTGTCGCCCAGGGGCCGCACCTGCTCGACGGGCGGCTCACGTTCTTCGGTAACAGCCTCGACAGTGGCGTATCTATCGCTCAGAAGGACCTTTACGTCATCAGAAGTATAGTTCAAATATAGGTGTCGGTCCGGGCAATCGGCAGACCAGCGACGGGATCGTGACGATAGCTGGAGGCCCGCCGTCTTCTCTCATCACGCGACAAATGCGCTCGACCAACTACTCGCGTTACTCGGGCAGCCGGGCTGATGCTCTCAACATCGAGGCGCTGCTCGAGCACCTTTCGGACTTTCTACTCCAGAGCGGGTTCGCCGGTGGCGCCCACCAGCATCCATATTGGGCCGAGCCGCTCGATGATGATCGATCGCTCGAAGCCCTGAAGGAGGCGCTTCTTCGGGCACTTATCGAGAGCGGGCAGCTGACGCCAGAAATGCTCGAGGAGCTTCGCGGCGGGGGCGGCGATGAGGAGATCCAGCAGCAGATCGCCGAGATGCTGGACCAGCTCGTCCAGCGGATGATGGCCGAAGGATACCTCGATCTGAAGGAGGGCCCCCCCGCGCCGGCGGAGCAGATTCCACTTTCAGACGCTGAGGGCAAGATCGACGAAGCGCGGTCGGCTGCGCGTCACGTCGAGTTCAACCTTACGCAGAAAGGCGTCGATTTCCTCGGCTACCGCACACTGCGAAACCTGCTTGGCGCCATGGGGAAGTCGGGCTTCGGCTCACATCAGACGCCGCACCTTTCCACAGGCGTCGAGGCGGAGGCCGCGAGCCGCCAGTATCAGTTCGGGGATGCGCTCAACCTCGACATCCCGCGTACGCTCTCGAGCGCCCTCTCACGTGAGGGCCTGCGCGACGACGGCACGATCCCGCTGGAGTACGACGATCTGCACGTGCACCAGGCGGAGTACAGGTCGAGCTGCGCGACGGTGCTTCTGCTTGATACCAGCCACTCGATGATCCTCTACGGAGAGGATCGGTTTACCCCCGCGAAGAAGGTCGCCCTCGCGCTGACGCACCTCATCAGAACGCAGTTTCCCGGTGATACGCTGAGCGTTGTCCTGTTTGGAGATCGCGCTGAGGAGATCCCGCTTTCTCAGCTCGCAGGTGCGCAGGTGGGGCCGTTCCATACCAACACGGCCGAAGGGCTCAAGGTCGCTCGCCGCATTCTGCTGGCGCAGAACAAGGAGATGCGGCAGATCGTCATGATTACGGACGGGAAGCCCTCAGCGCTGACGCTCTCCGATGGCCGCGTCTACAAGAATCCGATGGGCCTCGACCAGATGGTGTTGAAGGAGACCTTCGCGGAGGTGGCGGCGTGCCGGAAGTCCGGGATCCTGATCAACACCTTCATGCTTGCGCGTGATCCGTATCTGGTCGCCTTCGTGAACCAGGTCTCTCAGATCGCGCGGGGGAAAGCGTACTTCACCACGACGATGACCCTTGGCGAGTTCATCATGCGTGACTTCATGAAGCGGAAGACGAGGCGCGCGAGCTGAACCGCCTGATCGGGGAGAAAATAAAAGACCAGCTCGAAGGCTGGTCTTTTTTTTTCTGCCTCGGGGGATACGCCGTCACCCGTAGTAAGGATTGTCTCCCGCGCTGTGATCCGTCACGTCGACGATGTTGACGATCTCGGGAACGTTCTCCTTGATCATCCGCTCGATTCCCATCCGCAGCGTAGCCTGAGAAGCCGAGCAGCCCTGGCACCCGCCGCCCATGCGGATGTGCAGCGTGTCGTCGCTGACGTCCACCATTTCCACGAAGCCGCCATGCGAGGCGATACCGGGGTTGATGATCTCGTCGATCACTTCCTGAACCCGCTCGGCGAGCGGTCCAGAGATCCGCAGCTCCGAGGGCTCAAGCGGCGTCGCGGTCTTTGGACGCGCTGCCTTCGGATCGCTGACCCGGAAGCCCGAATTTCCGTTGTCCTCGACCCAGTCGACGACAGCTCCGCTGAGAAGGTTGGACGTGTCGAGGTTCAGGAAGACGCGTATCCCATCGACGTTGATGGCGATCTCGGTTCTCTGCCTGTCGTCCTTGTCGACCAGCGATATGGCGTAGTTCCGCGCCAGGGGCGTCGGAGCGTTGCCGTCGAGCGTGATGCGAAGGGCCGGGTCGCGGACCATCTCCGCGCTCACAAATTCTCCGATCCGCGATCTTGCCTGGCTAGTGATTTCTATCATTGTCGAGCCTCCTACTCGCATCCTGCCCGGTACTACCCTGGCCGGCCTGTCGTGTTCTGTGGAGCTTCGGAGCTAACAGGAGTCGGGCTGGTCCGCAACCAGGGGAAAGGATTCAGCCAACTCTCTTGGTCACCGCAGAGGCCGCGGCGGGGAGAGTGAGGGACTGGAGAAAATTCACAGCGGCTCCTCTGCCACTCTCTTCGCTCTGCGTCCTCCGCACCTGCGGGGCGAGAGCCCTGGGATCTGAGGCAACCCTCAGAAGTCGCCGATGAACCCGATCTCCGGAGTCAGCTCGTGCCCCAGCTCCTTCTTCACCGTCGACTGGGCGAGCTCGATCAGCTCCCGAACGTTGCGGGCCGTTGCACCACCCAGGTTAACGATGATGTTGGCGTGCTTGTGGAAGATCTGCGCGCTTCCAAGCACATGCCCCTTAAGGCCGCACTGGTCGATCAGCCGCCCGGCACCGATTCCTTCCAGCTTCTGGAAGATCGAGCCGGCGCTGGGGTAGAGCCACAGGTCCGGATGCCGGTCGTCGCGCCACTGCAGGTTCTCACGAATCGTCTCGCGGAGAGTGGCCGGGTCCTCCGGCATGAGCCGGAAAACGACATTCAGGACGATGTCAGGCCGCTCGTGCAGGATGCTGTGATCGTAGCCGAACTCGAAGTATGCGCGATCGACCTTCTTCCGTTCCCCCTCCGCCGAAAGGATCTCAGCCTCGGCCACGACCTCCTCGATGAAAACCGTTCGTTCGCGCTCGGGAGGAGGAGAGAGGAAGTGGAGGTTCTGCCAGATCGCCCCGCCAACCGTGCTCGGTATGCCGACGAAGTGGTGCAGACCCCCCAGACCTTTCGCGACGGTTGCCTGAATGAGGTCGTGGTAGATCAGCACGCCGGCTCCGGCGCGGACCCGTCCGCCGTCGAGGAACTCTATCCCACCAACGCGATTGCGGATGACGAGCCCCCTGAAGCCACCGTCCCCTACCAGAATGTTGGCACCAACACCTAGCAGAAAATGGGGAAGGCCGATCTCCTGGGCGAGCTGCAGGGCGGCGACGAGCTCGTCTTCGTCCTGCGGCTCATAGAAGTAGTCGGCAGGGCCGCCGATCTTGAACGTCGTGAAGGGTGCAAGCGGCACGTTCCGCTGCACCCGATGCGCGCCGAGTCGCTCATCCAGCACCCGATCCATCGTTGCGGCCTGATTTACCACCGGCTCGTCCTTTCAGGGAAATGGTGAGAACCACCCCCGGGGGTGCAAAGCGAGTGCCCGGTGCTCCTCTTCGGGGTCAGACTACCCTGCCCGGCGGAGGCATGGACTTTGATCTTGAGGAGATAGTCGCTATATTTATAAGTCTTAACGCTGCAATCACTTAGCGGGAGGAACGGCATGGCCGACATCAACGATCGAAACTCGACAGCCTTCGGAAGGACCCAGGCAGCTACGGTTGCCATGGCTGGCCTTCTGGGGGCCGCATGGGTCGGTGGTACGATGGCCGGTGCGCGCTTCGACTCGTCGACCGGGGTTTCGCAGCTGACTGCGACGAGCTTGGAGGCGACTCCCATCGCCAACAGCGACTGGGACCTGCCGAACCTCGACCATGAGCGGGTAGATTTTTGGGTGGAGAAGTTCACCACCACGAAGCGTGACGAATTTACGCGCTTCCTCGAGAGGAGTGGGCGCTACGCTCCAATGATTTCCGCGCAGCTCGCCGAGCGCGGGATGCCGCAGGACCTGATCTATCTCGCGATGATCGAGTCAGGGTTCAATCCGACGGCGTACTCGCCTGCAGACGCGTCGGGCCTCTGGCAATTCATTGCGGAGACGGGTGAGCGTTACGGCCTCGACATCAATTCGGCCGTTGACGAGCGGAACGACCCCGTGAAGTCGACCGGGGCAGCGCTGGACTACCTCACGTACCTGCATGACCGTTTCGGCTCGTGGTACCTCGCGGCGGCGGGATACAACACTGGTGAGAACCGGGTTGCCCGCATCATGAGGGAAGAGACCGGGTCGGAGAAGGGCAACGAATACTCGTACTACGAGATCTGGGATCGACTCCCCCGCGAGACCCGTGACTATGTCCCGCTGATGGTAGCGGCGGCGAGAATCTCCAAGGACCCCGCGAAGTACGGATTCGACCACGTGCAGATCGAGGAACCTCTGAACTTCGAGGAGGTGGTGGTGGATCCGGCCACGCCGCTCGAGGCCGTCGCCATTGCGGCGGGAACAACGCTCGACGCGCTCAAGGATCTCAACCCGCACTTCAAGCTGAGCCGCACCCGCAACGACGCGCGTCAGCTCGTGCGGGTGCCGGAGGGTGCGAAGACTGCCTTCCTGGTGAACTGGCCGACGGTCCGGGAGCAGGAGACGCTTGCGGTGCAGAAGTATAAGGTCCGCCGCGGCGACTCACTGCTGGCCATCGCGCGGAAGCATGGGGTGAGCGTATCGGATATCCAGGACGCGAACGGGATGCGCGGCACCCGCATCGTTGCCGGCCAGACGATCGAGATCCCAGGCAACGTCTAACCCCTTGGGTCACCGTCCGGCTGCAAGAAGAGCCGTCCCGTGCGGGGCGGCTCTTCTTTTGTACCCAAGCCCTTCCGGATAAACCGTGGGTGGCTCAGCCCTCTACTCGCGCGACGTTCTCAGCCGCGGGGCCCTTCTCGCCCTGGACGAGGTCGAACTCGACAGGTTCGCCCTCAGCCAACGTCTTGAAGCCGTTGCCCTGGATGGCAGAGTAGTGGACGAAACAATCTCGATCGCCTTCGGAAGGGGTGATGAAGCCAAAGCCTTTGGCGTCATTAAACCACTTCACGGTTCCGGTGGTCCGCATTCGGTACTCCTGTTTCTGCTGATTGAGCCGTTCCATACGGCATGATGCACGTGGGTTCCCAAGCCCCCCACGATGGGCAAAGTGCTGATCCTCGAGGGATCGACTGCTATTAACCGACGGGTATTATTTGAAACCGTGAGGTGGTATCTGCGGTGCTGCGCCTGCGGGTTTTTGCGGAACGGTCTGGTGGCTTCACTCAGGTTGCGAGAGCAACCCGGCCCGGCTCAAGCCGTTGTAGACGACGCGGCATAGTACGAGCGGCGCAGAACCGTGTCAATAGTTTCGATTCCGAACGCGGCTTCAGGTGGGGCGGAACGACAAATCCCGCCGTTCTTGGCGTTCTACGCTGTCTCCACCACCATCGAGAAGCCCATCGCTCCCGCGGCGCAGACAGTGATCAGGCCGAACTTCATTCCCCGGCGCCGGAGCTCGTTCAGCAGGGTCACGGTGATGCGTCCGCCCGTGGCGCCGAAGGGGTGGCCGACCGCAATCGAGCCTCCCATGACATTGATGCGGTCCTCGGGGGGGAGCCCCACCGCCGCATTCAGGCCGAGGCGTTCCTTCGCGATCTTCTCCGACTCGAACCACTGCATGTTGGAGAGGACCTGAGCGGCAAAGGCCTCATGCATATCCAGCAGATCGATGTCCTTCATCGTCAGCCCCGCACGCTCGAGCGCGATCGGCGCGGCGAACACAGGACCCTGAAGGAGCTGATCATCCGGAGCGAGAGACGCATATGCATATGAGCGGATGTAGCCGAGCGGCTCATATCCGAGCGCCTTCGCCTTCTCCTCACTCATCAGCAGAACGGCCGAAGCACCGTCCGTGAGCGGAGAGGCGTTACCGGCCGTCACCGTCCCGTAGCGGCGGTCGAAGGCGGGCTTCAGCGTCCCGAGTTTCTCGAGGGAGGTATCGCCACGAATACCGTTGTCGCGGGTGATCGCCTTCCCGTCGACGAAGACTGGCGCGATCTCCTGCGTAAGCCGACCATCCTC
>ERZ1066118.864-NODE-864-length-23272-cov-67.141405_pt1 | contig 23272 bp, 27 predicted proteins | sample MGYA00382765_ERZ1066118 | MGnify/ENA primary metagenome ERZ1066118 (study PRJEB33369, sample SAMEA5778348) | biofilm metagenome | biome: Industrial cooling water; feature: Water cooling tower basin; material: Biofilm | place: United Arab Emirates | collected...
ATTTTCATGGCGTGCATCTCGTTGTTTAGGAAAAATGCTGTGGAGAGTTATAATAGGTAAATATAAAGAGGATATTCAACAAAGATTAAATCTTTTATACGATTATTTAAGTATTTACCACAGAGACGCAGAGTACACAGAGAGGTTCTTACAATGAAACCAGAATTTGGCGCCATGACTAAAGCAAAGTTAAGAGCTTACGTCATTACTCACCCTAAACATAAAGAAACATTTCATATTTTTGTTGACCGCTTTACATCTGAAGCTTCCTCACAAATCTATGATATTCCAAAATCCGCCGCTGAACTAGAGGAAGTCGAAACTTTGATTAAGCAAAAGTTAAAATAAGCGAAAACTGCTTCCAATGGGTAGCAATTATTCGCTTATTCGATTACTGTGATGAGTTAATGTATAACGTTTTTAACGGTCAACAGACCCCATCACAACATCAATACTTCCCAAGATTACGAAAATATCAGCTACTTTTTGTCCTCGGATTAATTGGGGCAAAGCTTGTAAATTATTAAAGTCAGCAGGACGAATTTTCCAACGCCAAGGAAAAGGATTATCATCACCAATTACATAAATGCCTAACTCTCCCCTTCCTGACTCTACCCTTACATAATGCTCACCCTTGGGTATTTTAAAAGTCGGTGCCACTTTTTTCGCAATATATTGGTAATCATAATCATTCCATTCTGATTTGGTGCCTGCTGCAATACGTTTAGCTTCTAAATTTTCGTATGCACCACCAGGCAATTTTTGTAGCGCTTGGTTAATAATCTTTAGAGACTCACGCATTTCGCCAATACGTACCATATAACGTGCCAGACAATCTCCGCTAAGGGAGCATTGCACTTCCCAATCAAAATCATCGTAACATTCGTAATGGTCAACTTTCCGTAAATCCCATTTTACGCCCGAAGCTCTTAACATTGGCCCCGATATACCCCAATTTATGGCTTCTTCGCGTGCAAGAATTCCAATTCCTTCTACACGGCGCCGAAATATCGGATTATTAGTAATCAGTTTTTCGTATTCATCAATTTTAGGTAAAAAGTAATCACAAAAATCTTGGCACTTATCTACCCAACCATAAGGTACATCAGCAGCAACTCCGCCAATACGAAAATAATTATTATTGACCATGCGATAACCTGTAGCTGCTTCAAACAAGTCTAAAATTAACTCACGCTCGCGCAACGTGTAAAATACAGGAGTGGTGGCGCCGATATCTCCAATAAATGGCCCCAACCACAACAAATGGTTTACAATTCGCGTTAACTCCAGCATAATTACACGAATATAACTCGCACGTTTGGGTATAGGAATATTTGCGAGTTTCTCTACTGCGTTGACTGTTACCGCTTCGTTAAACATTCCACCATAATAATCCCAGCGACTAACGTAGGGAACATACATTATATTAGTGCGGTTCTCGGCTATCTTTTCCATTCCTCGGTGCAAGTAACCGATAACTGGTTCGCAGTCGATAACATCTTCCCCATCTAGAGTCACAATAATCCGAAAACACCCATGCATCGAAGGATGGTGTGGACCAAAGTTAATTACCATTGGTTCGGTTTTCGTCTCAATCCTTGCCATAACTAAATCTCCGCGCTTTCCTCCTTTCAATATGGAAAAGAACGCGGGTTATAGTCTTGCAGAATACTCCAATTTTTAACAGATTCCAGTTATTTGTTTAGTTATTTTGTTAAAAATTTTCTTGGTGTTACGCCCAGCAAGCGTTTAAAATGGAAGTTTAAGTGACTTTGATTTGCGAAACCAACAGTTTGAGCAATCTGAGCGATACTTAATTTTCCTTCATAGAGGAATTCTTTTGCTCGTTCAACACGGCGCCGAATTACATATTGATGTGGTGTCATTCCTAATGATTGTTTGAACATCTGCGAAAAGTAATGCTGACTCATTTGTACTAATTGCGCCAATTCTTCTAAACCTAAATCTTGGTCAAGATGTTCATTGATATATTCTGTAACTTGTTGCAACTTATATCTTGATAAACCGTTGGGGTATTCATGTAATGTTGGCTTGCGAGTTGAATAATGTTCAATCAAATGTACAGACAAAGCGCTTACCATTGTTTCTGCATATAATCTGCTACCTACTGGATTAGTTACTAAGATATTTTTGAGCGCCATGCCAATTTGATAAACTAAAGGTTCAGGAGTAGAAAAACAAGGTAATAGTTCTACTTCTTCAGGTGTAGCACCTTCGTTAATAGCACGTGCGAAAATATGTGGTTCTATTCCTAATAAGATAAATTCCCCTTCACCTTCTACTACCGCTTGATGTCCTATATTAGCTGGTGTAATTACAATATCACCTCCAGCTACCGCATCAAGTTGGCGCCGTCCATCCATTTGACGTTCAGCGTAAATAACTCGATTGCCATGTGTAAAAATACCAATTGAATGCCAACGTGGAGTAGATACTTCAGGAAATTCTAACGCAGGTTGACACATGTACCCAAGTGAAACCCCATTCCAATTAGCTTGGAAACTTGTAAGAATAGGTGGACGTGGGTAAAACTCAAGTACCTTCTCTTCTTCCGTAACAATTATAGGGTTTTCAGACATTGGCTTAATCTTCTATCTGTTTTTATTACATAGTTATACTCTATCTCAAATGTAAAAACGGTGTAGTTATATGAAAATTTAGGCTTTTTAACAGGCGCCGATTTATCAACTTTATTTAAATATATATATATAATAGAAACAAATAAACTCGCATGGGGTGAAAAATGGCAACCCAACTTAGTGAACCAAAATCTTTGGCTCCAATGGTAATATCCTGGGAACCCTTGCCCGATGATTTTAGGTTAGAGGAAAAACCAGTAGAAAATATCAACCATCCATTATTGGCTGGGGTTTTGCGCGAAATATTAGAAATAGCTGGGTATATACTACCAACAATGTTGATAGCATCAAATTTTGGTCTTTGTGTAACCTTGAATAACCAACCTATAATTAAAGCTCCCGACTGGGTTTTTGTAAATCGCGTAAATGAGGTTTTAAGGGAGCGCAAAAGTTATACACCAAATTTAGAGGGTGATATTCCTGGTGTTGTTATGGAATTTGTCTCCAATAGCGAGGGTGAAGAATATTCATCAAAACAAACACATCCACCAGGCAAATGGTTCTTTTATGAACAAATAATAAAAGTTCCTATTTACATAATTTTTTACCCTGACGGCGGATTGTTAGAATTTTATAAACTTGAAAATGGACACTATCAGTTAAAACTACCCGACGCTCAGGGGCGCCATTGGATTGACTCGATGGGTTTATTTTTGGACACTTGGCAAGGAACAAAAGAATCTAGAACTGGTTACTGGTTACGTTGGTGGGACGAAGCTGGAAATTTACTACCGTGGGCAGTTGAAAAAGTTGAAGTAGAACGTCAACGTGCCGAACAGGAACGTCAGGAAAAAGAAAGATTAATTGCTTATTTGCAGTCTCAAGGTATTGACCCTAATAATTTACCTCCAATAGGTAGCAATTAATAGTTAATTTATGACTATGGCGAGTTAAGGCAAAAAAAACCGGTTTCTAAGATTCAACTTCTATATATAATGTTATGGTGACGTACAAAAGCGATTTAGGCAATATAAATTGGGATGAGATGAAAGCGACTCTCAAGGAAGATGCTTTTGATAATGGCAGAAGTCCACAACAACTTAAAGATTCTTTTGAAAATAGCTATGCAACTTGTATCGCTTATATTGATAATTGTATAGTTGGAACTGCGCGCGTATTGTCGGATGGTATTTGTAATGCCTATATTGTAGATGTTTGGACATTCACTCCTCATCGGTGCCAAGGTATTGCCAGTAACATGATATCATTATTGCTAGAAAAGTTACCTGGTCAACATGTTTGTTTATTGACTGAAAATGCGGTAGATTTTTATGAAAAGTTAGGTTTTACCGAAGGTGATACTTGTATGGAAAAAGTAATTGGGAAATGGTTAATAAATCATTCGTAACATTGTGTGTTGTAGAGACGTGATATATCACGTCTTTACATAAATATGTAATTTTTATTTTATTTCTACAGTTAGTTCGTAGGTAGCATTACCGCGAGTTCCTCCGACTATAATTTGATAATCTCCATTTGCTGGAAGTTTTCCGCTCCAAGTTGTCGCTTCTTGCTTGATAGTTTTAGCATCTGGTGCGGTGACATCAAATACAGCATTATTTTCTAGAGATGTAATTGTTAAATTCATTTGCTGTCCTTGTTTGGCGCCAAGTAAGTAAGTATCGCGCTCACCTCTAATTACTGATTGTTTTATTGTTGTTGAGTTGGCGCCACTAGCAAAGTTGACTCGTACAGGTTTTCTTGTTGCTGTTGCTTCTTTATCAGAGGTAGCCGTTGTACAATTGGCTTTAGTAAAGGTTTCTCTACCTGTATTTAATTTCGACTCGGTAATTGTCCACGTTTCTTGAGTATTTTGAGTATCTTCTTCTATTTGTGTAACAATGCCAAGCTTTGCTTTATCAGCAGCTAATTCTCCTATTAAGGTTTGGTTATAAGAAGTATAATAACTTGCAGCAGCATTTTGGATAGTTGCTTGCACAGTACCACTAATATTATTGGTTGCACCAATATTTATTTCTGCTTTTGCATCAAGCGTTTTTGTTTTGGCTACATAGCAATATTTACCAGGCGCCAATTGTTTACCAGCTTTATCAGGTGAGGTTGTTGGGGATGTCTGGGATACAGGTGTCACTGTATCTGGTGGAGCGGATGCTACTAGACTAGATGTTACAGTAGGGGATACGCTTACAGAGTTAGAATTGGTTTCCCCACAACCTGTTAAATATAAAAGACTAATTACAATAGCACCAGGTAAAAGTCGCTTGTTAATCATGATTTGTAGCATTTCCGCTCTTATTGATTCTTAAACTTAAAAACAAGCCGATTATCGTTGATTTCGGAAAAAACCTGTAATATTTAATATTTTTTTCATATTTATCTAATTTCAATATGATTTAATTCAGAATCTAGCCATGTTCTAAATATTCGGTTTACAATTTCTTGATAAATTTCTGATGTTAGTTCTGCGGAGATTTTTTCTTCGATTAGAAAAATATAACTTGCTTGCTCAATGCGTATAGGGCCTACTAATTCTCCAACTTTGCTGTTAAATAAAATAGTTGCTACATCTGGTTGTAAGTTCCAACGGTATAGTTTACCCTCAAAACCGCAGTCTCGGCGCCTGCGCTCATCGCTGTTATATAAATGAGCGGCTTCATAAAAGCTCATTTCGCTTTCTTCAATTTGATAAAAAATTTCTTGTGCGAGTTGCTCGTAAGGAACAACTATTTGATAAAGTATAATTTGTTCAAAATCAAGTTTATTCTCTGCAAAAAAAACTTCAGCATCTTTAGCAAATAACTCTTGAGATAATTTACTTGCTAGCAAATTATCTCTAATGCCTGCTTCCCAGTCCTCAGAAGTTATTAAATTATCTGTTAACCATGCAATTGTATCGCTAGCTTTCACTAACTTTTTAGCATATCTTTGTCTATCCGCTTCGGTTTGAATTTCCTCGGATGTTAGTGTTATTCCTCGCGATTGAGCAACTTGTTCAATGATTTGCTTTTCTAATACTTTTTGACATACATCTTTTAATTGCATGTCTTTTCTTAGTGAAGCAATAATTTCCTCCGGTTGAATTATTTTACCTTTTAGGCTAATCATAAGGTAGTTCACCTCACATAAAATAAAAACTAATTAGAATTATGAGATGACAAACTAAAAAAAGAATCCTCTTCTAGAAGATTTTCCGGGCCTTAGAAAAAACGGATTAAACCGACTTCGAGATGACCGACTTGGTGAGTAATTAATCACTAAAAAAATGGGCATGGATATATTCATGGTTGTAACCGTATTACCTATTGAATGACCACCTAAAGTATTTACAGCAGATGATGCAGCAGGATAAATACTAAGTGATTGCATAATAGTTGACCAATCAAAACCACCTTTTATATCAGATGCTTCGGTGATTTGCTCCATATGCTCAAGGTCAGAGATAATCATAAATTGCTCCTTTACTGTGTATAAAGAAACCTGGTTTCTAGGTTTATAAAGAAACCAGATTTCTAATTATTGTTTAATTCCAACCTACTAAAGTTAATCCACCAGTGATTTTACTTAAATCCATACTTTCAGAACCTGTAGTAGTACCATTTGGCCCCGAAGCTGAGTAGGTTTTAATTCCTCTCACGTGTTCTGCATATACTGAACCACTGGCGCCAAGTGCTGTAAGATTAGGTAGAACTAAAGCACCACCTTCGAGATTATTTGCTTCATCTACAGCTTCGAGATAATTTAAATCGTTGATCAACATAACTTGCTCCTGTGAAAAATACTAGTTTTTATGATTTGTATTGGTAGTGCAATCCTGGTTAACTTTTTATTCTCTAGAAATTCCAACCTACAAATGTTGCTCCTCCTGTAAATCTGCTCATATTAATGCTTTCTGAACCTGTAACAGTTCCACCTGCTCCAGAACTAGAAACTGTTTTGATACCAGCCATATGAGTTTTATCAAATGAGCCACTAAATCCAACAGCATCAAAAGGAGATACACCACCTTCGATTTGAACTGATTCATTAGAAATTTCAACGTAACTTAAATCTTGAATTAACATATCTTTCTCCTTGTTAAAAACTTTGATTTGTTTGTTTTCAACTCTCTCTTGAGTTGATATTTATAATGTAGCTCTTTTATTTTTAATGTGTACCATTTATTACAGAATATGATGCCATTGTGGCATGTTATTTCTTCTCTTATCAGCAGCCTTGCTCGCATAAAAAAGGCGCCCTCAGATGACGAGGCGCCTCTTGTAGCATAGGAATTCAACAGTAGGGTGGGCAATGCCCACCTTACAATGCTTCAACATTATCTAAATTTCAAAAATGGAAAAGCAAAACAATTCCATTTCTTTGCCTCTGCATTCTCATAGATACAACTCTTGCCACCTCTAGAAGCTAATGCTTGATTATCAATAGATTCCAAATAAGTCAAATCGTTAATTTTATCCAGACAAGAAGAAATATCTTGGTTTTGTACAGTAGAATAATCAATTACTTCTTGATTATTAATCTTACTCGCCATAGAAGATTGTTGACGATTTTCTTTTAAAAGACGGCTGTAAGTGCGGTAAGGTATGTAATGCAAAGGATTATAACCTGCAAAGCGTAAAATTAATACACAAGCCCAAGAATATCTACCAGATGAAATAGCTTCTACAACTTGACTGAATTGTTCAGGTTTCATAGTTCTGTCAAGGTGTTTTTGATTAGCAGTTAAATTTTGTGCCATTATTATAAATCTCCTATATCTTATAAACTCAAGCTATCTTTTTGCATTTGTCGAATTGGGTCGAGTAAAACATCTACAATTCGACGCTGACGAGTAATAATTTCGGCAGTTGCAGTTTGACCTGGTTTAAATTTTATAATTTGCTTATTAGCAGTCACATAATTACGTTCAAGCTCTATTTCAACGCGGTAGACAGCACCTAAGCGTTCATCAACTCTGGCGCCAGGAGATATTGATTTCACCTTACCTGTAATAATTCCGTAGTCTTGATAAGGATAAGCGTCAAATTTGACTTGTGCAGTTTCCCCAACTTTGACAAAGCCAGCTTCACGGTTAGGTAACACTGCTTGTAGAACTAACGGCGCAGACTGTGGTGCAATTTCAGCAAGTGTTTGCCCAGCTTGGATAGTCTCACCACTGTTACGAATATTCAGCGATAATACAACTCCATCAACAGGTGCAGTTAGATAAAGTTGCTTCAATTCAGCTTTCGCTTTCTCTATAAGTTTTGCCGCTTGCTGAATTTTGGCTTTGATTTGCGTTTTTTCAACTTCTAACTGCTGAATTTTCTGTTGCGCTTGAATTTTTACTGTACTTGCTTCGGCGCCTTTTTGCATCAACTCAGCTTGAAGTCGTTTGATTTCAGTTTGCGTCTGTTCAATTTCGCTTTGGTTCTGAGTAATACTACGTACTATTTGTGCTTCAGATTGTTTGGCTTCAAACAAACGCTCGCGCGTCATAGGTGTTTCTTCAAGCTGATTTTTAGTAATTGCAAGCTGACGTGTACGCAACTCTTGTTCGGCATTAAATACCATATCACGGGAAATGGCGCCTTCTTTAAGTAAAGGTTTAAGACGTTCAACACGTTCTCGATATGCATTTACTTCTTCTTGTCTTTGCTTCAAAAGTTCTTTTGACTTTGCCAGTAAAGGCTCAATAGCAGAACGTCTGTTAACCGTATCTGTATACTGATTTTGTAATTGATTAAGCAGTTGATAACTTGCCACTAACCTAACCTTTGCTGCGGTAACAGCACTGGTCTGCGCTTGTTGTTCAGCTTGGGCTATTTGCGCGCGCGTTTGTAGTTCCAACTGTGTTTTATCAATTAAAGATTCAGTTTGAAGTAATTCTGTATGTAAAGCTATACTTTCTTGCTCTAAACGTTCAATTTCTTTAAATGCAATTTGATTATCAATCTCAGCCACAACTTGTCCAGCGTTGACTGGTGTACCTTCTTGAACATATAGCTTTGTAATTTTACCTGCAACAACTGGATTAACTTTATAGACTTCACCCTGCGGCACCAACAAACCACTAGCTTTGCCCACCTCGTCAATATGTCCTAAATTTGCCCAGGCGCCAAACGCAGCGCAAAAAACGATTCCACCCAAAACAACACGACCTGGTAACGACGCTGGTGGATTATCCAGAACTGTTTGTAATGATGCAGACCAATTAGATGGACTCTTATCAACAGGCGCCAATGGCATCATATCCATTGAATTAGCAATTGCGACCGAAGCAGTAGAACCGCCATAAAGCATATTTAATTCATCATCGCCAGCTTCGTCACCAATCGACGATGAAGTTTCATCCTTTAAAGAAAGTGAAGACATAGAAATGTTCATATAAAAACTCAAAATTTTAAACGATTTTTACAACAAAGAGAAACCGGGTTTCTATGCTAAATCATCATTTTTATTACAATATGTCAACGAAGAAACCCGGTTTCTATCCCTTGCCAAGTCTTCTTATATACATATTATTCCTGATTCATTTAGTAATGTACGCAGTTGATGCCAAATTGGCAGATATTTCAGTCATATATCAAGTTGTTGCTGTGCCAGGTGATAGTAAAGACCACCTTGCTGCATTAATTCCTCATGAGTGCCGTGTTCAACAATAACGCCTTTGTCTAGAACAATAATACACGAAGCGTTTCGTACAGTTGACAAACGATGAGCAATAATAAAAGTAGTGCGTTGTTTACTAATACGGCGTAAGTTCTCTTGAAAGCGTCTTTCTGATTCAGTATCTAGAGAACTAGTAGCTTCATCGAGAATTAGAATACGTGGGTTAGCAAGAAGCGCGCGAGCAATGGCTATTCTTTGTCGTTGTCCACCTGACAATGCAGAACCACGTTCACCAACTTTGGTATTGTACCCAAGGGGTAAACTTTGAATAAATGCTTGTGCTTCAGCTAAATTGGCAACTTCTACTACTTGTGCTAAAGGATATTCCGGTCGATACAACGTGATGTTATCTAAGATTGTACCGGAGAATAAAAAACACTCTTGCGGTACGACTCCTAACTGGCGCCGTAAAGATTGCGGTGAAACATGGCGGATATCGTGCCCATCGATTAACACCCGACCACTGGTAGGATGATATAAACCTTGAAGTAAATTAATTAAAGTACTCTTTCCTGAACCACTGCGTCCAACAATTGCTATCGTTTCACCTGGATGTACTTCAAAGGAAATATTTTGCAATATATTTCGTTGTTCATCTGAGTGGTAGCGAAAACAGACATTTTCAAACTTAACTTCACCCTTTAACTTCGGCAAAACTAACAGTGGTTTATCTACACTCTCTTCTGGTTGTGCTGCAAACACATCATCAAGACGTTCCACCGACACCATTACTTCTTGCAATTCATCCCAAAGACTAACCAATGATAAAACTGGGTTGATAACATTACCAATTAGCATGTTGAACGCAACAAATTGACCGATACTCAATTGGTCTTGAATTACTAGGGTTGCTCCATACCATAGTAAAGCAGTACTGCCCAAAGTATTAATTAGTCCACCAATGACTTGTAAGTTATTAACGAGCTTTTGCCCATGAAATTGAGCATTGAACATACTTGTCAAATGGTCTTCCCACAACCATCGCAAATCTCGTTCTGCTGCTGCTGTCTTCAAAGTTGCCACTCCAGTCAGCATTTCTACTAGTGATGAATTCTGTTTTGCAGATTCAGTGAATACATTTCGTGAAACTTTTCGCAGCATTGGACTTGCCAGCACTGTTAATAAAATAATAGGTGGTAGTATGCCAAGTACTAATAAAGTTAGGCGCCAGTTGTAATAAACCATCAACCCCACATAAACAAATGCCATCAGCGCATCTAAACCAGTTGTGACAGCTTGACGGGTGAGAAACATTTGGATTTTTTGGTTTTCTTGCACGCGCGTCACAATATCGCCAACATGACGGTCGGCAAAAAACTCTAGAGGTAGATTGAGTGCATGACTGATAAAAGCACTAATTAACGTCAAATCTACACGGTTTGAGAAATAATCTAATAAGTACTGACGAACGCCAAGCAACCCCACTCGCCAAACACCAAACAGTAGCACTCCTATGGCAAATACATGTAAAGTCATCAAGCTTTTGTGTACTACCACCTGGTCAAGAATAATTTGCGTAAACAGGGGTGTAACTAAACCTAAGACTTGCAGCAAAATTGATGCCAGAATAATGGGAGCAAGCATTGAACTAAAAGGTAAGAAGGCGCCCCATATTCTTCCTAAAGAAGGTTTAGTGCTAGGTATTGTTTGTAAAAGACTTGTTGGATTCAAAAGTAACGCATACCCAGTCCAACCTGCTTGAAATTCCTTAATTGTTAACCATCGCTTGCTTACTGCTGGGTCAGCAATTAGAATCTTATTTCCCTTAACACGGTATACAACTATATAATGGTCGCCTTGCCAATGAGCAATCCAAGGATTCATTTGTTCTATCAAGCGATTTAAGCTAGCACGAACAGGTCTAGCTTGAAAACCAATATTTTCTGCTGCAACTGCTAAATTTTTGAGTGAGGCGCCAGAACGAGTTACTCTTGCCAAGTTCCGCAACATATTAATACTAAAATGTTTACCCCAGTACTGCGACACCATCGCCAAGCACGCAACACCACAATCCATTGCGCTCTGCTGCTGAACAAATGGATAGCGCCAATTCAAACCACGTTTGCGACCTTTGGTTGGTTGAGGAAAGGGAATTACTTTAGATTCAGATGTGGGAGTAGGAATTAACAAAGAAGATTTAGATTCTTGTAAGTTAGTAATTTTCGCTTTAACGACTTGCTTTTTGGCATTGTCACTCTCTGTTAATAATGGCGCCACTAACTGGACTGCTTCCCAATGCTCTTGTGGTACTTTATATACAAGCAAATCGGTTTTAGCAACCCAATCAACAGGTATTTCATCTGGATAACCCCAACTGGTGCCGACTTGAGGAGCTTTTGATAAAGGATTTTGACTTTCAACTTCTCCCATTTGCAGCCAAAAGCAACCAGTTTCTTTCTGCGTGGCTTTATGTAATAGTTCGCCAGCTTGAAAGCGTGTTTCTACTAGATATGGAATAATTTGTTTGAGATGATAGCTAGATACAGCACGCAATTTTGTTAAAGTTTTAAAGAAAATTAGTGCTTTTTGCTCTTTAACTAAATTGCGTAAGTAGATTTGTAAATTAGGTATTTTATCTAACCATGCTTCCAACTTTGCTGAACTAATAAACGCAATTATTACCGTTGCCGCACCAACAGCACGATAAGGCAAAGGGTTATTATCAAATAATTCATTGGCGCCAAAGCAATCACCTGCTTCGAGTAAAGATACAGAAACCTCACGCTGCAAACTTGTATTAAAACTAACTAATCGCACTCGTCCTTGGCAAATAATATAAAAACCCTTGCCATTATCGTAACTGTTCAGGGGGCGCTGAGATAACTCGACATTCTTTGTATAATTAGCAATTTCATCCCCCAAATGCAACTGAATAGCCTCAAATTCTTTGCTGAATTCAGAAACTAAACTGTTATTGTCAGGAAACAAATTTAAAAGAATATCATCAAGCAGTTTATGAATACCATCAAACTTAGGAGATAAAGAATCTCCAGTAGACCCAATTATTTGTTTCATATTCACTCTTGTGGAGCGGGCATCCTTGCCCGCCCTTATATTTATACTGATATTTATCACAGGCAGGGATGCCTGTTCCACAAGAACAGCCAACAAAACAACTTATATTTAAACAAAATACAATTCAGCCAAAAAATTTTGTTTATTACGTAGATGCACAAACAGTAAAACACTTAACATTAATCACAATGTGATTTTACTCTCTATGTTTATATTTACACTTAGAGTTTAGCTAGATACGGCAAAAATAAAAAATGTTTACAAAACTAAATACTTAGTATTAAAATTTTCATTTATTCAGTCCAGTATTTACCTCGAAGCAGCTTGAAGTTGTTTCTCAATTGCATCACAGGCTATACTAACTCCATTTTCTGCTTTAATAATATCTGCTAGTTCTACTGCCTTAGCTGCATAATTTGGATTATTCAATAACTCGCGTAGCTTTTTAGCTACTTGTGGCGCCGAATATTGGTTACGATTAATAGTCCGCGATGTTCCTAACCGTTCAACTCGTTCTGCGTTATCTGGTTGGTCATGACTATAGAGAACAACTAATGCAAATCTCCAAGCGAACCTATCGTAGTTAAAACAATTCAACTCACTACTCTACCTCGTTAGTATCAATAGCAATCTTTTTACGTACATGCTTTTTGTTTAGTACTTTTGTACACTTGCCGTTCATTTAAATTGCATCATAATTAGAGTATTATTGTAATTATCTTATCATGTTTATACAAAAAGTAAATAACTACAAACAGAGAATTTTCTCAAACTTATATAATGCAGTTTATGAAAATTATAAAGGTTTAACCAAAAATCCTAAATGGCTATTAATGCGTAAAGTTTCACGATTTCAAGCTGGTCGAACAATTAGATATTTTTTGACTAGTCAAAGAAAATTATCTCAATTAACTATAGATGAAAGTAATTCATATTTTACAAATGTTAGTGTTAATGAAGTTGTAAATCAATTGAAAGAAGACGGAATTGTTCTAGGCATCAATTTACCTCAGCGCGTAGTTAAAGAAATAGTTGAATTTGCAGAATCTACTCTATGCTATGCCAATCGAAAGCCAGAATTAGGATTTTATTATCATCAAAAAGAGCAAGCACAAACTCAAGCTAAAAAACAGTTTATAGTAGGCAGTTATTTTAATACAGCTTCGCTTTGCCCTGCTATTAATAAACTTCAAAATGATACTAAATTATTAGCAATAGCAGCTCAATATTTAGAGCGAGAACCAGTACATCAAGGTTCACTACTTTGGTGGAGTTTTCCTGGAGAGAGGACATATCAACAACTTAGTTCTAATGGTCAACTTTTTCACTACGACCTCGATGATTATCGTTTTATCAAATTTTTCTTTTATTTAACTGATGTAGATAAAGAAAGTGGTCCTCATATTTGTGTTCGTGGTAGTCATAAGCAAAAAAAGCTTTCACATTTAATACTGCGTAAACGAGAAACTGACGAAGATATAATCAAGTATTATGGTGAAGAATCTCTAATCACTATTTACGGTCAAGCTGGTTTTGGATTTGTAGAAGATGGACTTTGTTTTCATAAAGGAATTGCTCCTACCTATAAAAACCGCTTAATCTTACAAATCGAATTTGCTACAACTGATTATGGAATGCAGCATGATATTAGAGACCCTTCATTATTAAAATGTATTTAGCCTCTACCCAGGCGCCGTTACATGACAACCGATTATAATTTTAATCTAAAGTGTACCTGACGACATTGACATATCAATTTTTTTTGAAATGATGGAGGTATAGATTATTTCAGTTGTGAGGGAGCTTGGTAAAGTCTTTTTTAAAAGAAGTCTCTAAAAGCAGGCGCCTGCTTGCTGCTGAGTTATTTGGTACTTTTATTTTGATATTTGCTGGAACTGGCGCCATAGTTGTAAATTCCATAAGTCAAGGTGTAATTACGCATGTTGGAGTTAGCTTTGTTTTTGGTGCAGTTGTATCAGCGTTGATTTATTCGCTAGGACATATAAGTGGCGCCCATTTTAATCCAGCTGTAACGTTAGCGTTTTGGACGAGTGGTTTTTTTCCAAGACGATACGTATTGCCGTACATATTAGCGCAGTTGGTAGGGGCAATAATGGCTTCGGGGTTGTTATTAATAAGCTTTGGGAAAGTTGAGAATTTGGGAGCAACGCTGCCGTTAAATGGAAATTGGTTACAGTCTTTTGTACTGGAAACAGTTTTGACGTTTATTTTAATGTTTGTAATTTTTGGCGCCGCACTTGATAAACGCGCGCATTCAAATCTTGCTGGATTGGCAATCGGGTTAACAGTTGGTGTCGAAGCAACTTGTATGGGCCCAATTACAGGTGCAAGTATGAATCCTGCGCGTTCGTTTAGTCCGGCACTGATGGCAGGTATTTGGCAGCACCAATGGTTATATTGGGTGGCGCCAATTTTAGGGGCACAAATTGCTGTAATTGTATACAGAATCCTTTCAAATCAGTTTCGTGATGCTAAATAATTATTGAGCATTTCGTCTAAATTTATACTAGGATAATTATGAAAAGAGTTATGTTTGTTTGCAAGAAAAATTCTCGCCGTTCCCAGATGGCAGAAGGATTTGCTCGTGTATTAGGTGAAGGTAAAATTACAGCTTCTAGTTCTGGTTTGGAAGCAAGTCATGTAGACCCAATTGCCGTACAAGTTATGGCGGAAATTGGTATTGATATTAGCAACCAAACATCGAAAGCACTGAGTGAATTTAACTCGCAAAATTATGATGCTGTAATTTCTTTGTGCGGTTGTGGAGTTAACTTACCAGAAGAATGGGTACTAAGAGAAGTATTTCAAGATTGGCAACTCGAAGACCCAGAAGAACAAGACATTGAAAAATTCCGCATTGTTCGTGACCAGGTAAAAGAACGAGTTGAACAGTTATTGGCAACAAGCATTTTCGGAATTTAACCGAGACACTCCAAAAGTTGTTGAATCTTCTAGAACCGTGTAAACTTCCCAATCGGCACCATCTGGGTCTTTGAGCCAAACTTTATCCTGTAAAGCGTAACAGCAAGTAGTTTGATTCTCTGGTGTAATCTCTAGATTCGCTTGTTGAAGTCGATTGCTTGCTTCCATCACTTTCTCTGATGATTCAACTTCAACTCCCAGATGATTTATACTACCTGCTGCTGAAGAGTTTTCAATTAGCACTAGCTTCAAAGGTGGTTCTACAATCGCAAAGTTCGCATAACCAGGGCGCCGTTTTGCTGGCTCAGTTCCGAAAAGCTTGCTGTAAAAGTCAACGGCAGCATCGATATTACTTACATTCAGAGCTAACTGTACACGTGACATAGTTATTAATCCTCTTATGTATTGATATTAGTCTATATAGACCAATGTCAATATTTTGCAATACATATTGGTATATGTCAATATAGAAGTATGAAATTGTCTAACTCGCGTCCCTGTTGTTCTGGATTATTTAGTGGTAAGCTTACGCAAAGTGAAGCTGTAGATTTGGCTGCTATTTTTCGGGTATTAGGCGAGCCAGTGCGTTTACAGATGTTAAGTTTAATTGCTGTACAACCAAATCAAGAGGTTTGTGCATGTGAGTTGGTAGAACCACTAGGACTTTCGCAACCAACAATTAGTCATCACCTCAAAGTGATGTATGAAGCAGGTTTACTAGATAAGCAAAGGCGTGGAACTTGGATTTATTACAGAATTATCACAGAGAAGTTAATAACGCTTAAAGAAGCAATTTAATAAGCGGCGTATTTCAACAATTGGTTGTATTAGTTGTTAATATAGAAGAAGTATACCCTGTTAGAAAAAACACCTACATATAAGTACAGCAACAAAATGCCAACTCAAGAAGCTATCGTTCCGAAAAATATCGCTGCTGGTTTTCATGCTCTTTCTGACCCTTTACGGATTGGCACTTTAGAACTATTACGGAAACGAGAGCAGTGTGTTTGTGATTTGTGTGAAGTGTTAGGTGTCACTCAGTCAAAGTTATCGTTTCATCTCAAAATTCTTAAAGAAGCTGGTTTTGTTAACGCGCGGCAAGAAGGACGTTGGATTTACTACAGTTTGAATAGTTCTCAATTTGAAGTTTTACAACATTATTTAAAAGATTTTAGTAAAATTAGTAAAATTACTCCTGCTTCACCCTGTTCTGATAAAAGTTAATAGTAGGGTGGGCACTGCCCACCGTACAAATTACTGTCCACCGTACAAATTAGTTTAATATTAAAAAGGTTTAATGCACCTGGGGTCAAGCAGTGTAGCTTTTTCGGGTTCGCGCGGGAACCAAGCTGCGGTTCGCTTACAAAGTTCTACCAACATTAACATTACAGGTACTTCGATTAAAACCCCTACTACTGTTGCTAGTGCGGCGCCAGAATTTAAGCCAAATAACATTACAGCCGTGGCAATTGCAACTTCAAAATGATTACTAGCTCCAATTAATGCTGCTGGCGCCGCATCTTCGTATGGTATGTTGAGCTTTAACGCTGCTACATATCCAATCAAGAAAATAAAATTAGTTTGAATAAATAGTGGAACTGCAATTAGTAAAATATGTAAAGGATTATTAACTATTAATTCTCCTTTGAAAGCAAATAGTAGAACTAAAGTAATTAATAGTGCAGTAATCGCAATTGGACTAAGATACTTCAAAAAACGTCTTTCAAACCATTCTCTACCTTTATGCTTTAAAATCCAGTAACGGCTATACATCCCTGCTATTAATGGCAAACCAACATAAATTAAGACCGACAAAACAATCGTTTCCCAAGGTACAGCTAAATCATTTGCTGCCAGCAACCATCTTCCTAAAGGAGCATATAGAAACAGCATTGCTAAAGAATTAACTGCTACCATTACTAAAGTATGTCCCTGATTACCATAGCAAAGGTATCCCCACATTAACACCATTGCCGTACAAGGTGCAATTCCTAATAAAATAGTACCTGCTATATAAGAATTAAAAATTGGTACTTGACTACCGCGAATTATTTCTGTCCCCACTATCAAAGGACGAAATAACCATCCTAAAAAGAACTGAGCAAACACCACCATTGTAAATGGCTTAATCAACCAATTCACTACTAACGTTAAAACTACCGCTTTCGGCGCCCGAATAGCATTAGCTGCCTGAGTAAAATCAATTTTGACCATGATGGGGTACATCATGAAGAATAAACATATCGCGATAGGTATAGATACTTGATACACACTCATCGCATCAAGCGCTACCGCAACTCCCGGAAATAATCTCCCAAGTACTATTCCCGCTACGATACATAAAAATACCCAAACAGTCAGGTATTTTTCAAAAAAGCTTAAATTGCTACCTGCTTGCACCCTAACTGACCTTACTTGCGGATTGTTTGCACTCATAAACTCCACTCCGTGACACAAATCATTTAATTAGACTATTTCAAAAAAAATTGATGCATAAGTCTCATGATAATCTCATCTTGGTAAAAGCATCAAAAAAAATTGATAAGTTTTGTTTTTTGTATCGCACGCACGTTTCATACATCAATTTTATTTGAAATGATGGGCACATACCTTTGATGTAACTAACCCACAGGAGTGTGGTCAATGAACGTAGTTGTGAAAAAGTTGGCTCTCGTGGTCGGGATGTTGGTACTGGCTAGCTGTACTAACACATCTAATACACCTTCTCAAGTTCAGTCATCACCTACCGGGCAAAGTGTCACAGATAAAGAAATCGTTCCTACAATTAAAATAGATGGTTCTAGTACCGTATTTCCTATCACAGAAGCAATTGCAAAACAATATCAAGCGAACCCAAACGTTAAAGCCCAAGTATCGGTCAACATTTCGGGTACTAGTGGTGGGTTTGAGAAATTCTGTGCTGGAGAAACTGATATCAGCAATGCTTCTCGACCTATTTCCAAGAAAGAAATAGAAGTCTGTAAACAAAATAATATTCAGTATATAGAGATTCCGGTAGCTTTTGACGCTCTTACTGTAGTTGTAAACCCTCAAAACGACTGGGCAAAAGATATTACTGTTGCCGAGTTGAAAAAAATGTGGGAACCAGCAGCTGAAGGTAAAATTACTCGTTGGTCTCAAGTACGTGCATCTTGGCCCGATAAACCCCTTACTTTATTTGGTGCTGGTGAAAAATCTGGTACATTCGACTACTTCACTGAAGCGACTGTTGGTGAAGCTAAAGCCAGTCGTAAAGACTATACAGGAAGTGAAGATGATGAAGTCTTAGTAAATGGAATCATTCAAGACCCTAATGCATTGGGTTACTTTGGCTATGCATACTACAAAGAACACAAAAATAAATTAAAAACTTTAGGAGTAGATAACGGAAACGGAGCAGTCGAACCATCACCAGAAGCTGTACATAAGAATAAATACAAACCACTGTCTCGACCCTTATTTATATATGTAAATCCATATTCGTCTGAAAAACACTATGTTTACGAATTCGTTAACTTTTATCTGCAAAAAGCATCTTCTGTTACAGATTCTGTAGGTTATGTGTCTTTACCTGACGAAATCTATAGAATTGGTGTTGTTCACTTAAATAAAGGCAAAGTAGGAACCGTATTTGGTGGAGAGTCACAGTTTGATTTGACAATAGGACAGTTACTACAGAAGCAGAAGCAATTTTAGGTTCATTTAACTCCATACCTTTTACTATTTGACTCCTGAAGGCGCCTTCTATTTACGGTCGGCGCCAGATGGTTTATTATTTCTATTTAATTCGCGACTTTTGCTACTTGACAATTACCTGAATCACAATTGAAGTAATAAAGGCATTATGACTCATTTATTAATAATTGGTGGTAGCGACGCTGGTATTAGTGCGGGTTTACGAGCAAAAGAATTAGATTCTATAGTTGATGTGACTCTAATTGTTGCTGATAACTTCCCTAACTACAGTATTTGTGGTATTCCTTTTTACTTGAGTGGAGAAGTTACTGACTGGCGCCATCTTGCTCATCGAACAGCAGAAGAAATCACTTCCACAGGAATAAATTTATTACTCAATCATACTGCTACGATGGTAGACGCAATTAACAAAAGTGTTAAAGTCGTAAATCAACAAGGGCAAGAACAATGGTTGAACTACGATAAATTAGTAATTGGTACAGGCGCCGTTTCCGTTCAACCCCGTATCAAAGGGTTAGACAACAAGGGTGTGTTTCTGTTGCATTCAATGGGTGATACTTTTGCCGTTCATGAATATATGACGACTCATCAACCAAAGCACGCGGTAATTGTTGGGGGTGGATATATTGGTTTAGAAATGGCGGATGCTTTGACTCATCAAAATATAAATGTGACGCTGGTAGAACATTCACCAACAGTGATGAAAACTGTTGACTCTAGTTTAGGACTGATGATTGCCGAAAAACTTCAACAACATGGAATAGAAGTAATTAATAGTACGGAAATTAATACAGTTGAACAACAAGGAACCCAATTAGTAGTTACTGGTTCTGATGGTTTTAATAAGACTACTGATATGGTTCTGATAGCAGTTGGAGTTAAGCCATTAACAGACTTAGCTGTGTCGGCAGGATTGAAAACTGGTATACGTGGCGCCATTCAAGTTAATAGAAAAATGGAAACCAATGTGCCCGATATTTATGCTGCGGGAGATTGTACTGAAACTTGGCATCGTTTACTTAATGAGTATGTTTACTTACCTTTGGGTACAACAGCACACAAACAAGGTCGCATTGCTGGTGAGAATGCAATTGGTGGAAATATAGAATTTGCTGGAACGCTCGGTACTCAAGTTATAAAGATATTTGATTTAGCTGTAGCTCGTACAGGGTTAAGTGATTTTGAAGTTAATGACGCACGATTAAATCCTGTGACAGTTGAATTTGAAACCTGGGATCACAAAGTTTATTATCCAGGTGCGAAGAAATTACAGATTCGTGTTACCGGAGATTCTAAAACAGGCAAATTATTAGGCGCCCAAATTGCCGGACATTATCAAGGAGAAGTTGCCAAGCGTATCGACATTTTTGCTTGTGCTTTGTTTCACGGAATGAAAGTAGAAGATATGAGCGAGCTTGACTTGAGTTACACACCTCCTTTGAGCAGTCCTTGGGACCCTGTGCAAATGAGCGCTCAAGCTTGGGTTAAGCAAGTACTAAATGCTTAATTGATCTGCCAACGAAAGTAAAAAGCTCGTTTGAGCTTGTTCTAAATGAACTGAAGGGTTAGCATTCTGAATTTTCTGCATTGCATCGTTGTAAGACAAACCGTTGAAAATTAGGTAAGAAGCTAGCATTGTACCTGTGCGATGTACTCCACCGGTACAATGAACTGCTACAGCATGACCTAGGGAATTTTGAATGTTAACAAATTGTTGTAATTCCTGAACCTGTTCTCGACTTGGTGAGCTACCTACATCAATGGGTAGCCAAAGATGAGGGATATCGAACTGCTTGTATAAATCTAAGTTTGCCGGGTAATTCATGACTGAAACAATTGCACTAATTCCCGCAGCTTTCAGTTCGCTTAGTTCTTCTAGGGTTGGTTTACGAACACCTGCTAATGTGTTTGAGATTACCCACCATAAATTTTCTGCAATTGGCTGAGTTGTTGGCTGTTGCATTGAGTTTAACCGCTATTGGATAGGAATAAAACCTGCTCTTTTGATTATTTGTTGTCCTTGAGTAGATAAGGTGAAGTCTATAAATTGTTTTGTTGCTGGATTGGTTTTTTGTGGTACTGCTAGGTAGACTACTCGACTAATTGGATAAGATGCGTTTTGAATAGCGGTTTGATCTGTGGGGGATATTCCATCGATAGGAACGATGCGAACGGTTTTTTGGTTTTCAATTTGGGTTACGGTACTGTAACTTATGCCATCTTTCCCTAACGCGCGCAATATTGGTGTGGTTTCATCTCGTTCAAGCGTTTTAAAGTTTGCCCCGTCTGGAGGAAATTCTTCTCCTAAAAGAACTACATCTTGAAAAAAGGTGTGGGTACCGCTATCACGAGAACGGTTAATTACTTTAATTGGTGCATTGGGTCCCCCCACTTCCGACCAGTTTGTAATTTTTCCTTGGAATATTCCTTTTAATTGCGCCATTGTCAATCCCCCTTGGTAGGGATTGTTGATACCTATTGTTACAGCTAAAGCGTCTTTTGCAATTGGAATTCCCACAATACCTGCTTGAATTTCTTCTGGTTTCAGGCGCCGGGAAGAAGCAGCCATCAAAACTTTACCATCAATTAGATTTTTGATCCCCGCATTAGTTCCATTCGGCTTACCATCGGGTACACCATAAGTTGTAGACAAAGATGGATTAAGTAATGAAAAAGCTATTTGTAACTGTTTAATCGCAGCGACCATTGTTACGCTACCATCAATAGTCAACACACTGGGGCTTGGCAAACTGGTGTCTAAGCTTGACGTTCCAATAATTTGATTTGTAGAATTTTGAACTTGACGATTTTGATTATCGTCAGTCTTCTCTATGCTCTGATTAGATAAATTACCTTGGAAGTACCATATACCACCTGCTGCTAGCCCGCCAGTGATAAGCAGAGCTAAGACCAACGTTAAGGTTTCTTTGTTGCTTGCTTTTGACATATATTAGGTATTGTAAATGGGTAAAACCCTTTAATTAATCACCTTCGCCTGCCTTCCATGCTATGTCTTTACTTGGTTGAGGGTTAGGTAATTTCAACGATACTACTCCGGCAGCTAAAATAAATACCATTGATGTCCATAAACACCCCACCAATCCAAAAGCTTGAAAAATGACTCCTGATAATACTGTACCAGCTAATCTTCCGGCTGAGTTAGCCATGTAATAAAAGCCTACATTCAACGCGACTTTATCATCATCGGTAAATGCTAATACTAAGTAAGAATGAACTGCGGAGTTGAAGGCAAATACTAAACCAAATAAAAGTAGTCCAGCAATAATTACGGTGTTCGGCTCAATACCTGCTTGTAAACCAATGGCAATAAGCGCTGGTACTGCGGTTAAGGTAAAAGTCCAAAATTGAATAGTTGATGCAGTAGGAGGACGACCGGAACCAAAACGTTTTAACAAGGTTGGGGCAGATGATTGCACAATACCATAAGCAATTACCCAAATAGCTAAGAAACCTCCGACTTGGTAAAATGTCCACCCCAGTACACTACGTAAAAATACTGGCAAACCAACTACAAACCAAACATCCCTGGAACCAAACAGAAAGAATCTCGCAGCTGAAAGAATATTGATTTCCTGGCTTTTAGAAAAGAGTTGGGAAAATTTGACTTTTTTCTTGATTTTTCCCATTCCTTTCGGAAGCATTAAACCTGTAAACATTATTACAAATAGCCCTGCTGCCATTATCCATAGAGCATTCACGAAGCCAAATACAGACAGCAGCACACTACCAACAAAAAAACCAATACCTTTAAGAGCGTTTTTAGAACCAGTAAGTATTGCTACCCATTTAAACAGTGCAGATTGAGCATCTTGGGGTACAACTAAGCGTATGGCACTTTTTGTACTCATTTTAGTCAGGTCTTTGGCTATTCCAGAAAATGCCTGTGCAACCATCACAAATAGTACCGCTACCCATTCAGGCCAACCACGATTTAACCCAGACAACATTACTAAAGAGAATATTTGTAGCCCTATTCCAGAGTAAAGCGTTAATTTTAGTCCGAATTGTGAACCAATCCACCCACCTAAAAAGTTGGTGACAATACCAAAAATTTCGTAAAACAGAAACAGCGAGGCAATTTGAATTGGGCTGTAACCTATTTGGTTAAAATAAAGTAACACCAACATTCGCAAGGCGCCATCAGTTATTGTGAAGCCCCAATATGTAAGCGTTACTAAGATATAGTTTCTTAAATTAGTGTTTGTCATGAGTGATCAGTGCTGAGTGATGAGTGCTGAGTGCTGAGTGTTAAAGAGTGAGAGCTACTTTGCGTGCGAGTTCAACCATGCGATTTGCATAGCCCCATTCGTTGTCATACCAAGCTAAAA
>ERZ1066118.865-NODE-865-length-23144-cov-8.235437_pt1 | contig 23144 bp, 21 predicted proteins | sample MGYA00382765_ERZ1066118 | MGnify/ENA primary metagenome ERZ1066118 (study PRJEB33369, sample SAMEA5778348) | biofilm metagenome | biome: Industrial cooling water; feature: Water cooling tower basin; material: Biofilm | place: United Arab Emirates | collected...
CCCCCTCATCAGCACATTCATCGGAGAGCGGCTGGCGCCCCCGAGTGGTGCGGCGAACGCCTCCGTGAGGCGGGGGTGACGGCCTTCCGGCTCTTCGGGTGAGCGCCAGCAACAGTGACACGAGGCCCAACGCGGGGTAGTGGGGTTGAACAGACCCAACACGAGAGAAGCTCCCGGAGCTTCGTTGCTGTGATGGTCCTCCTCGTGAGCCGCCCGCGGCTCACTCCGTCAGCGATTCCCGTGCGGCCGCGGTGTTGTCGTGCGCAGGAAGAGCCACAGCGCGCGGATCTCGTCATCGGTCATCTGGCTGGTACCCCGCCACGGCATTATCGAGTTGATCGTGTCGCCATTCGGGCGCTTGCCTTCACGGAGGGCGCGGGTGAAGTCCGCCTCCGTCCACCTTCCAATGCCGCTGACATCGTCGGGGGTGATGTTCGCGGCTATCGGGAAACCGGGAGGGGTGCCAGGGATCGCGCCGCCAGAGTAGCCCTCGCCGTGGCACCCCGTGCAGCCGACGGCGAGGTACTTCCCATACTCAGCTGTCGGACCAGCCGGAACAGCGGGGGCACGAGGGGCATCATGGTCGATCATCTCGGCCGGGAGCAGCGGGACCTGGCCAGCCAGGAAGAGCGCGCGCCCCAGCGGCCCAACTGTGTTGTCAGGCAGCACGTTGTCGACAGCCGGAAGGCTGCGGATGTACGCAATCAACTTCGCCAGATCCGTATCGCTCATCGGGTTGAACTCGTGAGCGGGCATGAACAGCGTGGGACGCCCATCCGGCTTCACCCCGTGGCGAATCGCCCGAATGAGATCGACCTCGCCGTACGCGTTGCCGACGCCGCCTTCGCCGCGGGTAAGGTTGGAGGCGATCAGCGTCGCCATCGGCATTGCATCGATGAACACCCGGCCCTCCAGATTCGGCCCGTGGCAGTCGGTGCACCCGCGGGTAACCGCGAGGCGATGACCCTCAGCAATGGTGGCGGGGTCAGTGCTTATCGCGATCGTGGGCGGCTGGATGTCATAGCGCTTCCGAATGCGCAGCTCGCTCACCGCGTAGATCACCAGAAGTGCGACAAGGATGGTACCGAAGATCCCGCCGAGGGTGATGCCGGTCCACTTTTGCCACCGTTTCATGGGATGCTCTTTGTCGAGGGTCTTGGTCTGGATGGGCGTCGGGCGTGAAGGTAGTGCGGCTGGCGGGGCGCGGGATGGTGCACATGACCTAGATGTACGCCGGGCAGCTCAGGGGGTAGAGCTCCCGTGCCCGATCACAGGCTCAGCTCAGACCTGCCACCGGTGAATCGCAGCCAGTCACGTCAAGAGTCCCGTGGATCAACAGGATGTGTCTAGAAGTCGAAGAGCTCTTTCCAGGGGTTCTTCGGCTTCTTGTAACGGTAATCGTGCTCGCCGCCGCGTGGGTAGCCGGGGCTCTCGCGATACTCGGGTGGAGGTGGGGCCGAAGCCGGAGCCGCGCGCTCGATCAACTTGTCGAGCTCTCCCCGATCCAGCCAGATCCCTCGGCACTGGGGGCAATAGTCGATCTCCACGCCTTCACGGCTGGTCATGGCGAGATCGGGATCACGGCAGACAGGACATTTCATAACTGCTCCTCGGGTTTCTGGTGTGTGGTCCTCAAAGTAAGCGAGCCACGAGTTTGGGAAAGCGTTGGTGACGGCTGCTGGCCGCTGCAGTGGGTGCCAGGAGCCTCACCCAGCTGCTCAGCGTTCAGCACAATTTTCGCACGTCGCTTCTGGGGCCCCAGTCCGGACTACTCCCAGCGGAAGTACCTGACAGTGATCAACCCGCAAATGGCACAGGTCGCGACAAGGGCGACGGGGCTCGTCCACCCCCAGCCTGTCCCCGCCCATACCCCTTCCATCAGCGTTACCGCGTGCGTCGTCGGCAGCAATAGCGCCACGATCTGCATCGGCTGCGACAGTCGCTCGATCGGGAAGAATACGCCCGACAGTGCGATCATCGGGTAGAAGAGGGCTGCACTCAGCGGCTGCGCGAACCGCGAGGTGGGGACGAGGCTGGCGACGACGAATCCCAGTGCGGTGATACTTAGGGTGCCCAAAAGGAACGCGCCGGTGAAGCTCAACAGATCGACGTCGACCGTTCCCCACTCACGCCCGGCCAGCGTGAGAAGGGCGAGACTCGCTACGGTGAAGAGCATCTTCACGAAGACCTGGGAGCCGAGGATCGTCAGCGGGGAGAGCGGCGTCGCTCGGAGCCGCTTCAGGATGCCGCCTTCGCGATATATCGAGATGATCGCCACCAGCGAGATTACGGAGCTGACGGCGAGAACGAGCGAGGCGACGATCACGACGTTGAAAGGAGCCTGTCGCGCGACCTCCCGCTCCTCCGGACTGAGGGAACGGCCGAGGATATAGAAGATGACCAGCGGGAAGATGAGCGAGCCGATCACTCCCCCTGGCTCCCTCATGAAGATCTTGATCTCCAGCCAGCTGAGCTTCCAGAACCCCTTCAGCATCTTCTCAGTCTCTTATCCGCTGGCCGGTCAGCCTCAGGAAAACATCCTCCAGCGTGGGGATCTCCGTTCGGAAGCCTGAGACCCGGATGCCGCTGGAGGCGATCGCGTGAATCACGGCGGTCACGAAATCATCCCCTTCACCGCGCAGGGTGTGGGTGAAGCCGTCCGTCTCGCACGCATGCGCGCGGGGCAACTCCCGAAGCTCGTCTGGCAGAGCCCCTTCGGAGGTGAACACGACACTTCTCTCGGGACAATGACGGTCAACCAGCGCTCGCGGAGTGCCGACCTCGACCAGCCTGCCGTGCTCGATCAGGCCGACGCGATCGCACAGCCGCTCCGCTTCCTCCATCAGGTGCGTCGTGAGGAAGACCGTCTTCCCGCGATCCCGGATCGCCTTCACCAGCTCCCAGATCGCCCGTCGCGCCTGTGGGTCCAGGCCAGTGGTGAGCTCATCGAGAAAGACCACCTCTGGATCGTGGATTACCGCAAGGGCGATGAAGAGTCGCTGCTTCTGGCCGCCTGAAAGCGACATGAAGCGGGCGTTGCGCTTGCCTTCGAGTCCCAGCCGCTGTAGAAGCTCGTCAGTGTCGACGACGTTCGGATAGAGGCTCGCCCAGAGATCGATGGCTTCCCAGACCTTTATGCGCTTCTGGAGCTGGGCTTCCTGGTGTTGAATTCCGATTCGCTGCCGCAGGAGGCGCGCATCGCGCTGCGGGTCGAGCTCGAGCACCCGGATCGTCCCGCTATCGGGCTTTCGATGCCCCTGGAGGCATTCCATCGTTGTCGTCTTGCCAGCGCCGTTGGGACCGATCAGGCCGAAAACTTCTCCGCGATGAACCTCGAGTGAGACATCGGCTACGGCGAGGGTGGAGCCGTAACGTTTTGAAAGGTTGGATACGGAGATGACGGGATCGGAGGCCGAGCGCTCCCTTCTGAAGGTGGTGGCGTCGCTCAGCAAGTTCGGCTGCGGAGGGGAATTGGGAACGTCGCTCACGAAGGCTCAGTGAGAGGCGCTGCGAAGCGGTGCATTTAGGAACGCTGGGATTTTGCGAGTGGCCGCAGGAGTAGCGGCTGCGTGGGGGCAAAGTAACTCCTCGCCGATCCCACCGCCTGCTCTGGACCGGAACACGCCTGCAGTAACGACAGAATCTCTCAGGGGATGAGAGGTTCCTGAAACTGCTCAGAGGGAAGTAGCGGAGAGTGTCGTTTCAGGCCGCCTTCTGGGCCACCACCGCCAGGGTATCCTCCGCCCACTGGAGCGCACGCATGTAGAAGTCAGGGATCTTCTTCGGCGGCACACCAAGCTGTTCCGCCAGCTTCGCCACCTTCTCCCACTCCCCTTCCTCGTATGCCTCGGCCAGCTCGAGCCATGGGAGGTACAGAGCGTCGGCCTCGCGCAGCAGCGAATCCTCAACGTCGGCACTGAACTTTACTCGCTTCACCAGGTCCCGGAGCGGGATCTGAAGGAGCACGTCCATGTTTGAGAATAAGCCCACGAGGAAGAGTGACCCGCTATCCGCGCGGCTCTTGGCGCTCATGAACTCGAGGAAGCGAGCCCGCAGCAGAGTGGACTCGAGGAGCTCGGGGCTTTGAACGGCGCTCGAGGCTAGCGACGATGCGAGCAGAAGCGAAAGCCAGCGATACAGCGTATCCCGGCCAACCAGCTGAATCGCATGGCGGATCGACTCGATTCCCTTTTCGCCGTTCGTTGCAGACTGGGCGATCTGGAGAAGCTTGTATGAGAGGTTCGGATCTCCCCGGAAGATGCGCTCGATCTCGCGCTGTGAAGTGTCCTCGTTCTGAACCAGGTTGAGGAGCGGCAGAATCCGGAGCGCCTCGATCGCGGTCGCCTTGTGTGCGATCGTCTCCGGGCGGCTGAAGAAGTAACCCTGGAAGAGGGAGAAGCCCTCCTTCCCGGCGGCCCAGGCGACTTCCGCCGTCTCCACCCGTTCAGCCAGCATCGTCACCAGAAACGGCCGCAGGTGCGCTGCGATTCGCGAGATCTCCCAGCTCGATCGGCCGAGCAGATCGACCTTCACGATATGAGCGTCGTTCAGGAGTGGCTCCTGGATACCGCCGACGACGAAGTCGTCGAGTGCGAGCGTGTAGCCTGAAGCGGTGAGCTTGCGGCAGGCGGCGACTATCTCAGCGTCACCCGGGATATCTTCGACGAGCTCGATCACGACCGCCTTCGGGTCGAACAGCTCGTACGTGCGCGTGAGAAGCATTTCCCGCGTGAAGTTGATGTACCCGCGGAGCCCTCCGGTCAGTCGTTGGACGCCGGCCTCCAGGAAGTTCTGAACGATCACGTCGCTTGACATTCGATTCGGGTCGCCCTGCTGCGCGCCGCCCGCGTCTTCGCTATGCCTCCATAGGAGTTCATAACCGGCGAGCTCGCGACGAGCATCGAAGATTGGCTGGCGCGCGACGAAAAGATCCATGGAGTCTCGGTCTCTGCGGCTTGTGCGACTGGCGAAGGTGGACCCCGCTCGCCTATGAATGTCGACAAGTAGGCGCAGGGGCTTGATAGCGTGCTGATGGAAGGAGCTCGGGGCGGTGAGGGCTGTGATATCTGCGCTGCGCGGGGCCGATCAGCGCATCCTCCGGCAGAAGGTACTATCCAACGCCACTCGGAGTGAGCGACAACTCACTTGCGAGCTGTGATCTGCTTCAGGCGCTTCCGTGGCGAGGTACCTGCCGTAGGCCCCGGCGCGTCGGGCTCAGGGGCTGTTCGCCTGCGCCGGGGAGATAAGACGCCTGACAGTGTCTAGCGATTTCGCAATTTGGGCACTGTGTCGAGGTCGGGAAGAGCACGTGCAAAAGCTTCTGAATAGATGACGACAGCAACAGCGGACGCGGCACCAGCCCGTCTCACACACCGCCAGGTTCTCGTGGCATTCAGCGGGCTTTTGCTCGCGATGCTCCTCGCCGCTCTGGATCAGACGATCGTCTCCACCGCGCTGCCCACCATCGTGAGCGAGCTCGGCGGGCTGGAGCGTCTCTCGTGGGTAGTCACCTCATACCTGCTTGCCCAGACTGTGGTCACGCCGCTCTACGGCAAGCTCGGCGATCTCTATGGCCGCAAGGGCGTGCTCCAGGGCGCGGTGGTGCTCTTCCTCGTTGGCTCCGCGCTGTGCGGGCTGAGCCAGAGCATGATGCAGCTCATCATCTTCCGCTTCATCCAGGGAATGGGCGGCGGGGGGCTGATGGTGACCGCGATGGCAGTAGTCGGGGACGTGATCCCGCCCCGCGAACGAGGGCGGTACCAGGGAGTGTTCGGCGCGGTGTTCGGACTCGCCAGTGTTGCGGGCCCACTGATCGGCGGATTCTTCACCACGCATTGGTCCTGGCGCTGGATCTTCTACATCAACCTGCCCCTCGGCGCAGTCGCTATGGGTCTTATCGCCGCAACTCTTCCCTCGAGGAGTGAGCGGAGAAAGCACAGCATCGACTACCTGGGCGCGGGGCTGCTCACGATCGCACTCAGCGCGATCGTCCTGGTAACCGACCTCGGCGGCGCCAGCTACGGGTGGGGTGATCCGCGGGTGATCGGCGTCGGGGCGCTGGGTCTCGTCACACTGATCGCCTTCATTCTGGTGGAGAGCCGAGCCGCCGAGCCCGTCCTTCCGCTGCACCTGTTCCGTAACCGCGCCTTCTGGAGCACCTCGCTCGTCGGCCTGGTGGTTGGCTTCGCGATGTTCGGATCGGTCACCTACCTGCCCGTTTTCCTTCAGGTGGTGAAGGGCGCTACACCTACAGGCTCGGGGCTGCAGATGATCCCGATGATGGGTGGAATGCTCATCTCCTCGATCATCTCGGGAGCGCTGATCAGCCGGACGGGACGCTACAAGATCTTCCCGATCATCGGTACGGGCGTGATGACGATCGCCCTCTTCCTGCTGTCGCGAATGTCGGTGGAGACGAGCGTCGCGGTGGTGCTCGCCATGATGCTGCTCCTGGGGTTGGGAATGGGCCTGGTGATGCAGGTGCTGGTGATCGCAGTTCAGAATGCTGTGGATTATCGCGACCTGGGCGTGGCAACCTCCGGCAACACGCTTTTCCGCTCGATCGGCGGCTCGGTGGGTACCGCGGCTCTCGGTGCCGTCTTCGCGTCGCGGCTTGGACGGGAGTTGGCAGCCCACATGCCCACCGGGGCGCGAGGGGGGGAGAGCACATCCGGAATGAGCCTGGAACGGATTGCACAGCTGCCTCCTGAGATCCGCGCCACATACGCGGAGGCGTTCACCACCTCGATCAGCTTGATCTTCCTCGTCGCGACCGCGATCGGCGCGATCGGCTTCATCTTCGCCTGGATGGTACCCGAGCACCGCCTTCGCGAGACGGTCGCGGAGAGCGCGGCGGATGTTGGTGAGGATATGGGTGGCGCGATGCTGATGCCTGACCCCGCGCAGGTCGAGGGTTCTGGCGATCCCAGATCACCGGAAGGGCGCGCCGCCCGCACCGGGGGATGATCGCACCTGGCCCTAGGGCGCTGCATTAGCAGGAACATGCGTCTACCTACCGCTCACGCCGCCGACGAAGGTTCCTGAACATCCTTTCAGACCAAGGCGGTTGACTTCGGGCGCGCCGGAAATGAGCTTGGTGGGCTGAAAACCCCGCCAACCCCGAGGTGGATCATCGACAAGGAAATTCAAAGCGGCGAGCAACTTCGTCGCGCCGCCCGAGCTCGTGCAATGAAGCAGCTCGAGAGCTCAGGTCTCTGGAGCCTCGCGCAGGAGCTCGGACCGGAAGGCTCCCTCCGCTGGATCGCCTATAGCTCCAGCGCTCTCGACAGCGTCGAGGCGACGACCGACGAGCTTATCCGCATCGCCGACGGCGACGGCCTCGACGAGGTCCTCGGCTTCGAGCGCGCCGAGAAGGTGAACCAGCTTCTGAAAAAGGGTCTGTCGCTACACCGACAGCTGTTCGGGTGAGGTAGCTGTCGAAGCGGGCTCCCCACTCGGGGAAGGCGGGCTGGCCGGGATTACAAAGCCTCTGCAGCGAACTTTCGCGCGGAGGCGTTTTGTATCCAGTGCTACGCTGCGTAAACAACTAGTGACTTCCGGGCGAGGGGGCGGCCGCGCCCGACGATCTGCTCGTACGCGGGGTTCTCGTACTCGAAGACGTGTTCAGGCCTCCGGAGCACTGCGAGGAAAGAGGGCGACTGCTGGAACACTACCGAGAGGCGAGACCGCTCAGGCTCTACCGCGCGCTCCGCGAGAACTTCTCCGCTCGTTTCGAGGCGGCCATGTCCCCTATAGCGGTTCAGCTGAAGCTTCAACCGCCGCCTTCTCGAGAACCTCAGCCACCCAGCTGTTAAGGCTCGTTCCCGCCGCCGCCGCTGCGACACTTATGGCCTTGTGCAGCTCAGGCGGCACACGGATGAGGAATTTACCCGAGAAGGGCTTTTCCGGCTCGATACCCCTGGAGACGCAGTAGGCAAGGTACTCCTCCACGACCGAGACGAAGTCCCTGCGAAGCTCATCGACCGAGCGGCCCCAGAAAGTCAGGCCGTCCCGCCCCAGATTCACGACCTTTCCCCGAAAGGAGTCGTCTGTCGGCGAGAACTGCACTACCCCGATATAGCCACGATGCTGCAACATCTTCAAAAGCTGTGTGCCAGAGTGGGAACCAAACGGAAGAGCCCCTTGTAAAGTGGTATCATCTTCCGATATCGTCTCGCGCACCCCTTTGCATTGGCGATGCCAACACACGCTGCAGTAACAGCTTTGGGCGACTTTCTCCACCCCCCGCTTAGCCGTAGTGTCGATCCGATGCCTTGCTGTAGTGGACACGAGGGCGATTGCTGCGCTACTCCCCGACTGGTAACTCAAAGGGCCAGCATCACGGCCAGATAACCGCCTACTCGGGCAAGTGGAGCAATGGTGAGTGTCAGTGACGGTCGTGGGAGAAGAAGTACGATCTTGCCCGCGCCAGCATGTGATCTGTTGGATCGCCTGACGGCTGAGCTGGGGATCAAGTTTACGCTGACGGACCTGCATGGGATGGTGCTCGCCTCAACCGCCGGCGATCTGGCGGGACAGCAGGATCGAGTCATCGCCAATGCGGCGTACCACGGGTCATCTCCGTCCGAACCGGGTCGGGTGTTCGTGTCGCTTCGCCTGTCGGGGCAGCCGGCGGGGATGCTCGTCGCTTATGGCTCGACCGAAGAGGTGGAAAGCGCGACGACGATCTCGGCGATTGCAATCGGCCTCGCGCTCGACTTCGCCGAAGCGGCGTCAGAGCTGGGGCACGACAGACTAAACCCCGGCTGGCTCCTCTACCGCCTGCTGAAGGGCTCCGTTGCAGACGCGCAGCAGGCGCGAGTGATGGCGGTGATACTCGGGTGGGAGCTTACGGCCCAGAGAGTGGCTATCGCTGTCGAGGTTCGTTACCCCAATAGTAACGGGGGAGCCCGGGGTTCGGTGCTCGAGACGATCGACCGGGTCATCAGGGGGAGGGGCAATACCCCGATGGGTCAGATCAGTGAGTGCGAGTGGGTTGCTTTTGTCCGGCATGAGCCGGGTGCGAGCTGGTCTCACGTTCGTGGGATAGCCGAGACCCTGCACAGGGAGCTGTCGCTAGGTGGTACCGAGGTGGCGATCGGAATCGGCGAGCCGCACTTGCCGGTCCAGCCGCTAGCCTCGCTTCGGCGGTCCTATCGGGAGGCGGCGTATGCCCTCCGCATCGGCTCGCAGACTACTGCAGCAGGTGGAGTTTTCGAGTTTCGCGGGCTTGGGCCGATTGCCTTCTTCGCACCGAGCAGCCCGAGTCGGCGTAAGCTGGCGGCTCTCGTTCTGGAGCCGCTGCAGCGAAATGAAGGGCTCCTCGCGACCTTGCACGCCTTCCTGAGCACCAACATGTCCGTCGCTGCAACAGCAGCCGAGTTGGGCCTGCACCGTCACACAATCGCGAATCATCTCGACCGCGTCTACGCGCTGACGGGGCTGGACGCGCGCACGCTGGAGGGTGCAGTTCAGCTCAAGCTGGCGCTCCTGGTCGCGCGGTCCGAGGCGGAGACGTTCGCGCGATAATGACGCAACTGGATAAAGCTGCCGATCGGAGAGCGGAATGAGCCGGAGGATTCTCCTCGTCGAGGACAATGTCGATAACCGCAGCATCTATCGTGTCATTCTGGAGCACGCGGGATATGAGGTGCTGGAGGCTCTGGACGGGGAGGCGGGTGTGGAGATGGCGAGGGAGTTGATGCCCGATCTGATTCTGATGGACATCTCCATCCCGAAGATCGACGGTTGGGAGGCGACGCAGATCCTGAAGGCGGACGAGCTCACGAAGCACATCCCCATCCTCGCGCTCACCGCGCACGCGCTCCCCAGGGACCGCGAGCGGGCGATGGAGGTCGGCTGCGACGGCTATCTATCCAAACCGATCTCTCCGCGTGAAGTCTTGCTGCAGATAGAGAAGTTCCTTCAACCGCGTACTTAGGACGACTGGTTGAGGCGAGCCCACTTCGCCCTCCCGAGCCGGCACCGCGTCAACTCACGCAAATCGGTCCCAACCCGGAGGGAGTGAGCTGGAGTCCAGCTCTAGCGGATCACGACGTCACCCAACAGGCCGACGCGCTCCTCGCGCACCGGGACACCGAGGAGGCGCGGACCGCGCCGCGTTCCGGCTGAGCTGGCAGGGCGAGCCCGGGGAGGCGCCGGGGCCCGGTCCGCTGCACGGGCAGCGCGCACTTCCTCGGACAACCGCACGACGACGGCCGGCAGCGTATATGTCGGCGCACGCTCCATCTCCTCAACGCGCTCGACCTGCCGCACCTGGCCGCTCTCAGCCCCCGTGACAATCACCGGAGTAGTCGGTTGCGGACTGCCGGATGCGAAGGCGTACAGCGCCAGCGACGCTGCCAGCACGATCCACGCAACGCGGGCGCGAGACGGCAGCGCCATCGAAGAGAATCGCCCACCCAGCTCGAGCTTCGGGCGCTCCCGCCCTCCAGGCGCAAAAGCCTCTTCCGCCGCCAGCCCGTCCAGCGTCTCCCTGACCTCCTGGATCCCCTTCGCCCGCTTGCGCGGATCCACCGCCAGGCACCCTTCCAAGCCGGCGGCCAAAGCGGGGGGTAGTTCGGAGCGCAGCTCATCCAGCAGCAGAAGAGGCTCTGAGTGCTTGCCGGCTGCCTCCCGCTCCGAGTTGGCCCACTTCTCCGCCCCTGCCAGCATTGCAAGCGCCACCAAGCCCAGCGAATACAAATCAGCCGACTGGCCAGGCTCCCCCTGAGCCTTTCCGCCGCTGGGACGTTGCTCGGGTGCGAGGTACGCCCTTGCCTTCATCAACGAAAGATCGGTGACCTCGCTGCCGCTCCCCCGATCGATGCCGAAAAGCGCGAGGCGGGCGCAACCGCTATCCCTGTCGAGGAAGATGCTGGACGGCCGGATCGCTCCGTGAGCAACGCCACGGCCGTGGAGATAACCCACCGCGGCCATGACCTCCCTCAGAATGGCTTCGGCCTCTGCCGGAGGCAGCGGACCCGAGCTCTGCAGAAGCTCTTCCAGCGTCTGCCCCCTTCGCCGCTCCATCGCGACCGCAACAGAGCCACCCTGCAGGTGATGCACCGCCCGAAGCACCATCACGTTCGGGTGGTCGAGCGCCTGGACGGTGTGTGCCTGCCAGGGAGAGAGCGCCCCCTTCTTCAGCCGCTGCCTATCGGCCGGCATCACCTTTACGGCGAAATGCCGATTCGTCGAACGGCAACGGACAGCATGTACGACCGCCTCTCCATCCACGCCTAATTTGGCGAGGACCTCGTACCGCGATCTCAGCTGATCGAGATCGTCGACCTCTTCTATTGAGTTGTACATCGACCTTGAGTGCTACTGGCCTGGAAACAACAGGAGGCCCCTGACACATCTGGAGAGATCGGTGGGGTCTGCATCCTACACGTGCAGGCAGGGCAGAGTTTCAGTGGGGAGCAGTGAGGTTCTTCATCACATCCGCCCTCGACGGCCTTGTTCTCCCGGAGGACGTGCACTGGCATGTGCCTTGCTCGATCGTAAGCGCCGACGAGTGTTGGTTTTACGAGGGAATCATCCGAAGTCACACTGATTCTTCCCATCCTGATGCGTATCTGCTCGCTCGCAGTCACGGCTGGCCTTGCTGCGCTGCTCGCGCTTCCCAACGGGGCAGCTGCGCAGGCGGATGCAGACGCGGCCACCGTCGCCCTCTCCGGCGAGAACCCCCTGCACCCCGGCGACGTGGTGCGGCTGCGCATCTGGCGCGAGGAAGAGCTCTCGGGAGACTTCACAGTCGACCAGGACGGGATGGTCGTCCTGCCTCGCCTCGGGCCAGTGATGGTCACCAGCCGTGATCCTGCAGAGGTGCGTGAGAGTATCCGGCAGGAGTTCGGCCGGTACCTTCAGCATACGTCAATCGAGATCGTTCTGCTGCGCCGGCTTCAGGTGCTCGGCGCTGTAAGGTCTCCGGGTTTGTACCCGGTCGATGCGACGATGAACGTGTCGGACGTACTCGCCCTTGCCGGGGGCACCACGCCTGAGGGTGATCCGGACCGGATCGAGCTCGTCCGCAACGGGGAGCGGATCGAGGGGAGGCTTTCAACGAACACAGATCTGAATGCGGCTCAGATTCGCTCGGGCGATCAGATCTTTGTCCCGGAGCGCTCCTGGATCAGCCGGCATTCGGGAGTCGTCGCAGCGGGTCTTAGCGCGAGCGCAGGACTCCTCGTCGCTCTACTGGGGCAGTAGACCCGATGGAAACGATCGTAGGCGGTTCGAACATGAACAATCTGTCGGACATGCGCGGGGTGCCGACGCGAAGCTCCACCGCCGGGCGGGAGCTTACTCTGCTCCTGCGCCGAAACCGATGGCGCCTCCTCGCCAGCGTCGCGCTCGGCCTGCTTGTCGGTGCCATCATCGCGGCGCGAGTGCAACCGGCGTACGAGGGCTCCGCGCTGATCCTTCTGACGGAACCGCGGACAGAGGTCGTCGGCTTGAGCGCTGCTTCACCGGTAACCCCGGCGCGGCTCGCAACCGAGATCGAGCTGCTCCGAAGCAGCGCCCTGGCAAAGGCTGTCGTCGACTCTCTGGGGCTGCAGGTGAATATGACGGCGCCTCAGCGTGTCCAGCGGAACCAGCTTCTGACGGTGGTCCGGACCGATCCTTACGCGCGTCTGACAGAATACCGCCTGAGTCGGGGCTCGAGTGGCGCCTTCACCGTGGAGGATGCAACTGCGGAGCGGCAGGTGGGAACCGTGCGCGCGGGTGAGCAGATCGAGCTGCCGCAGGCGACTCTGCTGCTCTCGCCGACCGCCGCTGAGCACGAAACGATCGAGTTTTCTGTCGCGAGCAGCGCGAGAGCTGTCACCAACCTACTCGAAGACCTGGAGGTTGGTCAGCCCGGCGAAGAGGCGAACCTGATCCGCGTCACTTACCGCGCCCGTGATCCGCAGATAGCCCGGGACGTCCCCAACGCCCTGACTGCCCAGTACATGGCCCTCGGCGAAACGGTCGAGAAGAGCGAAGCACGAACGACAGCGGTATTCCTGCGCGAGCAGCTGGATACGCTGTCGACGCAGCTTACCCAGGCCGAAGACCAGCTGCGGACCTTCAGGGAGTCCGCACAGGTGGTAAATCCCGACGTCGAAGCAACGACTCTGCTGAGTCAGCTCGCTCAGCTGGAGACGCAGCGTGCGACGCTGGAAGCCGACCGAGCCGGCCTAGCCGGACTGGTGGCCGACGTGCAGGCGCATGGGCGCGACCGCTCCCCCGCGGCTCCCTCGCCCTACCGCCGGTTGATCGCCTTCCCTGCTCTGCTGCGTAACAATGCGGCGTCCGAGCTCCTGCGCTCCCTGACAGAAGCGGAGGCGGAGCAGGCTGCGCTTGCTGTGCGGCGGACGAGCGATGACCCGGACATGCAGGATGTAAACGCCCGCGTCACGGCGATCGAGCAGCAGCTCCTCGGAGTTGCTTCTACCTATCTGCAGGGGCTCAACAGCCAGGTCGCCGCTATGAACGGCGCGATCGGGCAGATCTCCGGCGAGCTCGCGCAGGCTCCCGGGGACGAGGTCGAGTTCGCCCGCCTCTCCCGGCAACCACGCGTTCTCGAGGAGATGCACGATCTCCTGCAGACGCGCCTGAAAGAAGCCGAAATCGCGCAGGCCGTGGAGGATCGCGACGTTCGCGTGATCGACCAGGCTGACCTGCCCGCGGAGCCGGTTCCCGGACAGCGAAGCCTGGTAATCGCCCTGTTCGGGCTGATCGGCGCGCTCGTCGGCGTAGGACGGGTCGCCGTGAAGGAGTACAACGACACGGCGGTCCATTCGCGCGCCGAGCTGGAAGCAGCCACGGGCACCCGAGTCATCGGCTTGATCCCAGAGATGCGGACGGGCGATGGAGCCCGTCGCCGGCTGCGCGCGCTCAACTGGAGCCGCGTGCTGCCGAGCAACGGCTCCGACAATGGTAAGCACCTGGAGAAGGCGAGCGACAGGTCCGGCCTGCCGACGCTGATGCGTCACGGCCCCACCACCTCGCTCGCAACTGACGCGTTCGGACGGCTGCACACGGGTATGCGCCTGGGGGGGAGCCCGCGCGAGCCGAAGGTGCTTCTCTTCGCAAGCCCGCTACAGGGTGATGAAAAGACCACCACGGCGGCAGGATACGCTGTGACCCTGGCGCAGCTTGGTCTGAAGGTCCTCCTGATCGACGGCGATCTCCGGCATGGAAAAGTTCATGAGGCATTCGGCGTGGACCGCGGCCCGGGCCTTTCCGACCTTCTCAAGGAGGAGCCGACGTTCGAGGGTACATTGCGCTCCGTCCATGTCGGCTCAGGCCAGCCACTTCGCTACATCACGAGCGGTGAGCCACCGGAGAACCCGATGGGGATGCTGCTGGAGTCGGTGCTGTCGGAGCTGATCGCTGTCGCCGCCGACGAGTACGACCGTGTCATCGTGGATTCGCCCCCACTCATGGCGTTCCCCGACGCAGGCGTCATCAGCTCATGTGTTGACGGTGTGGTGCTGGTTGCCCGCGCCGGAGTAACCCCCTTCGACGCCCTCGCGGAGAGCGCCGATCAGATCCGCCACAGCGGAGCGCCACTCGTTGGTGCGGTGCTCAACGGGGTGGATTACGAGCGTGATCGTGGATACGACCGCTCGTACCGCTGGCAGGATTTCGAGAACACCCACACGCCGAGGGCCAGGAAGTCTCTTTCTACCGATCACCGGGCCCGCCTCGGGACGACGCTTGCAGGCGAGGCTTCGACGCCCGCTCCTCACTGACGCGGGTAGCGATGCGCCCTGAGCTCGGCTTCACCAGTGTCGCGCGAGGCTAGTCGAGCCATGGCGCAGGAAGCGGATCCGCAGCCGCCCGGCGGTGCTGAGCTCCCGACAGCCGAACGCTCGAGCCCAGCAAGGGTCGCCGTCTGCATCGCGACCTATCTTCGGCCGCAGGGGCTGCTTGCCACGCTGCAAAGCCTCAACAGCCTCACCTTCACGCACGTGAAGCAGCCGGCCGTGGAGGTCTTTCTCATCGACAACGATCCCGCGGGTTCTGCCAGCGAGACGTACGAAGCGGCCAGGCGCTGGCTCCGGTGGCCGCTTCAGTACGTCCATGAGCCTCGACGCGGTATCTCGCAGGTTCGCAACACGGCAGTTGCAGCAGCGCGTCGCAATGCCGACTTCATCGCGTTCATCGACGACGATGAGGTAGCTGATCCGCAATGGCTCGACGAACTGTTGCATGCTCAGAGCGAACACCGGGCGGACGCAGTGCTCGGGCCTGCAATTCGGGTGTTCGAGGGGGAGCCGCCGGAGTGGGCAGTGAGCGGCGGCTACTTCGAGCAGACGCGTTATCGGACGGGCGCACGCATATCCCATGGGGGCATCGGAAATGCGCTCGTTCGAGTGGGTGCTCTACCTGAGGACCGCCCCGTCTTCGACGATCGTTTGGGAATTTCAGGGGGGGAGGACACGCTCTTCTTCCTCCGCCTGGCGCGGGACGGGGGCCGCATCATCTGGACGAATGAAGCCACGATCCGCGAAGCCATACCAGCGCACCGCGCCAGGGTGGGCTACGTCCTCAAACGGGTTTATCGCACGGCGAATACATGGAGCTTCTGCGAGCGCGAGCTGGACGGATCCGCCCCTGTGCTGATGAAGCGCACTGTGAAGGGGATGTCGCGCATCGTGTGGGGGGTCGCGCTCTTTCTCGCGGGATTGATCGTAGGCGAGAAAGCCCGGATCAGAGGGATGTGGCAAGTGTGCTATGGAGCCGGCAACCTGACGGGGCTGGTTGGACTGCGCTATGACGCCTACCGAAGTGTCCCACCCGGCTGAGATCCAGATCTCACCCGCCGTATCGGGATGGGGTCAGCCATTGCCTCGCCGGCACCCCCGGCAGGAGGCAATGCTCCACGTTGGCGGCGTTTTCGGCAACGCGTTCGAGAAGTCTTTCTCGGTGGTGGCGCTCTTTCTTTTTACCGCCGCCCTCCTTCCAACCCTGCTGATGGCCCGCGGCGAGGCGGTAACAGCGGACGTCGGTAATCCGGTGCTCCGGAACACGTACACAGCGCTCCACATCATCAGTTTCGCGCTGCTTGCGGTTCATTGGCGCGAAGTTCTTCGAGTGGTGCGCCAATGCTGGCCGGCCGTGCTGCTGGTCACGCTCGCTCTCGTCTCGATGGTCTGGTCGATCGAGCCGGACCTCACGCTGAGACGGTCGCTGGCACTTCTGGGGACCACTGCTTTTGGTCTTTATCTCGCCGCTCGCTACGATCGCCGCACCCTCCTGCGTCTCCTCGGGGTCGCACTGGGAGCGGCGGCTGTGCTCAGCGTCGTGTTCGCGCTCGCGCTGCCGCGTTATGGCGTTGAGCAGACAATTCACACGGGCGCCTGGCGCGGCGTCTACACGCAGAAGAACGGGCTGGGCCAGGCGATGGCTCTCAGCGCGATAGTCTTCCTGCTGATCGCGCTGGATAGAGGCCGGTGGCGCGGCCTCGCATGGTTGGGCGTCTTCCTTTCGGCAGCTCTCGTCGCGCTTTCGACATCGGTGACGGCGGCCTCAGTGATGGTCGCTTGTTTCCTCCTGATCCCGCTCTACCGGGCTCTTCGGCTGCATTCGACCATCGCAGTGCCGCTCCTGATCGTGGGGGTGCTGACCGCGAGCGTCGCCGGTGCGCTCCTGCTGCAGCACGCGCAGACGGTGCTCCGCCTGATCGGCAGAGACCCTACGCTGACCGGCCGAACGGTGCTCTGGACGACAGTGCTGGAGATGATCGGCCAGCGGCCTGCACTCGGCTATGGATACAGCGCCTTCTGGCGGGGCGCGGAGGGACCGTCCGGCCTCGTCTGGCGGGCAGTCCAGTGGGAGACACCGCACTCGCACAACGGCTTTCTCGATCTGGCGCTCGCCCTCGGCATGGTGGGGGTCGCGACCTTTGCCGTTCTGCTCGTGGCTGCCCTTGTCCGCGCCATCAGAGAAGTCCGCAGCTCTCCGGAGCCGTCGGCCGTCTGGCCGGTTCTCTTCATCTCCTTCTTCATGCTGTACAACGTGACGGAGAGCGCGCTGCTGATACAGAACGACTACCTGTGGCTGCTGTTCGTCGCCGCGGCGTGCTCAGGGGCCGCAAGCGTGCGCTCGCCTGTCGGTGCTGAGTCAGCCGCGCCTTCGAGAGGGCTGCGGCTCGGGTTACGCCGCTTCAACGCCACGGCGACCTACCCTTCCCCCGCCTTCCCTTCGGGGTCCAGAGGTTGATGCCTGCTACCCTATTCCTCTGGAAATGACGAATAGCGTAAACACCGCTGCCGGCGCGGGTGCGGAGAGTGTGTTCTTCTCCGTACTTGTCGCGACGTACAACCAGGCGGGGTACCTCAAGGACACGCTCGACACAGTCGCGAGGCAGACATTCACCGACTACGAGCTCATCGTCGTGGACGACGGCTCGACCGATGAGACGCCCTCGGTGCTGAGCGACTGGGTGACGTCATTCGAGGCTGCTTCGACCAACCGCGTAGCGGTCACGCGGATCGACAACAGCGGGCAATCGGCCGCCATGGAGCATGGCTTCGGGCTCTGCCGCGGACGCTATGTCGCACTGCTCGATTCGGACGACAGGTGGGAGCCGGAGAAGCTGCAGCGAGCGCACGAGGCAGCGGTTGCGGATCCTGAGGCAGGGATGATCGTCCATCCCCTCTTCGTGATCGACGCCGCCGGGGGCCGCACCGGAGACACGCGGCCGCTGCGCGCGAAGCTCTCTGAAGGTGACCTGCGCGAGCAGGTCCGCCGGACCGGGCGGCAGATCGCGCCGGCTACATCCGGGATCGTGCTTCGATCGGATATCTTCCAGCAGCTGATCCCGATGCCGACGAGGAAGTTCCGGAGCGCTGCCGATTCCTTTCTGACGCTCGGAGCCAGCCTGCTGGCACCTGTGCGAGCGGTTCACGAGCCCCTCGGCGAATACCGGATGCACGGGGACTCGCAGTACCTGCGCAGGACGATCTCGGCTGAGGGGCTCCGCTCTACCGTGGCAATGCAGCGGGCGATCTCCGGACACTTCGGGATCGAGGACGCGATGGAGAAGAACGCGTACTTCGCGCGTCACGCGTTCGCCCTGGCTGTATTCGAGGGGAGCGCTGTGGAGCGTTGGCGCCGCTATCGCATCCTCCTGCGGGCAACGATGCACGACCCGTCCTATAGCGTGCGCGATCAGATTCTCTTCTGCACCTACTGGACGATCTGTCTCTTCTCCCCTGCTTCCCTTTTCGGTCGCCTTTGGAGGTACTTCCAGATGCGCCACACCGGCATCAACCGCATCAGGGAGTCAGCGACGTGAAAGCAGAAGCAAGGCTTCGCGTCGGCGCAGCCGAGATCGACGTGCTGACCCTCGAGGAGACGACGCAGCTGGTGATCGAGCGCGCTCAGGCGGGAGGTCCCCCCGGGTATATCGTGACCCCGAACGCGCAGCACGTAGCTTTGTTGGAGAGCTCGGCAGAGCTGAGGGAGGCGTACGAGCACGCGTGGCTTTCCGTCGCCGATGGCGTGCCTCTGATTTGGGCATCTCGACTCCTCGGTGTGCCTCTGCCTGGGCGGGTAAACGGAACTGACCTTTTCGAGGTCACGTGCGCTGCGGCCGCAGAGAGTGGAGTAAGCGTGTTCCTGTTTGGCGGGAAACCGGGGTCGGCCGAGGGTGCGGTGCGCGTCCTTTCCGAGCGCCACCCGACTCTGCGCGTCGCAGGTACATACTGCCCTCCCATGGGGTTCGAGCGGAACGCGGATGAAAGACGGAAAGCTGTTGAGGCTGTTCGGCAGGCGGCAGCGGGCGTCGTGTTTGTAGGTCTGGGTGCACCGAAGCAGGAAAGATGGATGCTGGAAAGCCAGGAGGAGATAGGGGCCCCTGTTTCGATGGGAATCGGAGGCAGCTTCGAGCTCGTGTCGGGCATGGTCCCGCGCGCACCCGTCTGGATGCAACGGCATGGACTGGAGTGGTTCTACAGGCTCGCGCGCGAGCCCAGGAGACTCTGGAAGCGCTACGCCGTGACGAACCCTCACTTCGTGGCGATTGTTCTTCGCCAGCGCCTGCGACCCGGCTGATCGCCCCCCTCAGCGAACGCTCCCGCCCTCTTCGGGCTTGTATGAACTCGGTGTCCGGCTGGCAGGAAACTCCAAGTTGCCGCGCATCCCTACACTCCCGGCCGAGTCACAACCTGCACTGTTCCTGCGAGAAGAGCGGCAATCGAAGGGCCTCCTGACCCGTGACTTCTACCGTGATGCCATCGAGGATGTTCTAGCTGCCTCCCTCGATCACCACTCCCGGACCGGGAGTTGGTGACGGTGAATCCCTGCAGATTCCACTATGCCGGGCGATGCGCTACGAGGATTGCGACTCTTGCAGATTGTTGGTGCGGAATGCGTCAGCCGGTGAGAAATGGCGATGGTGTTTGGATAACGGGAGAGTTACCGCGCAGGTAAGGCTGAGACGCTCGATAGGATCGACCCGGCGGCAAGGAATGGCTCAGCAGCGGGTGCACCCTGGTGGTCGACCGGCGGAGAAAGCAGAACCGGATCGGAGAAGACGGAGCCGGGGCCTGGTCGGGTTGAGCTGGGTAATCCACGTGCAGTGCCCGACTAACCAACGAGGGCTATCGCATTCCCATGCGCTCCCGCATCCGGCGGGCGACGCCGATCACAGGCTCGACCGCGGGCCGCATTGGAGAAGCGCGCAGCCAATCGCGCGTCCGCTTCCACCCTTCGCGTGCCATTCGAATCGGCCTAGACCGCACGATGGCGCCGCGGGCCAGCGGGACCGGAAAGGAGACGAAACGCTCCTTGTAGCTCTCAGAGCCCATGCCAAGGTCCAAATAGTTGACGCCATTGGACTGACATGCCCGAGCGAGCTCCAGAGACATGATCAACCCCGGAGAGTATTTGTAGAGCTCCGGGTCGTAGGCAGGGAACCAGTTGTGAAGTGTGTCGCGGTAGCGGAGCTCCACCTCTAGGGCGGCTATCTCGTCGCGGCAGTACAGCACGGTGATAAAGCAGCCGAACTCCGCGTCGCTATGGGACATCAGCCCCTTCAGCAGCGCCCTCGGCCACTCGTGGTCGAAGAGATCGATCACCTTGGTGCGGGCGTACTGCGCCTTCTTCCAACTGATCAGCTGCTCGAGCACCTCCGGTGCAGGGTCACTCCAGACATAGCGAAGCTCCCCCACCTCTCGCTCGAGCTTCCGCTGACGCCTGTCGGTGTCACGGATCAGGTTCGATCCGCGCGCGGCGCGTTCCTGCGCATATGCTTCGAAACCCCGGCTGAGATCCAGGATAGGCGACTGCCCGAATGTCCACCCGGCTTCGCCTTCGGGCGCCTGCCCGGCGAGGAGGTGGGTAAAGTCCAGCGATCGCAGGCGAAGGAGCTCAACGATCCGCGGGAGGTCCGGGCGCCAATCAGGACCGCAAACGACGCCCTGGTAATCGGACAGTGGAAATCCCGCTGGACGCGCTCGGTCGAAAGACCTGCGCTCGAATGGCAGAAATCCCACAACTTCTCCGCCCTCCTGCATCACCGCGACCTCAATTGGTCGGCCGACGGCAGCAAGAGTTTGATGATAGGCAGGACAGAAATAGGGGCTGGAGAGGCCAGGGTTCGACTCCTGAAATCCCTTCCACCTCGCCCACATCCCGGAATCCAGCTTCTCGAGCGGAACAGGCTCGACGCGCAGGGAAGTTCGTCCACTCATCAGGCAGGACCTTCGGCAGCGAGGGGAGTTTTCGGGCCGGCGGGGATCGTCCGCGCCGCCCCCCGGTAAGCGTGCCAGCGGATCAGGGCTCCCACCCCAGGAGCCATTGCCGAAGCCGCGGCGGCGCCAGCAATGCCCCACACCGGGACGAGTGCAGCAGTCGTCACGGCAGCCACCGTCAGCGACCCCAGATCTGCACGGAAGTTCGCAGAGGGCCGCTCGATCGCCCAGAGCCCGTTTCCGACTGTAATGCTGAGACTGTTGAACAAGGCACCAACTGTCAGGAGGAGAAGTATCACGCCAGTACCGGCATACTCGGGACCGTAGACGAAAATCGGGATCCGATCACCCGTTACCGCAACCGCCGCAAGCAAAACTCCAACCGTGCCTACAAACAGCAGTGCCGATTCGCGGAGTACCTGCTGCAAAGCCCGCAAGCCGCCGGTTGCGAAGGCGTTTGCCGCCCGGGGGCTGAGGTAGTTGCTGACGCCGATGATGAAAGTGTTCGCCAGCCCCACCAGAGATGTGCACGCCGCGAGAACCCCCGCCGCTTCCGGGCTGATTGCGAGCAGCATGACCCACGGCATCAGCAGAGGAGCTGCAGAGTTCACCACAAAACTCGACAGCGCCCATTTCCCGAAGGACCAGGCGGAGAGCCAGTCCGTCCACAGTCTCGCTCTGGCGATTTGGAAAGCCGGGGCCCCAGCGACATACCACGCCAGCGCGGCGACTGCATTGGCGATAGCCATGGCGAGCAGGGCTGTCATAGCGCTCATAGCGCCGGTGAGGACGAGGATCCCCAGCACGGCGAGCTGACCTGCACACGCCACTGCATCGAGAACCAGCAGCGCCTTGAACTGAAAACGCGCCAGTGAGATCTGGCGGACGTACTCGCGGACGAGCAGAAGCGGAGCCAGCGCGCCCACCAGCAGGAGAAGCCGATTCGTCGGCGCAGGGCCCCCCAGGAGGAGACGACCCCCTCCAACCAGGAGGATCGTGACGGTGATCAGCGTTACGAGGAGGAGCTGATGCGCGATGTTGCTCCCCGTGTAGAGCGGCAGGTCCTCGCTCGATTGATGCTGACTCTTCACGAGGTACGGTGCCGAGATCAGCTGGTCCTGAATCCCGCGCGAGAAGAGGATCACGCTGAGTGAGACTGCGTAGAGGCCCAGCTCAGCCGGATTGCCCGCCCTTCCGATAGCCACGCTCGTCGCGAATCCAGTAGCACTGACTAGACCCTGATCCATCACCGCCAGAACCGTCCTGGGAATCGGCCAGATTCGTGGGATGCGCCGGGCTGCAACCGCCGCAGCGATGCGATTCATCCGCCCGACCCTTTCCAGGAGCTCACGCCACAGCCCCTGGAGCAGGAGGGGATGCGCTATCGGCGGTACCGAGCTTTCCCAGAGCTGAGTTCGGCCCTCCTTCCCGGCTCAACCTGCTGTACCACCCGTCCAGTTTGCCGCGCAGAGTGGATGGCGAGTCGAACTGATTCGCCCTGAACCTCCCCCATCCGAATGGTGAAGCCTGGGCAGGGACCGGCTCCGGTTCCGTCGTCAGCGCGCAGAGTAGTCCCACCTGCTCCGCGATCTTCAGCATCTCGGGAGTGGCATAGCCGAACGGAAAGGCAAACGTGGGCTCGGCAATCCCGAAACGCTCGCCCAGAACGCCCAATGAATGCTCGAGATCCTGCCGGAACTCTTCCGGGATCTGCCTGAAATCGCGATGGGTGTGCGTGTGACATCCGATCTCGATCAGCGGGTTCCGGAGGAGCTGGTGTACCTCGTCGCTTGTCAGCGGCCGCCACGAATCACCTGGGACGGCGGGCGCGCCAGCCAGCGGCCAATCATCGCTTGGAAAGGGCTCCGGTGAGTCGAGGAAGGCCGTCGCGAGGAAGATCGTCGCGGGAACCTGCAACCGCTCCAGAACGGGCAAAGCCCGAGTGAGATTGTTGGCGTAGCCATCGTCGAACGTCACCGCAAAGCTTCGAGCCGGGAGTGGTTCCTTGGCGGCGTGTGCGGAGAGCGCACGCCGGAGCGGCAAGGCGGTGTATCCCGCGTTCAGCAGTCCCTCCAGCTGCCGGTGCAGCCGGTCAGGCGAGACGTTCCACGTCGGCGGTGTCGAGCGAGGCTCAGCTTCCGCTACGCGGTGATAGACGAGAATTCCGAATTGGTTGCCGCTCTGCGCGGGTACGACGCGGTTCAGCGCCGCGGCCAACTGGCCTCGCACTTGGTTCTTGAGGGTGCTTCGACGGGTCGGGGGAGACGGCTTCATCTTGTTCGCCCGAGGGGCCACTCGGATCGATTTCTAGCAGTATCTGGGAAGCACTCGGCGGTGCCGGCACGACGTTCAGGACGGACGTTGCCGGAAACACACGTTGCAACTGTGTTGCCAGCTCTGATTGAGCGGAGGCGCTCCCGAAGCGCTCCGACCCGGCGCTCACCCGCGGTC
>ERZ1066118.879-NODE-879-length-22829-cov-10.117195_pt1 | contig 22829 bp, 33 predicted proteins | sample MGYA00382765_ERZ1066118 | MGnify/ENA primary metagenome ERZ1066118 (study PRJEB33369, sample SAMEA5778348) | biofilm metagenome | biome: Industrial cooling water; feature: Water cooling tower basin; material: Biofilm | place: United Arab Emirates | collected...
CGCCCGCTCCAGCGCGTTGACCCCGCGCTCCAGGTACTCGGCCAGGAACTCCAACTCGACGGCGTAACGGAGTTCCGGCTGGTCGATCCGGTAGGTGGGTTGCTCGATGGGGTTGATGTTCAGCAACTCCCCGAGCGCGGTGGCGTGCTTGGTGACGGCCTCCGCGGCGACGGCGCGGCGCCGGATGATGACGAGCGGATCGGCCATGTCTCAGCCCTCCCGGAAACACGAGCCGGGCGGAACGGGAAACCCCGCCCGCCCGGCCCAAAGCATAAAGGGTGTCCGGCTTACGGCATCGGCGTGGAGTAGTTCGCCGGCACGGCGTAGGCGGCGTTCCCGGTCCGCCCGACGACCGCGCCCACCCGGTTCCATGCGCCGAACCCGGCGATGCGCTGGTACTGCGACTCCATGAACGGGTGGTCGTTGCGCTCCGCGACCTTCTTGAATCCGCGGAGTTCGTCGATTTCTTCCTCGCGCATCGCCAGCGGGCGGATGGCCGCGCCGGTTGCGATGGCGACGAAGTAGTCCGCCGGGAAGTGGTCCCAGCGCGACACGAACATCTGCGACGCCCGCTCGTAGCCGGTCATGACGCCCGGCGTCTGGCCCCCGAACGTGCCCACCAGTTCGTCGGCGTTCGCGCCCTGGCGGATGTTCGGGTCGGTCTGCACGGCGAACGTCGCCAGGTTGCCGACGGCCGCCGCCACGTTCTTCCCGGCCAGCAGCAGCAGTTCGCCGCCCTGGTTCTCCGGGTGTTCCCGCAGGTGGTCCGCGACGGTCGGCATCGGGTTGGCCGCGTCGCTGATGGCGGTGGCGGTGGCGTAGAAATGCGAATGGTTGACCACGCCGAGGTCGTTGCCGGTGACGAGTTGGTACTCGTCGCCGTCGCCGTTGGCGAGCGGGCGGACCACCAGGGCGCCGTGCTCGTCGTCCTCGAACGTCCAGTCGGCGTTCATGAACAGCGCCGCCAGCAGGTGATCCCGGACCCACCGGATGTCCGCCAGCAGCATCGACGCCGTGATGTTGTTCGCGTCCTCGACGGTGCGCTTCTGGCTCGTCAGGTAGTTCTCGCCCCAGGCGGACCCGGCCATCTGCAACGGGAACGCGACGTCGTAGAACCCGCCCCCCTTGATCGGGCGCGCCCGACCGTTCTGGTCAAGCGGCTGGAGCCGGTGCTGCGCCATCAGGCGGAACCGCGCCTTGAACTCCGTGGTGCGCTCGCAGAACAGGTCCAGGAGCGCGTCGATCTGCCGGTTGTGCTCGTCAATCGTCCGCTCGATGGCGTCGTTGACTTCTTCGATGTTGTCCGCCAGCCGGTCCCGGAAGATGTCCCGCAACTGGAGGAACCCGTACTGGATGTCAACGGCCATGGTGTGGCCCTCCGCTCCGCCGCCGGCTGCCCCGGTGCGGGTTCCTTACGGCATGTCCACGGCGATCAGCTTGTGCGGCGTCGCCCCGAGCAACTGCCCGCGGCCGGGGATGACCCGCCCGACGGCGACGGAAACGGTGCCCTCCGTGTCGGAGAGGCGCCCCGCGGTGTTGGACACGTAGATCCGCGCGTTGAACGCGACGGCGCCCAGCCCGAACCCGGCCACGACGCCCTTGCGGATCGCCGTGATCGGCATGCCGGCCGGGACGATGCGGTCCCCGACGGCGACGCCGTAACCGTCCGCGTTGGGCGCGGTGCCGCCGGCGGCGTTGACGAAGTTCCCGGTGGCGTCGATCCGAACCGGCGCCCCCGGCGTGATGGCCTCGCCACAGGGCAAGGTCGCCTGCTCGATGGACTCCACCACGTCAACCTGCGCGGCGCGGGTGAGTGCGATGTCCGCCATGGTGCCAGACCCTCCGCGCCGCGCTCGGCGCCGTCAAAAGTTCCGCAGGGTGCTCCGGCGCTGCGTCGCCTTGCCGTCGTCCTCGGTGTCCGCCTTGCCCTTGCCCTTGGGGTCCTCGCCGTTGCCCCGCGGCGGCTTGCCCTCGCCGGACTTGCCGTCCTTGCCCTTGCCGTCGCCACCCTCGCCCTCGGAGCCGGAGCCCTTCGCGGCGGTGATGAACGCCAGCTTCTTGGCAACGTCCGCGTCGTCCCCGAGCGCGGCGTAGAGCTTGCGGGTCGCCTCCGGGAGCGCCTTCCATTCGGAATCCAGGAACCCTTCGACGGCCTTGGAGAGCGATTCGTAGCGGTCCTCGGCGGCCTTTTGCGCGGTCTTGGCGGCGTCGCGCTCGCCCTCGCGCTTTTCGGCCAGCTTTTCGAACTCGCCCTTCTTCGCCGCCTCGTCCTCGGCCGCCTTCGCGGCCAGCCGCTCGCGCTCCTTGTCGGCGTCTTGGAGCTTCTTGAGTTCGGCTTCCGCGGCCTTGCGGGCATCGCGCTCCGCCTTTAGCGCGGACTGGCCGCCGGCCCCAAGGTCGTCGTCGGAGTTGCCCCCGCCGCCCTTGCCGCCGCCGGGGTTGTCCCCCTTGCCGTCGCCGCCACCCTTGTCGCCGCCCGTGGAGCCGCCGTTGCCGCCCCCGGTTCCGCCGCCTCCGGCGCCGTCCGTCTGGTAGAGGGGTCCACGCCGCCCGTAAGCCAACTCGAAGATGCTCACCCGCCAAACCCTCCGGGCGCCGGCCTCGCGCCGGTCGCCGTCGAACGTGGGAGCATCGCGCCCCCTAGTTGGCGGTTAGCATACACGAAACCACGGGAATCGGCGGATTCCGCTAATCCTCGTTTGCCTCGAACCGGATGCCGTTGTCGGTCGGGTGCGACGGCGTGCCCGGCCAGGCACGCCGGTGCGACACCCGGTTGATGATGATGTCGGGCGGGATGCCGTCCGGGAACGCGGCGCAGCGGAACGCGCCCCAATAGTGGCGGCAATCGTCGCACTGCGGCTCCGCGGTGGAGTAGGCGACCGGCGCCGTGCCGTCCGGGTCGGCTTGCAGGTTCATCCAGTAGACCCGCCCGTCCGGCCCGATTTCGCGCCGCATGCCCTCCGGGACGCGCTCCGTCATGACACTCCCTCCGGCAGCCACTCCCCGATGACGTGCAGCCACCCGCTCGGCTTTCGCTGCACGTCCAGGACCTGATAGCGCAGGTTGGACGGGACCAGGAACTCCTCCTCGCCCATCGCCATCAGCGCCTCCAACTGCAACCCCGGCGCGCCCTTCGGCACGTAGATTTCGTAGGTGACGCGGGTGGCTTCGTTGCCCCGCTCCCACCGGCTGGCCGCCCTGGTGGCCGCGGAGAAGTAGCCCTTCTCGTCGATGATCGTGCCGGGGACGGCGTTCTCGTAGACCGCGCGCTGCTCCGGCCGGCTGATGCTGGTCCCGCGGTGGATGACGCCGTCCATCGTGGATCGGCTCCGGCCCAGGCCATCGTTGATGATCCCCTCGGCCTCCGAGTACTTGAAGCTCCGGGTGGCGCCGTAGGTGTTGCCGTCCGGCCCGTTTCCGCGGAGGTACAGGTTCATGTCCCGATAGTCGCCGTTTTTGTAGTTTCGGATGAGCGCGGCCTCGTCCGGCGTCAGGTTCTTTTTGGCTTTGTCCGCCGCTTTGTACAGGTCGTCGTTGTAGTCCTTTTCCATCTGGTAGTTCGCCCGGCCGCCGGCCCTGGCGTTGAATCGGTCCCACGAATCGTCGTAGCCGTTGGCGATCATCCGTTCGCGGGTCGCGCCGTAGTCGATGCCGTCCGCGGTGGTGCCCGTCAGGCGCCCCGCGGGGACCTGCGGCGGGTTGCTCGCGCGGAGCTTCGCGGCCTTTTTGGCGGCCTCGGCGTAGAGCTTGTCCGCGACCTTTTCGGCCACCTCGTCGGCAAGCTCCGCGGCCCGCTTGGCGGTTTTGCTGGTGACGACGTAGTCCTTCGCCTGTTCCCCCGCCAGCCGCGCCCGGTCCCCGATCAGGTCGTCCATGGCCCGGCGGTAGGCCGCGTCGTAGGCGGCCTCGTACAGGTCGTCCGTGATTTCGTCGGCAATCTCCTGGCGCGCGACCTTCGCCGCGGAGAGCCGCGCGTTGCCGACGCCGAGGGTCCGGTCGGCCACGTCCGGGTTCAGCAGGTTGTCGCCCCAGGACGGGTTCAGCGCCCGGCGCGCCGCGGCCTCGAAATCGGCCGCCAGGTCGTCAACCCGGACGAGCCGGTTCGCCACGTCGTCCGCGGCGGTTTTCGCCGCGTCGTAGGCGGTTTGCCGCGCCACGGGTCGGGCGGCGTTCTTCACCTGCCCCGGTTGCAGCCCCTTGATCGCCTTGCGCGCGTCCTTCGTCGCGGCGCTCGTCGCCGTCTTGGCGACGTCCTTTTTCGCCAGGTTCCATTCCAGCGCCCACCGATCCTCCGCGACCTTGCCGCGGTTGTCCCGGAGCGTTTGGTCGATGGTCCCGCCGGTGCGCGATTCGGCCCGCGCCCGCGCCCGCTCCGTGGCGACGCGCTCCACCTCGGCCCGAGCGGCGGCCCGTTCGGCTTCCAGCGCCAGGCGGTCGGCCTCGCGCGCCGCCGCCTCCGCGGCCTCGCGGGCGACCCGAACCTCCTCCGCGGCCATCCCGATGCGCTGCCGGAGCGCCGCCTGCTCGGCCAGGTAGGCGGCCTCGTCGGCAGCGGCGGCCACGGTGGCGTCGGCCGCGGAGCCGTAGACCTTCGGCCCGTCCAGGGCGCGGTACAGGTCGGCGGCGTCGTCGCCCAAGTCGCCGTCGCGGATCTGCTTGGCGAACGCCTCCCGGACGAACGCGCCGCGCCCGATGCCGGCGTCGGTGGAGAGCCGGGACGCCACCGCCCGCTCCGCGTCGGTCCAATCCGCGAACCCCTCCACCGCCTCGTCCAACCACCCGTCGAACTCGCCGGCGTCCATCGGCGCCCAATCGACGACCCGGTTGCGGGTGATCCGTTGCGCGTCGAATCCCCGCCCGATTTCGCCGGTGAACACGTCGCCCAGGCTGTCGTAGGCGGTGGCCGGGTACTTCGAGAGCAGGTTCGGGTGCGTGAGTTCGTTCGAGTCCAGGTTGATCCGCATGGCGCCGCGGCGGCCGGCGATGGGGTTGCCCGGCAGGTAGGCCGCGGCCGGCTCCCCGAACCCGTCCCGGACGAACTCCACCGCCCCAACGTCCAACGACTGCCCCGTCGCTGCCTCCGCGTTGCGGAGCGCGTTAGCGAAGTCCCGCTCGGCGGCGTCGAGGAACGAATCGGGAACCACGTCCCCCAGGTCGGCGTCGCCCGCCAGGCCCCGGCCCAACCGTTGCACGCCGCGCTCGGCCAGGTAGTCGGCCACCTCGGACGGCTGGCGCAGCGGCGCGACGCCGTAGCGGGATCGGGCCGGCGTCGCCAGCCCGTACTTCTCGCGCAACGCGGCCACGATCTGGTCCGTGGTCGGCCCGTCTTTGGGCGGAACCGCGGCGATGGTGCAGAGGCAGTGCGGGTGCGCGGGGTAGGCCGGCGCCTCGTCGATGGCGTAGACGCCGCGGTCCTGGCCGGCGGAACCGTTGGCCGCGTAGCCGTCGCACACGTCGATCTTGGGGTGGCTGGCGGACAGGCGCCAGCGCAGGTAGCCGAGCCAGGGGTTGCGGCGGCTGGCGTCCTCGGTGGCCTTGCCGAACGAGCGCGTCGTCTCGGTCCGCGCCAGGCGCCGCGCGGAGTACAGGCCGGAGCCACCCCGCGGTCGGCCGGTGACGGCCTGCGCCTCCGGCGTCGGCAGCAGGTATTGCTCCACCCGCCGCGCCGTTTCCAGGCTGTCGCGGCCGGTCGCCAGCCCGTAGCGGAGTTCTTTCTCGATGGCCTCCCGGTCGGCGTGCTTCGCGCTCCACAGGCGATCCGACAGGCGGTAGCCCTTGGGGTCAACCCACGTCCGGTGATCGTCGTGTTCGGCGGCCAGGCGTTCCCGATAGCGCGACCCGGCCTCGCCCCCCAGCACGTCGTCCGGCGTCAGGTCAACCACGGTCTGCATCCCGCAGTTTGGCGAGCACGGACCCCGCCGGCTTGCTCCGCGGTGGCCGGGCGACGCCCCGCGCCTCGTCGTCCATCGCCACCAGCACGTCGTCGGCGCGGGCGGCCCGGAGCCGGCGCCGCACGTCGGCGGTGGCCCGCTCGTAGACGGTGGCGCGGGTGGCGGCCACGTCGGCGGCGATCATCCCGGCGAGTTCGCCCCGGAGCACGCCCGCGCGGGTGGCGCCGTAGACGGCATCCATCGCCGCGGCCACGTCCCGCATCGTCCGGGCGACGACGTAGGCGGTGACGGGCGCGCCCTCCGTGCCGTGCCTGCGGAGCGCCGCGGACGCGACGCCGGCGATCCTGCCGGCGATCCCGTCCAAGCGGCCCTCCTGCGCGACCAGCGGCCCGTAGAGCGCGTCCCGGTTATCCAACGGGCGGGTACCCCTTCGCCCGCAGGAACTCGTTGAGTTCGCGCCGGGCGGCTTCGTACTGGTTCCGCAGCATCTGGTACTGGTGCGTCGCCCCGGACGAATCGAACCGAGGCTCCGGGGAGCCGTCGCCGGGGACCTGCGCCCCGCCCTTGGCCTGCGCCGCCTGCATGATGGCGGCGATGGTGGTGGCCGGGTCGGATGGCCCCCCAGGACGCGCCACGGAGCCGTCAGACGCGCGCAAATAGGCGTCCGCGATGCGCTGCGCCTGTATGGCGATGGACTCCACCGCGGCGGCCCTGCGCGCGTGCAGACCGATCAGGGTATCGCCCTGGTCGATCAGCCGCGCCTGGTCGGCGGCCTGCCGGTTCATCTGCGCCTCGGCCAGGTCGTAGTAGCGCATGACGCGGTCGTCGAACTCGGCGGCCTGGCGCTCGCGCTCGGCGCGGGCTTCGTCGTCGTGCTTCGCCTTGCGCGCCATGAGTTCGTCGCGCTGCCGTCGGTCGTCAAGCATGGCGCCCGTGTAGACGCCGCCGTACTGGCCGCCCTGCCCCGCGGCCTCGTCGGCGGACTCGCGGGCTTCCTCCGCTTGTTGGCCGCCCGCGGCGAGCGTGCCGGGTTCGCCCTCGGGGACGCGCTCCTGGATCTCAGGTTCCACCGGCCCCTCCCCCCGCCGCCCCGGTTCGGGCATTCGGTCCCTGCGTGGCGGCGTCGCCGTTCAGGCCAGCGCCGCGCCCTCGCCCTCCGGCGCCTCGGTCCGTTTCGCCCTCGTCGTTTTCGCCATCGCCCTCGTCCTCCCGAGCCGGCCCGGCGCCCAATGCGTCGGCCATCCGCTGCGCCGCCTGTTCCTTTTCGGCCATGAGCTTCTTCACCACGTCGGGCGGCATCCCGGCCTGGAGCATCGCCCATTCGGTCTGTAGTTGCTCCGTCTGCAACAGCCGCGCGACCCGTTCCTCCGGGGTTTCGGGGATGACCGGCCGGTCGGGGATGCCGAAATCCAGCTGCCCCTTGCCGTAGCTTTCCAACCCGAACGTGCGGAACGGTTCGTACCGCGACGGCCTGGCCGCCACCTTGTCGGCGTCGAAGTGCCCGCGGCGCAACCGCTCGCCCATGATCGCCACGGACATTTGGAGCAACTTCGTGGTCTGCGGGTCGTGGTTGTCACGAACCTGCTTCACCCCGTTGATGATCGGCCCCAGCGCCCGCTCTACCCCCGGCCCCGTCACCTGCGTCATCTTCAGGATTTCTTGCCCGAACCGCGCCTCGGGGTTCTCCGCGACGAGCGCGTCCTCCGTCCATTTCAGCAGGTCCAGCGTCTTGCCGATGTCGAAATCGACGGTGACGAACTGGCCCCCGCTGTCCATGTTGACCATGTTCAGGAGTTGGGATTCGGCGTCCCGCGGTGGCGCTTTGCTCAGTTGGGTGGGCGGGGATTCGGTCCCGTCCGGCAGCACGATCATCCCGTTTTGCCGGCGCGCCGGAGCCTCGCGCCGGCCGATGACGCCGACCGGCGCCGCGAATTGCTTGCGCTGGTAGTCGATGGCGTGGGAGACGAGTCCGTTCATCTCGCGCGCCGTCTGGATCGCCGTCTCAAACGCGCCCAGGCCGCGGTCGCCCCACACCACCTCGTGCCGGTCCCACACCGCGGGGACGAACCCGTAGATGTTGGGAACTTCCGCGCCCTCGCCCCAGGCGTCCCACGGCTCGCCGTCCCGGTAGTACCGGAACATCTTGCCGTCGACTTCCTTGCGGTAGAGGAACGTGGCGGCGTCCTCGTGCGCGCCGAACCGCCGGCCGCCCGGCGTGCTGATGACGTATTCCAGCGCGTACCGCTTGACGTTGCCCACGGCGTCGAGGTCAAGATCGACGACGTAGCCCGGCCAGACGGTCCGCGGGACCACGCGGGCGCCGTCAAGGTCGTCGACGATCTCCGTGAGGCAGTCCCCCAGGATGGCGGCCATTTTCGGGCGGACGGACATGAACTGCCGCCAGTTCCACATCTGCCAGAGTTCGGCGCAGGCGAGCAGCAGCGCCTTGTCGGTCGCCGCGGAGCCGGTGCGCGGCAGGATCGGGATGGCGCCGCGGGAACCGTCCGGGAGCGGTTGGTCGTCCACCGGCAGGTCGCCCTGGTAGACGGTCTGCGTGTAGAGCCGGACGGTGGCCCGGCTCAGGTTCCACAGCAGGCGCGCGTTCTTGTAGACCCGCGGCAAGTCCCGGCGGACGGCCTGCGTCTCGGGCGCGTTGAGCCAGGTCCCGGCGTACCAACTCCACAGCAGCGCATACCGCTGCTCCATGGTGATGACCGGCTCGGCCCCGGCGTCCCGGAACGCTCGGTAGGCGGCGACGGTCCGTTCGCCCAATCCGGCCATGAACGCCCCCTGGCGGCACTCCGCGACGACTGTTGCGGGATTCTACCGCTTGCGCGGCTTCGCCTTCGCCTTCGCCCGCGGCTTCGCCTTGGGCTTGCGCTCCCAGGCGTCGGGATCGGGGAGCGGCAGGTGCCTCGCCCAGCCGTCGGCAATGGCGTCGATGGCGTACTCCATGGCCCGCCGAACGTGGTCCATGGTCGCGTTGTGGTCCGGCTCCGTGATGACGAAGCGGTTGGCGTCGGCGGCGTAGATGACGCCCGCCAGATGCGCGTGCAAGAGTTCGTGGGCGCAGGTCTGCCGGAGTTGCTTCGCGTCCCACGTCCACCACCCGCAGCGCAGCGACACGGTGATCGACTTGCGCCCATCCACGACGTTCGCCTTGCCGTCGATGTCGCCGTCCGGGTCCATCGGGATGCGGTGGAAATAGGTCGTCCAGTCCCGGAGTTCCATCTCGTCCGCCAGGTCGCGCAGGTACTGGTTCATCCCGTCGTAGAGGCGGTCCGTCACCATGGGAACCACTAGCCCTTCCCCCCCCTTGCGCCGGAGCAACTTCTGGCGCTCCGCGAAGCTCAGGACGCCCCGCGGCGCCGTGATCGGCTCGGGTGGCCGGTAGCCCATGAACGCATCGGCCGCGGCCTTGCCGCCGACGCGCCCCGCAAGCTCCACCAGGTCCGCGACCTGCGCCAGGGTCACGTCGCCCATCGTGCCGTCGCAGGCGATCCCGACGACGGCCTCCACCGCCTCCCGGTAGCCGCGCGGCCCGTGGGTGTCGTAGATGCCGTCCAGGACGGTTTCGACGCGCGTCCGTTCGTCCGCCGGCGCCCGAGCATCAGCGCCTCCAGGACGGCCTGCGCCGGTGGTGGCGGGAACAGCGCGGGGTCCATCGCCGCGTTCAGGCGCCGCGCGGCCTGTTCCGGTTCCCAGCCGGCGCGGGCGGCCATCCGTTCGGCGTCCTCGCGGAACTCCTGGCCCCGCTCGCCGGCCCGGAGCACGAGCGCCGTCATCGCCGGCCCGATGGCGTCCGCGATCATCCGGTCCGTCGGGTCGCCCACCGTGATCGGCACGGCGATGGCCTCCAGGATGGCGTTCGTGGGGAGTTCGTCGCCGGGTCCGTAGCGGCGCCCCGTGATCGGATCGACGTAGCAGGCGATGTCCGCGGTGCTCGCCATGGGTTAGATGCCCTCCAGGTCCAGGCCGCACGATTCCAGCAACCGCGCGGAGTTGACGGCCGCCGTGGGGTCCAGCGGGGTGGCGCGCTCGGACGCCTCGCGCCGGCGGAGTTCGGCTTCCATCTCGCCGGCCATCGTGACCTTGACGGACTTGACGCCCGGCACGGGCTTGCCGCCGACGCTGGCGGTCGGGATGGCGTCCGTCAGCGGGGACGCCTCGCCCCCGTCGCGGTGGGCGGATTCGGCGCGCTCGTGCTGCGCCTGCCAGGCGCGGTATGCCTTGTGGACGCGGGACAACAGGTCCTGCGGGTGCCCCGGACGACACGACACGACGCCCATCGGGATCGCGCTGTCGAACCCGTCGTCGGATTGCTTGCAGTCGGCGCATTCGACGGGTGGCCGGTTCTCGCCCGTGGTGTGGAACCGGCCGCACTCGCAGCGGAACCACCGGAACCGTATCGCCTGCATGTCGTGTCGCCCGATGAAGTAGGCGTCGCCCGCCGCGGCCATGCCGAATCCCCTAGCCGAACATCGCCAGTTGCCCGTCGTCGGGCTTCGCCGCCGTCGCCCGTTCGGCGGCGTGCGCGATCCGGCGCTCGGCTATTGTGGCGTATTCCGGCTCCATTTCGCAGCCCACGAAATCGAACCCCTCCGACACGGCGGCCACGCCCGTCGTGCCGGAGCCGGCGAACGGGTCCAGGATCAGGCCGCCGGGCGGGGTGACGAGGCGGCAGAGCCACCGCATGAGCGCCACCGGCTTGACCGTGGGGTGGTGGTTCGCCCGCGGCTTCGCGCCCCTGGCGTCCTCGCCGTCCAGGTTTTGCGGCCAGTCGGCGTTCTCGCGCTCCGGCAGGTCGGCCAGGCCGGCGTTGCGCTCCGCGGTGCTCGCCTTGGCGCAGTACATGAATCTAGCGCCCGCGAAGTCCGACGCCCCAGGTTCCGAGTTCGGCGGCGTGCTCGGCAATGTGGCATTTTCGGCAGAGGAATCGGACGTCGACGGGCTTGCCGTAGTCATCGTGGTGTCGGTCCGCGTTTGGTTCCCCGCATCGCTCGCACGGCTTGGACTCGACCCGTTTGTAGGCACGGACCCGAGCAAGCACTTTTCCTCGGTACTCCGGGTCGTTGGCGTACCGCTCGCGTCGCTCGGATCGGATGCGCTCCCCGTGTCGCTCGTAGTGCGTTCCGGGGAGGCGCTTGACGGCGCTCCCACGGGGTTGCCCGAGGTTGCTGCACCGCTTGGAGCAATACCGGCTGGTTGGCCTTCTTGGCTTGAAGTCGGAGCCACACCGTTCGCATGGTCGCATGCGCCTATTGTACTTGGCGCGGTGAAGAAAAACCGGGACGGCCCGCCCTTGTCCCCGTAGCCGACCGTTCGAAGATCGCCCTGGAACGTGCGGTTGCTGCCGTAGGTCTGCCCGCCCCCACCCCGCACGCCGTAGCCCCCACCGCGCTCGCCCGCTTGCGCGTCAAGCTCCGCGGCGGCGTCCTCGTCCAGGCAGACGTTGACCGGCCACCGCCCGTTGTGCGGGTTGGCGCCGGGCGCGATGGCAGGAACGCCGGCGCCGTTGCCGTAGACCCGGCCGGAGCCGTTGCGCCCGCCCCCGTGCGCGGCCAGCGGGTCGTCCCCGATCCGGCAGCCGTCGATGTTCATGCCGCCGACGCCGTGCCGGAGCACGTTCGCGGCCACCGTGCCCTGCGTGGGCTTCCTGGCGACCACGCAGGGTTCCCAGCCGGGTTTCAGGGCGGTCCCCCAGCCCTGCCAGCGTTGCGCGTCCTCGGACGCCGCCGCCGTGATGGCGACCTCGCGCGTCGCCCCCAGGTGCTCCGGGTCGTTGTAGGCGGCGCCGGTGAACCCGGCGCGGAGTTTGCTGGTGTCGTACTTCTCCACGGTGCCCAGGACGGGGCGCCTGTGCCAGTCCTCGCCGGGTTGGCCCTTGCGCCCATTCAGCCGGGCGACGAGCGCCTCCATCGCCGGGTCGGGCTGCCAGCACAGGAACCGGCCGAGTTCCTCCCACTGCGCCGGGGTCGGTACGGTGGGCTGTTCCTTTTGGCTCGTCCAGTGACCGGCCATGCCGGCGAACCCGAAATGCTCGTCGATCTGCCGGTTGGTGATCCCCGCGGCGTCTCGGGAGCGGGCGACGTAGGCGGTGACGTTCAGCACGTCGCGCCGGTCGTCGCGCTTGCGGTCTATCGCCTTGGCGACGTCCATGGACTTCGGGAACCCGGAGCCGTAGAGCCAGGACACGGTATCCCGAATCTCGAAACCGGCGTCCTCCAACGCGCACGCCAGCCGGTGGAAGGTGCGGGAACCGCCGAACGCCAACAGGTGACCGCCGGGTTTCAGGACCCGGAACGCTTCCTCGGCCCACGCTTGGTGCCAGGCTTGCATGATGCGCGCCTGGTGCGCTTGCGCGTTGGGGAAGTCGGGCGCCTCGCAGTCGCACTTGCGGCCCTGGTGATCCCATTCCCAGCGGTTGCAGGCGCGGCACTTCCGGTTGGACGACCCGAAGTAGGCCACCCGCGTGCGCCCGAACGCATCGGCGCCGTCCGTGGAGCCCTCAGACGGCCCCTGGTGCGACGTTTTGCCAATGTAGCTATCCGCGGTCCCGTGGCGGACCTTGGAGCGCCCGTAGGGGTTGTCCGCGGTCAGGTAGTCGCCGTCCCCCGGTTGGCGAACGTCGATCTTGCCAACGTCCCCGATGCGGTCCCACTCGCGCCCCATGAACTCCAACCCGTAGGGCGGATCGCAGACGATGGCGTCCACGCTCGCCGGGTCCATCGCCCCCATGAGTTCGCGGCAGTCGCCGCGCCGGACTTCCCAGGTCATGCGCCATCCCCTTAGTACCCGCCGTCCGGCAGGTCGTCCCACCCGAGCAGGTCGCCCGCGGTGGTTGGGCGCGCGTAGCGCCCGAGCTTCAGGTCCTGGTCCGCGACGGCGTAGCGGAGCGCGTCCAGCCCGTGGTTGTTCGCGTCAACGGGCTGGTCTTTGAGTTGCGTCCCGTCCCTCGACTTCGCCCACAGGTACTCCCCGAACTCCTGCTCAGTAGACCACGGTTTGCCGTCCGCCACAAGCCCCTCGTCGCGCTCGCGGAGCGCGTCGGAGAGCAGGTAGATCCGCGGTTCGCCGTCCGGCGCCGGGCGCAGCCGGTCCTGCACGGCGTCGATGCCGGGGAGGACGTCGTTGATCGCCCCGTCGATGGTCAGGCCCGCCGCGGACAGGGTGGCGATGTTCTGCGGCTCCGCGGGGTCGCCCCGCCAGAACTGACAACGGAACTCGTCTTGCAACCCCAGGAACCGCGGAACCCACCATCGGTCAAGCGTCTGGAGCGTGCGGTAATACTCCGCGGTCAGGTAGAGCCGCCCGTCCCAATCGACGGCCCACACCTGCGCCACGCCGGGGTTCGTGTAGCCCCAATCGGCTGTCCCGAAGTGCCAGGCGTTGCGGAGCCGGTCCGCGACGCTCGCGCGGGCGACGACGTGCGTGGCGGCCAGGAACGAATCGTAGACCTGGCCCTCGGCCGCCACCCACTTGCCCAGGCGGAGGCGCTGGTAGCGGACCCCGGTGAGGCTTTCCAGGGTGCCCAGCACGTAGGATCGGCCGCGGTCGGTCCAGTCGCCCCGCTCCGCGTCCCACAGCAGCGGGTTGTCGGCGTGGGTGGTCGGGACGCGGAGCATCTTCCCGGCGAGCGCCCGCTGGTTCAGCCAATGCGACGGCGCCTGCGGGTTGGCGTCCGCGATGGCGCGCCCCCGCGGCACGGCGACGCCGCGGAGCCGGGTCAGCAGCAGTTCCCATTGCTCCAACGTAAGCTCGGTGGCTTCGTTGGCGTAGATGACGTCCCATTCGGAACTCAGGACCTTTTCGGGACGGTCCATGCCCGACGTGGCGACGAACGACCCGTTGGCGTACATGAACCCGGCGGGCTTCGCCTTGGAGCCACCGTAGAACTTCACCCCGAACCCGTCCGGCTGCGTCGCCAGGATGCGTTGCTGGAAGGTCACGAGGGTCGAGGTCGTCATCGACTCCTGGGTTTTGCGGACCATCAGGATGCGGGCGCCGGGGTAGCGGAGCGCGATCAGGTGGATCAGCCACAGGATGCCGAACGACTTTCCCGTTCCCGCCGGCCCCTCGACGAGCACCTCGGGCGCGTACTCGTTGAACACGCGGCGCACGTTGCCGTGCGCCGCGAACCGTGCCCTTGGGGATGGGAGCGTCCTGGTCGCCATGCGGGAAGTCTAGCGATCCTGCCGGCAGGTCCCGTAAGGCTGGCAGGTTTCCGACTCGTCGTATGGCCCGCGGTGGGGCGCGTTGACCTGTTCCGCGACGGCATGCCGAGCCGGCGGGCAGTCGGCGCTGGCGTGGAGCCGCAGGTGTTGGCGGCAGTCCGGGCAGGCTCCCTTGACGTAGCGCCCGCCCTCGCCCCGCGGCCCGTCGTCGTCCTCGCGCCGGAACGAACCGGCGTCCGTCCGGGAGAGCCGGAACAGGCATCCGCAGGCGGCGCAGCGCCAACAGCCGATCAGGTTGTCGCCCGGTTGCTTGCCGCGTTTCAGTATCTCCGGCATCAGGATGACCCCTCGTCGTCGCTGTGGTCGCGCGACACGTAGACGCCGTAGCCCCGCTCGGGGTCCGCCAGGCGCGCCTTGGGATCGCCCACGTAGGGGTTGGTCGCGCTCCCCCAGGACCGCCGCATCGGATCGGGGTGGGTCAGGCGCTCGCGGCTAACGCCCTCCGCGAGGCGGTTGATTTGGGCAAGCGCGGCGCCGAACGCGGCCAGGCTGCCGGGCGCGGGTCGCTCCCGGTCCGTGCCGCATTCCTCGCACGGCACGGGAGCCAGGTAGGCGACGCCGGAGCCGTCGCAGTGGGTACAGCCGGTGGGCATCCAGTAGCCCGCGGCTTTGGCGAAATCGACGCGATCCGAACCGTGCAGCATCAGCGCGTTCGCCAGCCGATACACCATGTCGCGGCCGGGCGAGCGTTGGCCGCCCTCCAGCCGGCTGATGTAGCTGTGGTGCGCGTCGATCATGCCGGCCAGGTCGGTCATGGAGATCCCGCGGCCCTCCCGGAGCCGCTTCAACAGCAGCGGGAACTCGTCGGGATCGAACCCGGTCACGTCCCGGTGTCGCATGCTACCTCCCATCGTGGTGGCGCTCCCGGCGGTTGCGGACGGGCTTCGGGTCGCCGCCGTCCCGGTGCAGCCACATGAGCAGGGACAGGTCGGCCTTCCTGGCGTTGCAGGTCGCGCAACAGGGGACGACGTTCGTGGCGTCGTGCCGCCCCCCGGTGGAGAGCGGCACGACGTGATCCTCGTGGAGCTTGACGGGGTTCGGCGGACTCCACCCCGGCCGGGTCGATTGCGCGCCGCAGTAGGCGCAGCGCCAGCCGTAGTAGTCCTTCACCTCGTAGAACTCGGCGCCGGTGAGCGACCCGCCCTTCATGCGCTGCCGGCGGACCTTGTTCTGGCGCTTCTTGGCGAGGCGCTTGCCCTCCGACACCACGGGGTCAGCCCGCCGGGTCGGTGGCGTCCGCCCAGGGCTTCGCGGAGCCGTCCATGCGGCCCTTGGCGCCGGAATCGACGTGCGCCAGCGCGGCGTCGGCAAGTTCCTGCTGCCGCTTGTCGAGGCGGATGCCCACCTCGGTCTGGTGTCGCTTGCCGAACGTGCGCTCTTCGATCAGGTCCCACAGCAGGTCGGCTTCGTTGGTCGGCGCCTGCATGTCCTCGTTGACCGGGAGCGCGCCTTGCAGGGCGGTCCATTTGGCGACGGTGAGCTTCATTCCTCGCCGCCCCCGACGACGCCGTCGAACCGCCGGGTGAGGCAGACCTTCCCGTTGCGGCGGACTTCCAGCGCGTCGCCGGTGAAGGTCGCGCCGGCGCCGTTGCAGGCGGTCAGCGCCACGTAGGCGTAGAACGCGCCCGATTCGTCGGCGCCCCAGCCGTAGGCTACGTCGTCGCGGTTGTAGCACCGCTGCGGTTGCTCGGGCGACGGCCCGACGAAATCCTCCTCCGTGCGGTAGGGCAGGCTGCACGTCGCCCGCTTGCGCGCGGCCTCCGTGGTCGGCCCCTCGGCCAAGGTCCCCGCCAGAGCCAGCCCGCCGAGCGCCATCCCGAACGCCTTGATGGCCGCATTCCTCCGAATCATGACTCGTCCCTTCCTGCGAACGTTCGCGGCGCCCATCGGCCGCGAACCCATCCTACTGTCGTCGTGCCGCTCGGTCAAGCGCCGGCGACGGCGGCGATCAGCGCGCCCACGATGATCGCCAGCGCGACCATGCCGATCACGAACCCCGCGTCCTCCGGCTCCGGCTCCACGGCGTCCCTCCTAGATGTTGTCCACGTCCACGCCGACGAGTTCGATGGCGCGGGTGCTGAACTCCACCTCGGCCTTGTCGGTCCATTGCCCGAGTTCCTTCGCCGTCTGTGCGTGGAGCTTAAGCAGCATGTCAAGCGGCCCGGTGTCGTACTGCCAGCGCACGGTCAGCCCGTCGGCGCCCGTCTTGACTTCGCGGACCATGAGCCCCGTCTCGGCTTCCTCCGGGGTGGTCAGCCCGTACAGGTCGTTCGATTCGGGGTCGTCCGCCTGGTGCGCCCGCGCCTCGCGCGCCCGCTTCGCCCTGGCCTTGATGACCCGTTTCGTGGCGTCTTTGAGCCATTCCAGTTCTTCGACGCGGTTTTCGACGCGGGCGATCCCGCGGCGGATCAAATCTTCCCGCACGCGCGCCCGGTGTTCGTCGATGCGCTCCACGAACTCCGGCTCCCGGAGCCAACGGTAGAGCGTCCGTTCCTCGACGCCGCACGCCTTGGCGATCTGCGCCCGCGTCTTGGTGCTGGTGGCGACCAACGCCGCGGCCTTTTCGGTCTGCGGGGTCCACCCCGGCCAGTTCTGGTTCTTGTCCCCGTCGGCCATGACGAACCCTGACGATTGCTCCACCCCGTGCGTCGCGCTCCGGGGTCGGCGTCGCGCCTGCCCCACAGGATGCCACAGGGCGGCCCACACGGCGCGTGGCGGTCGTGAGCGCCGGTGGATGCCCACCGGCGCTCCGTGGCGCGTCCTGGCGGCTTGTGGCGCGTCCTGGCGGCTTGTGGCGCGTCAGCCGTTGCGGATGCGGGCGAACGCCTCGTCGAACGCGCGGGCAACGGCGTCGAGCAGCTTGTCTTTCGGCAAGCCGAGCAGCGCCTCGATGTCGATGGCGACGGGGTCCTGGTGGACGCGCGGGTCCAGGCCAACGATGTCGCGGATGGTGTCCATCATGCGCTCGCCCTCCGGGGTGAAGCGCAGGGCTTCGCCGGTGCATTCGGGCTTGTCGCAGGCGCAGGGCTGGACGGTCAGGTAGCCGGCCTCCCCGATGACGCGGACGGCGCCGTTCAGGGCGGCGGCCATGGCCTCGTAGGTCGGCTCCGGTTCGGCCAGGAGCATAGTCAGGGCGAGGATGCGCTCGCCGTCGCCGGAGTTGATCGGGGTGGTGGCGTAGTCGATGGTGGCGTCGGTCATGGTCGTTTCTTCCCCCAGGTCGGGCAGTTGCTCCAATGGTTGACGGGCAAGCCCCCCGGTGGGACGGGTTCGGCCTTGCCGCGGATGCGGTAGGTTCCGTCCGGGAGCGGGACCACGTTGCCGTTGGCGAACCGTTCGACGGTGACGGGCGCGGGCTTGCCGGTTTTGTGGTGCGCCCGGATCTCGATGGCGGCGCCGCAGCTACAGGTTTTGCGTTCCATCAGGCTCCCCCGAACCCGAGCACGTCCTCGCGCGCCAGGTTGACGGATCGGTTGTCCGTGGTGAGGCAGACGTAGCGCCGGCGGAACTTGGGGCGCCGGACGCGCACGACCATCGCCACGCCCCCGTAGGCGACGGTTCCCACCGGCAGGTCGGGCTTGCGGCTGTTGGCCTTCGGTCGCTCGATGCTCATGGGCTAATCCTCCCCCTCGGCGGTGGCGTGCAACACGAGCGTGCCGGCGCAGGCGGCGAGCAACGCCGAGGCGTAGGCGAAGTAGGGTCGCGCCAGGATCAGGCCAGCGAGGCAGAGCCAGGCCGAACAGCGCGACGTAAAGCGCGCCGGCGCGCTCGTGCCCCTCGGCGGCCGGCATCGGCCAGGGGAGCCAGGCGGCCTCGTCGGTCGTGCCGTCGGGCTGCCACCAGACGTTCCCCTCAGCGTCCGCGTGGGAGCCGGCGGGCGGGGTGGACGCGGCCACCGCGTCCGCGATCATGCGGTTGATGTCCTCAGCGACCATGCGCGCCCCCTTGGAGCTTCCGACGGTACTCGGCCAGGTTCGCCACCGCGGCCCGGTGCCCGGCCGCCGCGGCGTCCATCCGCGCCTGGGTTTCCCGGTGCGCGTCGCGGGCGGCCATGTATTCCTGCCAGGCGGCGAGCGCGGCGCGGTCCAGGCGCCGGTAGTCGGGATCGTTGGCGATCCGTTCGTCGTCCATCAGTTCGGCCTCCACAGCGACCCGGCGGACGCGCGGCGCGCCGTCAGGAACCACTCGCCCGCGGCGCAGTCGCAGGGGCGCCGACGCGGCTGCACGCCGCCACCGGCGTCGTCCACGTGGCCGCGGCCCCCGCAGGCCGGGCAGGACGTGGCGCCGGCCGCGAACCCCAGCGCGGTGGACACGCCGGCGGACCAAGAGCGGCCCGCGGCGCAGTGCGGGCAGGCGCGGCGGCCGGAGCCGAGCGGCGTCTCAACCGGAATCCACCCGGCGTCGCCGCACGCAACGCACGTCGGCTGCACGTCAGTCCTCCCCGTGGTCGGCGCGGCAGGCCGGGTCGTCGATCCCCGCCAGGGCGCAGGCGGCCTCGTCAAGCGACGCGAACGGACCGAGCGACCCGCCGATGCCGTCCCCGTCCGCCCACCACTGGCCGTCGGAGCCGCGCCAGGCGTCGCCCAGGTACACGTTCGTCAGCGGGTCGCGCACTTCGTACTCGCGGGACGCGACCGCGGCCACCCGTGGTCCGGCGCCAACCAACCCTCTCGCCTCGTTATCCACGTTCCGCAACCCCTCCCTCGGGCGTCCACGCCCGGATCAGCACCGTTTCGCCGCCGTCGCGGCGGACCCGGCGCCGGCACTCCCGGCACAGGTCCAGATTGTCGCCATCCTTCCAGGCGCCCTTGGCGGACACGCGGGTCAACTGCACGTCAGACGGGCTTTCGCATCGTTCGCAGGTCGGGAAGGTCATCGCGGGTTCCTCCGCGCGGGGCGCCGGGATCGCCGACGCCCCGCGGTAGCCCTAGCTGCGGGCGATGGCGACCACCGCGGCGTCGCGGGAATCGACCAACGTGTAGAGCGGGCAGTCGGCGTCGTTGACGATCCAGCCGCCGAACTCCGGCGCCGCGTAGCCGATCAGGACGCCCGCGCCGTTGCGGACGTGGACCTCCTCGGCGGCGTGCATCTCCATCAGGACCGCCGAACGGTCGGTGGACTCGATGCAGGCGACCCGATCCAGCGCCTCGGCCTTGTCCGCGGTTTCCAGCACGACGATCACCTCGTCGGTGGCGGTCAGGACGGCGACGGCGTAGGTCATGGCGGTGGCTCCGTTCCGTTGCGTTTCGCGTCGGCAAGCCGCCGACAACCGAACTGTAGCACCGTCGCGCGCCGGTGTCAAGCCCCCTCGTTCGGAGCCTCCGGCGCGGCGTCGGGCTGCCCCTCCGGCGGCCAGGGTTCCGGCCCCGCGCCGGCGGGCGGCCAGGTCAGCTTGCCGTGCTCGCCGGTCTGCCCGTCCAGGCACATCGGCATGAGTACGGCCTCGACGGGGCGCCCGTCATCGTCGCGGCCCAGGACGCGGAGCGGCTCCGAGGGGTTCTTCCCGAGCGCGAGCACCACCGCGGCGTCGCGCTGCACGCCGGCGGCGATCATCCAGTCCAACAGTTCGGAGAGCCGTTGCGGGTTGACGGCGACGTGGGCCGTCGCATGGTCGCCGGCCCAGCCGCGCCACAGCGCATCGAAGTCCAGCGGCTCCCACTCAGGGTCGGCGTATTCGACGGTTTCCGTCCGGCCCTTCGTGGTCAGGACCGCAATCGTGACCTTCTCGCCGTCCCGCGACACCGATCCGAGCGCCCCGGTTTGGAGCTTTTGCGCCGCGGCGCCCAGGTCGCGGCCCGGCACGAACGCCTCGGCGGCCGGGTCCTGGCCCTCCCAGGCGGCGTTCGGCAGCCGGAGCCGCATCGCGTGGAACCCGGCGGCGGCGTACGCCCAGCCGTTCTTCAGCAGGACCCGGGTCAGCGCCGGCCGCGAATCGTCGCGCGCCACCGCCTTGCACAGCCCCACAACGCCCCTGGTGAACCCGATTGCGCCCATGTCGAACGATCCCCCGTTTCGGCGCCCCGCGCCCGTCTGTGGCCGCCCCGTGGCCTCGTGCGCCCTAGTCCGTGATCGCCGCGCCGTCTGTGGCGCCGGAACCGACCAGCGGCTTGTAGAACTGGTCAAGCCCCGGAACCCCGCGGAGGTCCATGGTGGACGGCTCCACGCCGTCCAGCGACGGATCGACCGCGGCGTAGGCGGCCAGGGCGGCGATGAGCCCCGTCTGCGCCAGGTCGCGCCGGACGTTGGCGCGGGCGATCCCTTCCTGGGCGCGGCGCAGGTCGTCCGTTTGGCCGGCGATCTGGCGCTCGGCCTCCGCGAGTTCCTGGCGCTTCGTGGCGACTTCCTGCGCCGCGGCCTGCCGTGGGTCGTTCAGCCACGCCTCCACGTCCGCCTTGACGGCGCGGACCGCGGACACGACCAACGGCCCGACGGCCTCCCAGGTCGCGCGGCTCGGGCTGCGGTCCGGCAGCCCCGATTCAACCTTGCCGGCGCGCCAGGAATACGCCCCCTGCCGCACGTCGAGGCGGTTGTCGTCGATGGCGTAGGGCGCCTCGGAGCCGTCGGAGTCTCTCTTGCGCCAGTCGCGCCCCACGCTGGTCGTCGCCACCCATTCCTTCCCGCTGGTCGGGTGCGCGAAGTAGACCCGGACCACGACCCCCGGCTCGCCCCAGGAATACTTGCTTGGGGCGCCGACCTTGGCGACCACCCGCGGCGCCGCCCCGATCCCCGTCTCGAACGTCCGCTCGTGCATGCCATCCTCCGTTGCGCTGCCGTCGCGGGCGCCGACCCGGTTGCCGGCGCCCGGTCCGTGCCGACCTAGACCTCGCCCCACAGGAACGCCTCGTTGCGGCGCTCCGCCCGGCGCTCCGCGGCGGCCTCGGCCGCCATCGCCTCGGCGCTCGCCGCCTTGCAGGGCAGGCACATGAACCGCCGGGTGTAGGGGTCGTGCGCGACTTCGCCGCGGGTGGAGCAGTATTCGCAGGCCCCGAACGTGCCGACGGTCACGCGCCCGATCTCGACGTCCGTGCCGCCGTCCACCACCGCGTCCCGCATCGTGACCTTTTCGACGATGAGGGTGGCGCCGTTGCCGGCCTTGCCGGTGGCGATCTGCCTGGCCCGCTCCGGGTTCGCCAGGATGCCCGAGGCGACGCGGAACTCGCCGTTGCGGCTCCGAGCCTTGACGATCCAGTACTGGTAGGTGGTCACGTTCGCTGCCCCGTTCCGTTCCGTTGCGGGTCGGCCAACCGCCGACGACACGAACGATAGCACCGTCGCGCGCCGGTGTCAAGGGGTCAGCACCACCCCTCGTTTCGGCAGCGCGCGTCGTACAGGGCGGCCACGTCATCGATCCCGGCGTACCTGGCCTCCTGGCGTGCGCCGGCGAGCGTCGGCGCCACCTCGTCGTCCCAATGCCGCGGGCGCCAGACGCGGACGTCGTTGCCGCCGGCGTAGAGCAGCGCCAAGCGCCGCTGCTGCGCCTCCGTCGGTTGGCTTTTCGTCGCGTCCGTTTTCAGTTCGACGTGGAGCGTCTTGCCCCGCCTCGGGTGGACGAGCACCAAGTCCGGCCAGGCGTGCAGCAACGCCAGGGCGCGCCGTGCGTCGGCCTTGTCGCTCGCCCGCAGCACGCGGTAGACGGCATCCTCGACGCGGAGCGCGACCTCCCAGCCCTGCACGAGCGCGCCGTGAACCACCGTCAGTTGCCACTGCGCCTCAGTCGCCACCGGAATCGGCATCCGAACCCCTCCGCACGACGACCGCCCGCGGCCGGCTGTTTTCGAGCGCGTCCAGGCGCTTGTGCAGCGACGCGAACGCGGAGCGCATGCCGGCGACTTCCCGCCGCAGCTTCTCGTTCTCGGCCAGGATCGGCCCCAACCGGCGCGCCACCTGGCGCTCCACCTGCACGTTGATCGCCGCCTCGACGACGGCGCCGATCCCGGTTCGATGCGGGTCGGTTCCGTGCAGTTGCGTATCGTTCCCGTCCATTCCGTGCTATCCTCCGGGCGGCGTCGGTCCCTTCCCTCCCGGCGCCACCCCGATCCCGCGCGAAACGCCGCCGGCGCCATCCCCCGGCGGCGTTTCCGCGCCTAAAACAGCCCGAGTTGCTCCGGCCCAGGCTCCACCCGGCGGATCGCCAGCCCCACAAACGGGGTCGGCTCCGGTGGCGGCGACTGCCAGTTGCCGGGGTCCGCGAACGGCGACCCCGGATCGACGAGCGCCGCCAACTCCCACGGTGGCGAGAGTTCCCAGGCCGCCAGGACCTTGTTCGGGAACCCCTCGCGGAACTGCGCCTCGCGGCCGGTGGCGAGCAGGTGCTTCTCCCAGCACCACCCGGCCAGCCGCGGGAACGCCAGGTCGGGATCGAAGATGACCAGCACCATGATGTCAACCGTCGGCGTCTTGGGCGCCAGGCTCCGGCGCAGGTCCGGGTCCGCCCCGTTGCGGAGCACGCGCGCCGACACCACGTCGACGCGCCATTTCGGCTTGCCGTCCTTCCGCGGCGCCCCGATCCGAAAGTTCACCCGCCGGGAGCCGTAGGGCTTGACCGTGAGATCCATCGGCAGCCCCAGGACCCGCGCGACGTGCCGCTCCCCCAGGAGCGCCAGGTAGCGGTGGTCCGCGGCGACGACCCGGCTTTGGTCGGCGTGCGCGCGGTCCATCGCCTCGGCCCGCGCCCGGAGCAGCCCGTCGTCGCTCGGGATGCCCA
>ERZ1066118.880-NODE-880-length-22804-cov-34.101323_pt1 | contig 22804 bp, 15 predicted proteins | sample MGYA00382765_ERZ1066118 | MGnify/ENA primary metagenome ERZ1066118 (study PRJEB33369, sample SAMEA5778348) | biofilm metagenome | biome: Industrial cooling water; feature: Water cooling tower basin; material: Biofilm | place: United Arab Emirates | collected...
TAAAGTCCAATATTGTCTAATCTTGGGTAGCTTTGGGTAGGATTTATATAACGGATACCCGTGATACACAAGCTAGGGGTGAACCGAAGCGATCGCGCCAGGAAATCGCAGATGGTTTGATTGACATCGGTACGCAATTTACTTTATAAGAGAAATCAATCAGAAATATTGTCAAAAATAATTAGAGATCCCCACATCAGCGGGAGGCTGTATGGTTTCTATATAGGGAACTCGCGTGTTATCATTGGGTAAATTTATGCATCGCTGGTTCAGAAAGCGATCGCGCAATATTAGACTTAGATCTCAACAAGATTAAAAAAAGATTAATCTACGTTCAGTTGGATAATCTTATTCAACCGGGGAGCAATTGGTGCATCCTCTTATAGAGCTTGACTAAGTAGCCAAATCATGGGCTAAACTTACCCATAGTTCACCAAGTTGAGCAAGTTATGCAGAAAATCTCAGAGTTTGGTAATTCGGTCGTTTTCTAGAAACATTCAACCATGTACGCCATCAAAAGAGAGTTAAAACTGAATAAAACACAAGATGACTACCGATTTGAGTCGTCGGGTTTATTGCATCAGGATTGAGGATTTGAACGTTCTGGGGATGATGGGAAACCACAAGCTGGCTGCGGCAGTTAGCGATAATTGCTTTTATGAGGTGCGTCGCCAATTGGTTTACAAGCAAAGCCATTACGGTACTAAGATTGAGTTGGTAGACCGATGGTTCCCTTCATCTAAAACCTGTTCTGGTTGCGCTCACGTTCAGGAAATGAAGCTCTCGGATCGAGTGTTTGATTGCCAAAATTGTGACAACGTTATGGACAGGGATTTAAATGCCTCAATTAACTTGGAAGCGGCTCCTCAAGAAAAAGTAAGGTCGGCTCGACCTGAACTTAACGCCTGCGGACAAGAAGGTGCCACCACCCTTGGTTGATGCAGGAAGAAAATTCCGAGTCAAGTTAACAAGTTTAACTAGGTTTGGGTAAGTTTTTCGGAGCAGGTTTGAGCTATTGAGTAAAACTTACGAGGTATTCTAGATGTCTCAGTTTCTGCTTCAGACAGCATGGTTGATACCGTGCTACGCCTTAATCGGCGCGGTGTTGGCGATACCTTGGTCGCCTGGATTGATTCGCAAGACGGGGCCGCGGCCTGCCGGGTATATTAACGAGATAGCGACGGCGATCGCATTTTTACACGGCGTGTTTGCTTTACCGGCAACGTGGAATCAACCCGCGCAACAAATCCTGATTCCCTGGCTGAATGTAGCGGGTTTAAATTTAACCATTCCAGTAGAACTTTCTTCATTAACCATTGGCGCGACTGTGGTAGTGACGGGTTTAAATTTGCTTGCCCAAATGTACGCCGTCGGTTATATGGAAATGGACTGGGGATGGGCGCGGTTTTATTCCCTACTGGCATTGTTTGAAGCCGGGATGTGCGGACTCGTCCTGTGCGACTCGTTATTCTTCAGCTACTTTATTCTGGAAATTCTCACCTTGGGAACCTATCTGCTGATTGGACTTTGGTTCTGTCAGCCGTTGGTAGTCACGGGTGCGAGAGATGCATTCTTAACCAAGCGGGTGGGGGACTTGCTGTTGCTGATGGGAGTATTAGCAATCTATCCCTTAGCCGGAACTTGGGACTTTTCTGAATTAGCCCAATGGGCGAAAACTGCCAATGTAGACCCGACAGTCGCTACTTTATTAGGTTTAGCATTAATCGCAGGGCCGATGGGTAAATGCGCTCAATTCCCGCTGCACTTGTGGCTGGATGAAGCGATGGAAGGGCCAATGCCCGCATCGATTTTGCGGAATACTGTAGTAGTAGCAACGGGTGCTTGGGTACTGGTGAAACTGCAACCAGTCATTGCGCTTTCGCCCGTAGCCATGTCGGCGGCGGTGTTCATCGGTGGTGTGACGGCAGTGGGTGGTTTGTTAATTGCGATCGCCCAAATCGATATCAAGCGTACTTTATCTTATCCCGTCAGCGCTTATATGGGATTGGTGTTCGTCGCCATCGGGACGGGGCAAACAGAAGGGGCATTGTTGTTAGTGTTGACTAACGCGATCGCAATGGCACTATTAGTCATGGCGGTGGGTGCCCTCGTGTGGATGAACGTCACCCAAAACGTTACCCAACTCGGCGGATTGTGGTCGCGCCGTCCAATTACGGGGATATGTTTTATGGTTGGGACGTTAGGTTTGATTGCATTTCCTCCCTTTGGCGGCTTTTGGGCATTGTTGAAAATCGCCGATGGGTTGTGGAGTACCCAACCTTGGTTAGTCGGATTGCTGCTAGTGGTAAACGCATTAACCGCGTTTAATTTCACCCGCGTCTTCGGGTTAATTTTTGGCGGTAAACTGCAAGAAATGAGCGTGCGATCGCCCGAATGTTTCTGGCCCATTACGCTACCAATGGTGATTCAATTAGGCTTTGTGTTCCACTTGCCTTTAATCCTGCAAGCTTTTCACCTCCTACCTTCCTGGGCAGAACTAAATAAAGATGTCGCCTTGATGTTAGTTTGGTCGAGTATCTTTGGCCTCAGCATCGGTGCGGTGGTTTATCTGGGTAATGCCGTACAAAAACCCGTACAACTGCCCTGGAAACCGCTACAAGACTTATTCGCTTACGACTTTTACACGCCCCAACTTTACCGCGTCACGATTGTATTTTTGGTTGCCTTGGTATCTCAAATTACCGCTTGGATTGACCGTTACATTGTCGATGGCGTGGTGAATTTAGTCGGTGTCGTGACAGTGTTCAGCGGTCAAAGCTTGAAATATAACGTTTCCGGTCAGACCCAGTTTTACGCCCTCACCATCTTGCTAGGAGTCGCCCTGCTGGGATTGTTAGTTAGCTGGCCTTTATTGTCGCGTCTTTCACTTCTAATTGGGTAATTGGTAATGGGTAATTGGTAATGAGTAATAGAAAAAAATCGCCAACTACCCACTAGCTTATTTGTAGTTGTGCTTAACCGCTAAAGATAGACTAAAAAAAGTTGTCTTAACGCGCTCGTTCTGACTACCCACTACCAATTACCAATTACCAATTACCAATTACCAATTACCAATTACCAATTACCGTTTATGCTGAGTACATTAATCTGGCTACCCGTATTAGGTGCCGCTGTTATTGGGTTTTTGCCCGGAAAACAAACCGCGAATCAGTTACGTAATATGGCTCTAGCGATCGCAACTGCAATCGTGTTAGCAACATTCTGGCTGGTAAGTCGGTTTGACATCACGAATTCCGGAATGCAATTTCAGGAGTTTATCCCCTGGATTCCCCAACTAGGCTTGAACTATAAGTTGGGAATTGATGGGCTATCTTTTCCGCTGCTGGCTTTAAGCAGTCTGCTAATTTGGATTGCGATTTTAGCCAGCAATAATATACAACGTCCCCGGCTTTACTACTCTTTAATTCTTTTAGTTTACGCTGGGGTTGCGGGTGGCTTCGCGGCGCAGAATTTGCTGCTGTTCGTCCTATTTTACGAAATCGAGTTAATTCCCTTTTACCTGTTAATTGCGATTTGGGGGGGTGAGAAACGCGGCTATGCAGCGATGAAGTTTCTCATCTATACGGCACTATCGGGGATATTAATTCTGGCGGCATTTTTGGGCTTAACTTGGCTATCTGGTTCCACCAGTTTTGATTACAATTCCCTATTAACCCAAGCATTACCCCTGACTACCCAGTTAATTTTACTCACCCTGTTGTTGGTGGGATTTGGGATTAAAATTCCCCTGGTTCCCTTGCATACTTGGTTACCAGATGCTTACACCGAAGCTTCGCCGCCAGTGGCGATTATGTTGGGCGGTATTCTGGCTAAATTGGGAACTTATGGTTTAGTGCGGTTTGGGTTGGGTTTATTTCCCGAAACTTGGGCGTTGGTCGCTCCCGGACTGTCTATTATTGGGGTTGTGAGCGTATTGTATGGGGCATTGAGCGCGATCGCTCAAAAAGACATCAAACGCATGGTAGCCTATAGCTCTATCGGTCACATGGGCTATATTCTAGTCGCCGCCGCCGCCGGGACTCCTTTAAGCGTTTTGGGTGCTGTCGCCCAAATGGTTAGCCACGGACTTATCCTCGCCATCCTGTTTTATTTAGTCGGGATTGTGGAAACCAAAGTCGGCACTCGCGACTTAGATATCCTCAATGGTTTAATGAACCCCATCCGAGGTTTACCCCTGATCAGCGCTTTGCTCGTCGCTGGAGGAATGGCGAGTGCAGGAATTCCGGGTTTAGTAGGGTTTCCGGCTGAATTTATGGTATTTCAAGGCAGTTTCTCCATCTTCCCCATTCAAACGCTTTTGTGCGTATTTGCCAGCGGTTTAACGGCAGTTTACTTTGTAATTCTGCTCAACCGCACCTGTTTTGGCAAATTAGACAACAATTTGGCATACTATCCCAAAGTATTGTTGATGGAAAAAGTGCCAGCATTAATCTTAACCGCCATCATCTTATTTTTGGGGATTCAACCAGCTTGGTTAGTACGCTGGAGTGAACCAACAACAACCGCAATTGTTGCCGCGATGCCACCCGTTAACGCGCAGCAAGTCGCCCAAAAATAGGTAATTGGTAATTGGTAATGGCTAATGGCTAATGGCTAATGGCTAATAGCTAATAGCTAATGGCTAATAGATAAAAAACATTAACTACCAATTACCAATTACCAATTACCAATTAGCAATTAGCAAAAAACCATGACAGCAACCATCCCCCAACCCCAAACAAAAGCCAAAATTCCCCCCTCAAAGCACGAATTCGCCGAAGTAATTCACCGTTTAGAAGCAGGCGGTTCGATGCTGCCCGATACCCCGGAAAATTTGATGCAAATTATCGGCATTTATAAAGCATATGCCGTGCCAATGGATTTCTACTGGCGCGACTTACTTTATATTGCCGAACGAGTGTTTTTAAATCCATTTCCCTTCTTTAAATACTTCCTGCCCCAGGAATATTTAGACCTGCATAACCATTATGCTGGAGATGATGCCGATTTACGCATCTGGCGCGGGCAAGCAACTGCCCATCCCGAACTTTTGGCATTTATGGAAAAGGGTGAAACCCTAAAAATGCCAAAGTTATTCCATCACTTGTGGCACGACAGAATTAACATGGAATTTGCCGAAGCTTGCATGTACGCCATGCTTTGGCACCAAAAGATGGGCGGCAGATTTAACGATTATCTGGAAAGCGACGAATACAAAGCCAATGCAGATCGGGCAATTAAAGCCTTCTTTAAAAACAATCCGGTGATGCTGGGATTGTATAAGTTGTTCCCCGAAATGTTTTACGAACAGTGCCGGATGATGTCCTATTATTCCAATCTGGGACTGTTCTGGGAAATCATGGCGCCGGTGTTCTTTGAAATGTCCGATATTTACGATGAAGGCGGATTCAAAGGCGTACCGGATGCGATGGATTTTCTGATTAACGGGATTTTTGCGATCGCAGGTCGTCCGATCTACCATCACGTCTACGTCGGTGACGAATGCTTCGAGATTATTCCCAAATCAAAAGGCTTTATGTGGCTGTACGAAGCTGCATTACCTTATGTAGAAGCGGTATTCTATCGCACCGCACCATTTAGGGGGACGAAGTCGTACAACGCTCAAGCAAAACAAGTCCCCGACGAGCAAAAAGACTTCCACTACGGCATTCTTTATGCCGACGTATTCCCGGTAGGCACTGCTGGTATTCCACCCACATTATTGATGCAAGACATGTTGCATTTCTTGCCTCCCTACTTGCTGGATTACTACAAGCAACACTGTCGCGGCGAAGAGGATATGTTAATCCAACTTGGGATTACTTTCCAACGTTCGATGTATAACGTGACTTCGGCAGTAATTCAAGCGCTGCGCTGTGCCTTGTTGTATCCGTTGGACGATCCAAATCCGAAGCATTTAATGGCAAATCGCAAGTTCTTTGAATCGCAAATGGATCGATTTATTCGTCCTGAATCTCGTCTGCGGCAGATTCAACGGCAGGATTATCGGTAATCGATTCACGGGCACGGCAAGTTTCAGGTTATCTGTTTTGAGCAGAAATCTCGGACGCCCTGCCCTAGCCTCCTTGAAAGCGAATCTAGAAACCGGGTTTCTGCGGCGATCTTTGGTTGCATAAACAATTTTTCACAGAAACCCGGTTTCTTTGCGTCAACTGTCAACTGGTAATCTAGAGCGATCGCACCGCAGCGACCAAATAGAAAAAAATCTAAATTGATACGGATTCTTGCCCCTGGGATCTGATACCTTTAATTAGGTCGGTCGCCTCTACCCATCCCTGAAACCGAGGCGCTTGGAAAAAACAGGTCATGGCTCTTATTGTCCAAAAATACGGTGGCACGTCGGTTGGTTCGGTTGAACGCATTCAATCTGTCGCACAGCGCGTTTTGAAAGCTGTACGGGCGGGTAACTCTCTGGTAGTTGTGGTTTCGGCAATGGGCAAAACTACCGATGGGTTAGTTAAACTCGCGAATGAAATATCCCGCAATCCCAGTCGGCGGGAAATGGATATGCTTCTCTCCACCGGCGAACAAGTTTCGATTGCCCTCCTCAGCATGGCGCTGCAAGAATTAGGTCAACCGGCAATCTCTCTCACTGGCGCCCAAGTCGGTATCGTCACCGAAGCCGAACATACCCGCGCCCGCATTTTACGCATCGAAACCGAACGCATGTCCCGCCACCTGGATGCAGGTAAAGTCGTCGTGGTGGCAGGTTTCCAAGGAATTAGCAGTACGGAAGATTTAGAAATTACCACCTTGGGTAGAGGCGGTTCTGATACTTCTGCGGTAGCTTTGGCGGCAGCCTTGCGCGCAGATTGCTGCGAAATCTATACCGACGTACCGGGAATTTTAACCGCCGATCCGCGCCTGGTGCCAGATGCCCAATTAATGGATGAAATTACCTGCGATGAAATGCTGGAGTTAGCCAGTTTGGGCGCAAAAGTTTTGCATCCCCGCGCGGTGGAAATTGCGCGCAATTATGGCGTACCTTTGGTGGTGCGTTCGAGTTGGACGGATGAACCAGGTACTTTAGTCGTCGCACCTGCACCTCAACCCCGGACGATCGAAGGTTTAGAATTGGTTCACCCAGTCGATGCGGTGGAATTCGATACGGATCAAGCAAAAGTAGCTTTGTTGCGCGTGCCAGATCGTCCAGGGGTAGCGGCGCGTTTGTTTGGGGAAATTTCCAGCCAAAACTTGGATGTAGATTTAATTATTCAGTCGATTCACGAAAGCATTACTAACGATATTGCCTTTACCGTCAGCAAAAATGCGCTGAAAAAAGCCGAAGCCGTCGCAGCTGCGATCGCACCCGTGTTGAGAGGTAACAGCGATATCCCCGCAGCAGCTGAAGTAATGGTAGATAAACAAATCGCCAAAGTCAGCATCGCCGGTGCAGGCATGATCGGACGCCCGGGCGTCGCCGCCCAAATGTTTACTACCCTGGCAGAAGCAGGTGTAAATATTCAAATGATTTCCACCTCGGAAGTCAAAGTCAGCTGCGTAGTCGATGCCGATGATTGCGATCGCGCGATCGCTGCCCTTTGTTCCGTCTTCGATGTCCATACTTCCCCCATGCACAGCCAAAGGGCAGAGGGGCAGAAAGGCAGAGGCGCAAGTGAATCTCAAGTCTCACCAGCACCAGTGCGGGGGGTTGCCCTCGACCTGAAGCAAGCGCGCGTCGCGATTCGTTACGTCCCCGATCGTCCGGGAATGGCGGCGAAGATATTCCAACAATTGGCAAAACAAAATATCAGCGTCGATATGATTATTCAATCCCAACGCTGTCGCATCGTAGATGGTACTCCCCGCCGCGATATTGCCTTTACCGTTGCCCAAGGCGATGCCGAAGCCGCTAAAAATACCCTGCTGGCGGTTATTGAAGAAATCGGTTGCGGCGAAGTGGTGGTGGATAGTGCGATCGCTAAAGTTAGTGCCGTCGGTACTGGCATGGAAGGACAGCCGGGGGTTGCCGCCCGGTTATTTGAAGCCCTCGCCCAACACCAAATCAACATCCAAATGATCGCCACCTCCGAAATTAAAATCAGCTGCGTCGTTGACCAAGACCAAGGCGTTACCGCCTTACAAGCCATCCACAGCGCTTTCGGTCTTTCCGGCAGTCAGAAAATCCAAGTTCCAGCTTAATCGATCTAATGTTTTCACACCAGCCAAGTTGGATAGCGATCGCCGTTCTCTCTTTATCACTTACCTTAGCTAGCTGCTTTGCTTCTAATCGACCGATTAGGTACTTGGCACGGAATCAACAAGAAGCTCAGCAAATAGCGTGTGACAAGTTAAGTCAGGCCGAAGTCAAAGCCATCGATGTTGCCAGTTTGGGCGTCATTCCTGGCGTCCAAACTCTTACCAATGAAACCCAAAAAGTAGAAGTTCAACTCATCGAGGCCAAAACCAAGTTTACCGACACGCATCCCCAGATTACCAGTTTAAAACAACGGCAAGCTGCTTTAAATACTTTACTACAGCAACGCCTCGAAGGTGCTTGCAAAGTTTTGAAATGAACTACCCACCCCTACTAACGTTGAGGGGGGAAGCATGTCAACTTTCTAGCCGACACCCGCGCATGGTGTCGCTACACAAACAAAGCCTGCCTTCGCAGGCTTTAAAAGCTTTAGCCCGCCTTCGCGGGCTTCGTTTGTATAGCCGCACCCTTGAGGGTGCTGGCGTAAATTTACAAACTTGACATGCTCCCTTGAGGGGTGCGTAGTTCATTTCAACCGCTTTCTGCCTCAGCACCAATATATGAGTTTTACAAATAATACCTCTTTCGCTTGATAATCCTAGATCTCAGCATCTATAGATCGTAGGCGCAGGTTTTAGCAGTCGCCTTTGATGCCAACAAAAATTTTAACTAAACCCGCCCCGCCCCAAGCCTCGCGCATTGATAGGAAAACTCTATAACCTATCCGTTTTATTTCCCCTTCTACCGTTGCAAACCAGTCAAAATTTTTATATTACCAATTGTAAAAAATGGTATTTTACAGGTTTTGGATTATTGCTAACCAAAAAGATTAAAAATTATTCTCAATTAATTCACGAATCTGGGTCGTTTCAGGACTTGACAAAAATAATGAGTTTATATTATATAAAAAGTAGTATATCATCTTTAGGCATGTTATATCCTAAATTTAGAGTTTAGCTAAAAATAGAAAACCTCCAAGGAAAATTTAGTCGCTTGGAGGAAAGCATGGAGAGAGTTAGGCAAGAGCGGGGCTGGGATTGATGAACAGAGCGTAGATTAAGCTGCTAATTAAAGAGAGAGCGATCGCGCCGAAAGCAGCACTGGTAATGCCCTTTTCCAAACGAAAGCCGGTAACCAATCTAGCGGCAATAGTCAAAGCGATAACGTTGATAAAAAACGAGAACAAACCCAGGGTAAGAATTTTAATTGCAAATCCGTACAAACCAAAGGTTAGAGTACTCGGCAGCGTAAAAGTAAAGAAAGTGATAACCGTATTTAAAATCCCAAAAACCGCAGCCGAAACGTAAGCGATGCCAGGGCTATCGATTTCAATTCCTAACGGCAGTTTAGTCAAAATCAGCAAACTAGAAGCCGTCACCAACCAAGTAATCAAAATATCGACGAAATCCATATTAAACCCCTCAAATCTGATTGGCGTGGGGTAAAAACAACCACATTAAGACCGTAACGCATCGAGATCGAGGGTTGCATCTACAAAATGGGGTAAATCAGTTCTACCTTTGGGCAGGAAAAGAACCTTTCCTGAAAAAAACACCCCCCACACTCTATTTATTTACCTAACCCCTAATCCCTAACCCCTAACTAGCGAGGTACGCCTGCGATTTGAAAAATGATGCTGTTAATGATACTCAGAGCAATCGAACCTAAAAGCGCGCTCCAAATACCCCAGCGCAAGCGAAACCCATGTACCAACCAGGCAGCTAAACCAAAAACGATCGCATTGACTATCAGAGCAAATATACCCAAAGTCAGAATAGTGATTGGCAAAGCCAGAAATTGTAAAGCTGGGGTTAAAAAAGCATTCAAAACGCCGAAAACCGCTGCCGAAAGCAGTGCTTTTTGAAAGCTGTCTATTTCCACCCCTAAAGGCAGGCTAGAAACAATCAGCAAACTGGCAGTTGTAGCCAGCCAAGTGAGTAACAGTCTAAGCAGATCCGGGTCCATCGCAAAACCTCTGAATTAACCGATTAAAAACAACACGACGCTACACCAGAAATTCGGAAAAGCAGTCAATTAATCGGAATTTTTTAATCAATTGCCACCGGGCAAAGTTGGTGAGGGAGTTACCCCTGTGCCTGGTGCGAGGGGCAAATTCCCCCCAGGGGGAACTGGAGTCAACCCAGGTTGTACGGGCAATTGGGGCTGATTCGGGTTGAATGGGGTAGGCGGAGTCGGCACGCCATAGGGATTCAAAGGAGTAGCAGTACCGGGCAAGCCGGGGATGCCAGTAGGGGGAAGGGAACCAGCGCCGGGAGTTTGGTTCAACGATTCGGGTATAGTTGCGAGTGCCACGCGATCGCCTCCCACTTGCCGCATCTGATCCAACACCTGCACCACATCCTCGTAGCGAACATCTTTGCCCGCCCAAAGTACCATCAATCCTTCTGGCTTAGCGGTGCGAAACTGCTGCAATCTTTCCCTCAATTGGTCTTTCGAGATAATTGGCTCCGGCGGATTTACCATATCATCGACGTAAACCTGACCAAACGGCGGATCGATGCGAACAATTAGCCGATCTGGCTGTTGCGGCGTCGTACCAGTGCTAGCTTTGGGTAAATCTACATTCACCGCCTGCTGACGGTTGAGTTGCAAGCGAGCAAAGTATAAAGTCGCCAGCATAAAAAACGTCAAAACGCAAAAAATCACATCGATTAGCGGGACGATTTCTATGCGGACATCTTCTGATTGAGAATCTAGGTTAATTTTCATTGTTTAACTAGAGAAAGATTGCCGTTGTGACAATTATTCCGCACTTTCGACGGTGCTGGTAGGAGTATCTAAATTTGGCTTTGACATCCCCGAATTGCTGTTTTTATTGGCAGGATAACCATTTTCGTTGCTAGACCAAGACATGCGGTAAAGTAACTCTAACTCATTGCCAGACTTGCGGAAAATCTTGATTTGGTTGAACAAAAAGACTTGAAACAAGCGATAAAAGGCCAGAGTCGTAATCGCCACAATTAAACCAGTAGCCGTACTGATCAGCGCTTCGCCAATTCCCAGCGAAGCATCGGTTAAAGCCCGACCAATTCCCGAGGTCGGATCGGCATCCGTAGGCGCTACGCCTAATTGGCTTTTACTAATCGAAAGTAAGGAATTAATCAAACCCCAAACCGTACCAAACAAACCCAACAGCGGCGATAAAGCCACGATCGCTTCTAAAATTTTGTCCCCTCGCCGCATAGCAGCCAACTCGTCATCCGCCGCCGCCTCCAGGGCGAGGCGAAACACTTCCGGATCGGGTTGGTTTAGTCGCAAAGGTGCATAGAGAAATCTGCCGATCGGTTTATTCGTCGCTCGTTTGGCAATATCTCTAGCCGCTTGCCAGTCATGATTCGCCGCCTCTAAAACCCGGTTGACAATCTCCCGTTCCTTGGTCAGAGTGGTTGCCCAAAACCACAAGCGTTCCAAGATGATGCTGAGGGATAAAATCGACAGTATCAGCAAAGGCCACATCGCTGGCCCGCCCTTCTCGAAAAAATCTTGAATCAGGTTCACGGTTTTCCGCTTCCTCCGTACATTACCGACTGAACGTTGCGATCGCCCAACCAACCGTCACCAGTCGAGGGCAACTTAATTTTGACATCCTCACCGTGGCTTTAGTCCGGTGAGGATGTCAATTCAAAAAACATCGTCGTACTAAAAGCGATGTTCTGAGGCAACTAATTATAAACTTGGAAACTGAAAATCCGTCCTAAAAGGACGGGGCTAATAACCCAATTTCATGGTAAAGAAAGAGCGTACCGTAAGGCAGAGGGACAAGGGGGACAAGGGGGACAAGGGGGACAAGGGGGACAAGGGGGACAAGGGAGATGAGCAAGTATAACTTCTTCCCCAGCTCCCCCAGCTCCTCTTTCTCCCCCAGCTCCCCCAGCTCCTCCTTACTGAGACTGACGACAAAAAACCAATTTTGCTCCAGACTCAATTCCAGAAGCTATCGTATGGTGATGGCATCAAAATCTCGTGTGGAGATCCACACCCGCGATCGCAACACCCATTTGCCACAATTAAAAATAACTGCGAGGGTTCAACAATGAACAATATCGTCCAATCATTTTATAACTGGTATCGCAACACGATTCGCAACCCCAAATATCGCTGGTGGTTGATTTTGGGAACTTTCCTTTATCTATTTAGCCCTATCGATCTTTCCCCCGACTTTTTACCCGTTTTGGGCTGGATTGACGATGCTGTGGTGATGACGCTGCTGGTTTCTGAAGTATCCCAACTGTTGGTAGATCAAGTCAAACTGCGTCAAAGCCAAAATTCCAACTCTACCTCTAGCGCCACAAAAGAAAGCGAAACTGTTGATGTGGATGCGATTCCTCTTAAATAGCGATCGCTCTCAATTAAATCACCCCTTTACCTGCTTCCCCCCTCGGCGGAGAAGCAGGTACTTTTTTATACCTATATTTAAAATTAAAATCAAATCTACCTGCGGATAGAAGGCTACAAATACCTGCTAATATCATGCTAAGAATGTTAAGTTCTATCAATATAGTTAAGTTAAGTATTCCTAATCACTCAGGGTTCAGTACTGAGTTAAGCAAAACTCGCCACGGCTAGAGCAAAAAAAACAATGGATCGCCAGCAATACCCCAATTCGGTGCATGGATCTGCAAAACCCTCAGTTTTGGAAGAGGAGCTGCTTCGTGTAGATATCGAGCAGAAACAGGTATGGTCACCCCTCGCCGATGAAACAGACAAGCAGGAAGTGGAAGTATCATCCACCATACCAAATACAGACCAGACTCCCTCACCCGCAGCAAAAAGGGGACGCTGGCGCGGCGTGTCTTTAGCATTGACAATGCTAGTTTTACTCGCCGGTGGCGGTTTTGCTTGGCAGTGGTGGCAGACAAAAAGCACGCCCACTCCTGCATCCGCTCAACCTTCCAGACCAAGAGGCGTCCCCGTCAGACTGACAGCAGTGCAAACCAGCACCCTAGAAGAAAGTTCGGAATTTGTCGGCACATTGCAAGCCCAGCGAACTCTTCCGTTACGCCCAGAAATTGAGGGGCGCTTGAGCGAACTTTTCGTCAAAGCCGGGGACGTTGTCCGCCCAGGCGACATCATCGCGCGCATGGAAAGCGAGGAATTGCGCGCCCAGTTAGTCCAAGCCAGGGCAAACTTACTCGCCGCCCAAGCCCGCCTCAAACAATTACAAGTCGGTAGCCGTCCGGAAGAAATTGCCCAAGCCCAAGCGCGTCTAGCCGAAGCTCAAGCGCGTCTCTCGGAAGCCCAAGCCGGATCTCGTCCGGAAGAAATTGCTCAAGCAAGCGCGCGTCTAGCCCAAGCACAAGCCCGTTTAGCCGAAGCCCGTGCGGGATCTCGTCCGGAAGAAATTGCCCAAGCACGCGCGCGTTTAGCCCAAGCCCAAGCCCAACTAACGGCGGCACAAACTGCTAATCCGCAACAAATCGCCCAAGCCCAAGCGCAAGTACAAGCCGCCCAAGCACAGTTAGATTTGGCAAGTCAGCGCTTAAGGGCAAATCAATCTTTGGCACAGCAAGGCGCAATTTCCCAACAGCGCTTGCAAGAGATCGTCGCAGAATACCGCACCACACAAGCAAGTCTGGAACAAGCCAAACGCCGTTTGTCAGAAGTCCAAAATGGTACCTCACCAGGGGAAATTGCCCAGCGACAAGCCGCAGTCAGAGAAGCCCAGCAAGCTTTAAACCTGTTGTTATCCGGCACTAGACGCGAAGAAATTGCCCAAGCCGAAGCCGCTGTCGCCGAAGCACAACAAGGCTTAAGACAGTTGCAAAACGGCAGCCGCCCCGAAGAAATCGCTCGCCTGCAAGCCGCCGTCGAACGGGAAAGACAAGCCTTAAGGCAGTTGCAAAACGGCAGCCGTCCGGAAGAAATTGCCCAAGCCGAAGCCCAAGTCGCCCAAGCCGCAGCGCAAGTGCGCGCCGCAGAAGTGCGCCTCGACGACAGCGCCCTGCGCGCACCGTTTGCCGGTATCATCGGCGACATCCCGGTGAAGCGGGGAGAATTTCTGAACAAAGGCGATACCTTAACAACGCTGACTCAGAACCAAGCTTTGGATTTGAACCTGTCGATACCGATAGAAAGAGCGTCGCAATTGCAACCAGGTTTATCAGTACAATTAACAGGAGCCAAAGGGGAAGCGATCGCCACCGGACAAATCAACTTTATCTCGCCCCAAGTCAATACCCAATCGCAAGCCATCCTCGCCAAAGCCACATTTGATAATACCAACAGACAGTTAAGAGACGGGCAATTTGTGCGAGCCAAAATTATTTGGAATTCGCGTCCTAATGCCGTAGTCATCCCCACAACAGCGATAATTTTCCAAGGAGAAGAACGCTTTGTCTATGTCGCCAGTGAAGGGCAAGCACCCCCAGCACCAGGGGACAATTCCCAGCCCTCTGCGCCCAGCTTAGTCGCAAAACAGCAACCGATTCAACTAGGATTGGTCAAAGGCGACAAAGCCGAAGTCGTATCTGGACTGCAACCGGGCACTCAGATCGTCATCTCCGGCACTCAAAAACTCAGAGACGGCGCGCCCATAGTCCCATTACCTGGGGATGAGCAACCCCCAGAGGGCAGGTAATAAGCTAATCGGCATTCAAGTTGTATGATGAGAAGCAGGGGGAGCTAAGGGAGCTGAGGGAGCTGGGGGAGCTGGGGGAGCAAATTATGCAATTTAAATGCCGATTAGCTTAATTCCCAATTACCAATTACCAATTACCAATTACCCATTCCCTAAAGCCGCTTAAGTTCTTTATAAGCTACAACCAATTCAGCTTCAATTTTCTTGCGCTGAATAAACTCGCTCAAGTGGGCAGCTACAGTATTAACAACCTCAATTAATCGTTGTTCGGCTTGAGAGCGAGTTTTTTTGAATAGAACTAAAACCGCTAAAACCCTGTCATTCACCAGAATAGGAATGCCCAACCCAGTTTTTAGTTCCATATTAGATCCCATTTGGCTGCGGAGAAAAGCCGAAATGTCTTGAACTAAAACATTTTCTATCCATTCCGGTTGTTTAGAAGACCAAACTCGTACCGGCAGTCCAAAGTTATGGGCAAATTTAAAAGTTTCGCTGGGATGAGTTAAGGCTTCTTGTTTAGCTTCTCTGACAAACCAAATACTGCTTTCGAGTTTAGTGCCCTCGCTGTTAGGACTCCAAATCTCACCGCAATCCCAGCCAATCATCAAACAAATATAACGCAGAGTAATCTTTAAAGCCGCCTGAAAATCTGGGGATTTGCTAATCGCTTTAGTAGTGGTGAGGAGAAAGCGAATTTCTTCTTCTGCTCGCTGACGTTCGGTAATTTCTTGTTGGAGTCGGCTATTTTGGGCTTGCAGTTGGTTTTGCAACCGATGCAGTGCGATCTGATGCTGTACTCGCATCAATACTTCCTTGAGGTGAAATGGCTTAGTAATATAGTCCACTCCCCCTAATTCAAAAGCCTTTACCTTATTAACTTCCCGATCTAAAGCACTAATAAATATGACGGGAATATGGCGAGTTTTTTCCGAAGATTTTAAATGCTTGCAAACTTCGTAGCCATCCATTTGCGGCATACTAATATCGAGCAAAATTAAATCCGGTGGATTTAACTGGGCTGCTCTTAAAGCGAGTTGTCCGTTGATCGATTGCCTGACTTGATAGCCTTGTGTTTTCAGGATAGCTGATAACAGTCTCAGGTTTTCTGGAGCATCATCAACGATGAGAATATCCCCAGGGGATGTAGATGCAGTAAGTTCATTCATTTAAGTGCGGTTTCTGTTAAATCAATGATGATATCTAAACGGAAGTTATCGACCCAGTTTGTTAAGGTGGTAATTAACGTGGTTGCGGTTTGGGGAATTTGATCGACTAGCTCCATAATACGCTCGTGATTCAGTGCTAGTGCGGCTTGGTTTAGCTGCACCACCCATTCGCGAGGCATTACCCTTAAGGACGCAGCATCAATGGTAGAGGGTAAATCTGGGTTTTGGTTGGCAGCGATCGCGCTTTGAGAGTCCTGTTGATAAAGATAGCGTACTCGTAAATGATGAGCCATCTTCTCAAAGAGTATTTCTTCCTGGAAAGGCTTACGCATAAAATCGTCGCAACCCGCCTGCAAAATTGCTGCCCGATCCTCGTTAAAAGCATTGGCAGTCAAGGCAATAATCGCCGTCGCCTGACCTTTAAGTGTTGCTTTAATGCGTCGAGTCGCTTCGTAGCCATCCATCTGGGGCATCAGCATATCCATTAAGATTAGATGGGGTTGCCACGCTTCCCACAATGCGATCGCTTCTATGCCATTTTCTGCCGCACGCACGTCAAAACCCACTGCTTGCAGAAGTCTCACCAAAAACAGCCGATTCTCCTCTACATCCTCAACCACCATAATGCGATACTTGGGTTGTCCGGCTGCTAAACCAATCACCCGCTTGGCTTTTAAATTTGTTTCCACATCAGCCGCATCAGCCAAACGCAATTTGATATCAAATGAAAAAATCGTTCCCATACCCAATTGAGAACGAACCTGAATATCTCCTCCCATTAATCTGATAAATTGTCGGCTAATTGGTAAACCCAATCCAGTTCCTTCCATTGACTTGCGCCCTGCTTCTGTTTGCACGAATGGGTCAAATAAAGATTCAATCTCTGCCGCTGCAATTCCAGATCCGGTATCTTCTACTTCAAAAACTAAGCATGGGTAATTGGTAATTGGTAATTGGTAACGCTCGTCTTCTCTCCCTCGTTTCACTCGCACAATGACGCTACCAGAAGCAGTAAACTTAATCGCATTCCCTATCAGGTTAATCAAAACTTGGCGCAACTTACTTTCATCAGTAATGATGTATTGAGGTACTTCTGGTCGCCGTTTAAAGGCAATCTGCAAGCCTTTTTCTAAAGCTTTCAGCCGCAGCAAATCCTCAATAGAAAACAGCATTTGATACAAATCAAAAGCAGTTTCATTCAAGGTCAAACTGCCTGCTTCAATTTTCGACATTTCTAGAACATCGTTAATTAAATCCAGCAAGTGTTCTCCACTTCGATTAATAATTTTTAACTGTTCTAGCTGTTGGGGTAAAAGCGAAGTATCGCGCGTCATCAGTTGGGTAAAGCCCAAAATTGCGTTGAGGGGCGTCCGCAATTCGTGGCTCATTTTAGCCAGAAATTGACTTTTGGCTCGATTCGCTACTTCTGCTCGTTCTGCTGCTGCTTGCAGTGCGGATTTAGAAAACTCTAAAAGCCCTAGCATCATAGTATTTCTTAATTCCAATGCCGCATCAATTTCTAGCTGTTTCCAGGGTATTGATTTTTCCGTGACGGTTTGTTTCCACAACTCAAAAGAGTGACGCGGTGAAAGCTGCAATTTTCCGTCTGCCGCCATTGAGATATTACTATCCGGATCTCCTGCCCAGTTTACTGTTTGAATTACTTCAGGTCTGAACCAAAAAATATGATAAGTAGTTTGATTGAGAAAAATAGAAATTGCTAGCAAGCCACTAGCGATATCTTTAAATTCCCTTGCTTTTGGATAAACTTGAGCCAGATGGTTTGTATAAAATATTTCTTTTCGACTATATTTGAGCAGCCAAAATTTTAATTCTTCCACTGCTTGTGCAGTTGGAGTTGTGCCAAGTAAAGTTAAATTATCTTCTAGATAAATAGCCGCGCCTTGAGCGTTTACTAAGTCTAATAAATTTTCTGCATTTATACTAAAATTCTCGCTCGGGTTAGCTCGATCAACGCTCAAGCAAATCCCCTTTAACTTATCTTGAATTATTTTAATTTTCTCTCGGTATTTATCCGACTCTCTTTCATACCTAACCGCTAGCTCTACGGACATTAATTGCCCTAAAAATTCGCAAAATTTCCGAATTTTAAAAGGCACGATTCTAGGTGAATAATGATGGCAAACAATTAAACCCCAAAGCCCTTTTTCAGCAATCAAAGAAATACATAATGTAGCACGAACCCCCATATTTTGTAAATATTCCAAATGAACGGGGGCAACGCTCCTGAGAATTGAATAGCTCAAATCCAGTGGAGCGTTGGTGATAGAATTATTTTTTGGTATTATTTCTACTGGCTGATAATTAACATCAACAATTAACCGCAGCCAATTAACATAGTAGAGTTTTCTAGCCAATTCAGGGATATCTGAAGCTGGGTAATGCAAGCCCAAAAAAGGCTCAAGTTCTTCGCGCTTATCTTCGGCAATCACCACCCCGCTTTCATCGGCTTCAAACTGATAAATCATCACCCGGTCATATCCGGTAACCTTGCGTACTTGCTGAGCCAGCATTGCTGTTGTTTCCTGAAATCCTGAAGATTGTTTAAGTTTTAAAATTGCGGATTTAATTAACTGGTAAAATCCCAAAGGTAAATCGGTGTCGTTAGCGGTGACTGGCTCTAATTCTAAAATTAATACTCCATCATTTCGATGGATAGTACCGTCAAAGATTAAAAGTTGCCGATTGAGTTCAATTGATAGCTTAATCGGGTTAAAAATTTCTATGTTTTCCTGCAATACATAATACTGTAATTGCTCGATCTGTTCGCCATCAAATAAAATGCTTAAGTGCCGATCAATTAATGATTCCGCCGCAATTCCCAAAAACTCATCTGTATTCCGACTGGCATGTAAAATTTTTAACTGAGGATCTTGTAAAACTAGCAGGACGCCGTGGGGCTGGATATTACCAGGGGTATGAATCGGTTCTGGTTGGCAGTTGGATAAACCTAGTTGTTGTGCTTGTATAAAATTTGCTAACTCCATATCAGATTAAAGATTTACACTGAGATTAAATTTACAGGAAGCTTGGGAATAGCTGGGTGAAAAATTGTGAAAAACTTTAATAATAATTATAAAATTAAATAGTCACGGTGAGCCAGATGTCACGGCATCAGGCTCACCTAGATTAGCATCTACTAAAGCTTCACAAATCATTTGGCGATCGCTCCTGCGGCAGATAATTTTTGCCCCGCAGTCAAGCGGTCAAGCGGTCAAGCCAAGGCTCGAATATGACCAAAGACGGATGACCCATCATGTTTACCCACTTTTTTATCAAGCGACCTGTTTTTGCTTCTGTTTGCTCGTTGCTCATCATCTTGGTGGGGTTGGTGGGTTATACCCGCCTGCCGGTGCAGGAATATCCCAGCATTGACCCGCCCGTGGTCAACATTTCCACGGTTTATCCCGGTGCGAGTCCTCAAGTAGTAGAGACAGAAGTAACAGAAATTCTGGAAGCCGAACTCAACGGTGTGGAAGGTATTAAAACCCTCAGTTCCGAAAGTCGGGAATCGGTTAGCAACATTACGGTACAATTTGAACTCAATCGCGATATCGAAACGGCTGCCCAAGACGTGCGCGATCGCGTCGCCCGTGCGGCTAGAAATATCCCAGATGACGCGGAAGCACCCATCGTCCGCAAACAATCAGGAGATGCTTCACCGATTATCTGGTTTGCCCTCTACGGAAGCAATTTTTCCACTTTAGAATTAAGCGATTACGCAGATCGCTTCGTTGTGGACGCTTTAGAAACCGTCCCTGGGGTGAGTAGCGTCAATATCGGCGGTCAACGTCGTTATGCGATGCGTCTGTGGATCGATTCCCAACGATTAGCGGCGCGCAATCTTACTATTATAGATGTAGAGCAGGCACTGCGCGCCGAAAACGTCGAAATTCCTTCAGGTTTAATCGAAGGGCAAACATCAGAATATTCGATCCGAACTTTGGGACGCCTGCAAACGCCCCCAGAATACGAAGCGTTGGTCATCAAACGCAATCCTGATGGTTCTCAAGTCACGCTTAAAGATGTGGGGCGGGCGGAAATTGGGGCACAAAGCGAGCGATCTTTCGTCCGCTTCAACGGTCAACCCGCGGTAGCATTAGGCGTAGTCAAACTCTCCAACGCTAACACCATCCAAGTTGCCGACGGCGCTAAAGCTAAATTTGAAGAAATATCCCGCAATTTTCCCACGGGGATGGAATATCAAATTGCCTTCGATACTTCCAATTTTATCCGACTGGCGATAGATGAAGTTTGGGGCAGTCTTTATCTATCTATATTCCTCGTCGTCTTAGTTATATTTCTATTTCTCAAAGACTGGCGCGGTACTCTAGTTCCCTTCGTGACGATTGCCGTTTCAATTATCGGCGCGTTTGGCTTGATGTTCGCGTTAGGTTTTTCGATTAATACCCTGACTTTATTTTCCCTGACAATTTCCACCGGGATTGTAGTTGATGACACGATCGTGGTGTTGGAAAATATTGTCCGCTACATCGAAGAAAAAAAGATGGCTCCTTTCCCAGCAACTTATGCGGCGGTATCGGAAGTTGTCTTTGCAGTTATTGCTACTACTGTGGTTTTGATCGCTGTATTTTTACCAGTAGGTTTCGCTACCGGCACATCGGGACGCCTGTTTAACGAATTTGCCATTACTATTGCTGGGGCGGTGGTATTTTCTACCGTAGTTGCTTTAACTTTAGCCCCCGCCATGTGCGCCCGACTGCTGCGCGAACAAACTCGATTACCTTGGTGGTCGAGGTGGTTTTTTGACGCCTTTGATTGGGTTTTAGACCGAGTTAGAGATGGTTATGCATCGTCGCTGCGGTTGTTAATGCATTTAAAAGCCGCAGTTGTATTAAGCTTTTTAATATCGATCGGACTAGCCGGTTGGGTTTACCTACAATTACCTTCAGAACTGTTACCAAATGAAGACCGAGGTTCGATCCTGACTATCGTTCGCGCTCCCCAAGGTGTGACGATTAACTATACCGACCGGGTGATGCAACAAGTGGAAAAGGTTTTCTCTTCCATTCCCAATATCCGCACCTACTTTGTGATCGGTGCCTTCGGCGGAGGAACAGGAGTCGGACAAGTCAATCAAGGAATATCTTTTGCTAGATTGCAACCTTGGTCAGAACGTCCCAAACCCGAACAATCGCAACAAGCAACAATTGGTCAATTGTTTGGTAGGTTTTCTCAAATTACCGATGCGCTGGTATTACCTATTAATCCCCCCGCGTTACCGGGTTCTGGATTTGGTCAGCCGGTACAATTTGTTTTGCAAGGCAGCGATTTAGAAACCCTTGCTACCGTTGCAGAAAATTTAGCCCAAAAAGCTAGACAACTGCCGCAATTAGTCAACGCCGATACGGATTTAAAACTGAATAAACCAGAATTAACCTTGACGGTGAACCGCGAACAAGCTGCCAATCTAGGCGTTTCGGTGAGAGATATTTCTCGGACGCTGCAAATACTTTTAGGTGGACAGGAAATTACCAGTTTTAATCAGGGAAATCGCCGTTATGAAGTCGTCGTGCAAGCAGAAAAACAATTCCGCGCCACGCCGCAAGATATTCGGGAAATTTACCTCAGATCTAACCAGGGACAATTAATTCCCTTGAGCAATGTGGTAACGGTGACGCCTTCCACAACACCGCCGCAAATTAATCACTTTAACCGGGCGCGTTCTGCGACGATTACGGCTAGTCCCGCGCCGGGGTATACTTTAGGGGATGCGATCGCAGCCTTAGAAAACCTGGCAAGGCAAGAACTACCCCCAGAAATTCGCACCGCTTTGGCGGGACAATCCCTAGAATTCAGGGAAGCAGGACAATCGACGCTGTTTATTTTTGGCTTGGCTTTAGTTTTTACCTTCCTAATTTTGGCAGCTCAATTTGAAAGCTTTCTCGATCCTTTAATTATTTTCCTCGCCGTACCGCCTTCGCTTTTGGGAGCATTTGTCGCGCTCAAACTATCGGGAATGAATTTAAATGTGTACAGTCAGATTGGGTTAATTATGCTCATCGGTATCGTCACCAAAAACTCGATTTTGATGGTCGAATTTTCCAACCAATTGCGCGAGCAAGGATTACCAATTGTCAAAGCAGCCCTAGAAGCAGGAAGGGTACGCTTTCGCCCGATTATGATGACAGCATTATCTACCCTATTAGGCTCGATGCCCTTGGCATTTACCACAGGTCCAGGGGCAATTAGCCGCATTTCCTTGGGCATGGCAATTTTGGGCGGGATGTTGGTTTCTACCATACTTAGCCTTTACATTGTGCCGGTGTTTTACGTAATTGCTAAGTCGGCAACAGCGCGTTTATTGGCAAGCAATAGCGCCCAACAATATGATGTCCGCTAGCTGCGGTTGTGGATAATTTTTCAGGCTGTAGGGGCGGATTGTACCAGAAAAATTGGGTTTAATATCATGTCTGGTCGATTACCCATAATTAAAAGCCGGGACAGTTCGATACACAGACAAGGGGGACAAGGAGGACAAGGGGGACAAGGGGGACAAGGGGGACAAGGGGGACAAGGGGGACAAGGGGGACAAGGAAGAAAATTATTCTCAGAGAGCTTGTCCCCCCTTAGACTGGTAGCCCACGGCATTATTAACGTTATCTTTGTCTCTGATATCTCTGATGCGTCCCTACGCAACGACTCTGTGAGGTTTTTTATTATGGGCAATTCAACAGAAATCAAATAAAGCCCTCCTTCGCAATCCAATAAGCTTGAGAGAGAGCTAACTATCAACTATCAACTATCAACTATCAACTATCAACTATCAACTATCAACTA